>Ga0131853_10000609_pt1 | contig 64437 bp, 54 predicted proteins | sample TergutLab28metaG_FD_92764 | JGI IMG/M metagenome (GOLD analysis project Ga0131853, IMG submission 92764) | Labiotermes labralis P1 segment gut microbial communities from Petit-Saut dam, French Guiana - Lab288 P1 (version 2) (version 2) | ecosystem: Host-associated > Arthropoda: Insects >...
ACCGCTTTTTCCGACACACAGTTTATTCATAAAAAAGAACGGCTTACAACATACCATTTGTTGTCAGGAGGTACTGTACTTTTATCTTTATATTCACTGCACTTTTTTATTGACAAACACAGTGGGACAAGATAAAATATCATGTCTTAGAAAATTATCAAAATATAACCTCGGTCTGGAAATTTTACAGTAAGAAGGCCGGATGGAGTTTGGTTTTCAAAGCAAAAGGGATAACATTATTTTATTTTGCTCCATGCGACGGATATTTTAAAATTTTCTTAACTTATGGGAAGAATGCGGAAAAGGAGATGAAACAATCGTATATCCCAGAACATGTTAAAGAAGCGATTTCTACCGCAATCGACTATGCAGAGGGAAAAACCTTTTTTATTGATGTGAAAGATGAAAGTGATTTAGAATCTGTATTCACCCTTCTTAGAATAAAACATGAATCGTAGGTTGTTACGCCCTAATATATGTTCGGTAATTACAATTTGACAGAGGGTGGCGGCTGGAAAACTGCTTGCCAAAGTCTGGGAATTTAAGCCGCAAAGCTGCAAGTTGTTCAAGCAGTTTGATGTTGACAACTAATCGTGTGTCTGATATAGTCAAGGGACATAAGAATATGTATTCAATAACCGTCAAGATGGTGTTTTGCGTTTTTGAATACAGGTTCTAAGCAGAAAACTTATGGGAGCCGCGTAGGATTGCATAGTGTGCGTCCGTTACTTTACTAGACTTCTTGAGAAATCACAGATGTCTTCCTGGGTGTTTTGCTATACTCAGAGCTATGACAAGTGGAGATTTCATTAAGGAGTCTATTGTTTGTGAGCAGAGTTAAATTTAAGAGAGGAGACGTGCGGTTTTTGAAGAGAACATGGCATAGATTTTGCCTGATTATACTGCTTGGTTTCTTCATACTTCTTGTTACCGCTTGCGGAAGTGAGCAGCCGAACGGTGAGGGGTATGTCACAGATATATCGGAAGATGTGGAAAATATAGCGTATCTGCCGGAGGAAGACCTCGAGCCGGCTGTCGTAAACACGTTGTTTTCCGATATGCTGGCACAGATTGAGCGGCAGACGCAAGTTGATGAAATGCTTCTTGCTGAGCTTGACAGCGGAATATACAGCTTTGACTATCCGCTTGTGGTGGTCGATCCGTATGGGATGTCTCCGCTTTCAGCTTTGGCGTTGTTTATCAGCGACGAGCCGATGAGTATTTCAGTCTACGTTCCCGGAAAGACTGAGCACGCAAGCGTATTTTTTGCACTGGACGGATACAACACGCGACACGAAGTTCCGATTTACGGGCTTTATCCCGACGAGCCGAACATGGTCGAGCTTACCGGGAGAACACGCGGCGGCGAAGTGAGAAGGGTTGTTCTTGAAATCCGGCCCGACCCGCTGCCGCCGGAATTGGCAAGAGACATTATAATCACGAACTTGCCGCAGCCGGAGCGGCTTCAACCGGGCTTTAATTTTACATTTGGACACAAAGCCGCGTTTGACGTTAATGGGGAGTACAGATGGTTTTACAATGATTTTACGCTGAGAGGGTTTGCGATGTATGGTTATAATGGCCATATGATTTTTGCTGCAGGCTCTTATCACGAAGGAGATGTACTTCTCCTGGAAGTCAACATGCTTGGCAGGGTTATCAGCGTTTATCATTCGCCATATGGTATGCATCATGATGTAACGGATATCAACGGAAGGAACCTGCTGGTTAATGGAAGCCATGGTGATACCGTGGAAGATTTCATATATGAGATTGACGTTGAAACCGGTGAGATAGTAAACAGGCTTGATTTAAAGCGTGTACTGCAGAGAACCCGCACCGTCGGATTCCCGGAAGTTTGTACGGTCGACTGGTTCCATCACAATTCTACGGTGTATTATAATGGAGACATTATTATTTCGGGAAGACGGCAATCCGCCGTTGTCAGGCTTTCCTGGCCTGAAGGCGAGCTGAGATGGATACTGGCCGACCATATCGGATGGAGTCCGATGTTTCAGAAGTATTTGCTTACCCCTGTGGGTGATTATTTTGAGTGGTCATACGGTCAGCACGACCCGCAAATACTTCACGGTTTTGACGATGATCCCTACACGATTGATATCTTGCTGTTCGACAACGGCAACGGCAGATTTGACCATGACAGGGAGCTTCAACGGGCGGTTGCGAACAATGAGATCGAAGCCCCCGAGAATTATTCAAGAATGGTACATTACCGCATAAACGAAAGAGACATGACTATCGAGCAGATATGGCAGTTTGGGAAAGAATTGGGATATGACTTTTTTTCCAAAGGCTGGAGCAACGCCATATTGCTGGAAAACGGAAACAGGCTTGGAGCGTTTGACAGATATGATCCCGAAATGGGCGGAAACTTTAACGCCAACATCATAGAAGTCGATTACTCAGGAAATATTATATGGGAAGCTTTCGGCACCAGCACTACCGAAGTAGGGGGATTCCATGTGTACCGCGTTGTCCGGTTGCCTCTATATACTTCCGCCGCAAACGATTTACGCATTGACGTGCCGGCGAGGGTGTTCATCCCGGAGGACAGGCTGCCTTAGAGCCTGTTAAGTATCTCACGTTATCACCAGATTTGCGGCCAATTTTCCGCATATCTTCGTTGTTTCCTACTAACGTACCTTACAGGTACGCGTCGTAGTCACCGCTTCGACCTGCGAATAATTACCTGGCAAATCTGGTGATAACGAGACACTAAGCAGGCTCTTATTGAAAAACGATTGGAGTGCGGTTCATGAAAAAAGTAATTCATGGATATTATCTGATGTTATTATTTTCCTTCACTCTTCTGTTGACCGCTTGCGGGAGCGCGCCGCCAAACGGTGACGAGGATTTCGCGGACGTGTTGGAATATATCGGATACGCGAAATACACGGAGTATACAGAGGATTCGGAAGATATAGCATACACGCCGGAAGAACTTCCCATACCCTTTGCTGAAAATCCTTTGTTTTTAAATATTCTGGAGCAAGTCGATTGGCAAGTGCAAGTTGACGAAATGCTTATTGCTGAACTAAACAGCGGAATATACAGCTTCGACGCGCCGCTTGTGGTGGCAGACCCCTATGGAATGTCGCCTCTTTCCGCCCTGGCTCTGTTTATAAGCGACGAGCCGCTGAACATTTCGGTCTATGTCCCCGGAAGGACAGAGAATACAAGCGTATCCTTTACATTTGACGGCTATAACACAAGGCACGAAATACCGATTTTGGGGCTGTACCCCGACGCGCAGACCACGGTCGAACTTACGGGAAGAACGCAGGGCGGCGAAGTGAGGCGCGTCACCTTTGAGGTTCAGACCGAACCGCTTCCTCCTGAGCTTGAGAAAAACATCATACTTACCGACCTGGTTCAGCCGGAGAACTATCAGCCGGGCTTTAATTTTACGTTCAGGCCGAAAGCCGCCTTTGACGCGCATGGTGAGTATAGGTGGTTTTACAATCACTTCGGAGTACTGCAGGCAGCCATGTACGATTACAACGGCCACATGCTGTTTGCGGTAGGAGCGTATCATCATGGACACGCTCTCATATTTGAAGTGAATATGCTGGGCAAGATACTTAGCGTCTTCTATTCACCGTATGGGGTGTGTCACGATATTGCCGCTACCGACGAGGGGAATTTGATTGTCACCGGAAGCCGTGGGGACACAATAGAAGACTTCATTTATGAAATAGATGTAACAACCGGCGAAATAGTCAACAGGCTTGATTTGAAGCGCGTATTGCAGCGAACGCGCACAGGCGGCTTTATGGCATATGAAAACTACCCCGATAACTGGTTTCATCACAATGCTATTGTGTATGACAATGGGAGTATCATTGTTTCGGGAAGGAATCAATCCGCCGTAGTCAAGCTTTCCTGGCCTGAAGGCGAGCTTGAGTGGATACTGTCCGACCATACGGGCTGGAATCCTATGTTTCATAATTATTTGTTTACTCCGGTCGGCGCCGGTTTTGAATGGAGCCGCGGCCAGCATACCCCTACAATCCTTCATGATTTTGATAATAATCCCGATACAATGGATATATTGCTCCTTGACAATGGTAACGCCAGATTTCTTCATGACGGTGAGCTCCAGCGCGCCCTTGCCAATAATGAGGTCATTTGGCCGGAGCGTTATTCGCGCATGGTACATTACCGTATAAATTTAAGAACCATGACTATTCAACAAATATGGCAGTTTGGTAAAGAATTGGGCGAAACGTACTTTGCCAGATGGGGAAGCAGCGCCCAGATGCTTGAAAACGGAAACAGGCTGGGAGTATTCGACAGACATATTTATTATCTTGGAGAGGGAAGAGGCATTAACACAAACTTTATCGAAGTTGATTCTTCGGGAAATATTATTTGGGAAGCGTACGCTACAAGCACTGATGCCATGGGAACGTTTAACGCCTATCGCGGTGAGCGCCGCCCGCTTTATACCGCCGCCGCGAACGATTTGCGCATTGGCGTGCCCGCAAGGGTATTAATCCCGGAGAATATGCTTCCGTAACTAAGTGATAGGGGTGCAGTTCATGAAAAGAATTGGTTATGGATTTTGTCTGATATTGGCGCTTGTTGTCATTGCTCTTTTGTTGACGGCTTGCGGGGATGAGCAGTCAAACGGCGATGAGTATGTTACGGACATATCGGAAGACGCGGAAGATACGGTATACACGCCGGAGGAAGGCTATGAATCTGCCGTCGAAGATACATTGTTTATCGACATTCTGGAGCAAATCGAACGTCAGACGCGAGTTGATGAAATGCTTCTTGCCGAACTGGACAGCGGCGCGTACAGCTTTGACGATCCGCTGGTGGTGCTCGACCCATATGGGATGTCGCCGCTTGCGGCTCTGGCGCTGTTTGTAAGCGACGAACCGATGAATATTTCGGTCTATGTACCCGGACGGTCTGAGCTTACAAGCGTCTACTTTACCTTCGACGGCTACAATACAAGGCATGAAGTGCCGATTTATGGACTGCATCCAGATAAGCTGAACAGGGTGGAGCTTACCGGAAGAACACGCGGCGGCCAATTGCGGAGCGTTATGCTTGAGATACAGACCGATCCGCTGCCGCCGGAGCTGGCGCAGCACATCCTGATTACGGACTTAGTACAGCCTGAGAGCTATCAGCCCGGGTTTAATTTTACATTCTGGTATAAAACCGCGTTTGATAAGTATGGCGAGTATAGATGGTTTTACAATAACTTTGATCTCCTGGTTACGACTCTGTACGATTATCATGGTCACATGCTGTTTGCGGCGGGCGCGGGACTGTTTACAGAAGGAGACGTTCTCATAATCGAAGCAAACATGCTGGGCAAGATACTGAACGTATACCATTCGCCTTACGGAGCATGTCACGATATCGCGGAAACTAGCGGGGGAAACTTGATTGTTACCGGAAACCGCGGGGATGTGGCGGAAGACTTTATTTATGAAATAGATGCGGAAACGGGCGAAATAGTTAACAGGCTTGATTTGAAGCGTGTATTGCAAAGAACGCGTACATCCGGCTTCCCGGAACATAGTCCGTCCAATTGGTTTCATCATAACGCACTTGTATACTATAATGGAAGCATTATTGTTTCGGGAAGACATCAATCCGCTGTTGTAAAGCTTTCATGGCCTGATGGCGAAGTTGAATGGATATTGTCCGACCATTCTGGGTGGAATCCCATGTTTCAAAGATATCTGCTCACTCCCATCGGCGGAGATTTCGGGTGGAGTTTTGGTCAGCACGCCCCCGTAGTCCTTCCAGACCTTGATAATGACCCGGATACAATAGATATTTTGTTATTCGATAATGGCAACGGCAGATTTTACCTTGACAGGGAGCTTCAGCGGGCAATCAGGAACAATGAGGTCGCCATTCCCGAGAATTTTTCAAGGATGGTGCACTACCGAATAAATGAAAGAACTATGACAATTGAGCAGATCTGGCAGTTTGGTGAAGAATTGGGCGAAGCCTTCTTTGCCGAATTTATGAGCAGCGCCCAGCCGCTTGAAAACGGAAACAGGCTGGGGGCGTTCGACAGAAGAATATTTATTGACGAGGTTGGCGTTGGTTTTAGTACAAGCTTTGTTGAAGTTGATTCTTCGGGAAATATTGTTTGGGAAACGTACGCAACAAGTACTGACGGCGTAGGAACATTTAACACTTATCGCGCCGAACGCCGCCCGCTTTACACCGTAGCCGCCAACGATCTGCGCATCGGCGTACCGGCGAGGGTATTCATCCCAGAGGACAGGCTGCCGTGAGAACGCGGAATAATTGAAGGGACTTGTTCTCAATAACGAGGGGAGTGCAGTTTTATGAAAATACTGGGTCATAGGCTTTGCCTGTTGTCATTGTTTGTCATGTGCGTACTTTTCGTAACCGCGTGCCAGAGCGCTCCGTCAGACGGCGCGGAGGCGGAAGTTGATACAGATATACCATACGTCGCGGACATAAACACGTCTGATATCCGGCAACAAGTTACCGCCGTAGAATCCGATATGTGGAGGGTAGAGTTGCATAGCGCGGAAACCGCGGAAAGGCTGTCGGAGATGATAGCCACTGTTCAGTATGGCGGCGGCATTGTGGAAACGGAGAGCGAGTTTGTGGCGGGGCACGGCAATGTATTCCTGCTGCTGGGGCTCACTATTGAGAAGATTGGGGCGGGCAGGGCTTCCTTCTCGTGGAATGACGCGCATGTTATAGACAGCGACGGCAATATATTCTACCGCCACCCAAACGATACCTTTTTGGCTCATCTCAGTATTCCGCGCATGAGGGGTACCGACATCGTGTTTGGGAACGAATCGGGTTATGTATGCTTCGAGATTCCGGCGGGCGCGGACGGGCTACTGTTTGTAGCCGATGAAGGCAATATCATCATAGAGGTTCGCCCATAAATAAAGTATTTCAGGACGGGATATAAGGTGACGGTATGATATTAACTGCCATCCGCAGGCTTATCAAGGCGTGGAAGCAATATGGTCTTGTCGCGACGCTTAGGCTAATCAGCTATCGGCTAAAATCCGACTTAGTCGGAAGAAACACGCATCTGGGAGGCATTGCTGCCGAGATGTACAACGAATTGCTGCGAAAGCATCAATCGGGAGAGATTCAAGGTATCGCAATAATCCCATCCGCGTTTGAATTTGACGAGCTTTACAATCAACGAACCATTAATCTGGCAAAGTATCTCTCCGGCAAAGGGTATGGAGTAATATATGTAGCGTGGCAATGGCATAGGGGAGAAGTTCTGCAGAAGAACTATCAGTACGTATACAAAAATGTCATACAGGTTCCGCTGTATAGTTTTTCGGAAACTTATTTTCAATTAAAAATATTTTCTGAAATCAACAACAAGAAATATTTGATAATGCTTCCCGCGAAAATATTTTATGACTTGCTGTTCTTTATGAAGGAACATTGCTTTGACGTTTACTATGACATAATGGACGATTGGGAATGCTTTCACAAGGCAGGGCAAGCTCCATGGTATAACAAGAGCATCGAGGAAGCCATAGTGCTTAACGCAAACAGAATAACGGCCGTGTCAACGTCACTGGTTCGCAAGTTTTCTCACTTGAGAACCGATATCGGATGTGTGGGAAATGGTTTCTGTTCGGAGTTGCTGGGTGCCCCAAAAATCGCTTTGGCAGATATCAGGGAAGACGCCGGAATCAACATAGGCTATTTTGGACATCTCACAGACGCGTGGTTTGATTGGCAGCTATTGTTTGAGCTGCTTGAAAAGCATAAGAACGTACACTTGAACATAATAGGCTACGGAGAGCCGAACGAAGTGCGTAAAAAGGCTCAAAAGTATGATAATCTCAACCTGGTCGGAAAGATCAGCCCCAGAGAACTGCGTGAGTACGCCGATCATTGGCATGTTGCGATAATCCCTTTCAAAAAGTTGGAACTGTCGGAAGCTGTAGACCCGATAAAGATATATGAATATTTATACCTTGATCTGCCTGTTGTCGCTACGGGAATTCCACATCTAAAAGATTACCCGTATGTAGAAGTTGTGGATAATAATTCTGAGCTGCTGTACAATTCCATAGTTAAGCAATACGAAAAAAAGCTGGGCAACGAAGTCGACTATTCTGTTATAAGCAGCTTCCTTTCAGATAAGACATGGGATAAGCGATTCGGTGAATTGTTTGAAACTGATTTCCTGTCCGCGTTGTATAAGGAGGAAGTGTAATGAGAGTCCTGTGTGTATATAAATATGCCACTGTGGGCGGCGTGGAGCGGGTCATTCTTAATAGGGCTAGGGCTTTTAAGGAGCACGGTCTGCATGTCAAACAAGATGTTTTCTTTTTCCAAGATTCCGGAGGATTACAGTATTTCCGCAAGTTTATAAACTATTTTCAGCTCGAAGACCATATTGCGGTAGTCTCGGAGATAGAGGAAAAGAACTATGATTTGATATTTTCGTTTGATACGCCGGAGGTTTTTGAATATGTAAGGGATACGTCGAATGTTATTGTGGAATGTCATTCTCCTTATAAAGAGTCGCGGGCGTATCTTAAGTCTATTCCTAAGAACGTCGCTAAAATAGTGTCGCCTGGCGAGGCTTTCATGGAGTCGGTCATACGCGACGAAGTACTGAGCGTTTTTGGAGACAGGCTGTTTGTGCTTCCTAATTTCTATATCAGCAATGCCCATACGAATATACCGCCGGCAAAGATTTGGGCGAAGAAGCCCATTTGCTATGTTGGCCGCATGGATTCCCTCAAGAATACAAAAGAGTTGCTGGATATTTTCACCATAATGCGTAAAAAGCTTGACGACGACTATTTTCTCCTGCTTGTCGGGGATGTCCGGCCGCACTATATGGACATCAAGGATACGATAAAGAAATTGCGGGTTGAAGACAGGGTCGTGTACTTTCGGCCAATTCCTTTTGAGAAAGTAGATGTTTTGTTCACGGCAGTGAAGCTTCACAATGGGATTTTCGTTTCGCCGTCCAGGGGTGAAAGCTTCGGGCTTTCCGCTCTGGAAGCGATGTCAAACAATGTTCCGGTGCTGCTTTCGGAAATTGAATGTCATAAGCCCTTGATAAACAACGATCCGGCGTTTCGATATCAACCCGGCGACATACATGAAGCCGTAGCAAAAGTTGAATATATCTCAGACAACTATTACGATTTATCGGTAAAGGTGAGCCAATTTGCGGCAAAGCATAATAGCGCGTACTTTATCGAGTCTTGGAGAGAATTGTGCGCCGGTACAAAAAATTTGCTTGACACATGCAAGCCTTTTTGATATTCTGATATTGGTGTGAAAGATCATTATCATAGGATAATTATAACTTCAACAAGGCGGGAATATGATAGAATCGCGGCAAAATGTGGGTTCGCCCGCAAAGGGGTTTGTCCCGCAGATCGTGGAATTAATCATCCCATTGTTGCTGATCGTATTCACGCTATGGCAGGGTTCATACTTCCCGATTCAATTCCTGATGATGACAGCGCTTCTGCTGCTTGCGTTTATCTTGTTCGGGAAGTCGCTTACCATAACAAAAGAGGCGGCGATGCTGTTCGCGATATCATTGTTATATTGCGTCAGTTTGCTCGTATTTACGGAAAACCATTACGCCGGATTGATTGAAACGTTGCGCACATTAATTTTTCCTCTGACATTGCTCCTGTTTCTCAATACCGACCCCGGCAAAATGGAAAAAGCTCTTTTTATTGCCTTGCTGTACATAGCCGTACTTGGCCTGCTTGAAGTCTCTTCAGTGATATATATTCACGGTGGAGTCGATGAGAGCGTCGGCCGTTTACACTCGACGATCCAATATGCCAATATGACTGCCTTGCTTATGCTGACCGGCATATTGTATTCAATCAAAAACTATGTTACGAAAAGTAACATCTGGAGCTTGTGCTACTGCGCCGTATTTGCCGTCGCGCTGTACCTGACCGGCTCTAGGACAACTCTTTTGATCGCTCTTGCGGTGTGCGCGCTGTATATTTACATAATATCGCAGCGGCGTGGGAAAATAATCGTTGTATGCGCGTTGCTGTCCGCGATGGGTGTCATTGCGGCACTCGGCATGTTGACGGAAATCCGCATATTCAGGATGTCGGTCTTTGAATCGACCCTGGTTGAGCGCTGGATCACGTTTCAAGACGCGTTTGAAATGCTTCACGGAAGATGGTTTCTCGGGATTGGAGCGGGTAATTGGCAGGAATGGCAGTTGCGCTTTCAGTCCGCCCCGTACTACGTGAGATATATTCATAACTACTATCTGCAATTGCTGCTTGACGGAGGGATACTGGCCCCGGCGCTGTTTTGCGCGGCGACGCTTCCCGCGGCTTACAGGGGGATACGCTCAAAGAGTGTGCATGGCGTGATTCTCATAGCCTTCATGCTCCACTCGCTTTTAGATATCGCTTTCATTTTTGCCGCAGGCGCAATGATAGCCATGTTCTCGCTTTCACGGCTGACCGTCGGCGGTAACACTCTGAATATCGGCAGGCTTCGATACGCTGCGGTTGTTCCGCTTCTAGCGGTGACGGTCTTGCAGGGATCCGAACTGCACTCGACAATGGCGGATACGCACCGTGAAAACGGAAACTTAGAGGCGTCTATGCGCGGATACAAGGCCGCGCTTGCATTAAATCCGCTTAATACGGATTTGTACTTTCGGATGGCACAGTCGACACTCGATATTGGATTAGCGGAGGAATATGTCCGCGCAGCCATTGAAAGAAATCCAAGAGACTCGCGTTCAATAGCGGCGTTAGCGCAAATTGAATCGCGCCGAGGCAACTACGCGGCCGCGCTTGAGTTAAGCGGACGCCTGATTGAGAACCGAAGGTTTTCAGAGGATTACCGGTCACTGCGCAGGGAAATCGCAAGCCATGCGGTGAACAACGCGATTATCGACTATACGGAATACTGGGCGATATTGGCGGAGCTAGACGCTATTCTGTTGTATGTAAACCCGCTCCATACACAGTTTCACAGAAGTGAAATTGTTGATGATAATTAGAAAGATCAAGAATAGGAGGGAAAAGTACGAAGTTAGCAGTAAATTATAACCCGCAACAACAAACATGAGAGGTGGTAATGATGAAAGCGCTTATAGCGACATTATTGGTTAAAAAGTCCAGAATTGCTGTTATCGCGGTTGTATTGGCGATGGTTTTCGTGTTTCCGCTTGTTGTACCGATAGTCGGAAACGTATCGGCGAATGTATATACTGCGCCGCCAGGTGGAAATGTATCGTCGAATGTATATGTTGAGCCGCCTACAGGTGAGCTCCCTTCGGTTGATGCTGTGCCGCTTCCTGATGTAGTTGTCGATATCATCACTCCTGAAATTGATTATGTGGCCGTCACAGGCGCTTCAGTGACTCAAGAAGTCGCGGCTGCGGCTATGGCTGCGGTAGCAGCGACTGCAGCGGAGGCAGCGGCGTCCACAGGCGCGGTAATAACAGCGGTGGGTTCGCCGGTGACTGTGTCCGTCGCCGAGCCGAATACGGTCGTGAATGTGACTCTCCCGGATGACGTTGACGTATCCGCGATAACTACCATGGCGGATTTCAGAGCCGACGGAAGTCTCGTGCCTGTTCCGACGCGTGTAGGCAGTGTAATCGTACTCATCAGCGGCGAAGTTACGCTTGTACCGCTGAATGTTGAAGTGAATTTCACGGATATCGACATGGGCGCGCAGTTTGTGCATGTGACCGATGAGATAAACCTCGCGGCGTCGATGATGATAGTCCAGGGCCGCGGAGGCGGTGTATTTGATCCGTCCGCGCAGGTGACCGGAAGAGAAGCTTCGATCATGTTCCTGAGAGCTATGGGCGTTCCGGTGGATTGGAACACAGCTATGGCAACGGCGCAGGCTCAAGGTCTGACAGGCGGAGCAACCGTCGCGGACGCGCCAATGACTCGTGTAGCGACGGCGCAAATGATTAACAACGCGCTGAACAGCCTTGGCGTGGATATTGAAGTAACTCCGGCGGAAGCCGCGCAAATACTTGCGGGATTCGCAGACCTCGAAGATTTGACGGATGATGAGCTTGTCGCGCTGGCGGTATGCGCAAGGCTTGGCATTTTCCGCGGAGCAGGCGGTAATTTAATGAATCCTCAGGGTACGCTTCAACGCAGTCATATGGCCAGCCTCGTGGTAAGATTCCAGGACGTATTCTTGGGTATGTAGTACGCGAATCATTATAATGTTCTCAAGTTAGAAGAATGACAATCAAAAAGCACAAACTATTTCAGACCGGGCGTTGATAAGACGCCCGGTTTGTGGTAGTATCAGGGTCTAAGAGCCTGTTTAATATCTTTTCACCATTGTCTTGGCGGCTGATTTTCCGCCCTTCGTCGTCCCTTCCTTCTAGCGTACCTTCCAGGTACGCGTCGTCGTCAGCTCCTCCTACGCTGACGCTTCGATGCTAAACGCGTGCCACCGGCATACAGCATCCTAGAATGGCGAAAAATCAGGCTCGCCAATCCAACGGCAAAAAGATATTAAACAGGTAGCGTCAAGAGAGGAAAAGCAGTGGCTATGGACAGTAAGAACGCCGTATCGGCTACCTGGGACGAAGTTGCGAAGCAATATTCCGTAACAATTGACGACGGTGAGTACGAGCTCGCAAACGACATCATTGCCGTACTAAAAAAACACGGAATTGCTCGGGGAAGCAGGCTGCTGGAATTGGGCTGCGGAAGCGGGCATCTTTCCGCGTGTCTTAATATGGCCGGCTATCAAACCGACCTTTTGGATTTTAGTCCTGAATCACTGAAAAAGGCTAGTCAAACATTTGAACAATACGGGCTGCATGGAAACTTCATCCAAGGCGACATAATGCATCTTGACGCTTTCCAGGAAAATGACTACGACCTTGTATGGAACAGCGGGGTAATGGAGCATTTCGCGGACGACACCATATTTGAGGCATTTAGAAATATAAGGAAAATCGCGCGCCGAAGTATTTTTGTCGCAGTTCCCAATCCGATATCGGTTTCTTATCTGCTGATGCGATATATACGCCAATCCCAGCAGGACTGGCCTTACGGAAGGGAGTACCTGCGGTCGGACTATGATAAAGCGATAAAAGCCGCCGGGTTTGAGGATGTATCGGTTTGTTACCTGGGGAAAGCGGCTACAGGGTATAATTTCTATTTTGCTATGAAGGACGCGGAATTTTGCGACTCCTATGCGGATATGTTGGAGCGTGGGTTGCTTCCCGAACATGAGAATTATCTTACAGGTTACTTTGCGTCTATTGCTTCCCGCAGATTATTGTCTGATGAATTATCGGAGGATGCGCCTTCGTTTGACGCCGAATCCATAACCGGAATTTACGAATTGAACGCGGAACGCTACGGGCTTGCAAAGCAACTGAGCAAGGTACGTGAAACGCTGGGTGAGGCCGCAGCGCGTGAGCAGGAGCATATTGCTAATATAGCGGAAACGGAATCAGAGCGCAAGAAACTCGAGAATGAATTGGAATACGCAAATGCGGATTGCCGGCGACTCAGGAGCGAATTAGAAGACTCAAATATAGACCGTCAACAACTCAAGAACCAATTAGAAAGCTCAAATATATATCGTCAACAACTCAAGAGCCAATTAGAAAGCTCAAATATAGATCGTCAACAACTCAAGAGCCAATTAGAAAGCTCAAATATAGATCGTCAACAACTCAAGAGCCAATTAGAAAGCTCAAATATAGATCGTCAACAACTCAAGAGCCAATTAGAAAGTTCAAATATAGATCATCAACAACTCAAGTCCGAGCTGGAACATGCAGCTACAGAACATAATCAAGCTTTAAATAAGCTTGGGAACGAGTTGAAAATTACAAATACGGAACGTCTGCATCTCAGGGACAAGCTGGAAAGCGAACGAGGAAACGCTCAACAGATTATCATTAATGCCTTCAACGCAACAGACCGCCTGTTTAAAATGCGGATATTTAAGATGCTTCATCTGCTGAGCAGGATTATTAACCAGCTTATAAAGGGCGGGTGGGCTGAGAAAAAAGGCTTTTTCCGCTGGCTTTGCGCGCATATTATGCGCCGCCCGTACAGCGACAGGGGATATAACCCGCTTCAAATGATTACGGACGCTTTGAGCGGGGAGCATACACATTCAAAATATATTCAGACTTCTTACAAGGACGATTATAAATCCGAATATACTTCTACAAGCTCTGACAGCGATATTTCTGATGTAAGCAGTTGGGAATTCTTCGGCGCGGAGCCTCTTATATCGGTGATGATACCGGTTTACAACCATGCCGGGTTGATAAGCGCGGCTATTGATTCCGTACGCGATCAAACATACAGGAATTGGGAGCTTATAATCCTCGACGACGGGTCTGAAGATAATCTCGAAGAGGTCTTGGAGCAATACTCCGGCGATCCTCGCATAAGCGTATACAAACAGAAGAATCAAAAACTCCCGACGGCGCTTACGCACCTTCACTCTCTTGCCAACGGTGAGTTTTTGACCTGGACTTCGGCCGACAATATAATGCTGCCGGATATGCTGAAGGCGCTTGCTTCTTCGTTGCTTGAGAATATTGACTGCTCGTTAGTATACGCGGATGTAGCCGTAATTGACGAACATGGAGATTACTATACAGGCGAATATCGCGACAGGGAAAGAGACCCTGAAAGGCCATATATAATCAGATTGCCCAGGGACGCTTCGGCGCTGGGCGCCGAGCCCGACAACTTCATTAACGCCTGTTTTCTGTACAGAAGAGAGGCGTCCGGCGCGCTGGGGGGCAGATATTCCTCTGACCTGGAAGGACTGGAAGATTACGACTATTGGCTGCGCATGTCACGAACCGGGAAGGTAATGCATATTGGAAACAATGAACCCCTATACCTTTACAGAGTACACAAAAACACAATGAGTGAAGATTTATTGAAAAATAAGCAAGAGCAGCACTTTGCCAGAGCTAAGAAGCTGATTCGGTTTGAGGGGAAAAGGGCGGAATTTTCAAAGAAGCCTTGGCAGATTGAAATTAAGTGCGACAGTGTATCTCTTATGGTTGACAGCTATGTTTTCTCAGATAAGAAGATTGCAATATATTCGGATAAGAGCGATGTCGGGGAAACGGCAGGCACAGAGCTTCCTGTCGTTTATGACGGACATAATTTTAATATTACGTTTAAAAACACAAGCTTGAGCATCGCGACCGGGGCGAATGTTAATCCGTTGTGTGTAAAGGCGAGGTATATTAAGCCGGACTTACCGTATTGGGAGTATACGGCGATGGGCGGCAGGAAGGTTATAGGTATTCATTCGGATATCGCGCTGATTAACGTCGATGAATTTTCAAAAATCATTTCCCGAAACGATGATTGCTTTTTTGTCCTTTGCGATACCTCCGACGGCTCCGATAAGGCGAAGCGGCTGGCTTCAAAATTCGAGAACTGTGTCTACGTAGGCAAGCGGGAATTAGGTGAGCCGTACTATATGTACTCTTCCTGGGATGCGATAATGCTTCCCCCTGTTGAAAATGAGTTCGCAAAATATAATTTTGTCGAAGAACGGGTGCTTGCCTGGTCATGCGGTCTATGGCTTATGTACCCTGGAAGCTTGGTAAATTTTGAGGCCATGCCATGTTGCTGCGCGTATTATCAGAATGATAAGCTGCCCAAGGTATGGAAGTTTGCTTCTCCGCGCAGCAATGTGAAACTGATTAACTCATATATCGATGAATTTTCAGTTGAAGGGAGAATCAGAAAGCTTTGCGGTTTGTGCAACGCCATTACCGAGGAACATTGGCTTGACAGACCGCCATTCTCGAAATACGCCATACAAGAGGAGCTTCCCGCAAAAGTCGAAAAATATGCAAACAGCTTTATACCGGCAGGATATATCGGCTTTATGGTAGATACCTTGGACAAGGGCGGTCTTGAGCAGGTAACTGCGCTTCTTGCGATTAGAATGAAGGACAGAGGGCTGCCCGTTAAAATTCTCTGCACATCGTCGGGCGGGGCCGTTGCGGATCAGGTTGCCGCCGACGGCATAGAGGTTGCTGTTTTTGACGGCGACAGGGATAGGATTGTAAGGTATTTGAAAGATAACGTTCCTGATGTCATAAGCAGCCACTATGTTCAGAACTTCTACGATGTTCCCAGGTCGCTGGGTATTCCGGTTGTTGAAACTATTCATAACATGTACGCATATTTCGATTACAATGACTGGAAGAGAGAAGCCGTTAGGTCTAAGTGCTTTGACGCTATGATAGCCGTTTCCGATACCGTCAAAGAATATTATCTCAGGCACAACCCTTCATATGGAAGAAATATAGAAGTCGTAGGCAACGCTGCGGACATCAGGAGAACCGGCAGCGAAACCGGACGCCTGTTCAGGCGGAGTTTTGATATTTTGCCGAATAAATTTGTATTCCTCAATGTAGCTTCGTTTGACGGAAGGAAGAATCATTTCGGGCTCTTGTCCGCGTTCGAGCAGTTCTATAAAGCCGTAGGCAATGATGCTGTTCTGCTTATTGCGGGCAATATACTCGATAGTAAATACTACGGAAGAGTTATCGAATATATAGATACGCTACACTGCAAGAGCAATGTGGTCTGTCTTGACTATATAGATCGTATCGGGGAGGTATTGAACATGGCCGACGCGTTTGTAATACCTTCATTTATCGAGGGATGGAGTATTGCGGCCACAGAAGCCGCTTACGCGGGCTTACCTGTAATCCATAGCAATTGTGGCAGCGGCAGGGAGCTTTGCGGGCCTGATAATGAGTACGGTGCGCTCATTTCGCACCCTCTGGGCGGCCTGGAGAACATTAACCGGGAAAATATCAATTCAGCTATATATGAGGCGGAACAAAAAAATACACGTGAATTGGTAGACGCAATGGCCGTCATGTACAACAACAAGGAGATTTGGAGCAAGAAGCGGCCGTCTGTCCGAGCCCGCGCGCTATGCGAGTTTAATGTTGACAGAATGGTTGACGGATATCTTAGAGTGTTGGAGGCGAGATAAGCTTATGCTGAAAAGAATCCCCGATTTACGTCATAATTTGGCGTTTAATTGCATATTGCTGGCCTTGCTTGGCGTTATTACAGGGCTGCTGTCATTGCTGCTCGGAGCGTCTACGTTTGGCCTGCCAATGTTTGAGACATACTTCCACTCGCCGATGGTGATATTGCTTAACCTGCTGCCGCCCGTCGTCCTTATATTCCTGATGTATTTTGTAAGCGGGCGCGCGTGGGTGGCGTTTTCCTTTCCGTCGCTTGTGGTGCTGGGGCTTTCCGCGGTGCAGTTTTTCAAGGTTCAGATGCGGGGAGACGTGTTTGTGGCGTCCGACATTCCGCTTATGCGCGAGGCGTTCTATGTCGTCGGGGCGGAATTCCACCTGACTCTGCACTGGGAGCTGGTTCTGACCATTGCGGCGTATATCTGCGGGGTCGTGTTCTGTGTGTTTGTGCTGAAGCGCGAAATAAGCAGGGTTTCGGCACGCGTCGCCGGGAGCGCCGTACTTGTAACCGTGGTCGTGCTGCTGTACTCGTTTGTTTACAGCGACGCGGGTCTTTATGACAGGACGGAGGGCGGCTACCCCGCCAGCCCGTGGTCGTTTTCGCAAAGATACATATCGCGGGGCTTCGTGTACCCGTTCATTCACAGCATCAGGTACGCTTTTCCGGCCGCGCCTGCCGGCTTCGACAGAGACGAGGCAAGGCGGATGCTTGCCGAGTTCGAGTGCGGCGTGATTCCAGACGACAAGAAGATCAATGTCATTACCGTCATGCTCGAGTCATACATGGACCTCTCGGCGTTCGGCACGCTCGAGTTCCTTGTGGACGTATACGGCCCGCTGCACAGGCTGCAGGCAGAGTCGGTTTCCGGTATGCTTATAAACAACGTAACCGTCGGCAAGACGATCGACACCGAACGCTTGTTCCTGACAGGGTATACCCGCCTGACCCGCTTTGGCCCCGCGGTCATAGACTATTGGCGCTATTTGGGGGCCGAACACTACAGCTCGGCGGTAAACTCCTACGTACACTACCTTAACTCGCAGGGCTTCCACACCGAAGGCTATACGGCCGCCGCGGGCTGGTTTTACGACAGAGCCGCGGTCAACAGACACCTTGGCTTCGCTGAATATTTCTTCCTGGAAGACTTCGAGAACAGCGACCAAACCGACGAATTCTTCTTTGATACGGTAATGGCGCTGTATCAGGCCCGCGACAGGGGCACACCCTATTTCAGCTTCAACCTCTCGGCCCAGAACCACGGCCCCTACGACAGCGCCGACACGACCGAGCCGCACAAGATCGCCCGGGGCGACCTGTCCTTCGAGGCTTTCAACATTCTCAACAATTACCTTACCGGAATCTACGACACCACCTGGCGTCTTGAAAGCTTCATAAACCAACTGCGCTACGATCCCGATCCGGTGGTCGTGCTTGTCGCGGGCGACCACACGCCATGGATGGGCAACGACGGCTTCGTATACGCCGAGCTTGGAATAAACGTTGACGAGACCACGCCCGAAGGCTTCCTGAATCTTTATTCAACGCCATACTTCATATGGGCCAACTACGCCGCGAGAGCCGTCATCGGAAACGACACATCCGGCTACGGAGGCAGCTTTTCGCCCAGCTTCCTGATGGGCAAGCTCTTCGGCGTCATCGGGTGGGACGGCGAAGCCTATATGCAAGCTCTCGCCGAACTCAAAACCCAGGTCAGCGTCATAAGCGCCCCCACCGGAATGTTCCGCGAACACGGCGTACTGACGCCCGCCCTCTCTCCTGAGGCGCAAGCCTCCTACAACCGGCTGCGAATGATGGAATTCTACAGACTGCACAATTTTGCGCATTAATAATATACACAATGACTAATTTAAAGTATGCGTTTCACATATCTTCCCATGAAATTTGGCGACTAGAATATTGACAATTGTATAACAATGTGTTAAATTAGTAGAAGGCAACTATATCTGACCCAATGATACATACCGACAGCATCGATTATGACACAATTTGTAAACAAGCTTGTAACTCTATTAAACAAGGGGGATAGGGCAGGTAGTATTTTTGTATTTCAAAATAATTCAAATTGCAGGGAGGTTATGGTAATAATGAGAAGAAGCAGAGCAAACAAGCTGATAGCCGTCTTCACAACAATGACGATGCTGTTGTCAAGCTTTGTTATGCCGGTTTCCGTCTTTGCGGATCAACTCAACGGCGGTAATGGCGTCTATAGTGACTATGACGATTATGGTGACTATGGTGCCAATGGCGAAAATGATGCCAACGGCGAAAACGGCATTAACGGTGAAAACGGTGTTAATGGCGAAAACGGCGTCAACGGTGAATATGGCGTTAACGGCGAAAATGGTGCCAATGGTGAAAACGGCGTCAACGGCGAAAATGGCACCAATGGCACCAATGGCGAAAACGGCGTCAATGGCGAAAACGGCGAAGCAATCCTGCCAGACTACGACGACCAACTTCCGCCAAGCGTGGACGGTGGTACAGAGTCCAGGTTTGCTGAACCCGAAATCGTCAATGTAGCGCTGGGAACTTCACTGGAGCATGTACAAGAGCTCCTGTTGGAATTGTTCCCATATGTAATTGTAGTGAACCCCTATAACTTGGTGCTTACTGTCGATATTTCGCGGTGGGATAACCCGGACTACGACCCGGAATTGTCGGAAGTTGGCGACAGCTACGTCTTTACCGCGGTTGAGTACGTCGTAAGCGGCGGCGAATACCCGGAAATGCAGCCTCCGTCTGTTGTGGTGGAGATTGTGGAACCGGTGGGGATTATGCCGCTGACCCTAGCTACTCCGACCGTTACACGGGTATCACAAGGTGCGGGAACAAATGCCCGGATAGCTTTCTGGCCCGAAGTAACAAATGCAGTAAGCTACACCATGTATATCTATGCCCGTCCGATAGGCGCTGGTGCGGTAAGTAACGCACCCAATCCGCCGGAGAGAGTTGCCGTGCTGCGAAATATAGCGCCTGGAACCAGGATGTTGGCTGACCCGCATGCTGTAACTGCTGTCAATACTCTTAACGCTATGAACGCTGCTACAGTAGCAATTGACATAAGGTTTGCGACATTTGAGCCGTATGGTGGTAATAACGACTTTTTGGCGATTCCGAGGCGTCATGACTTCCCGTCAGGAGCTCTTCCGAGAACCGATGCCGCACTCGCGGTAGCCGGCGAACCATTGCTCGGAGCTCAAAGTCACGGCAACCTTATCCCCGGCGCATACTGGGTTAGCGTCGAGGCGGTTGCCGCAGATATGTCGGATAATTCAGTCCCAAGCGCAATACAAGCTTTAAATGCTTCGTTCATAATAGGCGCCGGCCCTACCGACGCTCGGCTGATGATGGAAGCAACGGGCATCACCAGCAGAAACCCGGATGCTCAAGACTTTGTCGTTGTTGATGTTCGTCCCTTGGCCGAGCGCAACGCTGAAGCTATATTCATGTTTACGTTGAATGAAAGAAATGGCTTAGTCCTCCCAGCAGTTGCTGCTGCTACTTCTGAAGCTATTCTGAATCAACATTTCCCTGATTATGACGAACTTATCCTGCTCTACTGACGGGGTGCGGGACGCAGTTTAACTGCAGCTCTCCGGATGGCAGAGATGGGATATACACGAGCAATTGACTTCCAAGGCGTTAATCAGTGGATATATGGCAGGATGTTTGACGACCCCGATGGCGACTACTATGGCTGGTTTAACTTTAGCGCTCTTAACCCCAGTCGGGTAGGGGATGAACTTAGGTGGACAAACGCTCCAGGCGCGGAAGGCTTTAGAGTGTTTGCTTATGACGGCGACCCCGCGAGCGGCGGCACGCAAGTAGCGTACGTAGATCTTCCAGGGGGGCCGGTAACAACAACCGGTGCTAATTCAGGAAATTCCGGAAGCTTGGTACCAGCGTCAGGTAGCACCCTAAGGTATTTTGTAGGCTATGATATTGTAACCGGCCAGCTCAGATTTTACCCGACTGGTGCGGCCAACGTAAATAATATGGACTTTGTACAAGGCACCTTCGACTCAATCGTCGACGAGCTTACTGATCCGGGTGTATACCATTTCCGCATCCAGGCCATATCCAGCCTGAATCCGCGGCCGGTGGCCGGATTACCGGGCGTACACTGGGGCCAGGACTCGCAGCGTTTCACCGCTACGGGCGCCCCGTTTGTGGTTCCCGAAGCAGCGCCGGACAAATTCCTGAACAGAGGAACGGCGGCGGTGGGTGGCTTCCCGCTTGGTCTTTCGTGGACAGCGGTTCCGGGAGCGTATAGATATACGGTATACGCTTTCGACGATGAAAGCGAAGACAACCCACTTCTGGCGGCAAGATATGTTGATGATATAGACGCGCTGTCGCTTGACGTAAGAACCTATTTAAATCGTGATCCCAATCCATACACTGCGTTCAGCGCTCCATACTGGTTCCGCGTACGGGCGTATGACAGCAACGGCCTTGCCGTCAACGATATAAGCGAACCTATGGGGCCGTGGTCGTATTGGTCTGAAACCAGTCCGCACGACAGAGCTGACCTCAATTGGGAACAAAGATTGGCGATGTACAATCAGACGGGCGCGAACGCCAACATTCCGTTTGTTATGATTGATATACGCAACTGGACTACTGAGCGTTCGCAGGGGCATGTCGCAGGAAGTTTATGGGCTCCATGGCATAACTGGACAGATGCCGTAACTGCCGCCCATGCCGCGCTTAATCCTCCCATCGCTCAGGCCACGCCAGCTACTTTCCAGGAGCACGTCTTTACCGCGGTAGCCGTAGCTTTGGATAACCTGACTCCGCAGGAAAGGCTATGGTTGGACGGGCAGCCCGGAGATAATTACATTCGCGTATTCCTGTACTGAGCGGGCGGCGGCAGAACTGTACCTGCCACAGTCGCAGTTGCGACAATGGGATTCCCGAATGTACACGATTTCTGGGGACACAACCAGTTAGGCCCCGCGGGCTTCCCGTTTGAGGGACGCCGCGTTGCGGATACCCCGACACCGATGATATTCAACGACGTTGTTACGTGGCCGGAAGTAGATGTTCAGGGCACACACGGCGGCTACACCGTATTTGCCTTTAGAAGCGCGACGGAAACTAATGTGAACAACGCGTATGCGTATGCTCATACAGACGACACTACGTTCAATGTGCTTACCGATTTTAACCCGCCGCTACCGACGGAAACATTCTTCTTCCGTGTTCAGGCCATGGGTACCGATTTAGCCCCAAATGCTGATTTCCTGATCTGGAACGCTCATCTTCCTTCGGAGCTCAGCGAAAGAGCGATATCTCCTCCGTACGAAGACCCTGACCCTGACCCTGCTCCGCCTGCCGTCCATCCGGCCCCTCCGTCCGGCGGAAGACCAAGTCCTCCGGTGACGGCGCCTCCGCGTGACCCCGCCGCAGTTGCTCCAACGCCTCCGAGCCAGCAGGCGAATATGCCGGTCGGCAGCGCGGTTATGGGTACGGATCAGACGGCCGAGATCATATTCCATGCACTAACAGCGGGCGATCCTGTAGTGATCTCGTTGCCGAACAACACGCGCTACGCGGACTTCCAGTCCAGCGACATCGCGGCTCTTGCTTACCGCGGGGATGACCTCTCGGTTGAACGCGCTGGTGTACGCATTATCGTACCCGGGGACGTTCTCGCAGAGATTTCTCCGGCAAACCTCCAGACATTCCGCATTGAGATCGGTTCCGTATCCGACGCTCTTGTAGATGCCGTCGGAGATGTAGATCAGGGCGACCTCCTGAGCGTATTCTATGTTAACATTATTGTAAACGGAAGCGGTGTCGGCGATCTGAACGCGCCCGTCGTGATATCCCTTGATGCCGCGCAATTCGGTGTCACAGCGGCTACTTACGGCGTAACAGGCGCACGTGTCAACGCGGGCGGAAGCTTCAGCTTGCTGGGTGGCAGCCTGAGCCAAGGCCGCTTCGAGTTCATCACCGACAGCCTGAGCTCTTACGCCCTGCTTAGCGGAGTCACGTTCACAAGCCTCGCGTTCACCGTCGATACCGCGAGCTTTGCGCTCAACGGCGCGAGCCAGGGTCTTGACGTAGCTCCGACCATCATCAACGGCCGCACGATGGTTCCGGTACGCGCAATTGCGGAAGGACTAGGCGCCAACGTCGTCTGGAACGAAGCCGCAAGCGCCATTTCGATAGATCTCGGCGAAACTTCAGTCGAGCTCGCTATCGGCGTCCTTGCCCCAGGTATGGATGTCCCTGCGACTATCGTCGACGGCAGAGCTCTCGTTCCGCTTAGATTTATCTCAGAACAACTCGGCGCCAGTGTCGTCTGGAACTCCAGAGACCAAGGCATCGGTATTTACAGATAATATTCAGTAACAAAAGTGACCACCGGCCAAGCGTCGGTGGTCATTATATTTTCTATGTTTATTTTTGAAAAATTGAGGAATTTTTGAGATTTGTATTGTAAATTCTTCTTGATATCAAAAGTTACATTGGTGATTAAATATTAGGGAAATCAAGGGGGACGATTTATGAGGAAGGAAGAGTTTAGCCTCATTGTAATTGGTGCGTTGATAGTATCGGCGATTTCTTTGTCCGCATGGATTGCATATAGTGAGTTAACAAGACCTACCTCGCCTGTTATTGCTATCGAAAACAACACAATAGCGTGGGATGTAACAGGAATAGGTGATATCACCGCTGGACGATTTATTCGTTCATATGAAGTGCGTGTGGTCATCGGCAATGAAACATTTACTGCAATTGTTGACGGCCCAACGGAATTAGGTGTAACGATTGCTAAAGGTTTAACAACTTTAGATTTGGACAGTGTTCAACAGGCTATAGATAATGCCGAAGTCACGGTTCGTACGGTACGAAATCTTAATTCCGGCACAGGCTTTAGCAGGTGGTCAAACACAGTTATCTGGGTACGCGAGTAAAAAAATTGGTAATGTCGAAAGAAGAAATCAGTTGCTATTTTGTCGTCGAAAACAGTAACTGAACTGTATACTTTGATAAGTAATAGAAATTAATATTATTACTTTGAGCTGCCAATGTTTTTATCGAGTATATTGGATTTTTAGAGACGCTTGGGTATAATGTAATATATCCAACGCTAATTGTATCCCTTCTCTAAGAGCTTGATTTTCTGTATCGTTGACTACAAAATCCCCTTCAAACAGGCCGTAAGAAATAACCGTAGCTGTCCGCAGTTCTTGGCCGACTTCAACTATAGCGGTAGCTACTGCTCCGGTATTTCTACCATGGATTATCCACACCCGGTCTTAACCATCTTCCCTAAACAGGACGGCAGGTGGTATGGCAAAGCTATATTTGATTTGTCTTTTGGAACCTGTACATATGTGGTATAATCGTTACAGATGGAGGGCGAATTAAACCATGTTTAGAATAGGTGAGTTTTCAAAACTGACGCAGGTGTCAATCCGTATGTTGCGATACTATGATGAAACAGGATTGTTGAAGCCTGCGGAAATTGACAAGTTTACAAATTACAGACTATATTCTGCGGAGCAGATTCCTGTATTAAACAAGGTTGTTTTCTTGCGTGATTTAGGATTTAATGTTTCGGAAATATCGGCTGTGCTAACCGAGTGGAGCAACGAATCTATTACCAAGCTACTCGATAGCAAGCATTTGGAAATTCAAGATACGATTAAAGTCGAGCAAGATAAGCTGTTAAAAATCGAGTTAGCCAAAAGAGATATTCAGCAAGAAAAGATAAAAACACACTACAACGTATCAATTAAATCTGTTCCAAGCTATCAAGTGTTTTCGTTAAGGCGGGTTGTTCCGAATTACTATGCCGAAGGATTGTTATGGAAAGAAATATCTGGATTTGTAGACGCAAAGAATATTACTATTTCAGGCAAAACCTTCTCCATCTTCCATGACCCGGATTATAGAGAAGCAGATGTAGACATTGAAGTATGCGTTCCTGTAGCAAAAATGAGAAAAAATTCAGACGGCTTTACTTACAGACATACAGAACCTGTACCAATCATGGCGCGTACTATGGTATATGGACATTTTGAAAACATTGCAAGTGCATATATTGGGTTTGCAAGTTGGCTGCAAGAATATAGTCAATACAGTATGGGCGAGCATAGTAGACAAATTGTCCATCGTGGACCGTGGAATGAAGAAAATCCCGATAAATGGTTGACAGAAATGCAAATCCCATTAGAGAGAATATAGTTTTTCACGCCTTGCGTTCGTGCAAGGCGTTTTTTGCTATTGACTCTCACATGATGGTAGGGTTTAAACTGAATTTACAGGCAAGTAAAAACCATATGGAGGAATCAAAAATGGATAATTTTAGCGTAAACCCTGTCGGGAAAATCAACGTCAATGATGAAGGCATGTTTATTGAGGTTGACAATAAATATCTTCCGGCTATGCAAGCGTTAGATGGCTTTAGTCACTTAAACATTATTTGGTGGTTTAGTGACTATGACAATGAAGATATGAGAGATATTCTCGAATCCCCTAAGCCTTACAAAAAATCCCCGGAAGTAATGGGGATATTCGCTACAAGGTCGCCAATTCGCCCAAATCCGATTGCTTTGTCTGCGGTACAAGTTATCAGCATAGACCATGAAAAAGGCATGATTCAGATCGCCTATATTGACGCGAATGATGGCACTCCTGTATTGGATATTAAGCCATATACACCAAGCCTTGATAAAGTAGAAACTCCGGGTGTACCGGAATGGTGCTGCCATTGGCCTAAAAGTTTGGAGCAGTCGGAAGCGTTCGATTGGGAAAACGAGTTTAACTTTTGAGCAAAGTTTCTACACAAAAAAGCCATAGCCCTATCTTTCGGGGTTATGGCTTTTCTGCTTCATCTCTTTCGGCGTGGGGTTAGGCTGATTGTATTCTTTAATCTTTTTAGCGAAACTGCGTTTTGAGTGATGCTAGTTTTCCTAGCTTCCAGTATCTAGGCTAGATAGCTTATTTTCAAGCATATCGTCAATTGGCCAATACACAACCCTTGAATCTTCAATATCTTTTAGAACATCCTGTACTCTGTGTTTAAATTTACTTCTATCGCCGTAATACGTTACAGCCGCTACTGAGGGATTTTTTTCATCTTAGTGGAGGCTTATTCTACGCTCTAACGCTTATTATTCCTCGCTGCTATCATCGACACCAGCCGTCATAGTCCGCTCCAATTACGTCGCCAATATGTTACGATGGTTGTATTTAGGGCTACGTGGGCTTAGGTTGCCTGTAATGCCGTTAGTGTTATTGGTAGTGATGATGCAGCGGTGTCGGGACCGCAGGTGCGGTCTGTAGTGTTTGGAATATCCCTTGCCGCCGCTTGCTCGTGTTGTTCGTTGCCATTGGTAGGTTGGTTTGCCGCTGACTGTTATGTTGGTTGTTACGGAAGGAACTGCTTCCTCACCATCATGTACTGTGATGCTGGTGGTTATTCTTGGGTTTTGGGCATTGATGCGATTGTCTTGGTTATTGTTACCGCTGCCTGTCACCAGGAACACTGCATCCAAAGGACTTTTGTACACATTAAGACAGCTCTTCCATTTACGTAAACTGCGGTCACTCTGCCGGGGGAGTTACAAGCTCCTTTATCGCCCGAATCATGTTATATAGCAGGAATACGGAAGAAGAGGCGGCAAAAGCAGGCAAAGCAGCAAATGCAAAGCCGGTTGGCCAGCGCAAAATGGTAAACAAGACGCCCACTCTTTGGTTGGCTACGATAATTCCCTCATAGAACAGGATCACACATATACCCAAGATGACAGCGCGCATTAAAATGAATAACCCCTTCTTTATGTGCCACGAAAAATGATCGACAAAGAACGTAACCACTATGTGGTCGCCGCGATAGATTGCCGTTGCCATGCCCAGACATATGCTCCAGGATATCATTAGCATCGAGAAGTCAAGCGCCCACAGAACCGAAAAGCCGAGGAATGTGCGGGTGAAAATGTTAGCTAAGTTAACCAAGAAGATCGAGAAGAAGCAGATTGCGGAAATTGTCCACAAAATTTCGGAATATATGTCCATTATCTTTTTAATCATGACATCACACTCCTCCAAATATCAGATTTGGCAGAAACAAGGTTACTTGAGGAATGTAGGTGACTATCATAAGTACCACTATCATAGCCCCAACAAAGGGAATCACCTGTTTTACCATGCGGTCGATAGGTACACCGGATATCTTCTGAACCACAAACAGCAGCCCGCCGACCGGAGGGGTGCACAATCCAATCGACAGATTGACAACAACCAGGACGCCAAAGTGGATCGGGTCGATGCCAAGGCTTACAGCAATAGGCATAAAGACCGGCATGAAAATTGTCATCAGGGGAAGCGCGTCCATTATCATACCCACGATCAGGAAGAATATGTTTACCATAAGCAAGAACATCAAAGGAGACATTTACATGCCTAATATGAGGTGGGCCAACATTACGTCAACCCGTTCCACCGCCATAAAAAACGTGAATGTGCCAAGTACTCCAAACAGCGCCATGATTGCGGACGCAAATAGAATCGCTTTCTTAAACGCCTGTAAGAGCTTGAGTAACGTAAGGTTGCGATATATGAAAAAACCCACGAGCATCACAAAAGAGCAGGCGAGAATCGAAATCTCCGTAATTGTTGCCAGACCTGACAATACTCCGACTATTATGATCATCGGTGCCAATAAGCCCGGTAGGGCATCCAGAAACACTTTGTACAGCGGCTTCTGCCTGTACTTTGAAGGATTAACCGAAAGATCCATAATACTAGGTTCTGGGTAAGCGGGATATTGTAACTTTCAAAAAACCTTATGAAAAGTCGAACTTTTGAAATCAGGTTGTTACCGTAACGGGTTGTGTATGCATAAATTTCGGAGCCAAAACATCACATGAAATATCATCGTGAATTTTTAATTGATTGAAAGCAATTGTAAATAACCCACAAAAATAATATAATTAATTAGTATAATACGCAGAAGTTAAATCAAATTGTTGCGTTTGATTTTTTGTTGTGATAAAGTTTATATAAAGAATCAGGTATGATGCAAGCGAAAACATAGTATGAATCTGAAAGGAGTAAAACTTATGATTATTGAAACCGACAGGCTTGTATTGCGGGAGCTAACAACGGAAGACCTTGAGGAATTACATAACATTTTATCTGACCCTGAATCAATGCAACATTATCCAAATCCATTTACTTTTGAAAAATCAAAAGACTGGATTGAATGGAATATTGAGAATTACTCAGAATATGGGTTCGGATTATGGGCAGTAATTTTTAAAGCTGATAATAAATTTATAGGAGACTGCGGCATTACAATGCAAAATATCAATGGTGTTATGCAGCCTGAGATGGGATACCATATTGATAAAAGATACATAAGAAAGGGCTATGCAACAGAAGCGGCAAAGGCATGTATGGATTATGCTTTTTCGGTATTAAAATTTCAACAGCTATTTTCTTATATGAAATATACCAATATGCCTTCTCAAAGAGTTTCGCAGAAAAATGGCATGAAATTTCTTACGGATGTATTCGGCATTTGAAAAGTGCAGCGTTTGGCGCCGCGTCCATTTGTTCGTTTAGAGAGTTAAAGTGTTGACAACAGGAACCCATTTATGTGATAATAGCAGGCTAACGGCAGACTGCACGCCCATCCCGCAAAAGGCGCGGGACGGGCATTCAGCCTGCCGGCGCTTCGCGCAGCCTATCACATAAATCCCTCTTGTAAACACATGAAATCTCGTTCTCCAAATGGATGCAGGGTGCTGCATTTTTGGGTGCCATATGTTGCACACCCCGGTGCCAAACGCTGCACTTTTTAATTGCCAAACACATACGGAATATAAGTGTGAGAAAAATGAGATTACAAGGGTATACGGTATTAAAATTAAAGAATATCAGGAGCTTCATAATATAGAATCAATGCAATTTAGGTTTAAAGCAAATTTATGAGCTGTTAGGGTGAAAATAATGTAATTCAGGGAACTTCGCCACAATAATACCGAAGTTGTGGCAGGATCCGTGCTTACGCTGTTTACCACCTATGCGCAATACTGAAATAAATGAATATTACTCTATGGGAATATTCAAAGATGGCGCAGTAGATTAAGTATTAGGGTTTATCATGCAGTTGGGGAAGCTTTTTATAAAAAGCTTCCCCAACAAGTTTTGAATTAATCAGGGGAGAGATATTTTTGAATATAATCGTATTGATAAAGGAAGTTCCGGATATGGAACGCGTCAGGTTTGACAGGGCGAGAGGGGTCATTGACCGAATATCTTCCGAAGGAGAGATAAATCCCCTGGACTTGTGGGCTCTTCAAAGCGCTGTGGACATCAAAAACCGTCACGGAGGATGTGTGACGGCTATGTCAATGGGACCTGAGCGCAGTATCGCCTCACTTAGAGACGCATTCGCCAGAGGCGCCGATAACTGTATACTGCTTAGCGACAGGCGCTTTGCCGGCTCAGATACATATGCTACCAGCCGAGTGCTTGCCGGGGCAATATCCCGTATGAATCCGGATCTAATTATTTGCGGCGAGAAAACCGTAGACGGCGATACGGCCCAAGTAGGGGCCGAGGTAGCCGAACTTTTGGATATACCTCACAGCTATTACGTGGAAAGTATCGACAGCATGGAAGACAGCGGCGTCGTTGTAACGGTATCTGATATATGCGGTTCAAAGCAGCAGCGCCGGATGAAACTTCCCGCACTGATTGCCGTAAACAGAAGCATAGCATATCCCCTGCTCCCTGCTCTTGAAAGGAAGCTGGAATCAATTTCGCTGAATGTGCAAAAAATGGGAATTTCCGAGCTGTCCGGCGTGGTCGGAGAGAATGATGCGGGGCTTAACGGATCCCCCACCAAGGTATCCAAAATAGTAATCCCTGATATTGTCAAGAGAAAGGGTAAAATTTTTCAAAACGACGGCTCGGATAACTTTATTAACGCTTTTAAAACCGCAGTTCAAAGGAGGCCGGGCCATGAGTAATTGGGACGGAGTGATGATATTAGCCGAGACACGTGGCGACTCGATACATCCAGTAAGCTACGAACTGCTTGGCAAGGGCAGGGAGCTTGCCGACCAGCTTGGGTGTAGGCTGGACTGCCTTATGCTGTGCGAGAATACACACGCTTCCGCCGAGCTGAACTATTACGGCGCGGATACGGTTTACGCCATGTGTTCGGAATCGTTCAAACATCCCGAAGAAGGACTGTACAAATCCAATATAGTGCCGTTTATACAGGAGCGAAAGCCCGGTATTGTATTGGTTGGGGCGACCAATTTTGGGCGTTCGCTTGCACCGCGCGTAGCCGCGGCCCTGCACACCGGCCTGACTGCCGACTGTACCGCTCTTTCTGTAGGAGCTGACGGCAGACTCGTACAAATACGCCCTGCGTTCAGCGACAACATCCTGGCTCATATAACGACAAACTCCTATCCACAGATGGCCACCGTGCGGCATGGGGAGTTCAGCGCGCCGCCACGCGACCCAAGCAGGAAAGCAAATGTCATAGAAGTTCCGCTAATCGCCTTACAGTACGCCCAATCAGCCATAATCGGGTCAACCGTAAGGCAAGCCCGTGACATAGCCGAAGCCGACGTAATTGTGGCCTGCGGAAGGGGCGTAAAGTCGCCGGAAGACATTGCGATCGCTCAAAGGCTGGCAGAACTCCTTGGGGGGCAAGTAGGATTTTCACGCGCCTTGGTGGACGCCGGCATGGCCGACGCGTCTTGCCAAGTAGGATACAGCGGCGTAAGGGTAAGGCCAAGGCTGTACATAGCCTGCGGCATTTCAGGGGCTCCGCAGCACCTGGCAGGTATGAAGGAATCCGGAACAATAATCGCTGTAAATCACGACGCATCGGCGCCTATTTTTGGAGTTTGCGACATCGGTTACACAGGCGACTTGTATGACATACTCCCGCGCCTGATAAAGGAATTGGAGGCTGGCTTATGAATTCTATCAATAAATCAATAGCCGAAAGCTTGTGCCGCATTGTCGGAGAGGATTTCGTAATTGAGGATTTGGACAAAAAACAATCCTATCTATACGACCAGGTTATGGAAACTGTTAGGCCTGCGGCCAACGAAAATTCTATTGTGGTCAAACCCTCCTGTACCGATGAAATATCCAAAATCATGAGGCTTGCAAATGACAACGCCGTCCCGGTCGTTGTGCGAGGCGGAGGTACGGGGCTGAGCGGAGGGGCCATACCCGTCAGGGAAAGCATCGTAATGTCTATGGAAAGGCTGAACAATATCCTGGAGGTCGACCGCGCAAACATGGTGGCCGTTTTAGAACCAGGAGTTACGTTGGCGGACATTATCGAAGAAATGGATAATCACCAGGGGATATGGTTCCCGGCTCATCCGGGGGATGAGGGTGCTCATATCGGCGGCATGGCAGCCACCAACGCGGGAGGCTCAAGGGCGGTTAAGCACGGTGTTATGAGAAAGCACATCCAGGGTATGGAAGTTGTTCTTGCAAACGGCGAGGTCGTCAATCTGGGCGGCAAGCTCGTAAAAGATAACGCAGGTTATAATCTGATGAATCTGATTATAGGCAGCGACGGCACCCTTGCGGTGATCACCAAGGTCATATTAAGACTTTATCCCGAGGAGAAGTATTCCGGTACGATTATCGCGTCCTTTGAGAGTCTGACGGACGCGTCGGCGGCGTGCCTGGAGATAATTGCGTCGGGAAGCGTCCCCCTTGCGGTGGAATATCAAGACAGAGACCTTTGGAGAGGTACGGCCAGGATGGTCGGCAGAAAGTGGCAGCTTGAAAAAGGAGACGCAGACATCATGATAATAGTCAGCGAACCAGACGAAGAAAAATTCTACTCGACCTGCCGCAGAATATACGAAGTATGCAAAAAAAACAAAGCCTGCGAGCAATATTTCGCCGGCAAAAAAAGCGAGCAGGCCGACCTATTGAAAATTCGCAGCCAAATGTACGAATTCTCCAGGCAAAGAACCAGCCACGCCTTTGATATGGCAGTGCCGGTCGGACAAATAGCCGCTTTCCTGGGCGATTTGCGAAAGCTCTTCGCTAAGTACGATACCACAACCAACATAACGGCTCACGTGGCCGACGGCAACATCCACAATGATATCTTGCTTATCAACGGCAAAACCGCCCCATACGTTGAAGAACTAAAGACAGAAATGTATGCCCTTTGCTTTAGCTATGGAGGCACTATAACAGGTGAGCACGGCGTAGGCAAGCTTAGGCGCAAAGATTTGACAAAACAAAAAAGCGAAACGGAACTTGCTCTAATGCGGGGAATCAAACATACGTTTGACCCAAAAGGCATATTAAATCCAGATACACTGCTGGAATCTACATGCCTTGTGTGAAAGATATGCTATAATAACTTGTAGACTTATAATAGAGTGATGGTGATGTGGTGCAGCAACTTACATGGGATGCCATACAATCAAATGCGATAGCCTTTTCAAAGAAATGGCAAAAAGCCAAAAATGAAGAAGCGGAAGCGCAAGGTTTCCAGCTTGATTTTCTGCGTATCTTTGGTGTAGACGAGCCTATGGCTGTTGGAGATTTTGAGTATAGGGTTCCGCTTGCCGGCGGCAGAACTGGCTATATAGATTATGTTTGGAAAAGCAAAATTGCTATTGAGATGAAGAGCCGCGGCAAGAGTCTTGATGAAGCCTTTACGCAGCTGCAAAACTATATGCAGAATCTTCCCACTGATGAAATCCCCGACCTGTGGATGGTCTGTGATTTTGAAAACATAAGGCTTTGCCGCCGATCCACAAATGAGATATGGAACTTCAAAACCAAAGACCTTCGCAAGCATATCAAACGCTTTGCCGACATTGCAGGCTATGAGACCGAGCGCGACAAAGGCGAACAGATAGAAGTCAACGTAAAGGCCGCCGAAAAAATGGCCAAGCTATATGACGCGCTAAGAGACCACGGCTATGAGGGACAAGAGCTTGAGGTTTACTTGGTGCGTTTACTATTTTGTTTGTTTGCTGACGATACAGGTATCTTCCCCAAGGATAGTCTTTACAATTATTTTGAACGATCCAAGGCGGACGGAAGCGATCTAACCCACCGCATCGCCGACCTCTTTGAAGTTCTAAATATGTCCGAAGATATTCGCGCTAAGAAGTCGCTGCTTTCTGACGAACTAAAGCAATTCCGCTACATAAACGGCAAGCTATTCGCCGACAGACTGCCCCCTGCCGACTTCAACGCCAAGATGAGGCAAACTCTTTTGGAGTGCCTTAATTTCAATTGGAACAAGATAAGCCCTGCCATCTTCGGCGCCATGTTCCAAGGTGTTATGAACAAGTCGAAGCGCAGAGAAATGGGAGCGCACTATACAAGCGAAGAAAATATCGAAAAGCTAATCAACCCCTTGTTCATGGATGAACTTTGGAAAGATTTCGACAAGGTAAAGACCGATCCTGCCGCTCTTGACCGCTTTCACGACAAAATATCTAGGCTAAAATTTCTTGACCCTGCCTGCGGCTGCGGAAATTTCCTTATAGTCACCTATGGCAAGCTGAGGGAGCTTGAGCTTGAAATTCTAAAAATGAAAGCCGGCACAAACCAGCTTATAATAGACATCACGCCAATGTTGAAAGTAAGCGTGGAGCAGTTTTATGGTATAGAACTTGAAGAATTTGCTTGCCAAATAGCTCAGGTTGGTATGTGGCTTATTGACCACCAAATGAATTTGCGTGTGTCAGAACAGTTCGGTATGTATTTTGCCAGGCTGCCTCTATCACAGGGGGCAGTCATCGTACACGGCAACGCCCTGCGGTTGGATTGGGAGAGCATCGTCTCCAAGCACGAACTTTCGTATATACTAGGCAATCCGCCGTTTGTTGGATTGTCACTGCGCAATACTCAGCAACAAGAGGATATGGATATTGTTTTCAAATATAACGAAAGAGCGGGGCGATTGGATTATGTTGCCGCATGGTATAAAAAGGCGTCCAACTTTGTGCGAAATACCTTCATTGAAGTTGCTTTCGTATCCACCAATAGCATTACCCAAGGCGAACAAGTCCCCATTTTGTGGAGTGGCATGAAAGAGAGTGAATCAGAAATAAACTTCGCCCATCGCACATTTATCTGGAGCAACGAAGCCAAGGGAAAAGCAGCCGTCCATTGTGTCATCATAGGATTCTCTCAACGCAACCACAAAGTAAAGCGATTGTTTGAGTACGATTATGAAGGCGAATTAGTAGTACATGAAGTTAAGCACATCAATGGCTATCTAGTTGCAGCCGAAAATGTGTTTGTTGAGTTGCGCGGAAAAGCAAGAGTGGGGTTTCCAAAACTAGTTCAAGGAAGCAAACCTTGGGACGGAGGATTTCTAATACTGTCAGAAGAGGAAAGACAAGAGTTGCTGCGAAAATATCCTGAAACATCGGCGTTTATTAAGCAATATGTAGGTTCTCAGGAATTTATAAATAGCACGAAGAGATATTGCCTGTGGCTTCAAAACGTACCTCCTACTGCATATCGAAATATTCCTGACATTATGGAACGTTTGGACGGCGTGAGAAAGATTAGGCGAAAGACAAAGACTGTAGCAGTACAAAAACAAGCGGATATACCAATGCTTTTTTCGCAAATTCGTCAACCTACAACAAACTATTTGCTTGTTCCCGAAACTTCATCTGAAAATAGGCGCTATATCCCGATAGGTTTTATGCCGCCAGATATTATAGCGAGCAATGCAACTCTTGTCGCTGAAAACGCTACGCTTTATCACTTTGGGATTCTAACATCAAATGTACATATGGCATGGACTCGGACTGTGTGCGGAAGGCTGAAAAGCGATTACCGTTATTCGCCATCGATCTACAACAACTTTCCTTGGCCAGAGGCAAACAACAAACATCAGGCAGAAATCGAGAAGTTGGCGCAATCCATATTGGGCGCAAGGGCAAGCTACCCTGAAAGCTCCCTAGCCGATCTCTATGACCCTCTAACCATGCCGCCAGACCTGCTAAAAGCCCACCAAAACCTCGACCGTGCCGTGATGAAGCTGTACGGCTTCCCCGTCAAGAATTTCACCGAGGCGGATTGTGTGGGGGCGTTGATGGGGCTGTATCGGGAATTGATAGACAGAGGGGAATAGCGAAAAATTAAATAATATTATTGACAAACTATATTTTCATGTGTGAATATATTACGAAGAGGTGTATTGGGATGGATATAAGTGAAAGACAACCAACATATAAGCGACAACGTTTTTTGCTAACGTTTCTACGGCAGCTTAACGGGGATATAACGGCCACAAATTTACAGAAATTAGTTTTTATGTACACTATGGCAGAAGATCCAATACACTATGATTTTGTTCCATATAAGTTCGGTGCATACTCATTTCAACTTGAAGAGGATTTAAGTATACTCCAGCGCGACGGTTACGTGTCAATTAGCGTTGACTCAAAGCGTAGGCAGATTAAAGCACTTGGCAAATACGATCAAAAGCCCTCGTTTGTGATTTGTCCAGAGCGCGGTGATGATCTAATCCGCAAAACATATCAAAAATATCCATACTTCACTATAAACAGTGAAATACTTGGGCGCATATTCAATAAAGCTGAATCGGAACAATATTTGATCGAAAGACAAAGTTACATCAACGAAAATCAAGTTTTATTTACAATTGGGTATGAAGGCAAGAGCATTGAGAGTTTTGTAAATACACTAATACGCAATGGGATACGTAAGTTGTGTGATGTTCGTAAAAACCCGCTAAGTCGAAAGTTTGGATTTTCCAAAGGAAAGCTGCAACATATAATGGAAACAGTCAACATTGAGTATGAGCATTTACCGGAATTAGGCATTAAATCGGATAAACGTACTTTCCTGGAAATGCCAGAAGACTATGAAGCTTTGTTTGAAGAATATGCTAAAATGATGCCTAAACTTGAATCAGAGCTTGAGAAGCTGTATGCATTTTTTAATTTTAATAAGCGTATAGCTTTAATGTGTTATGAATTAGAACCAAAAATGTGCCATCGACATGTCATCAAAGATTGGTTAGTTAGTAAATTTTTGATAAAGGGCAAGGACTTATGATAAGAGAAAAGAAACGAATTTATATTGTTGTTAAGACATACCCAACAATCTCGAAGGAGTACGCCGAACTTGTCTGCACGGCAGGTATACTTGAAGATGGTTCATGGATTCGTCTTTATCCTGTGCCTTTTAGAAAGCTAGATATGGATGAGAAATATCCAAAATATACATGGGTTGAAGTCGAAGTAGTTCGCAACACAAATGATTTTCGCCCAGAAACATATAGGCCAGATTTATCTACGATATTAGTTGGGGCAAGACCGTCCAAAGCTGATTGGAATGAGCGGCGCAGAGTCATTTTCAACAACAAGACGATTTATACCAATCTCAAAGAGTTAATAGATAAAGCAAAGGAAGATGGAACTTCACTTGCTGTATTTAAACCATCAAAAATACTTGATTTTACTATTCAGAAAGTTGAACGCAACTGGGATTCGAACAAATTAGCTCTATTGAAAAGCTTGAGCCAACAAATGAATTTATTTCAAACACCCGAAGAGATTGATGAGGAATTTAAAGTCGTTAATAAGGTTCCGTACAAGTTCTCATATAAATTTGAGGATGGTTCTGGAAAGCAGTCAACTATGATGATTGAGGATTGGGAGATAGGTATGTTATATTTTAACTGTCTCTCTCGTGCAAATGGCGATGAAAAAATAGCAACTGCTAAAGTGAAGCAGATGTATTTTGATGAATTTGCCAAAAAAGACTTACATTTCTTTTTAGGTACAACGAAGCAGTTTCATAACGTTGCACCAAACCCATTTATAATTATCGGCGTATTCTACCCACCGATGCCGATGAAAAATCAACAAATAAGCCTATTTGATTAATTATAGTATGCTGACTACCCAATCAAGATTAAACACAAATGCGAACACCTCTCCGACGAAAAAACATCGGCTAGGGTTCGCATTAGTTTCTAATTCCGGAAGCGGTGGGATTCGAACCCACGGTACCCGCAAAGGTACACCTGATTTCGAGTCAGGCCCGTTATAGCCACTTCGATACGCTTCCATATGTGTCACTTATAATGCGCCAAACTGCTTTAACATGCTTGATTAATACAGGCACTTAGACATGATACATTAACTATCGAGAAAAGTCAATATATTTGTTATCGGGAGGGCGTTGCATTAATTATCCTCTTTTTATTACCCATAACTTGACACTGATAAATTTCTGTCGTATAATTATTAGTGATATAAAAAAGACGGTTTTATGCGTCTGCACTCTTGCAGCCCAAAACCAAAAAAAGGGAGGGAAATCATGAAAATTGCAAAAAAGCTGCTATCGGCAGCAGTCCTGGTACTGGCTCTGGGCATATTCATCCCCGTAGTGTTGTACGCAAATGAAGTAAGCCTAACCATCGACGGCGTTCAAGTTAATTTTGAGGATCAAAGACCTGAAATTGTGGACGGCAGAACCCTGGTTCCTGATAGGGATGTCTTTGAAGTTCTCGGTTTTGAAGTGGACTGGGATCCGGACGCCGAAACCGCTATTCTAACAGCCAGAACAATTGAGCCGGATTTCGATTGGGATACCCAGCATCTTGCCTTTAGATACCGTGACGTTGAAGTGCTTATTTCTATCGGAAGCAGCACCTTCACTGTAAACGGAGAGGAATATGAGCTGGATGTGCCCGCCCAGGTTATTGGCGAAAGAGCCATGCTGCCCATTCGCGCCGTGCTTGAGAGTGTAGGGCATTTTGTTGACTGGGACGAGGATGCCGGCAATATCATCGTAAGAAATCTGTGGGGCTCAATGGACTTCAATTACACCCCCGGCGCCCTTGAAAACCAGCTTGCACCCCCATCTCCCGGGGAATATTTCGCCATTATGCACACCAACTTCGGCGAAATCCATCTGCGCCTTTTTCCCGATCTTGCGCCCCTTACCGTGGAAAGCTTCGTAACTCACGCTCGCGCCGGCTATTACGACGGCGTCACCTTCCATAGAGTCATTGACTGGTTTATGATACAAGGCGGCTGCCCCTATGATGATCCGGAGCGCAACAGCCAGGGCGGCGAAAGCATTTGGGGAGTTCTCTTCGGCGATGAAGGTACCACCAATCTCCGCCATATAAGAGGTGCGCTCTCCATGTCCAACCTTGGGCCCCACACCAATCGAAGCCAATTCTTCATAGTACAGATCGATGGACTGCGTCCCGGTGAGCTGGCGCATCTTCCGCAAATTCAGACATCAGAGCAGTGGGAGTACAGGATTGCCAACCAAGACCAATTGGTTCCCGACCTCGGAATTGATCTTGAAATCTATTACAGGGATTTGTTCCCCGCTTCTTTCGGCGAACATCTTCTGGCCTACGGCGGAGTCCCCCATCTGGACTTCAGACATACAGTATTCGGTCAAGTATTCATAGGTATGGACGTAGTTGACGCCATAGCAGCCGTAGAAACCGACGATGTAGACCGCCCCCTTGAAGACGTCATAATTGAAAGAATTGAAATACTGCAATTTACAAATTAACTGGAATCCAGCCGCAATATAAGCTAAACAGAGAGGGACGGCTCTTGTTATAAAGAGAGCCGTCCCTTATATTGATAAAGCAACCCGGTATGTTACAATAAATACATGGATAACGAACTCAAAACAAATACCATCTTTCTTTATTCCGAAGGGGAGTACCAAATCTGTAAAAAAGGCTAGAGAAAGGCATGTAAGGAATGTGAAGAAAATATATGCCGAACAAAGAATTGCCGGGATTAAACCAAAGAAACGAGGCCGCAAACATGGAAATCAAAGGGATATATCTTTGGAGCAAGAAAGACAAATCCCAAATATCATTGTAGACAAATGTCCCGAGCAATTAAAGCTCCCTGGATATATGTGTACAAGAGCGGGTATAAGGAATTTAATAAAGCGCATGTGTGGACTTGACATACAATTATCCAAATTTGGGGTTAGGGTGCAAGCGTCAAAAAAGCGGCGGCCATATACTTTACGGTATGGCCGCCTTTATTTGTTTGAAGTTCTAATACCTACCTTTGATTATAAAGAAAGACCCGCGAATCTCCCCCGCGATTTTTGACTTTTGCCGCGCGAATTTGAATTTCTTCTCCAGTTCGGCAGGTACTTCCATCCCCATAGAAAGTTTAAGGCCGACGGCGCTCTTGGCGTCGTTTTCCAGAGCGTACATTATATTTATCCCAAGACCGTCCTCGTAATAAACATAGGTTATTTTAGCGCTTTCTATTACAAATTGCGAAGTCTCCAAGGGTTTTGCCGCAAACTCAATATCCCGTTCTTCTTTCAGAATCCTGTTTACATATTCCATAATTTCAGGCGTCTCATCGGCCGGCTTGGTAGTAAATGCGTGTCTGTGCTTGTTCATATAGTAACGCGCTTCGTTGGCACGCAGCCCGGCAAGGGCTTTTGCCACCGGCGAAGATTCCAGTCCAACCGTGGATACTTTCTCAAAATTAACTACGTATGACATTGCTGCCGCCTCCCGTACTTATCAATGCAGTATATCATATGTTCTTTTAAATTCTCAATAACAATTTCTAAAAGATGCCGCTGGTCTAAAATAGTGTTGAAAAATGCATATGTCTTGGAGTATAATTGGATTATGAGCCTACAATACATATTCGGCGGGTCGGGCGCGGGAAAGACGCGCCGCTGCCTTAGCGAAATAACCCAAGCGGCACGCGACAGCACGAAGCCGCTTATATATATTGTGCCCGAGCAGTTTACGCTTGAGTCGGAGCGTTTGCTGTGCGATTTTTCACCCAGCGGCGCGATAACTTTGCCGCAGGTGCTGAGTTTTCAGCGTCTCAGCTACCATACATTTTCAAAGACGGGAAAGTTGGCCGGAAAGCTGCTGGATGAAGTCGGTAAGAAGATGCTTCTGCAAAAACTACTCTTGCGCCACAGGGACGAGCTGGCTTTTTTTGCGCAAACCGTTGAAAGAGATGGTTTCATCGACTCGTGCGACCGGGCATTCCGCGAATTTGCCCAGTACAACGTCACGCCGGAGGAATTGGCCCGCCGTGTCGCCCAGGTTTCTCAGCAAGATGGCGGGCGCGGCATACTTGGCTATAAGCTTGCCGACATAGCGCGGCTTTACGAACTGTTTACGGCTTATATCAGCGAACGTTATATAATTACCGAGCAAGCCGCCAACTTTGTGCCGGACAAGCTTGCCGCGTCGGACTTTCTGACGGGCTGCCGGGTCTGGATCGACGGTTTCACAGGTTTTACGGCTCAGGAGTACGGCATTATCGGCGGGCTTTTCTCGAAAGCCGAAATTGTCAGTGTGGCGCTTTGTATCGAAGAGCCTCACACAAGCTATTCAAATATCTCTGAAAATGACCCAATGTCGCTCATGAAACAGTGCGTCACGCGGATTACGGAGCTTGCGCGCTTGAGCGGCGTGCCGGTGCTTGAACCTATACGATTGACGAAGAAGTGGCGTTTCGAGGATTCGCCGGATATGGCGTTTTTGGAGCGGCGCTATCTTGATTACAATGTGCATACGTTCGACGGCGTGCCGCATGGCATCTCTATAACGGGAGCGCCCGGGGTACATGCCGAGGCGGAACAGGCCGCCGCCGAAATAATCGCCCTTGTGCGCGGGGAAGGGCTGCGCTTTGCCGATATAGCACTGGTGTGCGCGAATCCCATGGCCTACGAGCGTGAGATACGAGCCGTATTCGCCGCCCATGACATACCTTTCTTCCTGGACGTCAGGTCTGACATAGCCCTGCACCCGCTGACCCAGCTTGTCTGTCACGCGGCGAGCGTGCTGGCCTATGACTTTCGTCACGAAGACGTGTTCGCCTTTCTCAAGACCGGCTTGACGCCGCTGAATCGCGACGAAATTGATCTGCTTGAAAACTATGCCGTCAAGATGGGCATACGGGGTGGGAAATGGCGTGCCAAGACGTGGACAAAAGGCTTTGAAAATGAATATTCCGAAGAGTGCCTGAACGATCTGCGAAAACGGGTAGTCAAGGCTCTGCAGCCTTTTGCGGGAAAGCTGAAGCGCGGTAAGTCCTCCCCCATCCGAACCTATGCGGCGTGTCTCTTTGACATGCTCGAAAAGCTGGGAATTCCCGACCGCACGCATGACGGTGAAGCTGTCTCCTTCATGCAGGTTCTAGACAAACTGACGGCGATACTCGAGAAGATGGTCGAGATAATGGGCGACGAGGAGGTTCCGCCCGACGGATTCGAAAAGATACTGCGAATCGGCGTCAAATCGGCCGACTTGGGAATAATCCCGCCGACGCTTGACCAGGTTATAATCGGAAGCGCCGAACGCACGCGCCTGCCAAAGATCGCGGCCCTGATCGTGCTCGGAGCGAACGACGGCATCCTGCCGGCCAAGAAGGAGGAAGACGCCATTCTGACGGATAGCGAGCGCGCCACGCTCAGCGCCCTCGGTACGCAGCTTGCCCCCGACAGCCGCACGCAGTCGTTACAAGGGCCGTTTATGATGTACGGCATGCTAACGCAGCCGGAGCGCTTCCTGCGCTTGTTCTACCGCACGGACAGCAGCGACGGCCAGGCGCTGAAGCCGTCCGTAATAATCGAAAGGGTCAGGAGCCTCTTCCCAAAGGCAGCCGAATACTTGATCTCCGACGCCGAATATCACAGACCGGTCACAACGGCTAAGGCCGTGTTCTCGAGGATAGGCGCGGCTCTTAGACAACTGCGCGTGGGAGGCTCAGCTACGGACTCTGAGACGGCTCTCTTGAAATACTTTCGGGAGTCCCCCGGATTCGCCGAGAGGCTTCTCCGGCTGGAGCAAGTATCGTTTGAAAAAACTTCGCGCAGGTTCCTTTCGCAAAAATCAATAGACATGCTGTATTTTAGCGAAATGTTCTCCGACATATCGCGTCTCGAGCGATACATGCAATGCCCCTTCGCATATTTTGCGCACTATAACCTGCGCCTTCGCGGACGCCGGCGCTTCGCCGCCGGAGCGCCGGATTACGGCAGCTTCTACCACGAAGTACTCAAGGACTTCGGCGCAAGTCTGGCCTTGCATCGCTTGGACTGGCGCGAACTTAGCGTCGGTCAGATAGACGAGCTGACCGGCCAGGCTGTGGCCAAGATCGCGCCGCAGCTTGCAAACGGCGTGCTGTTGAGCACTCCACGATATGAGTACATTGTCGGGCGCATGGCTCGTATTGCCAAGCGTTCTATATGGGCGCTGACCCAGCACCTGCGCCGAGGCAGCTTTACCCCCGTTGCCAGCGAACTGGGCTTCGGCGTGAACGCCGCGATCTCCGGCATCACTATCGAAACGGGCAACGGCCGCAAGCTGATGCTCCAGGGTCGTATAGACCGCGTCGACATATTCGACTCCGGCGGCAAGCGCTACGTCAAGGTCATCGACTATAAATCCGGCGGCGCCAGTTTCGATATATCCGACATATATCTGGGAACGCAGTTGCAGCTCATGACCTATCTCGATATATTTATGAAGACCGGGCATGAATACCTCTCGGACGTCGGCGGGGCAGCTCAGCCGGTTCCGAAAATGACCCCCGGCGGCGTGCTGTACTTCAAGCTGGACGACCCCATCCTGGACGAAGACAAGCTGAGAAGCGGCGACGTGCTCGAAGAACTGCTGGGAAAGTTCAAGATGACCGGCCTTGTGCTGGCCGACGACGATGTGATAAACGCCATGGACTCCGGCTTAACCGGACGCTCAAACATTGTGCCTGTTCACATCAAGACCGATGGAAGCTTCTCTTCAAGGGGAACAAAGGTCGCCGACGAGGAAGAATTCACAAGGCTTCGCGCCGCGGTCACGACAAAGGCGGCCGAAATCGCAAGGAGAATGTCCGACGGCGACATAGAAGTCAAGCCCCTGGCCAAGCCTAATGGCGCGGTCTCTTGCGATTACTGCGGTTACGCGAATATATGCCACATTGAGTTTTCACGCTAGGATGTGTCGTCAATAGATTTTTCGGAATTTTGTTGGTCGAATTCCACCCCACGAAGCCAAAGTCAGGCTTTATGGGGCCCTGGGTCGTCGGTTGCCCCTCCTGCGCCGGTGCTTAGGATGCTTAAACGTGTGTTGCCGACACATAGCATCCTTGCGTACCTTTCAAGTACGCGGGTTGTCATCTCCCGGATTGGCGTAAAATCGCCTCAAAATCTTCCCGAAAAACTATTGGCGACACACCCTAGATAAATTTTGAAAGGGGCTTCCTGATTCCGATATGATATTAGACTACTTGAAAGCTCGCGCGGTAAAGGATATCTATCCCTTCCACATGCCGGGGCACAAGGGCAACTCCGACTACTTCCGCGACATCGATCATATTCTGATGGACATAACAGAGGTGCGCGGCTCCGACAACTTGCGTCAGCCGAGCGGCATTATCAAGGATGCGGAGGATATGCTGGCCAAAGCCTACGGAGCAAGCCGGAGCCTGATTTGCGTAAACGGTTCAAGCGCCGGGATGCTGGCCGCTATGCTGTATGCAGCCTGTGACGGCGAAAAGGTTGTGGTGGCGCGCAACAGCCACGTCAGTGTCCATAGCGGGCTGGCGCTTTCCGGTGCGCTGCCGGTGTTTGTGTATCCGTCGGTTACGCCATACGGCTTCGCCGGCGGGCTGAGTCCGTCCGCCGTCGAGGAGGCTCTCGCCGCGAACGGTGATGTCCGAGCCGTGTTCATCACAAGTCCGACATACGAGGGCCTTTGCAGCGACGTAGCCGCAATCGCCAGGACAGCGCGCTCCCACGGCGCGCTCCTGATAGTTGACGAGGCTCACGGCGCGCACTTTGGACTACACACGGACTTTCCCGGCAGTTCTACGGTGCACGCCGACATCGTCGTGCAATCCCTGCACAAGACCATGGTCGCGCCAAATCAGGCCGCCGTAATACACGCCGGCCCAAACATAGACGCCGAGCGCCTCAAAGCCTGCCTGAACATGGTTCAGACCACCAGTCCGTCATACATAATCATGGCAATGATCGAGCGCTGCGCCGCAATAGCCTCAGACCCTGCGGACTTCCAGCGTTATGCCCGCGTGGTCGGCTCGTTTCGCGCCAGCCTTGCCATGCTTGAAAACATCAGATTGGTAGGATCAGATATACGCGGCAGTTACGACGTACACGACATAGATGCCGGAAAGCTGGTATTTTTGGCCAGGCGCGGCGGCGGACAGGATATTTACCGCTATTTGCTGGAACAGCACCGGCTTGAGCTGGAGATGTACGGTCTGTCCCATGCTGTGGCCATGACAAGCATCGCCGATACGGAAGCCGGTTTTTCCCGCTTGTACTACGCCCTGCGCGAACTTGACAGGAAGCTTGCATCCCACGCGGAAGCGCCCACGGATATAACCGATATTTACGCAATAGGCTCAGTGATACCCAAACACTCCGCCACGGCGATTTCTCCGCGGCTTGCCCAGTTGCGCCCCTCACATCCCTGCGGTCTTGACGAAGCGGCCGGAAGGATATGCGCGTCTCCCGTTACGCCATACCCCCCGGGTATACCGTTGCTGCTCCCCGGTGAAATAATTGAAGAAAGTACCATACACCACTTGAAAAAGTTGGCGCATAGGGATATAATGATAGACGGTATATTCGACGGGAAGGTAAAGGTTGTAAGGGATGGAAATAGGAATTAGCATCCAGGAGATTATATATGCCGCCATAGCCGCGCTGGTTATTACGTGGATTGTGGAATTCTTCCTTAGAAGTTTTCGCGTGATGTTCGCGCGGACTACCATTTTCGAGTACAAGCACAGCGACTTCGAGTGGATTGTAAACAAGTGCTACAGCCTGTTTCCCAAGGATGCCGTGTTGTTTAAGGGCAGAACTTATTCCCGCGGCGAGACGGTTCGCATAATAACGCTGGAGCATAAAGTATTCGAGGGAAGCCTGGTTGGGCAAAACTATGACAACATGATCTGCCTGCTTACGAGGAAGTACATTATTACGCACGATTTGTCAAACATTAAGGAAATGAATATTATCGAGTAAAACTTATGTTGAACACAGGTTTTACAAGACCTCGGATGAGGATACTCTCATTGTGGATCGAATGATGAGGCGGTGCTCATTGTGGAAAAGATAAAGCTGATATTTTTTGACGTCCAGAACAGCGGAGAAGACTTTCTGGACGGATTGCGCAAAACCCCCGACTTTGACGTGGCTTTCAGGGTAAACACGCTTTCCGCCCTGACGAACGCCGTCAAATCGACCAACGCGGTCAAGTCGGCGGCGGTTTTGTGCCTTTACTGCGGCCAGAATTCAAGTGTACCGCCGGATGTTCTCGCGTATATATCAACCGCGGGGCTAAAGTCTATCGCTGTGTGCGAAAACGTTCCGCAAGGCTTTAGCTTGCTTAAACGCGGCTTTAGTGATATGATTGTTTTTGACAGAAATAAGACAAGCTTTTTTTTCAAGTCGCTTGCGTCCCGGGCAAGAACAATCATTGCCGAGGCCGCGGTCAAGCGGACGCTTAAAAACGATTTCGGAACGCCCGTAAAACTTGTGATAGCCATAGGTTCTTCAACCGGCGGAACTGAATCCGTGGTCAAGATTTTGGAGAGATTTCCCGCGGACATGCCGCCGGTACTGCTGACCCAGCACATGCCCCCGATCTTCACAAACCTGTTCGCAAAGCGCATGAACGGCCTGTGCAAGATGACCGTGTGGGAAGGCAACGACGGCGACGAGATAAAGAACGGCTTGGTACTGGTGGCCCCCGGCGAGCGCCAGATGGCGCTGGAACGGCGCGGCGGACGGCTGGTCGTAAACTGTACGGATGAACATCAGGTCTCCGGCCACTGCCCTTCGGTGGATGTGCTCTTTAGCTCGGTGGCCGCGGTATCCGGGAAAAATGCCATAGGCATAATCCTTACGGGTATGGGCACCGACGGCGCTCAGGGGCTGTTAAAGATGTATAAATCCGGGGCGTATACAATCGGCCAAAACCGGGAATCGTGCGTTGTATACGGTATGCCCAAGGCGGCTTTCGACATGGGCGCGGTGGGCATCCAGCTTCATTTGGATAAAATAGCTGACGAAATCCTGGCGCAAGTCGCTAAGATAAAATAGAAAGGATTGAGATCATGAGTTTTATAGCAAGCATTAAGGAGAGGGCAAAGGCCGCAAACAAGAAGATCGTGCTGCCGGAATCCTACGAAGCGCGCAACTTGGCCGCCGCCGCCAAGATACTGGAGGAAGGAATTGCCCAGGTAATCCTGATTGGTGAAGAGGCTAAGCTCAAGGAAGCCGCCGCCGGTCAGGACATCAGCAAGGCTATCATAATCGACCCTTCAAACTATGACAGAATGCCCGAATTGTGCCAAAGGCTCCACGAGCTCCGTAAATCCAAGGGACTGAGCCTTGAGGATGCCGAAAAACTGCTCAAGGAAGACCCGCTTTACCTGGGCGTAATGCTGGTTAAGGAAGAGATCGCCGACGGCATGGTCTCCGGCGCGATCCATGCCACAGCCGACGTGCTTCGCCCAGCGCTGCAGATACTAAAGACGACGCCCGGCGTCAGCCTTGTGTCCTCGTTCTTTATAATGGTCGTGCCCAACTGCGAATTTGGTGACGACGGAGTGTTCGTATTCTCGGATTGCGGCCTGGTGCAAAACCCGAACGCCGAAGAGCTGGCGGCCATCGCCGTTTCATCGGCGGCGTCCTTCGAGCAGATAATGGGCAAGCAGGCGCGCGTTGCGATGCTCTCGCATTCCACCAAGGGGTCTGCTAAGCATGCCGATGTGGACAAGGTCGCCCAGGCAACCGATATCGCCAAGAAGTCCAACCCTTCGCTGCTTCTGGACGGCGAACTGCAGCTTGACGCCGCCATCGTGCCCGCTATCGGCGCGTCGAAGGCAAAGGGCTCCGACGTGGCGGGCCGCGCGAACGTGGTAATTTTCCCGGATCTTGACGCCGGAAACATAGGCTACAAGCTGGTAGAGCGTCTGGCAAAGGCGGAAGCGTTCGGCCCAGTGACCCAAGGCATCGCCAAGCCCGTCAACGACCTGTCCAGAGGCTGCTCCGCCGACGATATAGTGGGAGTCGCGGCCATAACCGCGCTGCAGGCCGCCGCAAAGTAATTTTGATTGATGGGAGGGGAGGCTCTTGAATAAATTTGAAGCTAAAGCTCTTTTCAAAGCAATGAGAATACTTGTCAGAGACAAAAACTTGGAAGGTTTGGAAGAGGTCATCGACGGTACTTGAAGAAATTGACCAAGGCAAGAAACATACTAAAAAAAGGTCAGATAAAACACAGGGGTAAAGGAGTATACGAAAATTATGAAAATACTAGTACTGAATTGTGGTAGCTCATCTCTTAAATACCAACTTATCGACATGTCGAACGAGAACGTTCTGGCCAAGGGTCTTTGTGAGCGCATCGGCATTGACGGCTCCAACATGAAGCATTCCCCGGCGGGCAAGGACGACTACAAGGTCGAGACGCCAATGCCTTCCCACAAGGACGCGGTTAAGCTCGTGCTGGACGCGCTGGTTGACGGCAGCCATGGCGTAATCGCGAATATCGGCGAAATTAACGCTTGCGGTCATAGAGTGGTTCATGGCGGAGAAGACTTCGCGCAGTCGGTAGTAATCTGCGACAAAGTAAAAAAGGCTCTTGAAACCTGCTCCCAACTGGCTCCGCTCCACAACCCGGCCAACATCATAGGCATAGAGGCTTGCGAAGCCCAGCTCCCGAACGTTCCGCAAATCGCCGTGTTCGATACGTCCTTCCATCAGACGATGCCCGAGAAGGCGTATCTTTACGCTCTTCCTTACGAATACTACGAAAAGCACAAAATCCGCAAGTACGGATTCCACGGGACAAGCCACCGCTATGTTTCGCAGGAAGCCGCCAAGCTCCTTGGAAAGCCGATTGAAAGCCTGAAGCTAGTTAGCTGCCACCTTGGAAACGGAGCAAGCGTGTGCGCCATAGACGGCGGCAAGTCCGTCGACACTTCCATGGGTCTTACGCCGCTTGAAGGTCTGGCCATGGGAACCCGCTGCGGCGACCTTGACCCGGCTGTCCTCACGTTCATAATGGACAAGGAGGGGCTCAGCGCTCAGGCTGTGGTCGACGTGTTTAACAAGAAGTCGGGCGTGCTTGGCGTGTCGGGCGTTTCCAGCGACTTCAGAGATGTCGAGTCGGCGGCGGCCGGAGGCAATGCCCGCGCTCAGGCCGCGCTTGACCTTTACTATTATAGGGTCGCCAAGTATGTAGGCGAATATGCCGCCGCGATGAACGGCGTCGACGCCATAATCTTCACGGCCGGTCTTGGCGAAAACTCAAAGGATGCCCGCGCGAAAATCTGCGGCTATCTTTCATACCTTGGCGTAGAAGTCGATTCCGCCAAGAACGACGTTCGCGGCAAAGCCGCCGATTTCAGCGCGGACGGCGCGAAGGTGCGCGCCCTGACCATCCCCACCAACGAGGAGCTTGTAATCGCGCGCGATACAAAAGAATTGCTTGACAAGTAGAATCAATGTGATTATAATTCAATGATGATAATTGACGTAAAATCACTGAGAGTAGGCGTGCCGCAAGATTTCGAGTGCGTTTCGCTTAGGAGCCTGCCGGAAAGTTACGGTGCGACATCCCCGTGTCCGTCAAGGATTCACGGGCGGGTAACCAAGGTCGACACCGGCGCAGTCGTATGTGAAGGCGAGTTGACCGCAAAGCTCAGGTTCGAGTGCGGCCGCTGTCTTGATGCTGTCGAGCACGAACTGTCCATGGGTTTCCAGGAAAAAATTGAGCTGGCGGCTCACGACGACGTAATCGACATATCCTCTCTCGTAGACGAAAATATTATCCTAAATATTCCGCAAAAAGTTCTTTGCGGCGAAGAATGTAAGGGGTTATGCCCTGTTTGCGGCGCAAGCCTGAACCTGCGGGACTGCGGCTGTGAACGCGGCGGCGACTCAAAATTTGCCGCACTAAAGAACTTGCTACAAAGCGAAGGAGGTGAACGCGATGGCAATTTGCCCAAAAGGTAAGTTATCGAAAGCCAGACGCGACAAGAGAAGAGCCCAGACCTGGAAGATATCGATGCCAAACCTTGTTAAGTGCAGAAAATGCAGTGAGCTTGTGATGTCCCACAGAGTTTGCAAGGCTTGCGGTTCCTACAATAGACGTGAAGTTGTAAAGGTTGACTAAGCTTCCATGATAGACGGCAAATATGTAATAGCATTGGATTCGATGGGCGGCGATAATGCCCCCGCAGCGATTGTTGCGGGGGCGGTTGCCGCGTCCCGGGCCAACCAGGACGTGATGCTACTGCTGGTAGGCAAGGACGACGCCATATCCTCTGAGCTGAAAAAACATGATTACGACAAGAGCCGCATAAGAATAATCAGCGCGGCAAGCGTGGTTACGGACGACGACCACCCCGCCGCAGCCATAAAGTCCAAGAAGGACTCCTCGATGGTTGTCGGCCTGAACCTGCTCAAGTCTAAACAGGCGGAAGCCTTTGTAAGCGCGGGAAATACCGGAGCGCTGCTTGCCGGTTCCACTCTTATCGTCGGGCGGACAAAGGGTATCGAGCGCCCCGCCATTGCGACGGTTATCCCGACCACTGAGCGGCCCTTTCTCCTGATTGACAGCGGAGCTAACGTGGACTGCAAACCCTCATACCTTGCGCAATTCGCCATGATGGGGGAAATTTATATGGAATCCGTACTGGGTGTGGAAGCGCCGCGAGTCGGCCTCGTAAATATCGGTACGGAAGAGGAAAAGGGAAACGCGCAGGCCAAGGAAGCCCACCAGCTTCTACGCCGGTCGGGGCTGAACTTCGTCGGCAATATCGAAGCCAAGGAACTCCCGTACGGCGCGGTGGATGTAGCTGTCTGCGACGGCTTTGTCGGCAACGTCGTCCTAAAGCTCTTCGAGGGTCTGTCCAAGGCGATACTAGGCATGATTAAGAACGCGCTCTCATCAAGCCTTACGGCCAAGATAGGGGCTCTGCTGTCCATGAGTGCGCTCAGGGGTCTAAAGAAGAGATTCGACGTGAGCGACGTCGGCGGCGCGCCGTTTTTGGGCCTGAACTCGCTGGTTGTGAAGGCTCACGGCTCGTCGGACGCCCGCGCCGTAACCGGCGCGATAAACCAGTGCGTTATATTCATATCCAGCGACATAATCACCAAGGTTGAGCAAAACTTGCTGGCCGGTGAAACCGCCTCCAAGCAACTACAGCCTGAAAAGGAGAATGACTAATGGAATTTGAAAAGATTAGATCAATAATTGCCGATCAAATGAGTATTTCCGAAGATAAAATAACTCTCGAGACATCCTTCACAGACGACCTCGGAGCGGATTCCCTGGACATCTTCCAGGTAATCTCCGAGCTTGAGGAAGAATTTAATATGGAATTTTCTAACGACGCCGCCGAAAAAATTAAGACAGTAGGGGACGCCGTTGAGTATATCAAGGAACACGCCGGGGAATAGTTTAATAAACAGGGACGAGCCGTGATTCACGGCTCGTCATGCCATTCGCGGGTGTGTTGATTTATGGACAGTTCACTGCTTAATTACGAATTTAATGACAATATTCTTTTGGAGTTGGCGCTTACGCACAGCTCTTTTTCCAATGAGAACAATCTCCCGGCCAGCAACCAGAGACTGGAGTTTTTGGGTGACGCCGTGCTGGAGCTTGTTATCAGCGACATGCTGTATTGCAGCTATCCCGAGATGGATGAGGGAGAACTGACCAAGCTGCGCGCTTCCATAGTCTGCGAACCCAGCCTGTGTGAGGTTGCCAAGAATATCAGCCTGGGAAAGAGGATACTCCTTGGCAACGGCGAGGAAATGTCGGGGGGCCGCGAGCGCGGTTCAATCCTTTCAGACGCGCTGGAGGCCGTCATCGGAGCTATCTACCTCGACGGCGGGCTCGAGAGCGTCCGGGAATTTATCCGGTCCAACTTTTCGGACAAGCTCGAGAGCGGCGCCGCGCAAGGCTTCGAGGCCGATTACAAGTCGCGCCTTCAGGAGATCGTCCAGAATCGCTCAAAGAGCACCATCGTTTACAAAATCGTCGCCGAAGAAGGCCCGGATCATGACAAGCGCTTCACGGCCGAGGCTGTTAAAGATACGCGCGTTGTAGGCCGGGGCGGCGGCAAGACAAAGAAAGATGCGGAGCAGCAGGCCGCCCTGGCCGCGTTAAAACGCATGGGCCTGGCATGAGTAACCGCTTGATTGTAATCGGCGGCGGCCCTGCCGGGATGATTGCCGCCGGGACAGCCGCAAGGCTCGGCTATGATACGGAGCTGCTCGAGAAGAACGACAAGCTCGGCAGGAAGCTCTACCTGACTGGGAAAGGCCGCTGTAACGTCACCAACGCCGCCGATCCTCAGGATGTGATCGAGCGCAAGATCATCGCGAATCCGTCGTTCATGTACAGTTCTTTATATACCTTCGACAGTTTCCGGCTGACCGAATTGCTGGCCGAGCATGGTGCTCAGACGGTGACCGAGCGCGGCGGACGTGTATTCCCGGCTTCAGGAAAGGCAAGCGACGTCACGCGCGCGCTCGAGCGATACCTTGCGGCGGGAGGAGTTCGTGTCCGCCTGGGCTCCCAAGTATCGAAAATATCTGTCGAAGATGGTTCAGTTTCCGGCGTTGTTGTAAGCGGCGGACTGATCGAGACTCGCCGTGTGATCGTGGCAACGGGCGGGCTGTCCTATCCGGCCACGGGTTCCACGGGCGACGGATACCGCTTTGCGAAGAGCCTTGGCCATAGCGTGACCAAGCTTCACCCTGCGCTGTGTTCCATGCATGTCCGTGAAAATTTTGTCGCAGAGCTTGAGGGGCTGTCACTCAGAAACGTCGGAATCGTAGTGCGTGTCGGCGGAAAGACGCTATACAAGGACTTCGGAGAAATGCTGTTCACCGACAGGGGCGTGTCAGGGCCGCTGATCCTTTCGGCTCAGCGCCGTCTTATCGGACGTTTTGCCGATTCGCCCGAACTCTCCATAGACCTAAAGCCGGCGCTTGACGAACTCACACTGGAACAGAGAATCCTTGATGACTTCGAGCGGCATAACAACCGCAGCTTCAAGAACAGCCTTGACGAGCTGCTTCCCAGAAAACTGATCCCCATAATAGTTCGGCGATCGGCCGTATCTCCTGAAAAGCCGGTCAACGCCGTGACGAAGGGAGAACGCAGAAATCTTGTGCGCCTGTTAAAAGATTTTACCCTGGAGATCACCGGAAGCGGCGGTTTCGACGAAGCAGTGGTGACAAGCGGCGGTGTCAGCGTATCCGAAATAAACCCAAGTACAATGCAGTCAAAGATCGTCAAGGGTCTCTACTTTGCCGGCGAAGTCCTTGACGTGGACGCCCTGACAGGCGGCTACAACTTACAGATAGCCTTCTCAACGGGCTACCTTGCGGGACTGCAACTGGAGGGATAATCATGAAGCGCGCAATCGCAATAGACGGCCCAAACGGCGCGGGAAAGTCGACAATAGCCAGAAGCGTCGCGGACAGGCTAGGCTTCGCGTATGTGGATACAGGCGCGTTTTACCGCGCTGTCGGTCTGTTCTGCGTGAAAATAGGGGCAAACCTCGATAATGCCGACGAGATTGAGGCGTGTTTGCCGCATGTTTCGCTCTCAGTGGAATATGTTAACTCACGCCAGATGACATACATAAACGGCATGAATATGACTGCCGATATACGAACGCAAGCCGCTGCGGAAGCCGCGTCGAAGTCGGCGCGCGTGCCAAGCCTTCGCGAGAAGGTCGTCGAACTCTCGCGCAGTATATCAAAGGATGAGAACGTCGTAATGGACGGCCGCGACATAGGCACGGTAGTACTGCCGGACGCCGACCTAAAGATATACCTTGACGCCGGCTTAGAAACCCGGACGTGCCGCCGCCTTTCCGAGCTTAGGGACAGCGGTCAGAGCGCGGAATACGAAGCCGTGTTGCAAGAGATAATTGAGCGCGACCACAGGGATAGTACGCGCGCGAGTTCGCCGCTTAGAGTGGCCGAAGGCGCGGTTGTGATCGACTCCAGCGACATGAGCGTAGAACAAGTATGCGACATAATTGTTAAAGAACTGGAGATGGCGAAAGGAAGGCAGTTATGATCGAGATAGTCGTAGGCAAGTACGCCGGATTCTGCTATGGCGTCTCACGCGCGCTGAAAACTGTTGACGACAATGCCGGAAAACGGTTGTGTACATACGGCGCCATCACCAACAATAAGCAAGTAACGGCGGCTCTCGAGTCCCACGGTGTAAGAATTGTTGAAGACGTCAATGAGATAGCGCCCGACGGATCAGAAACGGTTATCATACGCGCGCACGGCGTCGCGCCGGAGATATACGACCGGTTGGAGGCCGGGGGAATCGACTATATCGACGCAACCTGCCCGGATGTCAAGAAAATTCATAATCTGGTGAAAAAAGCCCGCGAAGCTGGGAATACTGTAATAATAATCGGAAACCCGGGTCATCCTGAAATAGTCGGAATTACGGGCTATGCCGGAGACGACGCTATAGTGCTTGCGGATGTGGATCAAGCCGCTGTGTTTGAGCCGGTACGGGGGGTCTCGTACTCCCTTGTGGTTCAAACCACATTCGATAATAAAAAATTTGACGAAATTGTGGGCGTATTGTCTGCTAAAATAGATAATTTGGATATCAACAATAGCATTTGTACGTCTATGTATAGGAGGCAGCTAGAAGCGGAAGAGCTCTCTAAAGCCTGTGATATCATGGTTGTGATAGGAGACCGCACAAGTTCCAACACTATCAAACTTTATGAAATTTGTACAAAGAATTGCAAAAACACACATTTGATTGAAACTACGACAGATTTAATGTTGAATATTCCAGGACAAAGTGTTAAAATTGGGGTAGTGGCCGGAGCATCCACACCGCCTGCCACAATAAAGGAGGCTGTCTTACTAATGAATTCACTTGATAACACTCAACATGAACATGACCAAACGCTGGACAACAGCCCGGAAAACCAATCCGAAAGCCAATCTTTTGAAGAAATGCTTAACAAGACTTTTGTTTCATTACATACAGGAGACGTAGTTACGGGAACGGTTATATCGGTCTCGAACGGCGAAGTGAGCGTAAGCCTTGGATACAAGTCCGACGGCATAATACCTCGCGACGAGTTCTCGACGAACCCGGCCGACGATCCCGCGAAGCTGCTGAAGCCCGGTGATGAAATAGAGGTTTTTGTCGTAAGGGTAAACGATGGCGACGGAAACGTAATGCTTTCCAAGAAGAAGCTCGATTCGCAGAAGAGCCTGCTTGCGCTTGAACAGGCGTTCGAGTCCAAGACTCCTGTTGCCGGCAAGGTGATGGAGATCGTCAAGGGCGGCGTTATCGCGCTTGTTGACGGAATACGCGTGTTTGTGCCTAAGTCACAGGTTTCGAGCCGGTTTATCAAGGATGACAAGCTTCCTCAGTTGGTCGGTCAGGAGTTTAGCTACGAAATCCTGGAGTTTGACAGGGGACGCAAGCGCATCGTGGGCGGAAGGCGCGCGCTTGCCGCACGCGAAGAAAACGAGGCTCGCGACCGTATATTTGACCGCCTCGAGATCGGAAGCCAGGTCGACGGAACTATCAGTCGTATCACAAACTTCGGTGCGTTTGTAGATCTTGGCGGTATCGACGGCCTTCTGCACATTTCGCAGCTATCATGGGGCAGGGTCAAGAAAGTGTCAGACGTTCTAGCCGAAGGCGATCTTGTTAAGGTCGTCGTGCTGAGTGCAAACCGCGAGAAGGGCAAGATATCGCTCTCGCTGAAGGACATCAAGGAAGACCCATGGAAGACTATCGACCAAAAATATGAGATCGGCCAGGTTGTGACCGGCAAGGTTGTGCGGATGGCTCCGTTTGGCGCATTTATCGAGCTTGAAGAGGGTATCGACGGACTTGTGCACGTTTCGCAGATCGCGCACCGTCACATCGCGAAGCCCGAGGACGTTCTGTCGCTTGGCGAAGAAATAACTCTCAAGGTAATCAACATCGACAAGGAGAGCAGCAAGATAAGCCTTTCCAAAAAGGAAATGGACGCCCCGCCGGATGAAGAGGAAAATTCCGATTCCTACGATGATTATAGCGACGAAGATGTCGATGACGACGACTATGATGAAGAAGATCAGGAGTCGTATCTCGAAGAGGATGAAGAAGATCCAGATAACGAATAATATTAAGTTCACCTGAATATAATTGCTAAAAGCCGGACGCTCTCCGGCTTTTGCTGCATTTGTGCTATACGGAGGTTTGAATGAAAGGAACCAAGTGCATTTTTTTCGATCTGGACGGCACGCTGACCGACTCGGAGCCGGGTCTTGCAGAGTCGTTCACATACATTTTCAACAAGTATGGTGTAGACATAGGCGAGCGTAGCCTGCGACAGTTCTTCGGGCCGCCGATATCACAGTCGCTTAGCCCTTACTTTTCCACGAAGGAAGAGGTTGAGGCGGCGGTCGCGGATTATCGTGAGCATTACCGAGAGAGATATCTGACCGGCAACAGTCTCTATGCCGGTATCGTTGATATGCTTGACGCTCTGAAGTCGAAGGGCTACGCTCTTGCCGTCGTGACGGGCAAGCCCGAGGCAACCGCGGAAGATATAGTACGCCATTTCCACATACGTAAGTATTTCGACGCCGTCTGCGGAGTGTACCAAGGTCATACGGAGAAAATAGAGACGCTTAACAGGGCCTTGGAACTGCATAGCTGCCCACCGGATCAAGCCGTGATGATTGGCGACCGCATGTATGACCTGGAAGCGGCCATGCTTGGTAAAACTGCCGGAATCGGTGTATTATGGGGCTATGGCACGCGCGAAGAACTGGAAGCGTATGACAGTCTGTTCCTGGCGAATTCGCCGTTGGAGATCGTTAAGTACTTTGAAGCATAACTGCCATGTATTTAAGCTTATACTAAATAGACCTTTTCGGGAATTGGGCAATGCCGGATTTGCGCGGATTTTTGCCGCAAGGCAAGGAGTGGCGCTGTATTGCGGCAAAAAGACGGCATCGACTGATTCCCGAAAAGGTCTAATGTACAGAGAACAGGTTCCGGCTCTTGGCCACGCCCTAATCCCTATGTATTAGCATATCATGCAGTACGTAGATCATAGGGAGTGAAGTTGATGTATCCATACGATTCTGACCCTTCGTATGAAGTTTTTGTCAAGAATGCGGCTTTGCCGCCAGGCAGGGAAGAGGTTGAGGCAAGCGAAGTTGACGGAGCAGGAAACCAGTCAAGGCGTTTATTAGCTTTTTCCGCTGAGCAGGAAGACGACGCGTTTTCCGGCGATCAAGAAGATGAATTCGATGCCGGGCAGGAAGGCGTATTCGCTGCCGAGCATGGAAGGCACGGAGATCGCGGCCGCCGGGGTGGTCGTGGACATGACCGCGGACACAGAAGACCTCCCAGACCTGGCGGCGGACACGGGCACGACAGGCCTCCTGGGCACGGCGGCGGACACGGGCACGGAGGCGATCCCGGACACGGCGGAGGAGGCGGACACGGACACAGAAGACCTTCCGGCGCGCCGCCCTCATTCATTCCATCTGAGTCGGCGTCGTTTCGCGCGGTGGATTCGCGCGCGATTTCCCGCTGCTTGAACAGCTTCACGTACGTTTGGCTCATGTTTGGGCATGGCTTCTGGATGTTTCCGACATTTGTCGGCCCGCGTTCTATCGCGGGATATAGGTGGGGGCGTTTCGGCTGGACATACACAGGGTTTGACCTTCGCGCGATAAAGTCGTTCACCTGTTCGGGATAGAGCCTGTTTAGTATCACGTTGGTGACCGCTAATCAGTCACCAACGTGAGATACTAAACAGGCCTCTTAGAACCTATTTTCATATTGTTTTCACCATCCCCGCGCTCGAAAAGAAGTGGTTTCGCCGTTGGGCGTGGGGACGGCAAATTTTTTTGGCCCTACATAAAATCCACATAAAGGTGTGATAGAATGAATCTATCGAAAGAATATATCACATTTTGGAGGTAGCGATTATGAAGAAGAGAATGGCAGCCCTGATCTTGACCGCCATATTTACGGTAATGCCGCTCACATCAGTATCGGCGCAAGAGCTTACGCGTCCATTTCCAAACAATTTTGGAAGTTGGGATGAGTGGCAGGAATGGCGATCTGATAACGACCGACGCGGCGGTGGATTCTGTTGGGATGCCGACGGCAACTGGGTCGGCGGGTTTTGCTGGGACTCTGACGGCAACTGGGTCGGCGGAGGGCCTTGCTGGGACGCTGACGGCAACTGGATAGGCGTAAGCGAGCAGCGCAGGAATGCTGACGGCAGTTGGATTGGAGGGCCCCGCAGAGGTTCTGCTGAAAATTGGAACAACGGCCGTAGCGGGCGATGCGGCGGACGTATGTGGCGTTAGTTATTAATTGATCGGGTGGGGGCGGTGATAACTGCCCCTTATTTATAGCTGTTTGGAATGATATTAGAAAGGGATAGCTTATGGAAGCGGTTATTAGCAGCAGGATAAGGATAACGGGCATGACGTGCGCGGCGTGCTCCGGCAGAATAGAGCGCAAGCTGAGCGCTGCGGACGGGGTGAGGCTCGCAAGCGTCAACCTTACGCTGGAAGAGGCGACGGTAAGCTACAATGAGCAGCAGCTAAGTCTTGACGATATCTTGAAAATGGTTGAAGGTATGGGCTATGGCGCGTCTAAAAAGGCGTCGCGCAAGGAGGAGCAGGAAAAGATTGAAGAGCTGCACAGGAAGGATACAAGGTCGTTAACTTTTGAGCTGATACTGTCGATAATACTTTCAACTCCGATGGTAGTAGGCATGGTTCTGGATATTACCGGCATACACGAAAACTTTGCGGGACTCCACGATCTAACAATATTCTTGCACAATCCATGGTTTCAGCTTATTCTAACCACACCGGTGCAGTTCTACGTCGGGCGGAGGTTCTACATACAGGGATACAAGGCGCTGCGAAACGGCTCCGCAAGTATGGACCTGCTGATAGCGAAGGGCACTACGGCTGCGTTCGCGCTGAGTGTGTACAACGGGTTTTTTGCGCCTTACGCCGGATACGCGGCCATGCCTGACCTTTACTTCGAGGTAAGCGCAGTAATCATAACTCTTGTGCTGCTTGGCAAGTACTTCGAGCGTACTGCCAAAAACAAGACGACTTCCGCGATAAAGAAGCTGATCGGTCTGTCGCCCAAAACGGCAAGGGTTGAGAGGGGCGGCGAGCAGGTCGACATTCCCATAGAGGAAGTAATGGTGGGGGATATACTGCACGTGCGTCCCGGCGAGAAGGTTCCCGTTGACGGCATTATAACCTGGGGCCGCTCGAGTATCGACGAGTCTATGCTGACGGGTGAATCCCTGCCGGTGGAAAAGACCGTCGGTGACATGGCAATAGGCGCTACGGTCAACAAGTTCGGAAGTTTTACTATGGAGGCCGCGCGCGTAGGCGAAGAGACCGCCCTTGCGCAGATAATAAGGCTTGTGGAGGAAGCGCAGGGCGGAAAGGCTCCCATCCAGAAAATTGTTGACAAGCTGTGCAACGTGTTCGTGCCCGCGGCCATCGCTATTGCCGTAGTCACGTTTCTGGGGTGGTCGCTAATCACGGGCGACATTGGTGCGGCGATAATTTACGCCGTGGCGGTGCTTGTAATTGCCTGCCCATGCGCGCTTGGGCTGGCTACCCCCACCGCCATCATGGTGGGTACGGGGCTTGGCGCGCAGCACGGTATTCTCATAAAGGGAGGCGAACCGCTGGAGCGCTCCCATGAGATCAGCGCGATAGTTTTTGACAAAACGGGTACAATAACGAAGGGTAAGCCTGACGTGACCGACGTAATTACGTTGGGTGACATGCCTGAGGACGAGATGCTGCGAATCTGCGCTATTGCCGAAAAGAAGTCGGAACACCCGCTTGGCGAGGTAATTTACGCTTACGGAAAGGAGCGCGGCCAAGGCTCTATACCTGACCCCGACGAGTTCGAGTCTATCCCCGGAAAGGGCGTCCGCGCCAAGATATCCGGTATGGACGTATACATGGGAACCAGGAAGCTGATGGGCGAGCTTGGCGTAGAAATATCGGAACACGAGGAATGTCTCATAACCCTTGAAAACGCCGGAAAGACCGCTATGCTGGCGTTGGTCGACAACGAGCTGCTGGGCATTGTGGCCGTTTCGGATACTCTCAAGGAAACTTCCAAGGAGGCTGTCGACAAGCTGCTTGATATGAATATGGAAGTGTACATGCTGACCGGCGACAACGCGCGCACAGCCAAGGCAATCGCCGAACAGGTCGGCATCAGCAACGTCATAGCCGAGGTATTGCCGCAGAACAAGGTGGCCGAGGTCGAGAAGCTGCGAAAAGCCGGGCATGTGGTGGCGATGGTAGGGGACGGTATTAACGATGCTCCGGCGCTTGTGGCCGCTGACGTGGGTCTGGCCATGAGCACCGGAACCGACGTTGCGGTGGAGTCGTCCGACATAACCCTGCTTAACGGCGACCTGCTGATGGTTCCGCAGTCCATCAAGCTCTCCAGGAAGACTATGCGCAAGATCAAGCAGAACTTGTTCTGGGCGTTCATATACAACGCCATAGCCATACCCTTCGCGGCGCTGGGCATGTTAAGCCCAATGATAGCGGGCGCGGCCATGGCTTTCAGTTCTGTGTCTGTAGTACTGAATTGCTTGACTCTAAAGAAGATTTAGGAGGAAGATGCATGGTAAAGACAATACTTAATGTGGAAGGAATGTCGTGTGAGCACTGTGTAAAGGCTGTGAAGGACGCGGTCGGCGCATTGAACGGCGTTTCCGGCGTAAGCGTGGACATGAATTTGAACACCGTGATGGTCGACCATAGCGAAAAGGTTGACAAAGCTCAAATTGAAGCGGCGATAAAAGAGGAAGGCTACGGGATTGGCAAATAGTATTCTGATTGTCGACGACGAGCAAAAGATTCTGGAAACGACGCGCGATTATCTGCGAAGCAAGGGCTACTGCGTCTATTGCGCCGCAAACGGCGGCGAGGCGCTGGAGATTTGGCGCAGGGAGTCCGTATCGCTGATCCTTCTTGACCTGATGCTGCCGGACATGCGCGGCGAAGAGGTTTGCCGTACGGTGCGCCAAAAGTCGCGGGTTCCGATCATAATGCTTACGGCAAAGGTGGATGAGGAGGATATGCTGAACGGTCTCGGCATTGGCGCCGACGACTATATCACCAAGCCGTTCAGCCTCAAGGCGCTGCACGCCCGCATCGAAGCCGTATTGCGGCGTTCACGGGACGACGTCGTGCCTTTGTACAACAAAAGCTCGTGGGGCGGCGGTGACCTGGAGATCACATTCGATACGCGCACGGTTAAGAAAAAGGGTGAGGACGTGGCTCTTACGCCCAACGAGTTCAAAATACTGTCGGCTCTTATGAAGTATCCCGGACGCATACTAACTCGTGACGAACTTATATCTCTTGCTCTTGGCGACAAATTCGACGGCTATGACCGCGCTGTCGACACTCATGTCAAAAACTTGCGCCACAAGATAGAAGACAACCCAAGAAGTCCCGTGTACATACTAACCGTCTACGGCGTTGGCTACAGGTTCGGGGGTGACAGGTTTGAAAAAATCTAGCCTGCGATTTCGGCTTTCGGCGGTCATTGTGATTGTGATGTTCATATCGGCCGCGACGATCATATTCTCTTCAAGCTTCCTTATAGAACGCCAGTTCAGGAGCCATGTGACGGCTCAAACGGACGAGCGGGCCTATGAGATCGCCCGGAGTCTGCCTCAGGCTTACGACAGACGGCAAGGCTCCTGGAATATCGATATGGTGCTTTCGATATCGGCCGACGCGGCTTCGCGGGGCTTTGTCATGACCGTTGCGGACAGCGGCGGGGTAACTGTCTGGGACGAAATCAGCCGTGAACCGGCCTGGTACGCGCATGGCGGCGGACATTCCCGGGGGCGCGGAGGCGGGCCGCGCCATGGCATGATGAGAACGGTAATGCAGTCGGGCTTCGTCGCCCAGGCAGCTTTGGGCGATGACTTTGTCGTGCGTGATTTTGAGCTCACGCTCGATGATGAGTATATCGGGACTGCCGTCATACGATTCTACGATCCGTTCTTCCTCAGCGACAGCGAATTCTTGTTTCTTGATTCTATGGTAATTATACTCCTTAGCGTGGTCGGGCTTTCCATGGTTGTCTCGGTACTGGTGGGGGCGGCAATGTCGCGGCGGATAATTAAGCCCATACTGTGCGCCTGCGACGTGGCCGGACAGATGTCCGGCGGCGATCTTTCCGCGCGTATCGTAGACGAAAGCGGTATCAAAGAGCTGGACGAACTCAAGGATTCGCTCAACAACCTCGCCGGTTCTCTGGGATGTCAAGACAGCCTGCGCAAGCAGCTTACCGCCGACGTGGCTCACGAGCTGCGCACTCCGCTTACAAGCGTCTCCGCCATGATAGAATCCATGGTCGAGGGCGTGTACGAACCCACCCCCGAACGCTTGCAGAGCTGTTACGACGAAATTAACCGGATATCAAGGATTATAGCTGACCTCGAAAGTCTTGCCAAGGCCGACAGCGACGCGCTGCGCCTGCAAAAGTCGCGCGTGAACATGTCGCAGATCGTACAGAGCGCGGCCGCAAGCTTCGATGCCGAACTTTCGGCCAAGTCCGTAACGCTTCGCGTCACCGGGGACTGCCCGCCCATAATGGCCGACAGCGGACGGCTCAGGCAGGTGGTCGTAAACCTGCTTTCCAACGCCGTGAAGTACACCGAGGACGGCGGCAGAGTCGACGTAGAAATCTCAGCCGTGAACTGCGGATGTGTCCGCCTGGATGTGCGCGACGACGGGATCGGCATCTCACAAGCCGACCTGCCCCATGTTTTCGAGCGCTTCTACCGCGCCGACAAGTCGCGCAGCCGCGCGAGAGGCGGATCGGGAATCGGGCTTGCTATAGTCAAGTCGATAGTACAGGCGCATGGCGGGTCGGTGTCGGTCAGCAGCGAACCGGGACGCGGAAGCTGTTTCAGCGTTATATTACCCGCAAATTAGTAGGGAGCAAGAACAGGGGGAAGCGGGATGGAAGCTAAGCAGAGCGCGGAAAACTACAAGTTTCTGGCCGCGGCGTCGGTCGTATTGCTGTTTTTGGGGCTGATCTACGCGTGGTCGATATTTCACGCGCCGTTTAGCCTGATGTTTCCGTCGTGGACGGTGTCGGACTTGTCTATGACGTTTACAATATCAATAATATTCTTTTGTGTGGGCAATCTGGCAAGCGGCAGGCTGACAAAGCGAATCGGCAGCGGCGGCATAGTACGGATTGCGGCGGCGCTGCTGCTGATTGGCTTTGTGAGCGTGTCGCGGCTTGATCCCTACAGGCCGGATCAGAGCTTGATCGGGCTGCACATATTTTACGGAGTATTCTGCGGCGCCGGAGTGGGCATGGGCTATAACGCGGTTATCAGTTCTACCGTCAAAAGATTTACAAAAGGCGCGGGCATGATATTGGGCATCTTGCTCATGATCTATGGCTTTGGCGGTATGATTCTGGGCAGCGTCATAAATGTGCTGATAGCTGAAGCCGGGTTGCTTCGCACATTTCTTGTAATGGCTCCCGTCGTCGCAATTGTGCTTGTGCTTGGGTCGTTCTTCATCAAGCCGCCGGACGCCTCCGCAGCCGTATCGAACGCGGAAGAGAGCGGCAATGACCACACTCCCGGCCAGATGCTCAGAACAAAGGTTTTCTGGCTGTTCTTCGTCTGGAAAACGGTGATATGCTCGGCGGGGCTGCTTGTGATAAACAGCGCGGCGCCCATTGCGACGGCGTTTGGAGCCCCGGCGGCGCTGGGTCTGATGGTGCTGATATTCAACGGCGCCGGACGCATGGCCTTCGGAGCCGCAATCGACAAGCTTGACAGGAAGCGGACGATGTACATAAGCTGCATAGCCTTGCTGCTGGCCGGAGCAAGCCTTTACACCGGTGCGCTTCTGCACAATGTCGCCCTGGTTTTCATTGGGCTGACATTGATGGGCGCGTGTTACGGCGGGGCGCCTACGCTTTCGGCCTACGTCGTGAAGCTCTTTTTCGGTGGCAGGCACTATTCGTCCAATTTCAGCATCAACACCATTATGATAGTTCCCGCCGCAATCGTAGGGCCGCTCGTTTCAAGCATCTTGCAGGAACGCTCCGACGGCTCGTACAACTCGACGTTCCTGATGATAATAGGTCTTGCCGTCGCGGCGTTCGCGCTGAATGCGGCGTTGAATAAGCTGTCCAAGGTATAGCTGTCTCATAATATATCTTGAAATACAATACGAATTCAAAAGGAGTATAGTATTGCTTTCTTGTGTTTTGAGTATATTTGTGTAAAGGAGGCAAGATGTGCTGTGAAACAATCTTACAAACTAGACGAAGTATGTATCGAAAGAATTCTTAGATATATCAAAAACATCCATGATGCATATATGACCTTTAAAATCACTAGTGCAGACGAATTGGCGTCAAACGACTTAGCGCATCTCGCTATAACACAGATAATTACCAACATATACGAGTTGAGGCAGAAAATTAGTGCTGATACTCTTGCTAAAGTGCCACTATTTGATAAAATCGGTCTGAAAGCTGCCCGTAACATAGCAAGCCACGATTATGATAGTCTGGATTTTGACATAATATATAGGCGCACACAACAACTTATCAAACCAGAAATATATGCCGAATTGGAGAGGGTTAGGGATGTTATCAAGCGCGATAGAACAAGCGATACGTAAAGCTGAGCATTACCCATATATTGTGAGGGTTGGCGTGTTTGGTTCGGCTGCTCGCAATGAAGCGGCAACAGGGAGTGACTTAGACATAATCATTGATTACGATAATAGCTCCGACGATTTTTTGGATAACCTTGATGACTTCATGGAGAGCATGGAGCGAGATGTGCAGGGGAAAATTGACTACGTAACACTTGAAGGCTTGATGAAGTCGCGGGATGAAAGCTTTAAGCAAGAGGTGCTTCGTGATGTTAAGTGGATATACAATGCTACTGGATAATTTATAGTTATATCCCTCTAAAACAAAAGCAGCAGATTAGCCTTTTTACGCAAAGCGTCATCAGCGTCATCAAGCGCCACCACCTACGCTGGCGCTTCGGATTCTAAACGTGTGCCACCGGCACACAGCCTCCTAGCGAACCACTGGGGGCTCGCGGCGTCTCTGCTTTTGTTTTAGAGGGATTTAACTATAGCGCTTTACCTAAAATAGCAAAAGCCGCCCAATTTCAGCGGCATTTGTTTATTCTGCAATCTGTAATTCTTCTTTTAATGCTTTTTGTAGTGTGTGTGAGAA
>Ga0131853_10000611_pt1 | contig 64431 bp, 54 predicted proteins | sample TergutLab28metaG_FD_92764 | JGI IMG/M metagenome (GOLD analysis project Ga0131853, IMG submission 92764) | Labiotermes labralis P1 segment gut microbial communities from Petit-Saut dam, French Guiana - Lab288 P1 (version 2) (version 2) | ecosystem: Host-associated > Arthropoda: Insects >...
ATGAGCTTACTTTTATTTGTATGTGCCGTCAATATCATATTTCCAGAAAAATAAATAGCCGCATGTTTTCTTTGATATACTAATGTACACATAAATAGAAGAGATCTTATAAGCAGCATGACATAAATTTAAATCTAAGCGGAATAGAAATTGCGTTTAGTAAACAGTTTTATTTTTATTTTTGGCATGCTATAAAGCATCTCTTCTTTATCTTCCGAGTTATTTATCCCTCTTGATTTAGAGATATATTCAGAAACATATTTTTATAAGGATGAGATGCTTAGCAGCATGACAAAATAGGATTTTTAAAGCAGCACAGAAATTACACTTATTAAACAAATTCAATTTATGTCATTCTGCTAAGCATCTCTTCTTTACTTGAAAGACAGGAATATTTAATTTAATACCCCTTTTATTCTTCTTACTCCGCTGCTGGATGACTGCTCTTTTACTATCTTAAATACTCCTAATTCTCCTGTCTTTTCTGTATGCGGACCACCGCACATTTCTAATGAATATCCTTCTATTTTATATACTTTTACTTTTTCACCATATTTATCACCAAACAAACCTATTGCCCCCATTTCTTTTGCTTTCCCTAATTCTATCTCTATACACTCTATCTTTATATCTTTTTTTATAGCTTCATTGACAATGTCCTCTGTTTTTTTAATTTCATCAGCTGTCATGGGTCTATTAAATGAAAAATCAAAGCGTAAGCGTTCTTCAGTAATATTGCTCCCTTTTTGATTAACATCATCTCCCAGCACTTTTTTTAACGCACTATGCAGTAGATGAGTAGCAGTGTGTAAACGAGTAACAACAGCAGTATTATCAGCCAGCCCGCCTTTAAATTTTTGTATCGAGCCAGCACTGGATTTTGCCTGATGCTCTATAAAACATTTATTGAAACTATCAACATCTACTTTTAAAGTATGCTCTTTTGCTAATTCAATTGTCATCTCTAACGGAAACCCATAAGTATCATATAATTTAAACGCAGCTTTTCCGCTTATGGTATCACCCACTAAATAATGCTTTAATTTATCAAATTCCTTTAATCCGCCCTTAATGGTTTTTTCAAATCTGTCCTCTTCTATGGCAATTTCATTTAGAATTTTATCTTGGTTTTGACCTATTTCTTTATATATATCTTTATAAGTATTTATAACCGTTTTAGCCACTTCAACTATAGAATTTTTGGGCATATTTAATTGATTTGCATAACGAATAGCACGACGAAGCAGCCTTCTTAAAACATAGCCTTGGTCGGTATTCGACGGGGTAATCCCTTTTATATCGCCTATCATGTGCACGCTTGTCCTGATGTGATCAGCTATTATTCTGATAGCCTTTGTTTTTTCTGAATTTTCACCATGTTTTTGTCCGCTGATTTCTTCTATTTTTTTGATTATAGGTACAAAAATATCTGTTTCATATACAGATTTTTTGCCTTGCAATACACATAATGTGCGCTCTAATCCCATACCTGTATCCACATTTTTTTGCGCTAAAGTTTCAAATTTACCTTCATTATTTTTATTGTACTGCATGAAAACATCATTCCAAATTTCTAGATATTTTCCGCAATTACATGAAGGATCACACCCTTTTTTGCAGTCAACTATGTCTTTTACAAAAAACATCTCTGTATCAGGGCCACACGGGCCAGTTTGTCCTGCAGGTCCCCACCAATTATGCTCTTTTGATAAATAAAAAATTCTATCTTTTGGTATGCCTTGCTCTATCCAAAGCTTTGCTGATTCTTCATCTTTAGAAGCATTTTTATCACCTGCAAAAACGCTTATTGCCAAATTTTTTAAAGGAATACCTAAATATTTTTCACTAGTCAAAAACTCAAAACTCCATGCTATCTGCTCTTTTTTAAAATAATCACCCAAACTCCAATTGCCCAGCATTTCAAAAAATGTGCAGTGGCTGTCATCGCCCACTTCATCAATATCCCCTGTCCTTATGCATTTTTGTGCGTTGACTAAGCGTGTCCCTTGCGGGTGTTTTTGCCCCATTAAATAAGGGACTAATGGATGCATGCCCGCTGTTGTAAATAAAACAGTAGGATCATTTTCAGGAATAACAGAAGCTGACCCAATTTCTTTATGGTCTTTATCTAAATAAAACTCTATCCACATTTTTCTTAAACTTATTGAACTAATTTTTTTCATTGTTTTGCTCCTTAGGTTCATCTTCATTGGTTTCATTAAAGCCAATACATGTTTCTATAAATTCTTTACCAAAACTTGTGAATTTCCATACCATATCTGTATGAGAACTATAATAGTTTTGATCTTTTGATAACAAATCTTTTAATATTTCCTGTTGTATATCTCTTAAATCTTTAAAAATTTTATTTTCTCCTTTATGATTTTCAATGTCAGCATTCTCTATCTTAATTATACCCAATCGTTTAAGTGATGATATACTTTTATTAATTTTACCAATCGTTAGTTTTTCTGTTTGTTTATCATCTTGCTTTAATGCTAATATATAATTTCCATCAATAACATTTAACTGATATATTCCATCTAATATTTTATCTTTTAATTTTGTATAAACCACTGCATTATTAATTTTATCATTTGCCATATCTTTTAACAGCCTTGCATCATTACTACTCAACTGATTAATAACATTAACATAAGCTGGATGACATTTATCACTAACCCTATTATCCATTGAATTTTTTAATAATTTAGTAAACATATTTTTTAGTTCTTCTTCATCCAATCTTGCTTTTAATGAATCTAATATAGGCACTAAAATATTTATTGGCGCTTCTTGCCTATTTTCAACAGGTATATTTTCATACTCTTTTTCTAAATCATTAATAAAAGCTTTTGTTTTTATCTCAAATCTTGCATTTAATTTATGTAGCGGCGCAGCAACAACATGATTAAAAAACCCAGTTAATGCCCCAAAAAAACCACCCGCATTTTTTACTGCTGGCTTTAGACCATCATCATAAACTTTGCCTGCTAATTCTACTGCTGTATCTTTTTTTTCTTTAAGTTTTTTCATTTAGAATTCCTTTGTTTAAAACTTTCTTTTTAACTGATTCTAAACCATCTAAATCTATCAATATAAACTTCTATTTTAAAACCATCAATATAAGCATTTAGGTGAGGGGTGATTCTTAAGAGGGGAGAGGGAATTCAAGACCCTCTCCCCTCTTAAGTCTTTTCTTCTTTTTTGAAAAAAGAAGCTTATAGTTTCTGTTTAATTAAAAAATCTAAAATGCTTTTTCATTTATATCTACTCATCTCTCTTTCTTGATCCCTCTTAATATCCTTCTCTTTTATAGATTGCTTTTTATCAAATAACTTCTTTCCTTTTGCAAGTGCTATCTCCATCTTAATCCTGCCATTTTTTAAATATATCATTAACGGTACTACAGTTAATCCTTTCTCTTTTATCTTTCCTATCAGTTTATTAATCTCTCTTTTGTTTAATAATAACTTTCTATCCTGTCTAGAATCCTGCTTTTCAAAAGCAACACCCATTTTATATGGCGCAATATGTGCATTTTTTAAAAAAACTTCCCCTCCAAAAACAAAACAAAAACTTTCCTTTAAAGACACATCACCTGCCTTAATGGATTTTACTTCCCAGCCTTTTAATACAATGCCGGCTTCATATTTTTCTTCAATTTCATAATCAAAGAAAGCTTTTTTATTTTTTTCAATTATCTTCATACTTTTTTAGAAAAAATATGCCAAAAACTTTTATTCTTTTAATATTTTTGACAAACTTTCTTTCATACTCTTAACTCAAAATTTTTACTCTATTTCCCCACACAAAAATTTTTAAAAACCTCATCTATTATATCATCTGTTGCTGAAGCTCCTGTAATTTCTCCTATATTATAATAAGCAGTCATCAAATCCGAATAAATCAGCTCTAAATTTATATTTTCTATATTATCTAATCCACTTTTTAGTGCAATATACCCCCTATAAACACAATCATAATGCCTTTTTTCTGTTAAAACAATGTCTGTATTAATAGTATTTATACTTTTTTCAAAGATTTTTTGTTTTAAAATATCAATGTTTATATTTTTTAATGCAGAGATTTGGATTGTTTTTGATGATTTTTTTATATCCTTAATTAAGTCTATTTTATTTTCTATTAAAATTTCATTTTCTTTTAATTCTTTAGGATTTTTATCACCAATTTTAATTATGTTTAATATTATATCAGCTTTTTGGATTTGCTGTTTAGCTTTATCTATACCAATTTTTTCTACTATATCACTGCTTTCTCTTATACCAGCTGTATCAAATACATTAAATTTATAACCCTTATATTCATAATTATCTTTAATTATATCTCTTGTTGTACCAGCTATATCTGTGACTATTGCACTATCATTATTTGTTAATACATTCATTAATTGAGATTTTCCTACATTTACATCCCCTGTTAAAACTACATCAACACCATTTTTAATTAATTCCCCTTCACTATAACTATCCTTTAATTTTTCAATATCTTTATAAACAGCATTTATTGTTTGTTTTAGTTCTTGTATCGTATCTTCTTCAATTCCCTCTTCTGGATAATCTATATAAGCACTCATTTTAGATAATTGCATCTTTAATTTAATTAAAATCTCATCAATCTTTATTTTCAATATACCATTGTGTAATGCAAATGCATTTTTAACTTGCTCTGTAGTAGAAGCATTAATTAAAGAAAGCACCCCTTCGGCCTTTGATAAATCTATCTTTCCATTTAAAAAAGCACGCTTGCTAAATTCACCGCCTTTTGCTAAATTCACCCCTTTTTCAATAAAATATCTAATTATTGCTCCGCTTATCCCGCTCCCCCCATGCGCATGAATTTCTACCATGTCTTCCCCTGTATAACTTTTTGGACCTTTAAAATAAACCGCCATCACCTTATCGTTAATTCCGCCGCCTTTAAATGTTCCATACCTTAATGTTCTCTCTTCGTTTTTATTTTTACTAAAAAAACAATCATCAAGCAACTCTATTACTCTACTCCCAGACAATCGTATTATACTTATTGCTCCGTTAGCTGCATTTGCAATTATACTTTGTCTTTCTATCATTAAATTTCCCTTTATTCCTTTTTATATAAAATAATATTATAATTTATATAGTTAATAGTTATTATAGTAGTATACAATTAACATTTGTTGATAACACAATATATAGTTTTATATATAGTTTTTAAATAATATATATAGTATTTATTAAAAAAAATTGTATTGTATAATAATTAAACATTTATTAACAAAAATACTATATATTAAAATTATATAAACAACAAAAAAATCTATTTGTGAAATATAAGTGATAACAAAGTGATAGATTAAAAAAGAAGTAAAAGTTGTCCACAATTTTATTAACAATTGTTAATAAACAATAAATATTATCAACAATTATTTATTAAAACTATTAACAAAATAGATTAAAAGTTTTTTGCCTGCTTTTTTACAAAAAAGTAGGTGACAAGATGATGAAAATAGTGTATCATAAATGTATGGAAAATAGCAAAAGTTTTTTGCCTGCTTTTTTACAAAAAAGTACGGCTTTTTTACAAAAAAATGAAAAGTTTGAAAAATATTTTGAAATACTTATAAATTGGAATAATAAAATAAATTTAACAACAATTATAGAAAAAGAAGAGGTTTATTTAAAACATTTTTTAGATAGCATAATAGCAGAAGAGTTTATTGATAATGGCGCAAGCGTTTTAGATATTGGCAGCGGTGCAGGATTTCCTGCATTGCCGCTTGCTATCATTAGAGAAGATATAAATTTTTTATTGGTTGAAGCGGTAGGAAAAAAAGTAAATTTTTTAAATGAAGTTATTAAAGAGTTAGCAATAACTAACTCAAAAGTAATACATTCAAGGATAGAAGATTTAAAAAAGATTAATAAAACAAAATATGATTATGTGACAGCTAAAGCAGTTGCAAAGTTAAATACTTTAATAGAATACGCATTGCCTTATTTAAAAATAGGCGGCAAATTGATTGCATATAAAAGTAATGATATTGATGAAGAGATAAAAGATGCAAAAAATGCATTGTGTGAGCTTTGTGGTGAAATTGTGAAAATTGGTGAAATACAGCTTGATGAAAATATCAAAAGAAAAATTATTGTTATTCAAAAAATAAAAGAAAATAATAATAAATATCCACGTGAAGGCAATAAACCACGTATAAAGCCTCTTTGAGTATTAAATATTTAAATAAAATTGTAAAAACATTGAAATATTATCATATGTTGTGTATTTTTACTTGACAAAGACCAAATATAGTGTTAGATTTTGTTGTATGTTTTTATTGTAAATAAAAACATTAAAAATCATTCATTTGGGAGATGAAGATGAAGCAGCAAAAGATAAATTGGCATATAACAAAGACTCTAATTTTTCTTGGTATTTTGCCAAGTACGGCAGGATATAAATACATTAAAGAAATAATATATTTATATATAGATTATGATATTCTCAAATTGAGTGATGCATATTCTATCATTGCAAAAAACTTTAGCCAAACTCCAGAATTGATTGCTGCAAGCGTGAGAAACGCATTAAAAAGTGCAAACAATAAAAACCTTAACAATAAACTTGAAATTTTAATGAATACAAAGATTTTTAATAAAAACGATAATGTAACAAATGGAGAGTTTTTTGGTTTAATGTCAACATATCTTAAATATTGTTGGGACGGGAACTAAATATTGAGCTGCTACTACATAGTTTAGATAATAAAAGTGATTATTGATAAAATAAGTTCTTTCCAAGTGTAGTTTATTTGTTTGTTAATAGACATTAACAAACGGGGCGCCCTATATAGGGCGCCCCCGCAGCCCGCAAAGCGTAAGCCCACAAAGACCTCATAGCGTGGCCTTATGTGCCCCAAAGGGCACTTTTGTTCTATTTTATGTAATAATTTGTTTTTTATTGGCTTAGGTAGATTTATTAGTATACAGGTATTCTCCTACTTTAATATTATATTAAAATAAATCCTAACGGATACAGAATATAAATTATATATTATAAAATATATAATTTATATGTATTACAAAGACATATGTTGTTTCACGTGAAACAATTCGGCATATATCAACAAAAAATTACCGTATGTTTCACGTGAAACAACATATATAACAAAAAAGAGAGCTATTATGCTCTCTTTTTTGTATGGTTTAATTACATATCTTTATGTTTTAATACATCTATTAGTTCAACAAATCTATCTAAGTCGTCACGGCTATAATAATCTATAAATATACGGCCTTTTGTATTGTTTCCAAATGCAGATACTTTTGTAGCAAATACACGCTGCATGTTTTGTATAAGTTCTTGAAACTCAATATTGAATACAAACTTGTCCTTGCTGTTGGCATTATCTGGATTTTTAAATGCTCTGACTAGTTCTTCAAATTTACGTACTGACATTTTTCCATCTAGTGCTTTCATTGCCAGGTCAATTTGAGCCTCTTTATTTTCTATTGAGGTCAAAATTTTTGCGTGAGCCGGAGAAATTCTTTTTTGTGCTACTAAATCTACAACTTTTTGCGGTAAAGTCAAAAGCCCAAGCATATTTGTCACAGCAGATCTGCTTTTGCCAATCCTATGTGCAACTTCTTCATGTGTATAATTATGTTCGTCCATCAGCTGTTTAATAGCATTAGCCGTTTCAATGGGATTTAAATCCTCTCGCTGCAAGTTTTCTATTAAAGAAATTTCCGCAACTTGCTGCGGCGTATATTTTCTAATAATAGCAGGTATAGTTCTAATACCAGCACGCCTGGACGCACGCCAACGTCTTTCACCAGCAATAATCATATACCTATCATCTTTAGGTACAACAATTATTGGTGTAATCACCCCGTGTACTCTGATACTGTTGACTAATTCATCTAAAGCAGCCTCATCAAAGATTTTTCTAGGCTGTTTTTCATTGCGCATTATTGCTTCAATAGCTAATTCATTAGTAACAGCTTCTTGCTGGGATAGGGGAATAGAGACACCTTGCTTTATTGCCTCTCTTTCTTCAAACTTTTCTAAAAAATCGTCATTTTCGCCTAATAGGGCTCCCAACCCTTTTCCTAATCCTTTTTTCATATTGTATATTTCCTTTTATTTATGAAATTTTGTAGAATGGATAATTTAATCTGTTTTTCAGGAAAAATCCAATCCAAAATATTTTTGTATGATATAAGTATATAGATATATTTATGTAGAGTCAATATATATTTATATCTAAATCAAAAATTATATGTGATAAATATGTGATAAATTGTGTTTAATGTGTGAAATTTGCAAACTATAGCTAATTTTACACCAAAAAATGCAGAATATTAATATATTTTTCTGATATTTTTGGAAACAATGCAATTATTCTGTTATTTTTGTTAAAATTTTAATTATGGAGAAAACAAGGATTAGAGAATTGAGAGAAGAAAAAGGATGGACTCAAATGCAGCTTGCTAAAGAAATTGGAGTCAATCGTAGATCTATTAGTGAGTATGAAAGAGGCAGGGTTGAACCAAGTATACAAACGATAAAAGCGTTATGTAAGCTTTTTGAATGTACTTCGGATTATTTGTTGTGTATTACAGAGTTCTAGTTTATAATTTTAGTCAAAATTACATAAAAAACCACATAAAAACATTTTGTTTAATAATTAATAAATGTTATTATAATGAGGCACAAAAGCATTTAAAGTTTTTTGCCTTCTTTTTTTCTAAAAAAGAAGGGGTGCTTTTTTTAAAAAGTACACAAGGAGATTAAAAAAATGAAAATTGGTGTACCTATTGAGATTAAAAAACACGAATATCGTGTGGGCTTAACGCCTTTCCATGCCAATGCTTATATTAAAGCTGGTCACACTGTATATATCCAAAAGGATGCAGGCAACGGCAGTGGATTTAGCGACGATGATTATAAAGCAGCTGGCTGCCAAATTCTAAATACTATTGAAGATATTTATGCTGCCGCAGAAATGATTATCAAAGTTAAAGAGCCTTTAGAGCCTGAATATAAACTAATGAGAAAAGGTCAAATTGTTTATACATATTTACATTTAGCTGCATTTAAAGAGTTAACTGAAGTAATGGCTAAAAATGGTGTAATCGGTATTGCATATGAAACTATAGTAGATAAAAAAGGCGGCTTGCCATGCTTAAAGCCTATGAGTGAAATTGCAGGAAGATTGGCTACGCAAGAAGGCGCTAAGTTTTTAGAAAAACCTTTTGGCGGTCGTGGAATTTTATTGGGTGGTGTACCAGGAGTATTGCCTGCAAATGTAGTAGTAGTAGGCGGAGCTGGTGTAGTTGGCGCAAACTCTGTTGCTATGGCAGTGGGTATGGGCGCTAATGTTACGGCGATTGATGTAAACATTGACGCATTAACTGCAATGGATAATCATTATCAAGGCAGAGTACGTACATTATTTAGCACAGAGGCTGCTATTAAACAACAGCTTGCTGAAGCGGATTTAGTAATCGGTGCGGCATTGATACCAGGTGCGGCTGCTCCTAAATTAATCAAAAAAGAGCATTTGTCAATAATGAAAAAAGGTGCGGTTATTGTGGACGTAGCGATTGATCAAGGCGGGTCGGCAGAAACGGCTAAGATGACATATCATGACAACCCTGTTTATACAGAGCAAGGAATCGTACATTATTGTGTGGGCAATATGCCGGGTGCTGTGCCTATTACATCAACTTCTGCACTAAACAATGCTACGCTAAAATATGGCTTGCAAATTGCCAATATGGGCTATAAAAAAGCACTTTTAGCAGACCCAGGATTGATGCTTGGTCTAAATACTTATGGCGGAGAAGTAACATGTAAACCTGTTGCAGAGTTTTTCAAAATGAAGTATGTTGATCCTAATACAATGATTAAGTAATTAATGAAGATGAGATGTTTCAATATAACTACAGGATGACAAAATTTAAGTTTTAAGCAGAGTAGTTTCTAGCGTTTAATGAACAATTTCAAAATTATGTCATGTTAGTCAAGCATCTTATCATCATTAAAAGATGTTTTGTATTATGAAACTACCCAAGAGGTATTGGTTGACTCGGCGTTTTTAATGCATCTCATCTTTAGAAAAATTAAAATAAATGTATTAGACCTGTTCAGTACCCTGCATGGCACATCTAAAACAGCTTTTTTTTATTCAAAATCCATGCTTTATCTGACCATGTAGGTTGCTGAACAAGTCTATTAATAAAATAAAAGGTAAAAAAATAAAATGTATGTAATTTTAGTTGAAATGGGATTAGGGGAGCGTATTTTAAGAAGCTTGCAATTTGATAACTGGCTTTGGTGGCTGTCTCAAGTTTTTGCTTTAATCGCCCTAATCTCTTTCATTTGGTCATTCCAAATTAAAGATAAAATCAAAATGATGATGCTTATTGGTCATGCTAGTACATCATTAGTAGTATCGGCTGCAATTTTAGGTAATTTCACACTTGCGGTGCTTTTTGGTCTTGCTGCTATCAGAAATTATGTTTTTTCATATACAGATACCAGAAAGAAAAAAGGCAAACATGTTGCAAAGTGGATTCCTTATGTATTTGCAGGTGTCTTTGCCACTGCAACTATTACTGCAACCGTATTATTTATGACAGTGTTTAGAGTTGAAATAACTCAAGTTTATAATGCTGTACACGGCGGATATAGCTATATAAATTTTGCAGCACCTGGATCAGAAAACGCATATCGCATGTATATAGAAGGTTATGGTTATAGGTATGTTTACCTTACAAGATGGGACGGCGGCTTTATGACTCCTAATTATGTTAGAGGAGTGCCTATTTCATTTTGGTGGGTAGAGGTTTTCATTTGCGCAACGCTGATTGGCTTGATTATCGGAAACATTTTGCCGGGCACATTAGTAATGAGACTAAGCTTTATTGCAAACAGAGGATTTAATATTGTTAACCATTTGATTTTTGGAAACATTATTGGGGTAGTAATTGCCGCAACCGCAATCGGGTCAAATTTATTGTTTTATATCAGAATGCTGCAAACACACCTGAAAAAGAAAAAGAGACTTGCTGGGGCTGGTCCTGAAGAATTAGAGCAAATTAGATTAGAAGAGCAGGCGGCAAAAGAGGCAAAAGCTATTTCGGCGCAAAGAGTATTGTCACCAGAAGTGGTTATTAAAAAAGAGGTAATTAGAAAATTATTGCCTACTCCTTTTGGAAAACCTAAGAAGGTGAAAAATGAGGCAGGGGAAGAAGTAGAAATAATTGAAGAAACCTTTGAAGAATGTGATGTAGAAGTGTGCACAAACAGTGAAACGGGTGAGATAATAAGTGAAGAGATTATTGCAAGACACGGAGAAGCTGCAAAAGATTAAAAAATATAGTATTAAAAAACAACTATCCACCATAAAAAGCTGTGGATAGTTGTTTTTTAATGTTCTAGGAAATATACTTCATGAAACACGATGTTTGAAAAAGTTTCGGACACCAAAAAAGGGACGCCAATACAAGGCGCCTGAAGTGGCTTTAGCCACCTTTTTTATAAGGTGGGAAATCTTTTGCTTTGCGATATTAATGCCAAGGTGGATACATAAGAAATAAAGAAGAGGTGCTTTAAGAGCGCTGAGCCTATGAATATTTCTTGAGTAATTGTCATAATGTGGAATATATTTTTCTAATGAAGAGATTCTTACAGAATGACATAAATTATAATAGACTATTATACGCAGTGACTATTCACTTTTTAAAAACCAATTTTTATGTCATTCTGTAAAAATCGTGCCAATAAGTTTTTCATTATCATAGAGACTAAAGTCTATAATTATGACAAGCTAATTTGCTGCTAAAACTATTAAACTACTCCATTCCAATATTCAACTAAAGAAAATACTTGAGTATAAAGTGGTGTGTGCCAGTCAAAACTACCGCCTCTCATGCCGTGAGTATTTGTAACAATTTGCATTAATACATTATTTAAAGCAAAGCGTGGGCGGGCAGGATTAAAATCCGATGCAGGTCTAATAGGATAAGCACTAAAATATAAAGAAATATCAGGCCCCGATCTATTTGTATCTAATCTTAAATTAGTGCGTCTAGCTAGTCTTGGATGTTCCCAAAAATTTTCTGCCGCCAAACTAGATTCATCAATATTAAAATTATCTTGTACAAAAATATCGTTTATACCAGAAAATGGAAATGCAACATGAGTACCAGAGGTTTCTTGTCTGATAGTCAAAGGTCGTATTCTGTTATTTTGTATCAAATTATTAAACGGCACAAAAAAGTCAATGTATTGGCTGGTGCTTTGATTGGCAGGCGGATTAGTAGAATTTAATGCACGCAATAAAAAGAAAAGATATTCATTGCAAAAATGTGCAAAATCACCAGGGGCATCCGGGACGCTTCTTATATTATAATTTGTTTGGTTAGGGGCAGGATAATATATTAAAAATGCATTGCGATAATCTGATCGGTAATCTACCCACATTTGATGAGAGCCATCTCCATAAATAAATTCACCATCCTGCACTAAAGCTGATACCATAGCTCTTCTCCAAGAAAATTTTGCTGCCATGTTTGCACTATCAAAAACTGTATAAGATGATATGCGCTCGGTCACTCCTTCATCATAGCAATAAGCAATCTTTAGTTCCATTTGAAGCAAAGTATATCTTAAAGTATAATTGTCACGACGCACAGTTGGTCTGGTGTCAGCTAGCTGTATATTTAAATTAGAGGGAAAGTTTAAAGAATATCCTTGTCTAAGCGTATAAGTAACGGTAGATAGTGACGGAACATTTATTAATTCACGCTCAATTTCATTTTCATCATTTCTTGTATTAAAATAGCGTCTAACTTCAAAAGTAGATATCTCGTGTACTAAAAAAGTGTCTTGACTCCAAGGTAAGGGGTCATTTAAACCAATAGTGACAACTTGTCCTGGTCCGCAAGCAGTGAGTGAGGCAGCAGCAAACAGTATACTAAAAAGCATAGCAACAATAATAATTAATTTTTTCATGAGAGTATTTTAGCATAAAAAGATTGATATATCAAGAGATTTGTGGTAGAATTTAATTGCTGTGAAAAAATGTTATAGTTATAATAAAGCATTAAAACAAACCATAGATTTGCTTAAAAATAGACAGGTGGATTTAAGTCTAAAGCATGTGGTTATTGTTCCTGAAAAATATACTCTTTTGGTTGAAGAGGCTATTTTTGAATATTCAAGCGGAGCATTTGATATAGAGGTAATATCTTTTAATAGACTCTATCAAAAACTTTTGGGGGAGTTTTGTTTATCAAAAGAGGGGGCAATTGTTGTAATAAAAAAGATATTATACAAAAATAAACTGCAGGTTTATGAAAAAACTAAAAATTTTAGCGGGGCTGCTTCTAAATTATATAAAGAGATTAGCACATTAATATTAAGCAATATTAGCATAAAAAAACTTAATAATATGATAGATAATGTTAATGGGGCATTGAAATTAAAAATGCAGGATATAAAACTTGTGTATGAGCAGTTTTTAAATGAGACTAAAGATATTATAGTAGATAGGCATGGGAAATTATTAGCATTAAATCAAACATTAAAAACAAACAATTATTTTTCAAATGCGCATACCTATATATTAAATTTTGATTATAAAACTGTATTAGAGCAATTAATTTTTAAGACTATCAAAAAAAATAGTGTGTCTTTTTTTGACACTCAAGATATTAAATTAAATGAATCAATAAACACTAAAACTGAAATTTATGCAGCGGCAAATTCAATCAGTGCAATAAAAGCGGCGGCAAAAAGGATAAGGCAGGCAAATTTTGAGGGTGCAAAATTTAAAGATATGGGGGTTGTTTGTGATTCTGGCTCTTTTGATGGGATAAAAAGAATTTTTTCTGAATTTAATATTCCGTTTTATATTGACCAAAAGCCGAAATTAAGAGACAATATAATATCAAAATACATTTTGACTCTGTTAGATTTAAAAAGAGTTAATAAAAGCAGTTTTTTTAAATTAGCAAAAAATGAACTTTGCAATATAGAAATAGACGATATTAATGTGTTTGAAAATTATTGTGATAAATATTTGATAGAGTACAAAGGATTTTATCAAGAATTTGAGGATGAGACAGCAGAGAGAGTAAGAAAAAAGCTGGTGAAAACAAGAGATAGTTTTTGGGATAGAGACATTAAAAATCTCTTGGATGGAATACTGGATAAAGAGAGTGACAGCAAAAGGATAAGGGAGTTGTTTGACTTAAGTTTAAATGCGAGTGAAAACAAAGATTTTATTTTAGAAACATTTAAAGAGAATTTGATTAGCAGTGTATCTTCTTCTATTGCTTATGTTTCAGATGCGGTAATAATATCAGATGCTGCAGCGTTTAGAGGCACAAATTTAAAAAAGGCATTTATATTGGATTTTAATGAAGGGGTTATTCCTGCACCAGAAAAACCAGAAGGAATTTTTTCTAATTCAGAATTAAAAAATTTAGGGATGGATTTAGCTAATTTAGCTATTCAAAAGCAACAATCAAAGATCAAAGACATCCTATCTTTTATGCATGATAGTGACCAGTTATTTATTGCCTATACAAAAAATGATGAAAAGCGCCCGTCTCCGCTTTTATCGTCACTAGATTTTGTTAATATTAATTTTAATTCAGAAACAAAAGAGCGGGCACTATTATCAAATAAAGACATGCATTTTTTAGGTAATAAATCAAGCGCACTAGAGTATCTATTATTAAATATCAACAAAGAAATCACACTTCCATTTATAGGAGAGTTATATCAAATATTAAAGACTGAAGCTGACAAGTTTTTGTTTAATAATAAACAAGAAACTACTAAAGACAAAGATTTTTTTGATAAACTGTTTTTTAAAGCAGGAAAGACTTCTGCAAGTCAGCTAGAAGAGTTTTATAGATGTCCGTTTAGGCATTTTGTTAAGTACGGCTTAAAGGCTAAAGAGATAAGGGGCGGAGAAGTAGATTTATTAGATGCAGGCAATCTTATACATAAAATTGCACAAGAATTTGTGTCGTCAAATTTTTGTGAAGAGACTTTAAAGACACAATTAAAAATGCCATTTGCTTCATATAAGTTTGATTTAAGTGAGAATGAAGGCAAAAAAGAAAGATTGATAAACATAATACAAAAGCTTGCATTAAGATTTAAAGAGTATATTAGGGCGGGGAGTTTTGCATTAATGGGTACAGAGATGGATATAGGCGGGATTGAGATAGAGGGATTGAAACTTATAGGTAAAGTGGATTATGCAGATGAAGTTGACATTGATAATAATAAATTTATCAGGATAATAGATTATAAGTCGGGCAGGGCTAAGTTTGTTAAAAATGAGGTTATTAAAGGTGAAAAGCTGCAGTTAGCATTGTATGTTTTAAGTTTTTTGCAAGAGGGTTATAAATTTGGCGGCATATTTTATTATCCGTTTAAAAGCAGATGGGCAGATAAAGATAATAAATTTAGTGGTATATTGGTAAAAAATGATAGAGTGATAGATAGCATGGGCGGTGAGAGAGTTATAGATTTAAAAGAAGCAAAGAGTGAAATAGAGATTGAGACTTTATTAAATGGGGCAGTAGATGCAGCAAGTGACATGATAAAAAGGATAAGAGCGGGGCAAATAAAAAAAGAAGCAAGCAAAGACAGCGTTTGTAAATATTGTAAATATTGTTTTGGAGATTAAATGCAAAAAATAGAGTTTAATAAGCAGCAATTAGATGCTATTAATATAAGAAACAAGGATATTTTGTTATCAGCATCTGCTGGCAGCGGAAAGACTACTGTTATGATAAACAGAGTGGTGTCACTTTTAAAAGAGGGATATGACTTGTCTAGCATGCTTATTGTTACTTTTACTAAAGCGGCAGCAGCTGATATGAGGGAAAAATTAAGCAAAGCTTTAATTAAACATAAAGATTTAAAGCATCAGTTAATTAATTTAACTGATGCGGATATATCAACGATTCATGTTTGGTGCAAAAAATTAATAGACCAATATTTTTATTTGATTAATATTGACCCTGATTATAAATTGATTGAAGACAGCATCAATTTGTTAAAAAAGGCGGCAGCAAAAGCCTTTATAGAATATAAAAAAGAAAATATCAACAATGAGGCATTTTTTGAGCTAGAAGAAATTTTTTCAGATAATTTAGGTGCAGAGGACTTAATAAAGATAGTTGTTAAATTAGTGTTAGAATGCAATATTAGCGGCATTGATGGTATACAAAAACTTTGTGATAATGAGTGCAGAAAAACATTGTTAGAACAAATTAATATAAAAAAGACAATTTTTAAACAAGAGATTGATGCCTTATATCAAGATGCGCTGATGGTCAATTTTGTTAGGAATATTATTCCGATTAAAGAATTAACTGTGGCACTTGAATTAACTACGCTAGATATTGCTGCAGCAAAAGGTATGGTTGGCAAAGACCCTGCTTTTATTGCCATCAATGATAAATATAAAGAACTTAAAGACAGAGTTTTGGATTTAGTGCAAAAAGAAATAGAGATAAAAAATGCTAAAGCACAAAATGATAAATATTTAAATATTTTGCTTGCATTAAAAGATAAAACAAATAAGGAGTTTTTAGCTTTAAAAAGAAAAAAAAATGCATTGGATTTTAATGATTTAGAGCACTATGCTTTTAAAATTTTGTGTTCTGAGGCAATGAAACAAATTCAAAACAAATATAAATTTATTTTTGTAGACGAGTATCAAGACATTAATCCGCTGCAAAATAAAATTATTCAATTTTTAAAAACTAAGCAAAATCATCTGTTTTTAATAGGGGATATTAAGCAAAGCATTTATGCATTTAGAGGTTGCGAGCCTAGTATATTTGCCGACTTGTATCAAGAGTATAAACATAAAGATGATGCAGCTGTTATAGAATTAAACACAAACTATAGGTCCAAAAATGAGATTTTACAATTTTCTAACAAGCTGTTTTCTAGGATAATGACAGATGATTTTGGGGGAGTAAACTATAAAAGCAACGGGGCATTTGATATAGGAGATAAAGAAAACAGCGGTGCTAAGGTTGGTATACATGTATTAAGTGAAGATAATCAAATAAAAGCAGCAGCTTTAAAAATTGCTAATGTTTTATCATTAGAAAAAGGCATTAAGCCTAAAGATATTGCTATTTTACTTAGAAGCGATATAAAAAGAGCACTTTCTTTAGCGCAAGAATTAAATAACATAGGTATAAAGGCAGCTTTGCCGCAAAAAGATATTTTTGTTGGATTTTTAATTGAGTATTTAAAGCTAATCAGCAATAGATTTGATGATGAGGTGCTAATTAATACTCTTTTAGGACCATTTGGCGGATTTGACGAGATTGAATTAGCAAAGATAAGAATGCAATATAATGAGGAAAAATTCTTTTTTGAGGCAATGGATAAATGTCAAGATGAAAAGGTGCAGCAATTTTTTAGCAATCTTAAAAAATATAGACAACTATCAAAAAAAGAAAATGCAGTGCATATTATTAACCAAATAGTGTCCGATACAAACTATTTTCAAATCATATTTAGTTTTGGATTAGCTGCGGCAAAAAGTTTTGATGCGTTTTTATTAAGTCTTAATGATAATCGGCATTTATCAATTGATGAGTTGTTAGAAGAAGGAATAGCCGAAAATGAGGTTGAAGCAGATGATGATGCGGTTAAAGTAATGACGGTGCATAAATCTAAAGGATTAGAATTTGAATATGTGTTTATTTTAGATGCTAATAAACGATTTAATTTGCAAGAATTAAACAACAAAGTGCTTATTAATAAGGGTAGTCTAGCCGCAAAAGCATATAATTTTGAATATGGAGAAGAAATTAACAGCACAGCATATTTACTAGTCAAAGATTTGCTTAAAAAAAGGCAAATTGAAGAAGAGTTAAGATTGCTTTATGTTGCAATTACCAGAGCCAAAAGAGGGCTTGATATATTTATTAAAAGTGAAAAAGATGCAGATGACAAAAAAATTAAAACACATGATAGGGCTATATCGTGGTGGGATTGGCTTGTTAATTTATATGATGAATATGCGTCAAATGAATTTGTTGATATAAACTTTAATGAAAATGAGACAAAAGACAAACAAATTATTTTGCCTAAAGCTGATGAAAAACTGATAGAAAGCTTAAAAAAAGAAATAATGAAGCAACATACAATAGATACCACTACGCCAAAAATGTATGTGACGGCAGCAGCTAAATTAATTAAAGAAGAAGATGAAGAGGAATCAAAAAATTATAAAGTTATGTTTTTAGATGATGGGGGAATAGATAAGAGTAGTGCTAAGTTAGGGACACTATATCATACGGCGATGGAGAATATAAGATTTGAAGAAGATTTTGAATCAGAGTGGGGGGCATTAAATGATGAAATAAAAGAAAATGTGGATAAGGCAAAGATAAAAAAAGCGATAGACAGCATGAGAGATTTAATTGGCGGGGCAAAATATTTTAAAGAACAGTCGTTTATTTATAAGGTGTGTGCCAGCGAGTTTGGCGGGCACAAAGGGAATTTTACTTTGATGCAAGGCGTGTTGGATTTGATTATTTTAAAAAATGATGGGGCAATTATTGTAGATTATAAGACTGGGAAAGGTACAAATCCAGAATATGTGCGGCAGTTAGAATGGTATAAAAGGGCGGCAAGTGAAGTACTTAAGTTGAAAAATATAGAAGGAATACTTTATTTATTTGATACGAATAAATTGATAAATCATTAAAATAAAAGCCCTATTGCCGCCAAATAAATAATATTTGCCATTAAAAACAAGGGAACTATCAAATGTGACAGCTCCCTTGTTTTTAAATTATTATAATACAATTTACTCTTTATACTTTAATCAATCATCCCGACTTCTACAAATACATGGTTATGCACCGTGCCTCTTATCACCATTGTTATAACCAAATCAGTTTCATCCATAGCTACTCTAACTGCAGTAGGAAAATATCTTTGCAACCCATATTCTGCATGTTCATAGTGTCCGCCCCCAAATACTCTTCTTAAATCCTCATTCCATTCTAATGTTCCGTTTAAATCTAGAGTGTAAGTTAGCTCGCCGTCTGGTGCAAAATCAGGGTGATTGTTGCTAATAATTGCTTTGTCACCGTCAAATTCTATCGTAATCAATCCAGCTGGTATATTTTCTACTCTATCTGTTCCCCAATATTTCCATCCCATATATGATCTAATGCTAGAAAGCGTAAACTTTCCGTCTATTGGCAGCATTCCATCAATATCAATAATGGGGTCAGCCATCAATTTAAACACATTAATGTTTTTAATACCCATGTTATATACAACTATGTGCAAATCTCCGTCTGCCATTTGTGCATATGCATGAGTAATATTATACGCTCCGTGCGCTAAAACATTTCTTAAATCAGCATCAAAATAAACTGTGTCATCCTCTATTCTAATTTGTTTGCGGTTGGTTAAATCAGCACCAAGCTCATTAGATACAGTAAAATATAAATAAGAATAATTTCTGCCTTCTATACCGTCCTCTCTTCTTATCACTTCTACACTAAATGCTCCGCCCATATTGTCAATTATGTTTTGTCCAACTTGCCCAATATATCTGTGTTCTAATAAAAATACTCCGCTAGGCATGTTATTAGGCACTTTAATACCTACATCGCCAATAGGCACAAAAACATTTCTATTTTCTATTCCGTGAATTGTTACATAAATGTGTAATTCTTCACCTGCAATATTAATTCTGGCTGCAGTAATAACATAATCTTGATGTGCCAAAATTTGTTTTAAGGCATCGTTGATTTCTATGCCGCCCTCTCTTGGCACTATCATATGATTAACATCTTGATCAATAATTGCTCCGAAAACAACTTGATTAGGCAAAATTTCTATAGTGAATTTGCCTAGAATCGGGTGCTGTGATACTCCATAGCCTTCTCTTCTATCAAGCATAAAAGCTTTGCCTGTCAACTCATCAGGAACATCAATTTTAATAGGATTTGGTTTAAATACATTTGTATGTTTGATGCCGTTTATGGTGATGTCAATATAAAGGTTTCCGCTCATTACATCAAACCTAGCTGCTGCCGCTTCAATTTCATAATCCTCATGAGCCAATACTTGCTTTAATTTAGAATTAAATTCAATATAATCAATATGATTTCCGTCCTCATATCTATCAACATTTTTATATCCTATTCCGCTAAAATTAAAGCTGTCATTGGTTGTAGTTATGCTAAATTGTGTGCCATAAGGGATATTTGGTCTAGCTGTTAGCCATTGGTCAACGCTAAACTCTTTGCCTTCTCTTTGGATATAGCTAAGAGTAAAAGTATTGTTTGGCAAGTTATTTGGGATAGAAATTTTTGCATAGCTGTATGGCGGGGCAGGTATATATTCTTCTTTGACGTCAACAGTCACTTTATGAGTTGCTTCATAATTAGTAGAAGTTTGCGCTAAAAATGCTTCATGCTCTTGTTTGCCGACTTCGCCTACTAAATCATTTTCATTTCTCCATGCCCAGCCATTAGGAAGTGACGGAGTCACTTGATATAAATAAGCGCCCTCATATGCGGAAAAATTTAATCCATAAAATGCTGCATCAATATCTTCTTGTGATACAGGAGTTCTAGGCGGAGTATTATCTATTTTTTCTAACCCAGCAATTACAACTGCTCCGCCGCCTTTTATCATTTTTTTGGTGATAGTAGTTTTATTGTTTTCCCATGTTAGGTTATCTATTTTTTCATCTGCAATACTCACACTAAAATTATCACCTTTTTTATGTGTGTTTAAAATAGTGATAGTTATTTCAACTTCTTTGCCTGCTTCAACTGCTTCTGACGGATTAAATTCTACAGTTGCTCCTTCTATAGCAGTAAACTCAAATTTATAAGTGTTTTCAGTTTGTTCATGCTGTTTCCATACAGCATGAATTGTGGTGTTTTTTCTAATAGGCGTAGCCGCAAAATCAAACGCTTTTTCACCATTGTGGCTGTCTGCCCATCTGACAAAATCATAACCTGTTTTTGCTGGTTCTGTGTTAGGTTTTGTTGCTTTTTGTCCATATGCAACAGTTTGTATGCTGGGGACTGGTGTGCCGCCGTGCGTGTTGAATGTTACTGTATAATTTTGCGGGCAGGCTGTTAATATGGCTGTACAAATTGCAATTATTAATAACATCGGGACAATGAGTTTAATTTTTTTCATTTTCTCTTTTTTATCTCCTTAAATTTATATGGAGTGGAGAAAATTAGGGTTTCTATAAGTCTTTTTCCCGCTCCTAATGAATAGGGTGTGTATTCAAGGATTAATTTATGCGGGAGAAATAAATAGATTTATGATTATAAATTAAAATAAATTATGCTTGCGTTTTCTCATTATAGTTGTGTCGAGCAGAGTAATTTATAACTATGCGATTTTGCTAATCGCTAAGGTGTACTGCTGGTCGTTTTTCATCGTAATTGTGAAAGATGCCAGCTCATCTTTATCTTTGGCGTATTCCACTTTTTTGGTGTCGTCTATCTCAGCCATGACAAATTCGCCTATAAGTGTAGTAAGTTTTTCTATCTCTGACATTTGTGCTAACCTCCTTTAATTATTTTATATGGTGTTAACCATAAATATATTACATGTTAATTTCACACGACTTGCCTGGCGTTTGTCGTGTGAAATTAACATGTTATTTGTCGTATCGTGAGAGGTTTTGTCGAATGCACTATATGTTGATAGCTTTTTACTTTGCTGATTTTAGTAGAGTGAAATTGACATAATAAACATATCCTTTTGGGGGATTAAACTTATGGCAACTTTCTCGATAAGATTATCTGAACTAATGATTGAAAAGGAAATATCGGCGCAAAATCTTGCCGCTGTTTTGGGTGTGCATAAAGCAACTGTTCACAATTGGAAGCGCGGCACACAGATTTTTCTTAGTAAAGCAATTAAGGTTGCTAAGTTTTTTGAATGTTCACTAGACTACCTTATGGGACGCACAGAATTTGATACACCGTTTATTCACAAAGACTGTCCACCTTTTTATCTGCATTTTATGAAAGTTTTAGCAGAATGCGGTGTTACGACTTATCGCATTAGAACAGATACCCATATTGATGGTGCTTATTTTAATAATTGGAAAAATGGGACTGACCCGCTTATGCCTACGCTTATTACAATTGCGGACTATTTGAAAGTTAGCCTTGATCATCTTGTAGGTCGGGACAATTAGTCTTTTTTTTTGCTTTAGTAATTGGTGCTGTGTTGCTTGCCACATCATTTGACTAAACATTGTGAAGAAAAACGTTTGCGTTTCTGAAATTATGTGATGCTCGTTTTCATAGTTATGTCGCACCACACATAGTTTGTAATTTTTAATGGGTAATGCGACATAACATATACATCCCACTTGGAGGTGAGCGTATGGCTACTTTTTCCGAACGGCTCACCGAGCTAATGGCAGAAAAGGAAATCAAATCCTACGAACTTGCAAATATAATCGGCGTAAACACAACAACTATAAATGACTGGAAACGGGGCAAATATCAAGTGTTCTTAGCTAACGCAATAAAACTTGCGGACTTTTTCAGATGCTCGTTAGAATATCTTATGGGACGCAATGAGGACTTTGGAGATTTTGAACCAAAGCATTGCCCTACTTTCTATCCCCGCTTTTTAGCTGTTATGGCAGAAAAGGATTGCACTACTTACCGCATACGAACTGACAGCTCAATAAGTGGCGGTCATTTCGACAGGTGGAAAAGCGGTTCAGACCCACTTGTTTTGACCCTTACAACTGTTGCTGATTATTTGGATGTTACTCTCGATTATCTTGTTGGTCGTGAAGATTAATCTTTAGTTTTCGCCTTTTAGAAATCTCACCGCTTGTCCTCTCGGGTAGGCAGCAGAAAACTGCGAATCTATTGAAAAAAACGAATTTGCATCATTTGACTAAACATTGTGAAGAAAAACGTTTGACAAGTTATGTGCTTGCCTTAAAATTACTTGACAAACAAATCTCTTGTGTTTATACTTAAAGTATAGAGGTGGATAAAACAAATGAAACTAATTTTAGGTGGAAACGATTTATCGGATGCAGTATCAAAAGTTTTTAAGGCGGTTCCTTCAAAGACTACTAATCCAATTTTAGAAGGGATAAAATTATCTGCTTTTAAAAATAGTCTTACGCTGTCGGCTACTGATACTGAGTTATCTATTGAAAAAACAATATCGGCTGATGTTAAGATTGAGGGCGAAGTAGTAGTGCCTGGCAAGTTTTTTGCGGAGTTTGTTAAAAAACTTAATAAAGAGCAGATTGAATTGTCTTTGGATGAAAACAATCGCCTTAAAATTAGATACAGTGATTCTGAAGGTACGCTTCAATGCCAAAATGCTGCAGATTTTCCTAAAATTGCCACTTTAGAAGATGGGCAATATTTTATAATTATTAGGTCAGAGTTTAAGGATTTAATTAATAAAACTGCTTTTTCTGTATGTCAAGATGATTCTAGACCTATTTTAAAAGGGCTTTTGTTAGAGGTTGATAATGTTTCATTGACAGGTGTTGCCTTAGACGGATATCGTCTAGCAAAATGCCAAAAGCCTATTGAAAAGACTACTGCAATGATGAGTGCTGTTGTGCCTAGCCGCTGCATAAATGAAATAGCAAAATTAATAGACGACAGCGCCGACCCGCTTAGTGTGACTATTCAAAAAAATTATTTAAGAATAGATCTAGACCATACAATAATTACTTCAAGACTGCTAGATGGTGAATACATAAACTATAAGCAAATAATCCCGTCTGATTTTTCTAGTGTGATTACGCTTCCTTGTGATCAATTTGAATGGTCGCTAGAGCGTGCTATTTTATTGTCAAGAATAGACAGAAACAACTTGGTTAAATTTGATATTTCTCAAGATACTATGGTATTATCAAGCAATAGTGATATAGGTACAGTAAATGAAAAATTGCCCGTCAAATTAAATGGGTCAGATTTATCCATTGCATTTAATGCAAGATATTTTATGGAGCTTTTAAAGTATTTAGGGTCGGATAATCTTAATATAAAGTTTACTGGTTCTGTGACTCCGTGTATAGTAGAGCCTTGCGGAACAGGTGAGTATCTAATGTATTTGATACTGCCTGTGAGGATTATTTAGCGGACAATAAATGGTAATAGATAAAAAAGACAAAGTAAAATAATGCGTTGTCTTTTTTTGTTTATTTGTTAAATCTTAAACAATGAAAGAAGAGACCTTTGCGAGAGGATTATTATTGCGAACAAGAATAATGATGAGATTCTTACAGAATGACATAAATTTAAATGGCTACACTATTTATAGTCCCTATACCACTAACCATATATTTATGTCATGCTGCAAAGCATCTCATCTTTATCAAAACATGTTTCGTATCACTCTTAACCTCACATCTATCAATCATCAGTTCTGCCTAAAAGATAATCAACTGACACATCAAAGAAATCTGCTAGCTTGATTAGAAGTTCAGCATTTATCGTTCGTTCGCCTCTCTCCCATCTTCCAATAGCGGCATCGCTAATTTGCAGCGATTTTGCCATTGCCAATTTAGACAATCCTTTTTCTTTTCTTAATTCTTTAAGTCTTTCAGCAAAATTTTTCATAATTACATATTATTATACTGCCATTTGGCTGAAAAATACTTGACTTTGCCATTTGGCTGAATTATAATATTATCATGATAAGATGCGAATTTAAATGGTGCATATATAATAAAGAAAGTGAGTGCACTATAAAAGAGATAGAGATAAATAGTTTAGGAATGTGCGATAAGTGTATAATGCCGAATATAGAGGCTGGGGTTTTAGAGGAGGCGAAGGAGGGGTTGTTGAGAAAGTATGATAAAGAAGAGATGCTTTAGGCATGCAAGGGTCACGAATACCGCTTGGTGCGATTGTTATAGAGGGGTGTTTATATTATGGAAGGTATTTTTGTAAGGACGGTATTCTTCGCTTGCGCTCAGAATACCGTCAACTTATTGTATTTTCGCACTATTAACACCTCACATCATGATATTAAATTGAATTGTTTAATAAATGTATTTGCCTACTCCGCTTAAAATCTAATTTAAATGTCATTCCTGCAGGGATATCACTTTATTTTTCAAATTCTTTATAAAACTTGCTCTCTACTATTCCTTTGCTGCCTTGATATTTTATACTATTATACAGTTTTTCATTGTCCCCCGTTTCAAAATATACTATCTGGCAAATTTTCATGCCTGCATATATTTTTATGGGCACAACGCATGATAATGCAAGTGTCCAGTTGCCTTCAAAACCATTGTCACCAAAACCGCCTGTACAATGGATAGATAAACCAAGCCTAGATAATGATGATTTTCCAAATAAGATGGGCACAGCGCCTTTTGTTATGGTGTATTCTTTGGTTGATGCAAGATAAATTTTATCTGGAGTTAAAATTATCCCGTCATCAGATATTAAAATCTCATCAAAAACAGGAGGTTTTTTTACATCAAAAATCTGTTGACTTGATATCATTAATTTATCAGATAGTGACAAGTCATAACTGTTGGGATTTAATTTTTTTTCATCATAAGGAGTGATTGATATATCTTTGCACTCTATTTTTTTCATTATTTGTTTTGCACTTAGTATCATGTTAAAGATTATATCAAATGCTTTTAATTATATCAAACATTTTATGTTGACTTGTTTAAATTAAGATGATAAAATAAATAAAAAGGAGAAATCAGTAAAATGGTTAAGCACATAGTATTATTTAAATTAAAAGATCAAAAGGATAGGCAAAAAGGGATAAACGCTTTAAACAGTATGAGAGGCAAAATTGAGGGACTGATGGATATAGAGGTGGGAGAAGATTTTTTATCAAGTGAAAGAAGCTATGATTTAGCATTGATTTGCACATTAAAAGACAGACAAGCATTGGATGCTTATCAGACTCACCCTGCGCATCAGCCTGTCAAACAAGTTATGCATGCGATTAGAGAGGCTTCTGTTGCTGTGGATTTTGAGTATTAATTTATAAATTCTATATTAAAAACATTTGACTTGCCCGCATGTTTAATATATAATAGGTTGGTTAAACTTATATAGCATGGGGAACTATACCCCATTTAAAAGGACAAGTTATAATGAAAAAATCAAAATTAGTTTTTGTTGTGCTGGCTATTGTTATGCTTTTATCTTCTTTATCTTTTTTTGCAGGCTGCAATACGGGCAGGCACAGGCAGCCAGGTACAACTACTACTCCTGATTCTAGATTTGCTGTGTTTTCAAACGGCGGGTCGGCTGTACAATTTGGCAACTATGTTTATTTTGTAAACGGACATGGCGGTTTTTCTGATCCTAATGCAAATCAAAATATATGGCGTCAAGTTGAAAAGGGTGCTTTATATCGTGCTAGACTAAGAGGTAATGTGCAAAACAATATGATTAGTCGTCGTTTTAACTTTTGGTATGGGCATTCAGACCTATATGTTTTTGATGCGCAGATAGATAATCCTGCTCCAAACATGACAAATGAGCAAAGAGCACAGGCTAGCGGAATGGAATTTTATACTACCAGGACACCTAAAACAGAGTGGAAGCTAGATCATGATGGTGAATATGTGCGTGATGATAATGGGTATAGAGTTGAGCAAGTTATTCCAGGTCAATATAATCATACGGTTGATGTTGAAAGAGTAATCGGCAAAAGAATGGGTCAAGATAATACAATTATTGGCGGCGGAATTTTTATCTTAGGCGAATGGATTTTCTTTTCTTCTCCGCATAACTTAAGAAATCATGTAGGTGTTGTGGAATATGGCAGAACAGATTTTTTTAGGGCTAGATTGGATGGTTCAGAAATATACAGACTTTATACGACTGTTAATCATCTTGATGAGCACGGCGATGTTGTTGCTCCTCAGTATGCTTTTCATAAATTTAATGGGTCATATTATTTATTAGTATTAGACGGAAGCAACATAATTTCAGTTGAAATGGATAGAGGCGGCAATCGTATTAGGACACCTCAAACAATTGCAGAAAATGTGGTAAATGCCTATTTTCCTGTTAGAGAAATTTATTATAACGGGATAAATGAGCATGGCGTTGAAAACTTTATTTATTTTACAAGAAACTCTAATGCTGATGATATTTTGCCAAGAGGCAATGTTTTAGAGCTTATGAGACCAAATGGTTCGGAGAGAATGATTGTTTACAATGGCGGCAACCATGCTCAAATCATGGGTACCGATAATGGGATTTTCTTTTATAGTGCCACTGTTTCTGCTGGTGCTGCTACGGCAACAGTTGTATATTATAGCAATTTCCATAACTTGCTTATGGGGCGTGGCAGAGATGAAAATGGTGTTGTGTATAATCTTTCAGCACATAGTCCGTCATACCGTGCTAGATGGATAAACGGTGCTCCGTTTTCAGATGTATCAGGGTATTTAACTAATAATGAATTTAATTCAATGGGTAGATTAGTGGGAATAAGACCAAATCACCATAATGCAGATTCTATTTATATATTAGGGTTTTCAGGTTCTGAAGTTATGCTTTTTTCAAAAGCTAATACTCCGGTGACATTAATGCATAGGGGCGCTGAGTTTGTAGGATATAATGGACATGCTGGGTTTATGCACAGGCAGGACGGGGCAAACACTCAAAATTGGAATGTATATAGCAGCTGGACATTGTTTTTAAAAGATGGTGGTGAGTTTTTTAGTGTTAACCTATTTGATGGCAGTGACTATAGGTTGTTAGGCAATGGGTTTAATGGAGGACCTAATTCGTTTAGATTAAGCATTTTGCCCAACTTTGCAGTGTTTTTTGCAAATGCTCCTGATGTATCACCTAATGCAACAAACTATGCGTGGTTTGTAAGGTTAAATGATAGATATAAAGACCCTATGCTGGTTGCATATATAATTGAAAATGAAAGACCGCAAGAAGAAGAGCCTGTGATTGATGATGAAGATGATTATGATTATTAATATGCGGCTATTTATGTAATATTAAAGGAATAAAGAAGAGATTTTTACGGGATGACATAAGTCTTAAGTTTAAGCGGAGTAGTTTTTGCAGCTAGCAAACAGTTTATTTTTTTATCATCTTGGGAGCGAAGCCTAATGGCACGAATACTTCTTGGCGCATCAATCACATAAGCAAAAGAGCGCAGTTTTAAAAAATAAGCATTGCATTTTATGACAACTCTAAAATCTATATAACAAAACAAAAAACTGGATTTAAAAGTCAATCTTTCAAATCCAGTTTTTTATAGCATAAGTAAAAATATGGATATTTGAGAATATGCTAGCTCAAAAAAACCCGCCCTATGCAGGGGCGGGTCGGGGCAAAGCCCCTTTTTTTATTTTAACAGAGTTTGTCAACACACCCATCTAAGACGGGATTGCGCTTTTAGCTGCTATTAGCAACAACATCGGCAGCAGCATCGGCAGCGGCAACAGCGAAAACGCCAGCAACAACAATTACTTCTAAACATAAAAAACCTCCTTTACATAACACCTAAATTAAAAATGTTATGTAAGAAAATAGGCTTCTATAATCAATATATGAAAAAGGATATTTGGATGTGTTAAAGATTACTCAATTAAGTTTACAAAATAAACAATTAACTGAGTACAGGGCTAAGAAAGCCAAATAATGGGATTCAAAAAATATATTAGTTGAAGATAGCCATTCAGTCATAATCACAAAAGTAGCTTTCACAAACGATTTAGCATAAGATTATTTGTATAAGATTATATGACTGCTAGACAATCATACATCTAAAATTAAGACAATAGTTTTTTTGTTTAAGTCAAAAAAATTCCCAAAGGACACGAGAAATACTTGCAAAAAACTTATAAAAGAAAGAAAATAATTTAAAATTTCTAAATCACATTTATCTTGAATGTGATTTTTTCGTATGTCAAAACTTTCATAGAGTTAAAATCGGAATATAGCAACTAAGGTTGGCGAGATGATATGCAATAATTTCTGAGGAGTTAAGCGTGATGAGAATAAGTTCGCTTAAAAAATAAATCAAAAAATTTTTGAAAAAAGTTAAAAAAGAGGCGAAAAACTGTTGACATTGTATATACTGTTATTGCATACTATAAACAGTTCTTAAGAAAAGGGGGTCGCTTTGTATGAATATAGTAATTTCCAACAAATCCGGCTTGCCTATTTATGAGCAAATAAAAGAGCAAATCAAGGCGGCAATAATTTGTGATGAGATTAAAGAGGGTGAGATTTTGCCGTCTATTAGGAGTTTGGCACAAGATTTAAAAATCAGTGTGATTACTACTATGCGGGCATACACTGATTTAGAGCAAGAGGGATTTGTATCAAGCATGCAGGGCAAGGGGTATTTTGTACTGCCAAAGGATAGTGAGCACATAAAAGAGCAAAAACTAAGAGAGATAGAGCTGCATTTTTATGATGCGATTGCGGCAAGCAAAATTATTGGACTGCCAAATGATGAGCTAATACAAGTATTAAAAATATTATTAGAGGAGCAAAATTAATAACAATGGAAAACATTTTAGAAATTAAGTCTTTAAGAAAAAAATTCGGACAGTTTGGTGTAGAAGATGTGTCGTTTAGTTTGCCTAAAGGTTATATTATGGGCTTTGTGGGTAAAAACGGAGCGGGAAAGACTACTACAATCAAAAGTATTTTAAATATGCTGCATAAAGACAGCGGCGAGATTAAAATATTCGGACTTGATAGCTTAGAGCATGAAGCTGAGATTAAAGCGAAAATCGGGGTAGTGATGGACAGCACTTTTTTTGAAGAGAACTGGACGCTTATTCAAACAGGCAAAGCGCTTAAACCTTTTTATCCTGATTGGGATGATTATAAGTTTAAGCAGATGCTTAATACATTTGGGCTTGATCCAAGCAAAAAAATCAAAGAGTTGTCAAGAGGCATGAGAATGAAAATAATGATAGCATGTGCACTGGCTCATGATCCTGATTTTTTGATACTTGATGAGCCCACTAGCGGGCTTGACGCAGTGGCAAGAGATGAGCTTATGGATATATTAAAAGCGTTTATTACTAATGAAAATAAGGCGATTTTATTTTCTACTCATATCACCACTGATTTAGAAAAAATTGCAGATTATATTACATTTATTGATAATGGCAAAGTCATGCATAGTGATACAAAGGATAATTTAATGGAAAAATATGTGATGGTCAAAGGCGGACTGGGGATATTAAATGAAGATCAAAAAAGGCTGCTAATAGGATATCAAGAGTGCAAAGTAAATTTTGACGGAATGATATTAAGAGAGAAACTGGAATTATTGCCTAATAATTTAGCAACAGAACCAGTATCTATGGACGATTTAGTAATCAGGTTTAATAAGGGAGGGATAAGATAATGAAAAAATTAAAAAATATAAATGCATTATTAAAATTAGATGTTCAATTAATAAAACCTTATTGGCCGTGGCTGCTTATGTTTTTTGGATTGGCATTACTTATGGGGATAATGATGGGAGAAGGCTTTGGATTTATTATTTCGTGGACAATTTTTGCGGGCACAATCTTGGCTTTTCCGTTTGAGAACAAAGAAAAAGGCAATATGGATATGCTGTTTGCCAGTCTTCCTACTAATCGCAAATCTATGATATTTGCAAAATATGCGTCTATTCTTATTGGTCTAGGTATTGCTTTAATTATAGGATTAGGCGTGGCAATATTGCTTGATATGATTTATTTGCAATTTCCGCTTGACCCTGTATATGTAGAAGGTATATATATACCTCAGTTCCGTGCGATGGAGCTAGATATTTATTGGTCTATGATGTTGACTATGACAGCACTTGCGGTTGCAATATACATGATTTCAGTGGGTGTGCAGACTCCGTTCTTTTATAAGTATGGATATAAAAAAGGGCGTATCTTTATGTGGATTCCTATCATCTTAATCACTGTTGTACTTAATTTGCAGGCTATCTTAGGATTATTTAATATTGATTTTAATATTTTTAATATCATGCTGTCTGAATCTATAAATAGGATAATCACAAGCTGTATATCATTAGGAATTGGAGTATTGGCATTTATTGGGTCATATTTTTTATCTAGAAAGATGTATTTAAAGAAAGATATTTAAAGAACTCTAATCTATAGTTTAAAAAAAGCATTTTCATTTTATGAGAATGCTTTTTTTAAGTTGACAAATAAACTGCAGTATAATAAAATAAAGCTGATATGGTGCTAGAGCAATTAAAAACGCAATTAAAAACTGCTGCTATTAAATTTGATAGCAGCCTTTTGGCGATTGATATTGATGGGCTGCATCAAAAACGGGCGGCATTGGCTAAAGAGCAAGAGCATCCTGACTTGTATAATGATATCAAAAAGGCTCAGAAAATTACAACGGAATATGCTAGGATATGTGAGTATCTAGATAATATAGCGGCGCTTAAAATAGAGATAAAAAACCTAGATGAATTATTGGAAATTATCGATGATGAGCTAATGGATGAATTAAAACAGTCTATAAATGTATTGGAAAAAAATGTGGAAAAACTGCATTTAGCAACTTTATTAAAGGGTGATTATGACGGGTATAATGCTATTGTAAGTGTTCATGCAGGTGCGGGCGGTACAGAAAGCTGTGATTGGGCAGGCATGCTTTATAGAATGTATAAAATGTATTGTGATAAAAATGGATTTAATCATGAAGAATTTGAAAGGATTAACGGAGATGAGGCTGGCATAAAAAATGTAACATTTATAGTCAAGGGCACAAATGCATATGGGTTTTTAAAGGCGGAAAAAGGAGTGCATAGGTTGGTTAGAATTTCTCCGTTTGATTCAAATTCAAGGCGGCATACCAGCTTTGCAAGCATTGAGGTTATGCCTGAGATTGAAAATGAGGGTGAAATAAAAATTGCTGGTGAAGAACTAAAAATCGATACCTTTAGAAGCGGAGGAGCAGGCGGTCAAAGCGTGAATAAAACTGAGAGTGCAATAAGGATTACTCATATTCCTAGCGGGATTGTGGTGTCATGTCAAAATGAGAGAAGCCAGCTGCTTAATAAAGAGTCGGCAATGAAAATGCTTATGAGTAAATTAGCTGAAAGAAGAGAGAGAGAATTAGCTGAAAAGGCGGCTGGGATAAAAGGCGAAATGAAAAAAATTGAATGGGGCAGTCAGATAAGAAACTATGTTTTTCAGCCGTATACAATGGTTAAAGATTTAAGGACGGGACATGAAGATACTGATGTAGATAAAGTGATGAATGGCGGCATAGATGAGTTTATATTAGAGTTTTTAAGAAAAAGTTAAAAATTAACTATTTTAAATGGCAAGTTAAGCTAAATTGACTTGTCTTTTTTTGTCATTTTTAGGCATAATTTCATTCAAAATTTCAATATTCGACAATTTTTGTTAATAATTTTTATAAAATCTTGTTGAATATGTTTGACAGCCTAAATTTCATATGATAATATGTGTTGTATTACATAAGGATTAAGGAATCAATGCATGAATGTAAGCGACTTTAATAAAATATTTTCTCAGAAACAAGAGGATATCATGGCGCTTAATAATTTATATGAATACTTCTGTCCTAAAATCATGATTCGTCTTAACAAATTATATGGAAATAGAAACTTTAGCATCAAAATTTGTCAAGAATTCTTAAATAAATTAAACAGCATTGAAACAACTGAAAATATAGAATACCCAAACATTTGGATACATAATCTTTGTGATGAAATTATTATAGAAAAACATAACTATGCATTTAAATTAAAAGAAAATATCAGTTATGAAAAAAAGCTGCATGCTAAAGTATATGAAGTATTCTATAATTTTGATTCCATAACAAAAGAAATCTACTTTCTGCACTTTTGCTTAAAATATAATTTTGATGAAATAGTAAAAGAGCTGAGTATAAATAAAGAGCTGAGTATAAATATAGATGAAGTGAAAGCTAAGTTTGAACAATGTATAGACCTACTAGCTCAGTCTAAATTAATAAGCTAAATATTCAAAAACAAAAAACCTTTTTAGGAGAGAAAATAAATGAAAAAACTAATCAGCATAATATGCGCAATCGCTATTATTGCAGCGGCAACACTCGGAGCTGTCCATCTATATAATGCAGAGGCGTCTACTCCGTTTGAAGAAGAAAGCAATCTTGTCTTTAGAAAAGCATTAGAAGAAATACTAGAAACAGAAGGGATTACAGCTGAATACATAACAGTCACGATAGAGCCGGTTTATGACATAAACTTAGACCACATGGGTTTCATTTATTTTATGCATTATGACAATTATGAGGGTTTTGCAATAGTTGTTCATGCAACAGGGATGTTTGAAGTGGCAGAGTTCTTTATGCAGGCACCCAACCCTTTTAATGATATTGATGGTCAAAAAGTATATATTGGTTTAATGGCATATTTAGTGTATAATGACGGAGATTTTATTGATATTGAGACAGGATATGTTGTTTATGAAGAAATTATAGAACATTTTCAAGAGCATGCTTTATTATCAAGCAACCCATTTAATTTTATAAATATTGTCCAAACTATCGAATTTGTTAACAGAACGGCGGCTGTACATGACTTGGCAGTTGTTTTTCCTGCTTATGCTATCCCAAATTATACTCCAGTATGTTTTATGCCTACGGTTAGTTCAAGTATAATTGGATATTGGGCAAGATTTTTTCCTAATTTAGCACCTTTTAATGTTGGTATGTATATTCCTGGTGGACTGTATGTGTATTGGGGTCATGATGATGATTCTATAATAATAATTAATGAATTAAACAGCCGCATGGGGGCAATACCTCAATGGGGCAGAATGCCTGATCATTTTAGACAAGGCATGACCAGCTATGTAAACGCAAGAGGCAGAAATATATCGTTTCACAGCGCTATGTTTGAAGTTGCTATGGGGCATTCAACATTTAACTTTACTGCAGCTCAACAACAATTAAGAAACGGCAGACCGTTAATGTTGTTTACTTGGAGGTTTAATATAGCAAGTATACAACGACACGCAGGGGTAGACGGAATTATTTATCGTACCTCAACGCAACCTCATGTTATGGCAGGTTTTGGATATAATGTAATCACTTATACGCTTGCAAACGGCACACAAAGGACAGATAGGTTTCTTAGGGTTGCAACGGGTTTTGATGGTCAACCAGTAGCGTTTTTTAATGTGGGTTTTCATGCGCAAATTTTTGAAGCGTATGGGGTCAATATTTTTTAGTTTTTACCATAAGAGGAAATAAATATTTAAAACACATAAGATAATAGGATTCTTTGTTAGCATCAAAGAATCCTATTGACATATAGTGTTGTTTTATAAAGAAGAGATTCTTACAGAATGACAAAAGTTTAAATAGCAGGGCAAGGGAGGTTTTTTAAGGATGAGATTCTTCGCTTGCGCTCAGAATGACAAAAGCTAAGCTAGTTTTATGTCATCCCGAGCGCAAGCCGAGGGATCTAATCAACTAAAAACAGTCATAAATAAGGTCTTTCCATTCGGGATTTAACTTATTCACCAAAGCATCTTTTTTAGACCTTCGCCATCCTTTAAGCTGTTTCTCTCTAGCAATCGCATCCCGTACATCATTATAAAATTCTACATAAATGAGTTTAGTGCAATTATACTTGTCAGTAAAGCCTGCAATTAAATGATTGCTATGCTCAAATGACCTGCGTTCTACTTGATTGGTCATCCCAATATATAAAACAGTATTATGAATGTTGGTGACCATGTATACACAATATTCTTTCATTGCTAAAGCATAATACAAATTAGACAGTATTGTCAAGCATAAAGAGGAAGAGATTCTTCGCTTGCGGCTCAAGAAATGACAAAAGCTAAGCTAGTTTTATGTCATCTTGAGCGTAAGCGAAAGATCTCATCCTTTTAAAAGCTTCTCTGTTTTGCTAATCCAATTTAATACCCAAAAGGCAATTTAAAATGAAAGCATCAATTTTTGAAGATTTACAACATTTAGAAAATAAAGAAGCAATAATAAAAACACTTATAGAAAATGATGATAAGTGGTTTTATAATCTTTGCGATGCGCTTTTTCCTAAGGGTACAAAAAAAAGCTTTATAAAAATAAAAACAGAGCAAAGAAAAAAAGCTATTTTAGAAAATGATATAGAGTGGTTTAATGTTTTTTTAGATAATCTTTTTTCTCAGCCAATTTTTAATAAAATAGCAGATTTTCTTATGGATGAGCTTTATGCAGAATTTTTTATTAACAATTGTCCGCTTGATGAAATACTTGACAAGCATATATTATTAAGTGAAATTATTCATAGACAAGAAAAAACAGAAGCACAAATCCTGCAAGAAAGCGGTCAATATTGGATTGAAAATTATATAACAGGAAGACAAAAATTTAATGAAAATGCACAAAATCAAATCAGCAAAAAATTAAGTCAGCGGACTTCTATCAGAAAAAAACCGCTTATAGTACATTTAAGCTCAATAGCTGCTGCATTGATACTGATTCTTGGGTTTTATTTTTCATGGCATTTATTTTTTCCGTCCTTTGGCCCGCCTGTCGATACTCCCTATACACCGCCCAATTTTAATGTTTTGCATCGCAGATATAAAAGTATTTCTTTAACTAGTTTAAATTCTCATCTAGGAGATGCTTTAAATATTTCATTAGATGATGATATAACAATGACGATAAGTCGTACTTATGATGCTTTTTATGCTCAAAATTTGTTTTTTCGAATACGATTTGCTTGTCAGAATAGGCTTATTTTAGATTGTTTCATGACTATATACCCAAATAAATATTATAGCGCAATACCACTAGAGTATATATTTGCATTAGAGCCTAAAAATACAACAATAGACAATATTAGTGTTTTGTATTTTAGGCAGTATGATTTTTTTGAAAACTATAATGAATTTTTATTTAGCTATATTGCAAGGCTAACAATCAACGATATTACAATTGATATAAGATATACTCAAGTATCCCAAACCAATGAAAGCGGTTTTTTCAATTTTATTAGTGAAACTTTTTCCTAAAAAATAAAGGTTGAGATGCTTAACAGCATGACAAAAATTTAAAATTGTACATAAACGCCAGAAACTACTCCGCTTAAAACCTAATTTTGTCATGCTGTTAAGCATCTCATCATTTTAAATAAAGACTCTTATGAAAATAACCATAGGAGTCTTTATTATTTGTTGACATTGTTTTTTTGGTGTGTTAAAATATTTTTTAATGGAAACTGTGCTAAATATAAAAAAACCAAAGACACCACGCAATCGCTATTGGGAGATAGATTTTTTGCGTGGTGTTTGCATTTTGCTTATGGTTATGGACCATTTTTTTTATGCGGCTTGGGGATTTTTGCCTGATGTTTGGCGCAGCTTGGATATTACTTTTTGGCAGGGATTAAGTAATTTTGCGTATAGGTATTGGCATTGGGAGTTTAGGCAATCCTTTAGGATTTTTATAATTATTTTATTTTGCAGTTTGTGCGGAATCTCTTGCACGCTTTCAAAAAGCAATCTAAAAAGGGGATTGACGGCGGCTATTGTTGCAGGGTTGATTACGCTAGTGACATATTTAGGAGAGAGAGTGACAGGCATGCGCATGACTATATATTTTGGAGTAATCCACATGTATGCGGCGGCCATTTTGATTTATTGTGTTTTGGATGCATTTTCGTTGTTGATTGGCGGCAGAGAATATTTGATAAAAAGAAAAAAAGCATTTTTTTTAAATTTGTTTAAAATAGCAAAAACTAATATTAATATAGGACAGATTGAAGAGGGGACTAAGATTGAAATTGATGAAAAAGGCATTAAGGTGAGGCTAATGGATAAAGAGGATGATATTGAAGTGAGTGTGGGGGAAAACGGTATTTATGTTAGAGCCAGTGACCAAGAGGATGATATTGTGGTAAACATCGGAGCAAACGGTATTTATGTGAAAGATGATAAAGAGGAGATTTCTGTTGTTGATTGTCAGCCGTCAAGTGTCAGTATTAGAGAATGGGCGGCAAAACTGTTTCCTGCTGTGATTGGTTTAATTTTAGTTGTTTTGTTTTTTAGTTTGTGGGGGCGTATAGAAAACGGTGATATAATAAGTACTATAGACAGGACTTTTGAAGGCAGGCACACGATTAATTTTATGAGCATGCTTGTCTATTTGAATCAAAGAGGCGGGCTTATTGCGGCGGATTATTTTCCTATTTTGCCTTGGGCGGGGTTTGTGTTTTTAGGGAGTGCGGCGGGGCATTTATTGTATGGCAGCGGCGCAAGGGGTTGGCTGGGGGCAAGGATAGCAGGGATATTTGGTCAAGAGGTTAATAGGTGTTTTGCAAAAACAAAAACAGTGGTTAATAAAAGTATCGGACTTGCGGGAAGAAAAACTCTTTGGATATATATAGTGCATCAGCCGCTGTTTGTGGGATTCTTTTGGCTTATGGGAATGATTTATAGTTAAAGATTAAGATTTTTTAAAGAAGAAATCCTTATAACAGGATGACAAATTATTTTTGTATAACAACATAGGAAAATATATGCATAAAATACAATCTCTATATGATAGATTAAATCAATCAGCTAAGCAGTACGCCCAAAAAACGGCTGTTATATTTTTTAATAGGCGCATTTCTTATGCAAAATATATTGATTTAATAGATCGTGCGGCGGCAGGTTTAAGAAAAATCGGGATAGGCAAGGGCAGTGTTGTTACTGTTTGTATGCCAAATACTCCGTCTGCTGCTATTGCATTTTATGCTATTAATCGCTTAGGTGCAATTGTAAACCTAGTGCATCCATTTTCACCGCCCAATCAAATTATTTCTTCAATTAAAAAAACTCAAAGTTCACTTTTGATTGCATATGATTTATATTTAGGGAAACATTTTGATTTAGAGCCAAATATTCCTGTTTTACAAAGCAAGATTGATTATTTTATGCCCGCTTTAATAAAAAAGGTGTATCGTTTTAAAAATAAAAAGCTATTATTATCAAGCGCTACTCATTTTGAAAGCCTATTTAATGAAGATAAAATAGATGAAGAACCTATTGTATTTAATGAGCATGATAGAGCAGTGTTTTTGCCTAGCGGAGGCACGACTTCCGACCCGAAAATTGTTATGCATACAGGCAAGGTTTTTAACGATTTATGTGCTCATGCACAATTTTTTTTAAGTGATCAAATATCTAATTATACGGCAATGTATTCAGTTCTGCCAATTTTTCATGGGTTTGGCTTGTGTATGAATATGCATATGTCGGCATTATATGGAGTGACTAATATAATGACTCCTAAATTCAATGCTAAACAGATGGCAAAGGCAATAAAAAAACATAGGGTAAATATTTTAACAGGTGTACCTATGATGTATCAAAAGCTGTTAAACTGCAAAAAGTTTTTAAAAACGGATTTATCCAGTATTAAGGATTGTTTTGTAGGAGGAGACAGCGCATCAAATAAATTGATAGAAGAATTTAATGCTGTGCTAAAAAAAGGCGGGTCAAAGGCGCAGCTTTTTCAAGGTTATGGCTTGACTGAGGCAATAAGTGTGTGCACAGTTGAAAGAAATGGTGAGCATGCATTAGGCAGTGCAGGCGTGGGAGTACCAGGGTCTAAAATTAAGATTTTTGACACGATTCAGAGTGAACAATTAAAAAATAGTGAAATTGGCGAAATTGCTATTTCTTCTCCATATCTTATGCTTGGATACCTAGGTGACATAAGCAGCCCCATTAAAGAAATAAATGGCGAAAAATGGTTGTTTACTGGTGATTTAGGATATATAAAGGATGGGCTTTTATTTTTTAAACAGCGTATAAAAAGTATGATTAAAGTAGCGGGTGTTCCTGTTTTTCCAAGTGAGGTAGAAGAGGCGGCGATGAGGGTTGACGGTGTGACGGCGGCGGCGGCGATAGGTATAGAAGATAACACGATAGGTGAAATGGTCAAGTTGTTTGTTGAATACAAAGGGACTGATGACAAGATTGAAGAAAATATAAGAACAGAGTGTGAAGCATCTTTAATTAAATATGCTGTGCCAAAAGAGATTGTTATAAAAGATAATTTGCCCAAAACAGCAATAGGAAAAGTGGACAAGAGGGGTTTAGAATAATGACGGGATTTTTGATTATCGTATTAGGATGTCTTTAAAAATCCTATTATGATACTTTGTTCTTCTGCAAAAAAATCTCTTGACAAGCAAAAAAATTTATTATATAATCATACAATCAATTAAAGGAAAAACCATCATGTCACATCAAAATATTTTATCAACAGAATTTAAATTATCGCAAGAGCATTCTAAAAACATTATTCAGCTTATTGACGACGGAAACACTATTCCGTTTATTGCTAGGTATAGAAAAGAAATGACGGGTGAGTGCGACGATCAAGTATTAAGAGAATTTGCTGATCGTTTGGCGTATTTACGCAAACTAGATGAGCGCAAAGAGGTAGTCATAAACTCTATTACTGAGCAAGGTTTTATGACTGATGAGATTGCAGCGGCTTTAAAAAATGCTAAGACCTTGACTGAAGTTGAGGACATTTATCGTCCGTATAAGCCTAAGCGCAAAACTAGGGCTACTGTGGCTATTGCAAAGGGTTTGCAGCCGTTAGCTGATATTATTTGGGCACAAGATAATGCTTTGACTAGCAATATACTTGAAACGGCAAAAAATTATATAACTGAAGAAGTCAAGACAACAGAAGATGCTATTAATGGTGCTAAGGATATTTTGGCAGAAAAAATATCTGATACTGCTGAATTGAGAAAATTATTAAGAGAACAGCTTTTTGAACATGGGACTATTGCTACGGCATTAATTAAAGACGAGAAAAAAGAAAAGGCGGCAAAATCAAAAAAAGATAAAGATGATTCTAAATATGATGATGTAGTTGACAGCGTACAGCACAAAGATAAAACTAAGGACAAAAAAGAACGAATTCTTACTTATGAAATGTATGATAATTATTCTGAGCCTGTTAAAAAAATTGTGGCGCACAGAATTTTGGCTATTAACCGTGGTGAAAAAGAGGATTGTATTAAGTGTGATATTAATATAAATGAAGAGCTGCCTATTAATACTATTGACGGGATGTTTTTAAAAAATCCAGAGGCGCACACTACGTATTTAGTCAAAGAGTCAGGTGAGGATGCTTATAAAAGGCTGATTAAACCATCAGTTGAAAATGAAGTGAGGGCAGAGCTATTTGAAAAAGCGGCAGAACAGGCTATTAAAATGTTTGAAGTAAACTTGCGCCCGCTATTGCTGCAGCCGCCTATTAAAAACAAAATTACATTAGGATTAGACCCGGCTTATAGGACAGGTTGTAAAATTGCAGTATGTGACGGGTTGGGCAATGTACTGGACAGGGCTATTGTTTATTTTACTATGCCGCATAACAAAGTGGATGAATCAAAAAAGATTATCAAAGGTCTTTGTGAAAAACATAAGGTTGAAATTATTGCTATTGGAAACGGCACAGCAAGCAAAGAAAGTGAAATATTTATTGCGGATTTTATCAAAGAGTTTCCACAACTTGGATTATCTTATATGGTAGTCAATGAGGCAGGTGCATCCGTATATTCGGCTAGCAAGCTAGCGGCTAAAGAGTTTCCTGATTTTGATGTGGCGCATAGATCTGCGGCGTCCATTGCAAGAAGGCTTCAAGACCCATTAGCCGAATTAATTAAAATTGATCCAAAAAGTATAGGTGTGGGGCAATATCAGCATGATATGCCTCCTGCTAGACTTGATGGTGTATTGCAAGGTGTGGTAGAAGATTGTGTAAACTCTGTAGGTGTAGACTTAAATTCAGCGTCACCATCTTTATTGTCGCATGTGTCAGGCTTGTCTATGTCGGCGGCGGAAAATATTACAGCATACAGACAAAAGATTGGCGGCTTTAAATCTAGAGAAGAATTAAGAAAAGTGCCTAAGATGGGTCCAAAAACTTATGAGCAGTGTGCAGGTTTTTTAAGGATTTTAGAAGGTGAAAATATTTTGGATAATACTGCGGTGCATCCTGAGTCATATGAGGCGGCAGAGAAATTATTAAAACTTTTTGAATTGGACAATAAAGCGGTGAAAGAAGGTAAATTAGGTGAATTAGAAAAAGCGGTAGAAGCATACGGAAAAGAAAAAGCAGCGGCAGTTGCGGGGATTGGTGTGCCTACTTTAGAGGATATAATAAAAGAGATTATTAAACCTGGCAGAGATTTAAGAGATGAGTTGCCTCCTCCTATGCTTAGGACGGATGTTATGGATATGAATGATTTAAAAGAAGGAATGGAGTTAGTAGGGACTGTCAGAAATGTAATTGACTTTGGTGTGTTTGTGGATATTGGTGTTCATCAAGATGGGTTGGTGCATATCTCTCAAATCACGGATGCATTTATCAAGCATCCTAGTGAGGTGCTGTCGGTTGGTGAAGTGGTTAAAGTTAGGGTGCTTGGGGTAGAAAAAGAGAAAAATAGGATTGCATTAACCATGAAAGGTTTTGACAGCGAGGCGGCTAAAAAGGCAAGGGCTATGCAGGCGCAGCGAAACGAACAAAGGCAAAATGATAGGAATTTTAATCGTTTTAACAAAGAGCAGGATAAAAGGTCAGCGAATAATAATTTTAATAAAAACAACAATAGCAATAATACTGCTTTAAAACCGCAAGTTCAAAAAGAAAAGAGCGTAAGTGACGCATTGGCAGAATTAATGAACAAGTATGGCAGGAAATAATAAACTTATTCAGTAACCCACACGGCACATCTAAAGTATATCTTTTTTGTTCAAATTTCCATTCTTTTCTTGTTAATACTTCTAGTATTAACTGCGAAAACAATAAAAATTTGCTCTAAAAAATCTATGTTTTATCTGACCATATTGGCTACTGAACAAGTCTAATTATTCTTTAAGTATGAATCTCATCCTTAACTAAAGGACGAAGTATACAAAAAGCTCATGGACATAAATAATTTAATTAACAGGCTAAATGAACTAGAAAGCCTTTTGTCCTCATACGAGGTAATGATAGACAAAGGGCTTTATAATCATTTGCTTAGTGAATACAATTCTATTAACGGCATAATGGACGCACACAATAATGGAGATAATGTACTAGCAGAAAAACTAATGCTTGGACATAAAAAAATAGGGCATGAAGTGGTTGCAATTGAGGGTGCTGATAAAAAAATTATTGAGACATTAAATGAATATGGGTTTGTATTTAAGGAAGATAAAAAACTATTGATTGCAAGCGGAATAGGGGTGAGTGAGGTGCTAAAAAAATTTGATAGGGCGATATTCTATCCTTATCAAAGCGGCGAGTACGAGTTTGAATTGAAAGATGTTAGGGTTGATGTTTTTCATGCAAGCGGGGCAGGTGGGCAAAATGTAAACAAGGTTGAAACGGCGATAAGAGCAACACATATGCCTAGCGGGTTGTCTGTAGTGTGTCAAGATGAAAGAAGCCAGGGGCGGAATAAAGATAAGGCGATACAAAGATTAAAAGTTAAATTGATGGAGCACTATAAAAAAGAGGCGCAAAAAAACAACAAAACAGCAAGAAACAATGCAGTTAAAAATTGACAAAAACAAAATAATATTATCAAATCACGCCATTAAAAAAACAGAAAAAATGGCGTTTTTGGTATCATCGCTATTAGAGGCGGATAGCACTTTATTAAAAATTGCAGAAAGTTTAATTAAAGCAAAATTAAAAACGGGCAATTATCAAATAAAATCAACTCATCAAAAAATCTATGTGCAAATAGATAATGAAAAGCAAGCTATCGTTTTTTTTGACTTTGAATATCCAGATGCTTTTATAAAAAAAGGCGATACCAGATTAAAAAATTTAACTGAATTTGAGCTAGAGCCAAGCGATAAAACAATAGACAATGAGCAAAACAAAAAATTATATCGCATTATAAAAACAAAAAATTATTTTCCTATACTAGATCAAGTTCAAAAAGAGATAGTGGCTACTGAAGATAAAAACATGATTGTTCATGGGGTGGCAGGCAGCGGAAAAACTAATATTTGTATTGATAAGATTATTTATTCAAGCGGGCGCGGATATAGAGGACGGCTTTTGTATACTACATATTCAAAGAGTTTATTAAATGACACTAAGCTTAAAATATTAGAGTATATAGGCGCTTTAAATGAATTTATTGATGAATTTGACAATATAGAATTTTTTTGTGATAATAAAGGTGCGGCGATTGAACATCGCTTAGGGGTATATTTATCACTAGATGAAGATAGTCCTTTAGATAGTTTAAAAAAAATAGTAGTTTTTTTAACAACTCAAGTGGATTATTGTTTGATTGAGGATTTGTATGGAGACGCCAGACTGGCAAATGAGAGTTATTTTATAAAAGAATATTTGCCGCAAATAAAAAATCATAATTTGGCGGCAAGATTAAAGCAAATCAATCATATATCACATGAAATAATTTATAAAGAGATTTATGGATTGATATTGGGCAGTGAAAAGGTGCTGAATGAGAATGAGTATATAGACAAAAGAAAGGATTCATTTAATAGGATAGATTGTCAAACGATTTATGCACTTAGTCAAGATTATAATAATCATTTAAAACAGGCTAGAATGACTGATTATAATCAAATGTGCCGTGATATGATGGATAAGTCGGGGCACAAATATTCACTAGTATTAATTGATGAGGTACAAGACTATACTCAAATTAATTTAGCTTTCTTTAAAAGCATTTCTTTAAAAATGTTTTGTGTGGGTGATGCTTTGCAAATGATAAATCCGTCGTATTTTTCTTTTAGTTATTTAAAACGATTGCTTTATCAAAAGGATATATCGTTAATAAAAGAGTTAGTTTCAAATTATAGATCTAGTCAAAAAATTGCTGAAATTTTAAAAAGTTTGTCTGACCTTAATTCAAAAAGTTTTGGTGTGCACAATTTTGTATTATTTTCTTCTAGCATAGCATCAAGCGAGAATACAGAGACTGTGTTAACTCAAGACTTAAAATTTTTGAATAATTTAAATAATTCTCCATTTAATAACTATACAATAATTACTCCTAATCAAAAAACCAAAGATGATTTAAGAAAAAAGTTTCATCGTCAAGAAATTTTGACAGTATCGGAGAGTAAGGGTTTAGAGCGAGATATAGTAATATTATATGATATACTATCTGCACAAAATAATGAATGGCAGGCTTTTATTAAAAGAGGTGTGGACAAAAAAAGTGCCGATGAAAATTCAGTATACAGATATTATTTCAATTTGCTGTATGTTGCAGTATCAAGGGCAAAGCAAAAACTGTATATAATTGAGAGTGCTCCGCCAAAGTTATTTGATCAGTTTTTTAAAAATCACTTTGATAACTTGACAAATAATGATGCGCTTGATAAATTATTAAAGGGAGTAGACAAATTAGAGGCTGAGCAAGATGAGGTGATTAAACGAAGCGGAGAGTTTATTAAGCTAGGGCAATATGAAAATGCATTGTTTTGGGCACAGCAAATCATTGACAAAAATGATAAAGCTAGGCAACTGACAAGGATTGATGCGGCTAAAGCTGGGGATTATAGAAGCGGCGGTATTAGGTTTATGAAAGAAGGGATGTATGAGGATGCTTTAGAATATTTTTTATTGGCAAATGAAGATGGATTAGCTAATTTAGCAAAAAGCTGTATGGGAATAGGTGATGGTGATAGCGGAATGGAGGCGATAAAGTGCTTTTTAGATTTAGATGGCAATAAAGAAGCAAGGGATGTTATATTAGAAATTTTAAAACATGATTTAAGGAAGATAAAAGAATGGACAATCAAATAAAACAATTAATAGACACTTTTATTGAGTATAGAAATTTATTGACCCCGATACAAAAAAACTTGTCGGATTTTTTAGGCAGCTATGAAGAGGTCAAGACCACTATTGAAAAATTGTCATTATCTTTTGAAGGGGATTTACAAAAACAGCTGCTTAATATGTTTGACAGGATGGAAAAAGAGGCAAAAAAAGCAACTGAATTATCTAGTCAAATTGACAAACTGGCTTCTTCTACTGATAAATATTCTTCTGCTATCAATATGGTGATTAATCAATTTAATAAGATTGAAATTAGATTGGGTGCATTATTAGATATAGATAAAAGGGCGGATGAGCAGCTAGCAAAGATAGAGAATATCATTGAGGATAGGTCAAGGTCTTATAATGTAAAAGAGCTATCAACAGCACTTGACGGATATAATAAAGATATAAAAAGGGTGAGTGAATTTCTAAATAAGGATGTAGCTGATGTAATGATAGAGAATGGAAGGCAATTAAGTGAGATTAAAAAAGGAATGGACTCAATAGTTAAAGAGCAGGGCGGAGAGGATTTAAAAGAGTTATTGATTACACAAAAAACAAGCGCAAATTTTTTGAAAAAAATTGTAGAGGATAAGGATATCAACGAGGCATATTTATTTGAGGTGTTAGATAGATGGGCAGAAGATAGAAAAGTTAAAGTTAAAAAATGACACGCTGGTTATTTTGAGCGCAAACAAAGGATTTTATAGTTTATAAAGAAAAAATGCAGCAGCAAGAAAACTACAATCAAATACTAGACTTTATTCGTCAAGATAATGAGGCGGAATTTTCTAAAGCCATAAAAACAAATACTTTAAAAAGTTTATCTTTTGGAAGATTTTCACTTTTATCGTTATGCTATATTTATAATTCTAAAAAAATCATAAAAGCCTATGAGGATAGATTATTAAAAATTGATGAGTATATTAAGCTAGAGCAAGAGCCTATAGATGCTTATAAAACAATAAAACAGCATGCAGGTATCTATATTAGAATATTAAAGGACCAGCAAACGATATCCCCTTTGATTGTGTTGGCTATATTAGATAAAGCACATCATTTAAAACAAATTGTTTTAAAAAAAAACTTAAGTGATGAAGAAAAAGATTTAATAATAAAAATCTTTAAAGCCAAAAGAGGGGCGGCGGAGTTTAATGAAAATGGCAGCTTAATCACCCCACGTCAAAAACTAAAACAAAAACATAAAATTCTTATGGGCATAGCCGCTATTTCACTTGCAATTATAATAGCACTGCCTATCACTATAGTTCACTTAATAAATCTTAAAGGTCATGGCACATATGAATCTCCCTTTAGGATAAGAAACCTTGCTGAGTTAGTTGCGGCAGCCGACCAAGAGGACACTTATTTTATATTGCATAATGATATAACTTTGCCTATTAGCCATTCTATAGAGTATTTTAATGCTCATTTAAAAGGCGGCGGTCATACAATTATTTCTCGGCATTCTATCCCTCTTGCTCATCGCTTAAATGGTTCTATTCGGGATTTAAGTTTTATATCATCAAACGCTTCGCATTTAGTTTTTTATAATGCAGGAGAAATTAAAAATATTAATTTTTATGCGGGGACAAGCAATAATAGGGCAAATATTAAAATTAATGAGGAAACGGGTGTATTGATTGAGGATACTATAGGCGGGGCAGGGATAGTTTCTCATATAAATAGCGGACACATGTTAAACATAAACATGACGGCATTTATTGACTTTGAGGCAAGCTTTTCTGATATTGTTTATGAATGCTTTGTTGGGCTGATAGTTTCTCAAAATTGGGGATTGATAGAAGGTGCTGTGCTAAGAGGTGATGTAATGATTAATTCTAGTGAGATGGGAGAGGTTTTTATAGGCAATCTAGTGGGTAGAAATTTTGGAACTGTGACAGGCGGCAGAATAGAAGAGAATTTTATATTAAGTGCAAAGCATGTTCATGTAGGCGGTATCGTAGGGTTTAATGAAGTGATGGGAAATATATTTAATAGCCAAATGAGCGGGGCAATAGTTGCAAAAAGTGAAAGGTATTCTATAGTGGTGATAGGCGGATTGATTGGATTGAATATGGGTGAGTATAGAAACACGAGAAGCACAATAAGAGGAAATATTATTGCTGGCAATATAATAGTGAATAGAATAGGAGAGGCGGGCGGTTTTGCGGTGCTAGGCGGAATAAGCGGAGAATGCAGAGGAGGGTTGGTTGAAAATAATGTGATAAGGACAGTTTTTAATACTAATTTAGAGTTGTCTATATGGGATGATGAGGGTTATTTATTAGAAGGCATTGTATGGGGTCAATATTTTGGTATAGGTGATGTATTTTGGGTGGGGGAGAGATTGTATACAGTTGCAATTATGATGGGTAATAGATTTGAAAGCGATGTAGATATGGACATTGGGATTGTGGGATTGCCTAGAATAGTGGATAGATAGTATAACAATGAATTAAATATAAATAATTATACAAGGAATAAAAAATATGATAGACATTAATTTTATTAGAAACAATGTGGATTTAGTTAAAGAAGCGATTAAAAACAAACATATGAATGTGGATATTGACAGGCTGCTTATCTTGGATAAAGATATAAGGGCAATTATGGTGATTACTGAAGAGTTGAGAAAAAATCGCAATGACCTGTCTAAATCAATGGGGCAAGCTAAAACACAATGTGAAAGGGACGAAATTATTAAAAAGGTGCAGGTTTTAAAAATAGAACTTGCACAAAAAGAAGAAAAGCAAGGCATATTAAAAGCGGAGTTAGACAGCATAATGCTTTCAGTTCCGTCTATCCCTGAAACAGATGTGCCTATTGGCAAGACTGAGGATGACAATAAAGAATTAAGAATAGTCGGGACAAAACCAAATTTTGATTTTATACCAAAAGACCATTTAGAAATAATGAAAGATCTTGATTGGCTGGAGACTGAGCGTGCAGCAAAATATGCAGGGTCTAGAAGCTATATGCTTAAAGGTCAAGCAATGCTTTTAGAAATGGCGTTATGCCGTTATTCAATTGACTTTTTAAACAAGCGTGGATATGTTCCTCATTCTGTGCCTGTAATGGTTAAAGAGCCTGCTATGCAGGGTACTGGGTATTTTCCTATAGGGCGTGACCAAGCTTATTATATAGAAGCGGATGGATTGTATTTAGTAGGAACTAGCGAGGTTAGTCTAGCTGCTGCTTATATGGGAGAGATGTTGGATTTATCTAATCCTATTAAAATGGCAGGGCATAGTACTTGCTTTAGGCGTGAAGCTGGGGCGGCAGGAAAAGACACTAGAGGATTATATAGAGTGCACCAGTTTCAAAAAGTTGAGCAGCTTGTCATTTGCAAAGAAGAAGACGCAGATAAACTGCAGCTAGAGATACTAAAAAACGTAGAGGATATGTTGATTGAATTAGGGTTAAGCTTTAGAGTTGCTCTAGCTTGTACGGGTGAATTAGGTATAGGTCAAACAAGAAAATATGAAGTAGAAACATGGATGCCAAGCAGAAATGCATACTGTGAGACGCACTCATGCTCTAAAATGGGGACATTTCAAGCAAGACGATTAAATATAAAATATAAAGAAAACGGTATTATAAAATATGCTGTTACTTTAAATAATACGGCAATAGCAACGCCGAGATTTTTGATTCCTTTAATTGAGTGTTATCAAAAACAAGATGGTACGGTGGAGATTCCTAAAGTATTGAAAAAGTATATATAAGTGACTGTTGCAGATTTTAAAAAACGGAGGGACATAAAAAATCAATGAAAAAATCATTAATAATTTCATTGTCAATAGGCTTTATTTTACTTGCCGCATTATTTTTAGCATTAAACTCTTATTTATCATGGTGGGTGGATACAGGGTTTTTGGATATGCTAATAGAGCTATTGCCTATATATTTAGCAAGTATTGTTATAATATTAGTGGGAATCTTTTTTGTAATATTTTTGATGTATACTAAAAGCAGACAAATTAAGCCTTTAGTGAAAGAAAAAATTGATATTAAAGAACAGCCTATAGATATATCAAAAATTACTATGCAAGAAAAAACTGTGCTGGACTATTTTACATGCGGATTAGTTGTTTTAAAAACTCCTGCAACTGTGCTGTTAATTAATAAAGAGGGCGCTAAGATAGTTGGTTATAGGCAAGATAAAGATTTGTTTTATTTTATGGCTGACACAGAGTTTTATAATATTATTGAAGCTAGAGAAGATGCTGAAGTTCATCGCATAATAGACAACAAAACATTTTCTTTTATGTTTAATTTTGATGGGGAGAATATCATTGTATTGATAGAAGATGTCACAAGATTAAGGGCAGCAGAAAATATAAAAAACGAATTTATTGCAAATATCACACATGAAATGAGTACTCCGCTTACTTCTATTGTTGGTTATGCAGACTTAATTAAGCAGGGCATGAATGAAGAAAATACCAAAAATGCTGCAGATACTATTGCCCAGCAAAGCATAAGGCTAGGCAGCTTGATTAAAGGCATATTAAATTACTCTCAAATTGATGCTGATGAAATAAAAAACCACAAGGTGGATTTATCCAAAACACTAAAAGAGAGTATATTTAATTTATCGTCTTATATGCAAGAAAAAAACATAAAAATTGACACTATCATTGATGAGGATGTAATGGTTAATTCAAGGCATGAGCATGCTTTAGATTTTGTTAATAATTTGCTTATAAATGCTGTTAAATATAATATTGAGGGCGGGAATATCGCAGTAAGTTTAACAAAAGAGCCTAAGATGTTGACAATAGAAGATAGCGGAATAGGCATTGCGCCAGATAATATAGAAAAGATTTTTAATAGATTTTATACGTTATCTTATGATAAAACTGATATTGGTCAAAATAGTTCGGGGTATGGGCTAGGGCTTGCTATTGTTAAAAAAATAGCACTTAAAAATAATTGGAAAATCAAGGTTGAAAGCACATTAAATAAAGGCACAAAATTCATTGTAAATTTTTAAAATGCTGTATAAATATGTAATTTTTATCTATACTAACATTATAGGAGAAATTACATATGAAAAATGTAGGAATTGTCAGGCGTCTTGATGAATTAGGGCGTATAGTTATCCCAAGAGAATTTAGAAAAACACACAGAATTAATGTTGGTGACCCTTTAGAGATAATGGCAACAGAATCAGGCAACATTATCATCACTAAAGTAGACACTATATCGGATTTGACAACTTTATGTGAAACTGCGTGTGCAAGCTTAGCTGCTGAATTAAGCATGACCATAGCGGGAGCATCGTTTGATAAAATATTGGCGGCAAGCGGACAAGGCAGGTCTATTTTAAATGACAAAGAATTATCAAGTGCGGTATCAAAGATGCTAAAAAGCAGAGGTTTTTTTAGCGGAGCGGCAGATTCTGAAGAGATTTTAGGGCTTGTAAATGCTGGATTTAATTTTGTTTGTGTTGTACCCATTCAAAGTTATGATGATTGTTTTGGCGGATTAATTGCTTTTAGCAACAAAGAAATATCAGGATTTGATGCAGCAGCTTTAAAGCTGGCAGGAAGATTGGTGGGGGATACTTTGGCAAAGTATTAATCCTTTGCTGCTTAAATTAATGTCATTTGCCATCCTTAATTCCTAAATAATTTTATAAATCGGTTAAAAATGCTTGCCTTAGACAAAAATATATGATAGAATAAAAAACCTACAAAATTTTAGGAGCTTAACAAAGTGAACTTATTCCCTATGATTTCTTCAGGTTGGCTGGACAACATTCCGCCTTGGGTGGCAAATTCTTTTCCTGTTATTAGGATAATTTTAATGGTATTTATGCTTGTATCGGCATTATTACTTGTTATTTGCATATTGTTTCAACAAACAAAGTCATCAGGGTTAGGTGCAATTGGCGGCGGGTCTACTGAAACTTATTATTATAAAAATAAAGGTAAATCTCTAGAAGGAATTTTAAAAAGAGCCACAATTATTTTATCTATATGCGTGCTTGGATTCACTGTATTATTTTTAATAAGTGTGCAAATTTATTCGCCGAATTGGGTAAACACAAACCCAACTCCGCCAGCAGAAGCAGCAGGATATTTTATTGCGCCGATATTGAATTTCATCAGATAATATTGAAGCGGCTAAATTTTTAGTCGCTTTTTTTGTGTATAAAGATTGATATATGAAAAAATATAAAAACATAACAAAGCAAAAAACATCTCAAACAGATATGCCTTTTATTAAACCTAAAGGCAAAGTTTTTTCTTATGAGGATAATTTAGAGTCAGGACTAGAGGCAGTTAAAAATTTTTATTCTCTCTATGACAAATTTCCTAAAAAAGTAAAACAGCTAGCTAAAGAAATTGCATTTATATCTAATAAGGATAAGCAAAACAGAATAGACTTAACTGACAAATTAATTTTTACAATAGATGGCGATGATTCTAAAGACTTTGATGATGCGGTTGACATTGAAAAAACTGGCAGCGGCTATAAACTTGGCGTGCATATAGCAGATGTTGCACATTATATAAAACAAGGCAGTGTCCTAGATAAAGAGGCGATTAAAAGAGGCACAAGCGTGTATTTTCCTAATGCTGTTTATCATATGCTTCCGCATGAATTATCAAGCGGCATGTGTTCTTTAAAAGAAGATGAAGAAAGGCTTTGTTTATCTTTAAATATGGATATAGATAGTGCCGGGCATGTTAAAAGCTATAAAATTTTTGAGAGCGTAATTAGATCTAATGCCAGGCTGACTTATAAAAACACCTCTAAGATAATAGATGGTGATAAAGTCTTAAGCAAAATGTATTTACCTTTTATTGAATCGTTAGTACAAATGAATGAATTAGCGCTGATATTAAAAGAAAAAAGGAAAAAGCGTGGGGCGATTGATTTTGTGACATATGAAAGTGAGTTTGAAATTGATGGTGGAAATGTGGTTGGACTTAAAAGGGCGGATAGATTAAATTCGCATTATATAATTGAAGAGTTTATGATTTTAGCAAATGAAACCATTGCAGAGCATTTTAATAAAATAAAAGCGCCGTTTGTGTATAGAAATCATAATAAATCCAGTTTTGAAAAATTTGAAAAATTAGAGATGTTTTTGCATTCATTAGGATTAAGCCACAATTTAGATTTTAATAATTTGACTTCTAAAGATATTCAAAATTTTTTAAAAAATGTTCCTGAGCATTTGCTAGGAGTGGTTAATAAGGTGACGTTAAGGGCAATGTCCAAAGCTATTTATGAAAACAAAAACAAAGGTCATTTTGGACTTGCTAGTGAGTTTTATTGTCATTTCACTTCTCCTATTAGACGTTATGCGGATTTAATGATTCATAGAGTCATAAAAGAATATTTAAAAAATAATCAATTAGCAAACTTTAAACCCATCGTCATACATGCGGCAAAAGAAGCAACTAATCGTGAGATTTTAGCAGAAGCAGCTGAGAGAAAATATAATGATTTTTTAAAAGCAAAATATATGCAAGATAAGATAGGTCAAAGGTTTAAAGGTATAATAAGTTCTATCGCTAATTTTGGTTTTTTTGTAGAGCTAGATAATACGGCAGAAGGATTAGTTAGGATAGAGAGTTTAGATGGACATTATGAATATATTGAAGAAGCCAATATACTAAAAGGCAAAGAAATTTTTAAATTAGGTCAAGAAGTTGAGATTGAAGTAGAAAGTGCTAAAGGTGATAGAATAGATTTTATTTTGGTTTGCAGTTTATAATGCCAAGTGCACAATGAGTGCGGGCGTGACATCATATATCATAGGCTTAAAACTACCTTATTAAAGAAAACTCAATAATAACGCACGGTAAATTGTGCTATTGATAAGTTTAAAGGAGATTTATGAAACTAGGCGTAGTAGGTTTACCTAATGTGGGCAAAAGCACCTTGTTTAATGCAATTACATCAGCGGGGGCAGAGTGTGCAAATTATCCGTTTTGTACTATTGAGCCTAATGTGGGGATAACTGTTGTTCCTGATTATAGGCTTGATGTTTTATCAAAAATATATAACACAAAAAAGACAGTCTATGCTGTTTTAGAATTTGTAGACATTGCAGGGTTAGTCAAGGGGGCTTCTAGCGGCGAAGGTCTTGGCAATAAATTTTTAGGACACATAAGAGAAGTAAACGCCATCGTGCATGTTGTGCGCTGTTTTGATGATAGCAATATTACGCATGTTTCTGACAGCGTTGACCCTATTAGAGATATTGAAATAATTGATTTAGAGCTTGCTATTGCCGATTATGAAACGGTGAAAAAAAGGAGAGAAAAAGCAGAGAAGCTGGTCAAAACAGGCGATAAAAATTATGCGGATGAGGCTGATTTGTGCAAAAAAATTGAGGCGGCATTAGAAAAGGGCAAGGCGGCAAGGAGCTTGATATACACTAAAAATGAGCAGGCAATGCTGGATAGTTTTTATTTATTGACGGCAAAACCAGTGATTTATTGTGCTAATATTTCTGAAACGGATATAATCAAGGGTGAGAATGAGCATGTAAAAAGAGTAAAAGAGCATGCATTAAAAGAAGGAGCCGGAGTAGTTGTTTTGTGTGCAAAAATTGAAGCGGAGTTAGCTGTTATGCAGCATGATGAAAGAGAATTTTTTATGAGTGAGCTAGGATTAAAAACAAGCGGCTTAGCTGAGATGATTAAGGCGGGGTATGATTTATTGGGATTGATAAGTTATTTGACAGCGGGTGAAAAAGAGTGCAGGGCTTGGACTATTAACAAAGGGACTAAGGCGCCAGGGGCGGCGGGGAAGATTCATACAGATTTTGAAAAAGGGTTTATTAGAGCAGAGGTAGTAGGGTATGAAGATCTTGTGAGCCTGGGGAGTTTTAATGCGGCAAAAGAAAAGGGTAAGGTAAGAAGCGAGGGAAAAGAGTATGTTGTAGAAGACGGTGATATAGTACTATTTAGGTTTAATGTATAGGAAACAATAATTAAGTCCTTGCTTAAAATTTTGACGGGGACTTAATTATCGTTTCCTATAATATAGCATTTTGACTATTGAGAAACATAAAAACATATTAAAAATAAACTGTATGCAAAATACATAAAAACAAGGATATTATTGTTCTTGTTTTTTTAATGAGATAGGAAAAATACATAGTAAAGCATAACTTAAGAAAGAAGTTTTCAAAAGGATAAAGTGTTTAAGACATAAAGACTGTTTATGAGTCGTGCATAGTGCAATTATTTTTTAAAGGAGAGCTTGTTATAGAATGACAAAAATAGTTTTAAGTGAAGTAGCTTTTGCCATTTAGTTGACTAGCAATATATTTTTTGCTATATTTGTGGAATATGCAAATACACTTTCATAAATTTTTTAATATTGATGAAATTGCTGATGATTTAATTAAGTTTGTTGTTATTGCTGCACGGTACAACGATAAATGGATTTTTTGCAAACATAAGGACAGGACAACATGGGAAATCCCTGGCGGAAAGCGTGAGACAGGTGAAACTATTTTAGAGGCTTCACGCCGTGAATTATTTGAGGAAACAGGGACGGTTGATGCTGAAATAACACCGATTTGCATTTTTACAATTATAGAAGACCCAACGGGCTATGGACTACTTTCTTTTGCAGAAATAAATGAGATTAGCGACTTGCCACAATGCGAAATGACAAAGATAGGGTTATTTGACGAGATGCCTACAAGTCAAACTTATATTAATGTTCATCCTTTGCTTATGCAAAGAGTTTTGCAAGCATTAAGTGAGGGGTAATATTGAAATAAGTTTTTTCGTATAATATTAAAATGGAAAAGATAAAGAGAAAATTGTTTTTAATTGTTGTTATTGGATTAGCAATAGCAATAATTATCTCGACTGGCTTTTTAATTGGAGCCATAGTTGCAGCCTCTAATGACGAAGTGGACACAACACAAAATATACGGGCAAGCTGGGGAGGTTTTGCAGATTTAGGACAAAGAGTTTTTGTAAACGAATCTAAAGCTGCAGTCATTTATAGTGAGGCATCATGACTACTTGAGAGGGGATTTGCCCGAATTTGGTATAGTCGGGTTTGTAGCGGCGACATCAATATACAACAGCAGCTTTTTTGCTAATTATTATCTTGCTATTTATATTATAGAGGGCGGCACAGCGTCACACAAACCGAGTTTTAGGCAGATACGGCAGGAGTGTAGTGGTCATTACTACCAGGTGGTCATTACGAAATACACATCAACAGGAATAATGCGCCCGTTGGCAATAAGGATATAATGCATTGGATAATCATTGCAAAAATACCAAGAGAGGTTTGAGCCGAGCAGCATAAGATTTGTTATTCATAGAAATTAACGCATAACGATTATTAAAAATAGAGCGATACGCTAAATGCATTCTAACGAGTGCATTTTTTTGATGCAAAAAATAAGGAGGCGGCATAAATGGCGACAAATATCGGCTGCTGTTAGACTAGATAGATAGCAAGGTTAAGCAGCTTAGTCAGAGTATTAAAGATAGTGCTAAAAAGACAATAAATAATGATCATAAAAAAAGTTGCTTATTTTTTGAAAAAGAAAATAATTTTGTTTGACAATCAAACAAAGCATCTTGTATACTTTGATTATCAAAGCAATTTTAAGGGAGAGAAAAACAATGATAAAGAAATTTTTTACTAGCACTGCAACCTATATTATGGCGGTATTTTTGCTGCTTACTGTGCTAATTGGTGTATGGAATATAAGACCAGACGGTTTTAGGCGTGAAGGAAGCGGACATTTTTGCGGCGCAAGGGCTTTTGTGCATGTTTATAACTTAAGCCAAGTGCCAAGGTCACCATATGACTTTGAGGCTTTAGAGGATGCAAGGGTTTATATAATGACTCAGCTTGACCGCATGGGTTTGATTCAAGCAGGAAGTGATAATTTTGAAGCAGACAAACGCATAGAATTAGAGGATTTGTCTGCATTAAATCGCCCTAATGCTCCACACTTTTATATGGTAAGACACACACCTTTGACGGGGACTATTCCAGAAAGAGTGGTCTCTAGGGATGGTGAGGTGATAAGACCAGATTTAGTAAGCTTGTTTGAAAGCGGAGAAATTGTTGAAATTCCTGTGGATAATATCTATGCATACATACCAGGTACAAGCGGTTATAGCATTATGCTTATGGCGCATTATGATTCTCATCCAAACTCATTATCAACGGGGCTAGCGGACAATGCTTATTCTGTTGCGACAATGCTAGAGATTGCTAGGCTGTTAATGGAAAAAATTAATGATGGGTACACACTTGTCAATGGGGTCAAATTTGTTTTTACTGATGCAGAAGAAATTGGGCTTTGGGGGGCGCATAGGATTGTGGGCAGAAATGGAAACCCTTATGATGAGGAGCACCCTGCCGAGTATCTAGAGTTTATGAAAGGCGTTAATCTTGTTGTTAATATAGAAGGGAGAGGTAATAGAGGGCCATTATTCATGTTTGAGACAAGTGAAGGCAACAGTGCTATAATTAGATTTTTCTCTAATGCGGGGCGTCCTTTTAGTTTTTCAATTGCAACGGCAGTATATGGTATTTTGCCTATGAACACAGACTTGACTCCGTTTTTGCGTGCTGGTTTTGCTAGTATGAATTTTTCTACGCTGGATAGTATGGAGCATTATCATACGGATTATGATAGTTTAAATTATATCAATATGGATACTTTGCAAAATTATGGAAACACTCTTTTTCCTATGGTGATTCATTATGTGATGAGCAGTAGATATAGCAGCATTGATGCTTTTGAGGCACGTCATGATGCGGTGTTTTTTAGTTTTATGCCTAATATTTTTATTAGATATCATGTGATAGTTTCTTGGATATTAATAGTATTATTGCTTGCAGGATTTGGTACATTGATATTTATTATGATTAAAAATAAAAAATTGGACTATAAAAAAATGTTGATAGCTATGGGTGTTTGGGCTGGATTTATTGTAATAGCGGCAGGGGTAGGGATATTGATAGCAGTGATTACGGGGGCGGCAAGCGGCGTGTCGTTTAGTTTAATGAGCATGACTTTTGTTTCAGGTGACAGACTAATGACTATTGTTGCAAATTTATTGGTTGTATCTGGTGCATTTGGTGCAATGATTTTGTTAAAAAAGCTGCTAAAAATATCAAGAGTTGAAACAAGGATGGGAGGCATTTGTTTAAACGTTTTATTGTTAATAATCAGTGCATTTTTGCTGCATGGCGGCACATTTATGTTTATGTGGACAGCGTTGTTTGGATTAGGTGCTGTGTCGGCAACATTAATAAGCAAAGCAAAATTAAATCTTGCTTTAAAAATTAGTGCCAATGCGCTTGTCATATTATTTGCAGTGCCTATGTTCTTTACAATAGCATACAGCTTTTTTGTTGCAATGACTATAGGTGCTTTAGTAGTAATAACGCTGCTTGTTGCAGCTGCTTTTGCTATTGTTGCACCTTCAGTAGTTAGTCTATGGCATTTGTTAAACGAGAATCTTGTTAGGCAGATAAAAAATTAACTCATTAAAATGTAAATGTAAAAGCACCTTAATTAAGGTGCTTTTTTTAATATAATGAAAAGAAGATATTCTTACAGAATGACATAAATTTAAATTGGTTTAATAAATGATAGAAACTATTCCGCTTCAATAATTTAATTTTGTTATTCTGTAAGAATCTCTTCTTTATATCTTAATTGTATCGTACTATATTTGTCTTTCTTGGCACGACTTTATGTGTCTAAAATAAACTTTTGTTTTTATGAAAAGAAATTTTCACAAAAATTCACAAAAGTTTACTTTTAAATTTACAAAAAGTTCACACTGTACATAAAACTTACACAATTATCCGCTATAATGATTTCAAACACTAGCAAACATTGTTTGTTTTTAGGTGTTTAAGATGTGAAAAAAGTCACTTAGTGCAAGGCTTAATTAACGGAGTGAATTTATTTTTTATGCACTAGGAAATGATGATGCAAGCAATTTTTGATTGCATCAACAAAAAGGGCATCAATGCAAGATGCCCGAAGTGCCGCAAGGCACTTTTGTTCTAATCACGATATTATCTATATTTAGGGGGTATTTATATTATGTTAACTATGGACGATTTAGTCATAAGGGCAAACGATGGGTGTCCGGAAGCACAATATAATTTAGGTGTTTATTATCATAATGGCAGGGGTGTTGATAAAGACTGTATTAAATCTATTGAATGGTTTACTAAAAGTGCAAATCAAAGCTTTGCAAAAGCGCAGTATAATCTTGCGGTGTATTATAATACGGGCGACGGGGTTGAATTAGACTGTCAAAAAGCAGCTTATTGGTATGAAAAAGCGGCACTTAACGGGCTGATTAATGCGCAGTATTATTTAGCTATCTGTTATGGGTATGGCAGAGGAGTAGAGCAAAGCTATGAAAAAGCGGCGGAGTTTTTTAAAAAAGCAGCAGAGCAGGGTGATGCTCATTCACAATATAACTTAGCTGTTTATTATAGTTATGGAAAAGGCGTAGAATTAAATTATGAACAAGCTGTACATTGGTATACAAAGGCGGCAGAACAAGGATTTGCCAATGCACAGTATTATTTGGCAACTTGCTATGAAAAAGGTGAGGGAGTCGATAAAAGTATAGAGCAAGCTATTGTTTGGTATACAAAGGCGGCAGAACAAGGATTTGCAGGTGCGCAATATTATTTAGGTTCTTGCTATGATAAGGGCGAAAGTGTTGAACAAGACTATGTTGTTGCGGTGTCTTGGTATGAAAAAGCAGCGGTACAAGGTAATGAAAAAGCAAAAGAGGCATTAGCCAAGTTTAAGAAAAATATTTTTGGCAAATGGGTATTAAGAAAAGGGGCAGAGGCTGCAGCGGCGACTTTGATTCAATAAGGTGTTAGATTTTAATATACATAAAAAGAGAGTAAAAAAAAGTATTCAGCAATTGAATACTTTTTTTGTTTTAGCATAGACACTATTTTATTTTGTTGCAGCAGCCCTTTGTGCTTTTTTCGCCAGTACGTGTGCCTGTTTTTTTGCCTGTATTAGGCATAGTCTTTGGGTTAGGTTTAGTTGTGTGGTTATTTGATGTAGTTGTTTTTTGCTTGTCGGTAGTAGGGGTAGTTGTTTTTTTAGGTGAAGTACCCGGTGTAGTAGTTTGTGTTTTGTTTGTCGTTTTAGTGGTATCAGTTGTTTTTTTAGTTGTGGTTCCACTAGATTTACCAGATTTTTTTGTTTTTGTAGTATTTGCCATTTTTTATCTCTCCTTGTTATGTAGCTTGTTTTGTGATATTTGCTACACTATTATTATCAGGATTAATTGGCGGCATTATGCGTTTGTTTGCTTGGTATATTATGGTGATTGCTAAATCGTTTTAGCATAAATTATATAAAATGCAGCATTATCCAATTTTTTACAAAAATGTTCTTGACAAATAACTTATATTTACTTTATAATACATTGTATATAATAGTAATTGTGGATTTTTCTAAGATAAGGAGAAAATTATGAAATTACCAACAAAAATGAAAGCACTCATTAAAAAAGAAGCCAAACCAGGGATTTGGCTAGAAGAAGTTTCTGTGCCTAAACCGCCTTATGGCTGGGCATTAATTAAAATTAAAAAAACTGCTATTTGCGGTACAGATCTTCATATTTATAAATGGGATGAATGGAGTCAGCGCAACATCAAAACTCCTATGGTAGTAGGGCATGAATTTATGGGTGAGATTGTAGAAATTAATGGAGGCGGCAACGGTTTTAAGGTGGGGGATAAAGTGACAGCAGAAGGGCATGTGGTATGCGGGCAGTGTCAAAACTGCAGGTGTGAAAGACAGCACTTATGTCCTAATACCAAAGGTATCGGAGTATCTATGCAAGGAATTTTTGCTGAGTATGCAATTGTTCCTGTTTATAACTTGTGGAAATGTGACCCGTCTATTTCAGATGATTTATATTCTATCTTTGACCCGTTTGGAAACGCTGTGCATACTGCGCTTAGTTTTCCTGTTGTTGCAAAAAATGTGCTGGTGACAGGGGCGGGACCTATTGGAATCATGGCAGCGGCAGTGGCAAAATTTGCTGGTGCAAAAAATGTAGTGCTTACTAATACATCGGACTGGAGATTGGAACTATCTAAAAAGGTGTGTCCTGGTGTGCTGACTATCAATACTAAAACGCACAATATAGAGGACTTGATGAAAAAACATGGCATTGATAATGGGTTTGATGTGGGGTTAGAGATGTCAGGGGCTCAAAGCGGGCTTAATTTGTTGGTTAAAAATATGATGATGGGCGGAAGTGTTGCGCTGTTAGGGCTTTTTGGTGAGGGTGCAACTATTGATTGGGATAAGGTAATTTTTGGTGCACTTAATATTAAAGGGATTTATGGCAGGGAAATGTTTTCTACTTGGCAACAGATGGATAGCTTGTTAAGGGCGGGAATGAATTTAGATCCGATTATTACGGATAGACTGCATTATACAGAGTTCCAAAAAGGATTTGAGTTGATGGAGTCTAAAAAATGTGGAAAGGTGATTTTGAGCTGGGACTAATTTTAAAGTGTAATTTTAAGAAATAGACCAAAAGTTTTTGGTTACTTTTTTTCAAAAAAAATAACAAGGAGATACCATGTATAAAAGAACAAAAAAAATAACAGAGGCAACTTTGCAAGAAATCAAAGAAGCTGGACTTTGGAAGGAAGAGAGAATTATTACTTCTAAGCAAAGTAATATTATTGATACTAACAAAGTAAAAGGGGTCTTAAATTTTTGTGCTAATAACTATCTAGGGTTATCATCACATCCGGAAGTCATAAAAGCGGCTAAAGACAGCTATGATAAGTATGGATACGGTTTATCAAGTGTGCGTTTTATTTGCGGTACACAGACTGTTCATAAAGAATTAGAGGACGCTGTGTCTGCATTCTTAAAAATGGAGGATACCATTTTATATTCTTCTTGCTTTGATGCAAACGGAGGTTTTTTTGAAACCATCACCACAAAAGAAGATGCCATTATTTCTGACGAATTAAATCATGCGTCTATCATTGATGGTGTTAGACTTTCAAAGGCTATGCGTTATCGCTATAAAAATAATGATATGGCGGATTTAGAGATTCAGTTAAAAGATGCAAAAGAAAAAAATGCCAGACAAATTATCATTGTGACTGACGGTGTTTTTTCTATGGATGGTATTATTGCCAATCTTAAAGGGATTTGCGATTTAGCGGATAAATATGATGCTTTGGTTGTGGTGGATGATTCTCATGCGACAGGGTTTGTGGGCAAGAGGGGCAGAGGCAGTCATGAGTATAATAATGTAATGGATAGAGTTGATGTTATAACAGGTACTTTTGGCAAAGCCTTAGGCGGAGCAAGCGGTGGTTTTGTATCAGGAAAAAAAGAGATAATTGCATTATTAAGACAAAGATCAAGACCTTATTTATTTTCAAACACCTTAGCACCAAGCATGGCGGCGGCTACAATTAAAGTGTTGGATATGCTGACAAAGTCAACAGAGTATAGGGATAAAGTGATTGAAAATGCTGCATATTTTAGAAAAGAGATGACTAAAGAGAAATTTGATTTAGCGGGTGAGGGGCATGCAATTGTTCCTGTAATGCTATATGATGCGGTACGGTCACAAAAATATGCTGAGGAAATGCTTAAAAAGGGTGTTTATGTAATCGGGTTTTTCTTTCCTGTTGTGCCTAGGGATAAGGCAAGAATCAGGACACAAATGTCGGCGGCACATTCAAAATCGGATATTGATGCATGCGTAAAAGCGTTTGTAGATGTCAGAAGAGAACTAGGTTTTTAATCTAGCTAAATACAAAAAGTTTTTGGGCTTACCTTTTTAAAAAAGGTGAGAAGGAGACCATTTATGGCAAACTATTTATCTATTACTGATGAGCAAAAAAAACATATGTTTGATAATTTAGGAGTAAAAAATCTTGATGATTTATTTTGTGATATTCCTAAAAACCTATGGCTAAGAAAATTAAACATTGCTCCTGGGGTATCAGAGCAAGAGGCATTTGAGATGATTGAAAAATTGGCAAATGCAAATCAAACTTATGATATAATTTTGCGTGGGGCTGGGGCATATCATCATTATATACCGCCTGTGGTTAAAAGATTATCAAATAAATTAACACCAAATGCAATGCATGCACTTGAATTAGAAAAAATGCTGTGTGAATTAACCGGACTTGAAAATACTAGCATAGCATTTTCAAGCGGGGCGGCTGCTAGCGCAGAGGGTATTTTGATGTGTGAGGAGAATATAAAAAAATCTGTGGTTATTCCAACAAATATCAACCCTCAAACCTTGCACTTGATTAAAACTTCATTAGAGTATAGAAAATTTAATATAATTGAGTTAGCTCACAAAGAAGGTTTTTTTGATTATGATGCTTTAAAAGAACTATTAAATACACAAAAAGACAATATTTCTTGCGTGTATTTTGAAGAGGTCAATTATTTTGGATTGATTGAGGATGTTGAAGAAATTGCTAGGCTGGCAAAAGCAAGTGATGTTAAAATAATTATGAGCGTACATCCTATTGCTTCGGCTGTTTTAAAAGCTCCTAGTGAATACGGAGTAGATATTGTTGTAGGAAGTTTGCAAAGTTTGGGATTATCATTAAATTATGGCGGTGCATATCTAGGGTTTGTTTCTTGCAATGACAAAGATAAATTGCTGCCTCATAGCATCATAAGCCGCAATGCTTTGATTGCAAGTTTATATCTTGCGGCAATGGGACCAAGAGGTTTAATAGATGTGGCTATATCGTGCGCATCATTAGCTCATTATGCAGCAGAAAATTTTGTTTTTAAGGCAGGGGCTAGTTTAAAGTATTCTATTATTCAAAGCGGGCAAGTGACTAAGGGAGAGTTTTTTAATGAGTTTGTGACGGTGCATAAATCTAAAGCGGCAAATATTTTAAGAAAATTAGAAAAAGAAGGCATCTTAGGGGGGCTGGAATTAGATAAGCATGAGATATTATGGTGTTTTAGTGAAATGACAACAAAAGAAGAAATTGATAAAGTTGTCGAAATTGTAAGGAGGGCTTAAATCATGGATACATTATTTAACAAATCACAAAAAGGTAAAAGATGTGCATCAATCAGACCGCTTAGGGTGGGTGAGTGGAGATATAAAAACGGCAGGACTAAACTTGATTTGCCTGAACTAAGCGAAGTTGATTTAGCTAAACATTATTATGAATTAGATAGTTATAAACAACAAAAAGAACATACTCCTTTAATGAGTGAGACGATTAGCTGTCTTAAAGGATTTAAGGCTGTGCATCCGCTGCAATCTGAAGATAGTACGCAAGGATATGTGCAAGCCTTTGACATGCTGACTAAATTGTTAATAGAGATTACGGGCTTTGAAACTATTAGTCTTGCTTCGTCTTTTGGGTGCTTAGAGGCGCTTTGGTTAGTTGATGAATTTTTCAAAACAAGAGAAGACATAAATAGAAGAAAAGTTGTGGTGACGGACGAGAGTTATAAAGCTGTGGTAGAAAAAAGCGGCTTTGTACCAGTGGTAGTTAATATGGATGAAGGAGATATAGATTTAAATAATTTAGCTAATATAATAGACAAAGAGACAGCAGCGATAATGATGGGTAATTTTGAAAGAGATATTGAAGATGTTAAGAAAATTGTTCATGGTGCGGGGGCTTTAATGGTTTATGAGGGGGCTAGGCTAGGTGAAATAATGGGCATTGTGCGTCCGTTTGATATGGGTTTTGATGTTGCATGTATTGATTTAGGTGCATTGTTTAAGCTTGAAGAGAGTGCTTTTGTTATTGCATGCAAAAAAGATGTGGGGGCTGCGATACCTGTTCCTTTTATTGTAAAAGATAAAAAAGGTAATTGCTTTTGGCAGCATGACAGCAAAACTAGTATTGGCAGAACTAGTCCTTATTATGGGAATGCAGCAGCTATTATAAAGGCATTAGCATACATTTTGACTTTAGGCGGAGATGGGTTAAAAGAGACTACTCAAATTGAAAAATTGATTAATCAAACAAATTCGCCAACAAGACCTAAAGTTAAGACAAAAATTAAAAAAATAGAAGAGCCAATAGAGCAAGAGGTGCAAATAATAGAAGAAGAAATAGTGCATCAAGAGCAAGAGGCAGCTATTTATGAACAAGAAACAAAGGAGTGTCAAAATAATGAAGGATAAAGTTTTAGAAATTTTAAAAAACAGTCAAGAGCCTATGCAGGCGGGGCAAATAGCAAAACTATTAGATGCGGATAAAATAGAAGTTGATAAAGCTATGAAAGCTTTGGCAAAAGAAGGGGCTATTGTGTCGCCGATTAGATGTAAATGGACCATTGCTTAAATAGCCCTGTCTTGAAAATAAAATAGGAAAGACTAGAGGCAACAATGTTGTTCAAAAACTCTACATTCGGTCATCAATACTGCTAGTATAGCGTCTTTCAAGTATTCATTTTTGTCCTGGCACTGAATTGCATTGCCACGAATACTTCTTGGCACGGCAATCAAAAATATGCTTACTATATACCCAATTTATTTTC
>Ga0131853_10000612_pt1 | contig 64383 bp, 59 predicted proteins | sample TergutLab28metaG_FD_92764 | JGI IMG/M metagenome (GOLD analysis project Ga0131853, IMG submission 92764) | Labiotermes labralis P1 segment gut microbial communities from Petit-Saut dam, French Guiana - Lab288 P1 (version 2) (version 2) | ecosystem: Host-associated > Arthropoda: Insects >...
AAGTTTTCCCCTTAGATTCAATCTCATACAGGGGAGACTCCGCAATGTAAACATAGCCCTCTTCAATCAAAGTCGGCACCAGGCGATAGAGCATAGCGAGTATCAAGGTGCGAATCTGAAAGCCGTCTACGTCCGCATCGGTACAGATGATGACTTTGTTCCAGCGCAAACTCTCCAGAGAGAAGTTCGACAAGTCTTTGCTATGCTTATTCTGCACCTCAACCCCGCAACCCAGCACCCGGAGGAGGTCTGTGATAATATCACTCTTAAAAATCTTATCATAATCCGCTTTCAGGCAGTTCAAAATCTTACCCCGCACCGGCATAATCCCTTGGAAATCCGCGTCCCGGCTCAGTTTACAGGCTCCCATAGCAGAGTCACCCTCTACGATGTAGAGCTCACGCAGATCAACATCCTTCGTCCGGCAGTCTACGAATTTCTGCACCCGGCTTGTGATGTCTAAGCTTCCCGAAAGCTTTTTCTTGATATTCAGCCGCGCCTTCTCCGCCGTCTCCCGACTCCGCTTGTTAACTAAAATCTGCTCAACAATGCGATCGGCTTCCACTTTGTGCTCAATGAAATAGACTTCAAGCTCAGAACGCAGAAAGTCCGTCATAGCTTCTTGGATAAATTTGTTCGTAATCGACTTCTTCGTCTGATTTTCATAAGAGGTCTGGGTGGAAAAACAGTTGGAAACAAAGATCAAGCAATCTTGAATATCCACAAAACCGATCTTACTCTCGTTTTTCTGATACTTGCCCTCTTTCTTCAGATAGGCATCAACCGAAGAAACAAAGGCGCTCTTCAAAGCCTTCTCCGGCGCGCCTCCATGCTCTAGATGAGAGGAGTTATGATAGTACTCAATGACCTGCACCCGGTTTGAGAAACACCAAGCGGCGGAGAGTTTCACCTTATACTCATCCTTGTCCGCCCGATCTCGTCCCCGGCGCTCCGTCTGACAGAAAATCGGCTGGGTGAGGGGATCGGTGCCTGCGATTTCAGACACATAGTCAATGATCCCATTCTCATACACAAAATTCGTCGTCTCAAACTGTCCATTTACCTGATTGCGGAATTCAAAGGTGATTCCCGCATTGACAACAGCTTGCTTTTTAAGCACATCGACAAAATAAGAAGTCGGGATATTGATATCCGTAAACACCTCTAGATCAGGTCTCCAGCGAATAATAGACCCTGTCCGCTTGTCTTTATAGGGTACAGAAGTAAGCCCGCCCACATTCTCACCATGTTCAAAATGGAGGGTGTACTTCTTACCGTCTCTGTAGACTGTTACATCCATATATTCCGAAGCATACTGGGTCGCACAGGAACCAAGCCCGTTTAGACCGAGAGAAAACTCATAATTTTCCCCCTCATTATTCAGATACTTCCCACCGGCATAAAGCTCACAAAAAACAAGCTCCCAGTTATAGGTTTCCTCTACCGGATTGTAATCCACCGGGCAACCCCGCCCGAAGTCTTCGATTTCAATGGAGCCATCCTCAAAATGTGTAACAATAATCCGCTTCCCGTATCCTTCCCGGGCTTCATCAATGGAATTCGACAAAATCTCAAACACCGCGTGCTGGCAACCAAGGAGGCCATCGGATCCAAAGATAACCCCTGGACGCTTCCGCACACGGTCAGCGCCTTTTAAGGCACTAATCGACTCATTTCCATATTCACTTACTTGCATTTTCTCTGCCATTCTTGTTCTCCGTCCTATATCTTGTGCATTGATCGCAAATTAATCCAAATATAGTATACCCCAGAAAGGGCAAGAAATCAAGAAGAAATAGACTTGATTCTAGGGAGAACATTCTGTATAATAACATTGACTAAAGTGGAAAAGTCTCGCAAACTACGCTAAATATACAAATATTGGTAGGAGAATATACGTATGAATAAGAACACCAAAAAACCACGTCACATGGCAGTGTATGAGGCAATTGTCACAGTGCAAACCGTGGAAGAGTGCATCGACCTCTTCGACGATCTGCTCAGTGTGGCAGAACTACGCGCCATGGAACAGCGGTATCAGGTCGCGAAAATGCTGGATGAAGGCATGGTTTATAGTGGTATTCTGGAGAGAACAGGTGCCAGCAGTGCAACCATCAGCCGGGTAAACCGCACACTCCAAAACTATGGAGACGGCTACAGGCTCGCCTTTGAGCGCACAAAGGAGCAGGACGAGTGACCGCTTACAGCGCCCTTGCAGAATATTATGATGAGCTGACCCGAGATGTGGACTACACAGCTCTCGCTGATTACTACGAGTCTCTTATTACGCAGAACGGCAAGAAGCCTCAGATCATCCTAGACCTAGCCTGCGGAACCGGGCGTTTGACCCGGATTCTGGCAGAGCGGGGATACCAAATGATCGGTGTCGATGGATCTGCGGACATGCTCATCAAGGCGAAGGAGTTTGAGAGTGATATTCTCTATCTCCACCAGTCCTGCACAGAGCTTGACCTCTATGGAACTGTAGACGCTGTCATCTGTTCCCTAGACGGACTCAACTACTTACCGCCGGCAGAGCTTGATCTAGCCCTCCGGCGGATCTTTCTGTTTTGTAACCCAGGCGCAGTCCTCGCCTTCGACCTAAACACAGCCGAAAAATTAGAAGCACAAGACGGTGAATTCTTCTGCGACGAAAGGGAAGACCTCCTATGCATCTGGCGCGCAAACTTTGACGAGGAAGAACGCGCTTGCTACTACGACTTTGACCTCTTTACCAAACAGGAAAACGATCTATGGACACGCCAAAGTGAGACCCATGTAGAATACGCGTATACAAAGGCTGAGATTCAGGCAAAACTAGAGGATGTAGGCTTTCTGAATATCAAAATCATTAACGGCGAAGAAACAGGCCGTATTTTCATCCGCGCAACACACCCAGAGGAGAAATAAAGTGGACAAATTAATCCGTGCAATTTCAGAAGACGGCAGAGTAAAACTCTCCGCAGTAAGCTTAAAAGACACTGTCGAACGCGCTCGTCAGATTCATCGTACACTACCGGTGGCAACAGCCGCCCTGGGTCGCTCTATGGCGGCGGCCAGTATGATGGGCGCTATGCTAAAAGGGAAGAATGAAAGCCTAACCCTCCGCATCAACGGCGGCGGCCCACTGGGGAGCATCATCGTCGTCTCAGACTCTGATGGCAACGTTCGCAGTTATGTGCAAAACCCGGCTGTAGATCTCCCAAAACGCCCGGATGGTAAGCTAAATGTAGGTGAAGCAGTCGGGCGAGACGGTCTGATCTCTATCACCAAAGATTTCGGCTTCGGCGACCCATATGTGGGAAGCACAAATCTCCTTAGCGGTGAGATCGCGGAAGATGTCGCCGCCTATTATGTAGAGAGCGAACAGGTAGGAGCCGCAGTCGCCCTCGGCGTGCTGGTTGACAGAGACCAATCCGTCTTAGCGGCAGGCGGTTACCTAGTAGAACTCCTACCCAGCGCCCCGGAGGAAATGCTCACGATTCTAGAGCAAAATATCACTTCCACAGGTGCTGTAACCGATACCTTAAAAGATCACCCGCCGGAGATCCTGGTAGAAAAAGTACTACAAGGTATGTCGCCGCGCATCTTAGAAGCGCATCCCATCGAATACCGCTGTTACTGCACCCGCGAGCGTGTAATGGATGCTCTCCGTAGCACAGGCGCAAAAGCCCTCCGCGAGATGGCAGAGGGTGGCGAGGATACAAGGGTTACCTGTCAATTCTGCGATCAAGTACAATGCTTTACTCCAGCAGAGATAAAGGCGCTGATATAATGAGTATTGACCTGTTAAACACTTTGGAGCAAATACACACAACACCCTTAGGCATCGAGCGGATCAGGAGAAACCTAGGTCTGGCTGATCAGATAGATGTTGTCGCGTGGTGTAAAGATAAAATCAGAGAGGCGGATCACATTGTCAGGCAAGGAAAGAATTGGTATGTGCATATAGGCCATGTCAGCATAACAGTCAATGCTTCCAGCCTTACAATCATAACCGCTCATAAATCGAAAAAAGGATAACACACATGTTCAAACTACTCAAAACCGAAGGATATGCCCGTCGTGGTGAATTTACAAGCGCGCACGGCACAGCACAAACTCCTGTCTTTATGAACGTTGCCACCCAAGGCGCTATCAAAGGCGCCCTTTCTGCCGAAGACCTAGAGCAAGTCGGCTGTCAGATCGCCCTCGCCAACACCTATCACCTCCATCTGCGCCCCGGCGATACTCTTGTGCGTGACCTTGGTGGTTTACATAAAATAATGACCTGGGATGGCCCAATCCTAACAGACTCCGGCGGCTTTCAGATATTCTCTCTCGCCAGCTTGCGAAAAATCACAGAAGAGGGCGCTACCTTTAAATCTCACCTGGACGGCAGGAAGATTTTCATCTCACCTGAAATCAGTATGCAAATCCAAGCAAATCTGGGCTCAGATATCGCAATGGCCTTTGATGAGTGCATTGAGATCCCTGCAACCAGAGATTACGTGGAGAAGAGCTGTGCGCTCACATACCGCTGGCTTGTCCGCTGTCAGGAGGAGATGGCGCGTCTATCTAAACAGGGCGAAATGGTCACACCTACCCAAGTGCTCTTCGGCATCAATCAAGGCGCCACATTCCCGGATCTGCGCATAAAACACATGAAACAAATCGCCTCCCTTGATCTCCCCGGCTATGCCATCGGCGGCCTAGCAGTGGGGGAAACCCACGAAGAGATGTATCAAACCATTGAGGCAGTCGAGCCCCACATGCCAAAGGACAAGCCCCGCTATCTCATGGGAGTCGGTACACCGGAGAACCTAATTGAAGCCGTAGCGCGGGGAATCGACTTTTTCGACTGTGTCATGCCCGCCCGAAATGGACGCCACGGTCATGTGTTCACTTGGGACGGTGTGCGTAATCTGTTCAACGAAAAATACAGCAGAGACGAATCACCCATTGACCAGCGTTGCACCTGTCCATGTTGTAGTCGTTATTCCAGAGCCTATCTGCGTCACCTATTCAAAGCCGGCGAAATGCTGGCTATGCGTCTTGCCGTGATACATAATCTCTATTTCTATAACAAACTCATGGCAGAAATGCGAAGGGCACTAGATGAAAATAGATTCACCGCATTCCGCAGAGAGTATGTGGGGAGATTATCCCAAAGGTTATAAACCAAACATGACAGCCTGTTGTCCTGTTTGGTGTGCTATGCTGAGTGAAATACAACAGAAAAGGGAGGCATATTATCATGTCTAATGCAATTTGGTTTATCTCTTATAAACTTGTAGAAGGAGCATCTGTACCAGATTTCTTAGTTGCGCTAGAGAACTGCAACAATGCGGTTTTATCTAAGAAAAAAGGCTTTATTTCTTGGAAAGCGCTCGTTGACGGCGATATGCGGGTTGATTTAGTGACCTGGGAAACAATGGAAGATGCCATAAATGCCGAAGGCGATGGCAATGATGTTGATCCCGTCGCGCAAAAATTTTATTCTTTCATAGACTTTAGCACCCTCAAAATGCAGGCCTTTTCTGTTGAGAAAAGCTACTAAATCTACCCAAATGAGAATAGTAAAATGGCGTCTGAACTAAGCAGTGAACTAATAAAAGAATATGGCATACAGGCAGGCGCGAATGTAGTCGGCATAGCCACCGCCGAAGATTTTGGTTTCGCACCAGACGGTTTCAAGCCCACCGATGTACTCCCGGAATGCCGGTCCGTTGTTGTTCTGGGCGCCGCATTTTCACCGGACGTCTTAAACGATATAGCCGAATATACCGCAAGCCGCAATGCAATGCTTACCGCTATGACCGATATGGCAAAAGAAGTAGCAAAACGAATCAAGACCCATGGGTACAAAGTCAAAGTCATAAGTGCAACAGGCGGCAAATGGGTGGATGGCGATGGGAGAAAAGAGCAGTTTGGACACATTTCTCTCAAACACGCCGCAGAGATCGCAGGCCTTGGTGTCATTGGAAAGAATTACTTACTTACGAATCCGCAATACGGTAATCTACTTTGGCTCAGTGCCATTCTTACCGATGCAAACCTGAGGCCGGATGAAAAGGTACAATCTACCATGTGTGACAATTGTAATAAATGCGTTGAAGCCTGTCCTGCTGGGGCATTAGACGACCTTGCCGCATTCGGGAAAAAAGGATGTTCTCAGTTCTTTAAAATAGAAAACAAAAAATTTATGATAAAGTGTTTTTTGTGCCGCTCAATCTGTCCTTACCAAACAGGTATTGAAAATCCAGTAATCAACGAACAAAAAGAAAAGGGAGGCATATCACTATGTCCAAAAACGCAATCTACTATGTTTCTTACAAACTCAAAAGCAAAGCGTCCGTACCAGACTTTCTGCTTGCATCAGAAGCCTTAAACAAGGGGCACATCTCCAAACAAAAAGGCTATATTTCATGGGAACAACTCTTTGACGGCGAGCGATGGGCAGACATGTGCCGATTTGAAACAATGGAAGACCTGAAAGCCTTCGAGGAGGGCTCGCGTAACCCCGATGAATTAGCGAAACACTTTTACTCTTTCATCAACCTAATGAGTTGCAGAGGCCACCACTTTACTGTTGAAAAAAGTTACTAAAAACTGTGACTGTATCATAAAAAATCAAGAGGGGAGTCAAAAATATGTTTTTGACAACGATCCATTTCCCGGGGAATTGTGATGAGGCGATTTCTTTTTATAAAGAAGCCTTAGGAGCAGAGGTAAAAGATATCGCATACTTTAAGGACGCGCCAAAGGATTCAGATACAGAATCCTTATCACTTCCGCCTAATTTTGTGATGCACTCTTTGATCTCGATTCATGGCTCATTGGTATCTATGACAGATGGAGTTGAAACAAAACCGACGGGTGATAATTTCACTTTCTTTATTACCGCAGATACAGTGGATGAGGTTACGGCACTATATAACAAATTATTAGAAGGCGGTAAAGAAGTTGAAGCATTAGCGCCTGTGTTCTGGGCATCCATGTATGGGATAGTGGAAGATCGGTTTGGTATAAACTGGCAAGTCATGACAGCGGATGGATTATAAAGATCATGAAGAACAAAACCCCTCTCCAAGTGCATCCCGCACTAGAGAAGGGTTTTGTCCTATTGGATGGCTAATTTGAGATACATGCTTTCTCTTTGTAACTTCGAAAGGGACACACCATCCTCGCCAGCCAGGTATCTTTGCCACATTTGATACCAGCCATTTATCTCATGGATCGCAATCCCCAAAGCTGGGTAGTCCACCATTTTCTGCAGTGCAATAAGTTCATTCATCATGTACGTATATCCAAAGGGATAATAGAACACATGATGGTCTGTTTCCAGCTCAGCCCCGTGATGCACCAATGCGGATAAAAATATAGGCCGTCCAACTTCTCGCGCAAAGGTAAGATAGTGCTCAGAAATACGATACATGTCCTCTGCTGTATTGCGATAGGACATGACAAACACACGATTCGCCTCAAGAATAGCCGCCCGGTATAAATAGGTCAGCTCTCCACGGTAGTACACACGATGCACATCTTCTCCACGCCACCAGAAGGGGATAGACCAGTCCGTCGAACCAAAACGGTCTGTTGTTCGTACTTTAAGGTCAATAAAACCCTGCAATAGCGCATTCCGCACCGCCGCATCCCCATATCTCCAGGCCGGATCCTGATGGGGTTCCACATTGAGATGAACACCGGCAAAGCGTGCCGCCCGGGGAGCGGATTCTTGCCACATCCGAAAAGCCTCTAGGCGCGCAATAAGGCCTGCGTCATCATGAATCCAACTCCAATCGCCGGTTAAATAATACACTGCTATCCCACGCTCATATGCCGCAAACAAGAACGCAGATGTCGCATTCTCACACCAATAAGGTCTAGTAAACCCAGCTGACCAGTAAAGTTCAGTCACCCCTTGGCTCACCGCAAAATCCATCAACCGCTCCAGCTCCGAATCTGGGTTATTCCACCACCAAACCCCAAGGAGCGTGTCACTGTCATTTGCAGTTTGCGCATATGCAATCTCAGATAAACCACTACATAATAGGAGCATCAGCAATGTAAAGAGAAATACGCGTTTCATCGCTTTCCTAAACATTTCAAACAATCCTCCTTTTTATTTAGACTAAGACCCCTCTCCAAGTGTATTATGCACCAGGGGAGGGGTCTTCTAAAATTATCCAAACAAATTATGCAAAATATATCCGCCTGCCATGAATGTCCCGATTGTACTACCGATATTCGCCAAAATTACAACCGTTAACACTTTCAAAAAGCGATTCTGGTAATACCCTTTAAAGCGGAAAACATCTTCCGGCACTTTTTGTAAGTCTTCCACTCTAGGCTTTTTAATCCAAGCTTCAACTAAACCTGCAAACAAGCCGGAAGTTAATACAAAAGGCACCAAAGTCGTAATAGGCGCCGCCATAAAGGCTGTCAAAATACTCAGCGGATGCGCTAAAGCAAGTAAGGCAAAGAGAGCCGCAAGCCCGCCGTTCCAAAGCCACCACGCCAGCAAGTTTTGCGTCCCAACATCGGCGCCTCGTGTGAAGCTATAGATGAGCAATCCTATAATAACGAGTGGAATCAGCCACACAAAATATTTACCGCGAGACTTTTTCTGTGGTATCTTGGTGATCGCTTCCATATCCTGCTCTTTGTTGATCTCTTCAATCACACCCGGCACATGAGCGCCGCCTAAGACAGCAAGTACCTTCTTGCCAGGCGCGTTTTTGATTTTGTTCGCCAAGTATTGATCCCGCTCAGAGATCAGCACCTGTCCAATCGTTGGAAGCTCTTCTTTGATTTCACCCAAAACAGAGGAAAGCATATCCTGTTCGAGGAGTTCTAAAATATCCGCCTCCGTCAGTTCGTCCTCACTCTCATCATCGCCCAGGACGAGACTATAGAGCAACTTAAACTTCTCTTTCAGCGTCAGAAGCCGCCAGAGCCGGGTAAAGGTGGTCTGAATACTCCGATCTGCAAGCACAAGTTCCGCGCCAACTTCTTTTGCGCTCTCAATCCCTTGTAGCATCTCACCGCCGACTTTGGTGTTGAGCTTCTTTGCCATCTTCTTCTGATAGGCGGAGATGATGAGCTGTGCCAGCATAAATCCAACCCGCTTCTGTCGGATCACTTGAACTACATCTGTCCGCTCCCACGCCTTGGGATCTTGGATCGTCTTATACCGACCCTCGTCAAGCTCAATACAAACACTATCCGGCCGTTCAGCTTCAATTGTCTCTTTCACAAGTATGACACTCGTCTCCGAGATATGCGCCGTACCGACTAGGATGATCTCTTTATCCTGATATTGAATCTTTGTCACATTTTCAGCCATGCAGTATTCTCCTATTTTCGATTAAAAAAACTATACATGCCCCAGAGAGAAAAGTCAATGATTGCAATCGTAAGTGGTAAGAAATCTACGCTGATAGGGCATACTAAGTACAAACAGCAAGAGGGGAGTAGTCTATGAAAAAGCGTAACCAACGAAAAAAGAATCAAATCGAACCATTATTCCAAACCCTATCCATCGCCGATGTGGAACATGTAAGCCCAGAATCCGGCACCTCAATCCCCAGTGAACAGGCGGTCATTGACGCAAAGGACTGGGTAGATGATAACAAGAAGTAGTTAGAACGCAGAAAAGGCCACACCGCGTAATCAGCAGATGGCCTTTTCGTGCTTGTGTAGGTAGAATAGGAAACTATTGTTTTTCCGCTTTCTCTTCTTGCTCTTCAGCGGCTTTTCCTTTGGTTGAGATCGCCCACTTGGCAACACGAATACGTACACGGTCTTCGCCGGTTTCAAAGGTGATAAAATCATCACGCACTTGGACAACTTTGCCCACAATACCGCCGATGGTTGTGACTTCATCTCCAACACTGAGGGAATCGCGCAGTTCTTGCACTGCGGCTTTCCGCTTTTTCTCACGGCGTGTTTGCATGAAAATAATCAGCGCAAAGGGAACAAACAGTACCACCATAAACATCATATCCATAATAAGAGTCCTCCTATAAATACAAATCCTTACATAGTATACCCTGTCCCGGCTGGAATTGCAACAGCTTTTTGCAAGCTATCTTATAGTTTCATCGCCATAAAACCATCCGTATCAATAAAACCTGCTTTGCTGTATATCGACTTCCCATCAATAGAAGCATGTAGCCTTACAAGTTTATATGCAAGCCTGACCGCTTCATCTAGTACAAGCTCAAGCAAATGGGAGGCAATACCTTGCTTACGATATTCAGGCAAAGTGTACACATTGGTCACATATGCGACCCGCCCAGAAGGGTTAGAGACCGTCGGGGGAAGTCGATAAAAACAAATTCCACTCGTCGCAACAACTTCTGTGCCATCTACAGCAAGCCAAACAATCAAAGAACCATCCGATATGCTTGATATGAAATAATCAGATAATGCATTGTCTATATCCATATCGAGTGACGCGCCCTCATCAATTAACTGCTGTTTCCTATATGTAACAAGGTATTGTATATCGTTTTTATCTGCTTTTCTAAAGTTCATGAGATCATACCTTCCGCCATCGCGAGGCACGTTTCGCCAAACGTTCCATGATATGCCGAATACCCCACATAATCGGATAAGTGGCAACCACAAATACAATCAGCAAGAGCATAGCCTCAAGTCCCAGGGAAGAGATGGAGAACATATCCCGGAGGAAGATGAAGGAGAATATCATCGCCGCGACAACAAAGCCAAACAAAGCACGTCGCAAGAGGTTAAAGGGCTGGCTAACCTTGAAAATCATCAGAATACCCACCGCACTGAGTACCACAAGGCTCATCGTGCTCATCTCCGCGTCTGTGAGTTCAAACACGGTGGAGTAGACGATAACCCCAATAATCAAAATCACATTCGTAAGCGCCGCCGGTAGGGCGCGGAAAATCACATTGCGCAAAAACTTCCCTTCAATCCGCCTAAAATTCGGCTCCAAGGCCAGAACAAAGGCCGGTATCCCAATTGTAAGCCCGCCCACCAAGCTCATCTGCATGGGCAGAATGGGAATCGGCAAGGCGGCGATGAGGGTAAAGAGAGCAAGAATCAAAGAAAAGATGTTCCGCACCAAAAACAGGCTGGCAGAGCGCTCAATATTATTCACCACACGCCGTCCCTCATCTACAACAGAGGGCATAGCGCCAAAGTTAGAATCCAAAAGCACTAACTGCGACACCCGGCAAGCCACATCTGCCCCGGAAGCCATAGCAATAGAACAGTCCGCATCTTTCAGCGCCAGCACATCATTCACACCGTCACCCGTCATAGCAACGATGTGTCCCTGTGCTTTGAGCGCCCGCACAAAAGTACGCTTCTGCTCCGGTTTCACACGACCAAATACAGTATATTTCTGCACCGCCTCATAGATATCTTGAGGTGTTTCCAGTGTCCGCGCGTCAATATAGTCCTTCGCATCGGGAATCCCCGCCTCTTCCGCTACATAGGAAACAGTAACCGGATTATCCCCAGAAATAACCTTAATCGCAACATTTTGTTTTGCAAAATAGGCAAATGTCTCTGCCGCCTCTTTGCGGATTTTATTCGTGAGCAAAATCAGTGCCAAGGGCATGACCTCACTGGTGACGATTTCAGCGTTCAGATCACCGTCATAGAGCGCAAGCAAAAGCACACGGCATCCGAGAGAGGCATAATGCTCAATCGCTTCTGTCTGTTCCGCATAGGCCGCTTCACTCAGAATAAACTCAGGCGCACCGAGGAGATAAGTCTCATCTTCCGCAAAGGAAACCCCGCCATATTTCCGCGCTGAGGAGAAGGGGAGCATCTCTATTGCGGTATTCATCACAGTTCCGCTGAAATAGCGGCTCAGGGCAACCATGGTTTCATTATCCGCATTCATATTACCCACATAGTCGCTCATTATCATACGAATGTCGTCTTCAATAAAGCGATCTTCACAGAGGAGGGAAATATCCTTCACCGTCATCTTATTTTCCGTAATCGTGCCGGTTTTGTCCACACAGAGCATATCTACCCGCGCCAATGTCTCAATACAACGCATCCGCTGTACCAACACCCGCCGCCGGGCAAGATGTACCACAGACACAGCAAGCGCCGCCGTTGTGAGCAGATAAAGTCCCTCTGGAATCATGCCAATCAAAATAGTAACCGTGTGTGTAACCCCGTCCGCAATATTGCCGAAAATCGCCGTCTGGCGGAGCACTTGCAAAATTCCAATGGGAATAATCGCAATCCCGGCAAAGGCAACCAGATGATTCAGCGAGCGTACCATAACAGAATCTTTTTCCTTCTCCGTCCGCTTCGCCTCCATGGAGAGCTTAGACACATAAGAGTCCGCCCCCACATGTTCCAAGCGAGCATAACACTGCCCCGACAGAATAAAACTGCCGGAAAGAAGGAAATCATCCGCTTCCTTCTTAATCTCATCCGCCTCACCGGTAATGAGGGCTTCATTCACCTGTACACTGCCGGAGATGACGATAGCGTCCGCATAAATCTGATCCCCGGGTCCAAATACGACGACATCATCCAGCACCATCTGATGGGTCGGCAGGGTATAGGCCTGCCCATGCCGAATGACTGTCCCTCTTGGGGAGGAAAGAAACTTCATCTTCGCCATCACGCGCTTACTGTTTAACTCCTGCACAATTCCGCAGACAATGTTTGCGAGGATGATGACAATAAATCCAATCTCCCGAAAGCGTCCGACTAAAATAACACTTGCGGCAAGGATGAAGAAAATCAAGTTAAAATAAGTAAAGAGGTTGCTTTGAAGAATTTGCTTCGTCGTCTTCGTCGGCGGCTCAACAGGCGTATTGGCATATCCTGCCTGAAAGCGAAGCTGTACCTCTTCCGTCGTGAGGCCGCGATCCGCTGAAGCATAGATGCGTTTTATATCCGGTTTTGAAGGGCTGAGTGCAGGATTTGACACAAATTTCCACCTCGATTTCTATCCCTGCCATTGTAACACAATACGGGTCACTTGCAAAGCCCAAAGAAGTATGGCACAATGGAGAGCGGAGGGATTATCCAATATGCAAAGTCTAAAATCATTTCGCCTACTGGGACGCTTCATGGAGGGCATGTGGAAATATTTCATCCTAGCCATGATCGCAACTGTGTTTAATATCGTCCTCATGTTCCTCGCCCCCCAAGTCGTCCGCTTCACAGTAGATGGTGTAATGGGAAGAGAATTCGACACCTTGCCGAGGGCTGTCAGATTTCTGGCGGACATAGAACCATTTCAAGCCATCGCCCTTTGCGCCGTGGCAATCGTACTGCTCATCGCCTCTGGCGGAGTATTCAGCTACATATCCCGCCTCAACATCGGCAAAGGAACTGAGGGTGTGGTGGAAAAACTCCGCAACACCTTGTTTTCCCATGTCCAAAAGCTACCCTTTAAATGGCACGTAAAGAACCAAACAGGAGATATCATCCAACGTTGCACCTCAGACGTAGAGGTCATCCATTCCTTCCTCTCCACCCAACTGGTGGAAGTCGTGCGGACTTTGGTACTCATCACCACTGCCACTGTCCTCATGTTCTCCATGAATGTACCTTTAGCCCTCTTGGCCTTTGCCTTTATCCCCATTGTTGTCCTATATTCCGCACTCTTCTATAAACGCATTGCAGAACGCTTCCACAAAGCGGACGTATCAGAGGGGGAACTCATGGTACGCGTGCAGGAAAACCTAACAGGTGTCCGTGTGGTGAAAGCATTCGGACGTGAGCGTTTTGAGCTGGATAAATTCCACGAGAAAAACAACACCTTTGCCGATAACTGGATCAACATGGGTTATCTCCTGGGCATCTTTTGGGGTGTGGGCGATATTGTCACAGGACTCCAAACCTTAGGCATCGTCATCCTCGGCACCTATCTCACCGTGACTGGCTCTTTGACCCTAGGCGCCTTAATCGCCTTCATCAGCTACAGTCAAATCCTAACTTGGCCCGTCCGCGCCCTGGGACGAACCCTCTCTGAAATGAGCCAAGCCAGCGTTGCCGCGGTAAGACTACTTGATATTCTAGACGCCGAAGAGGAAAAAGACCCAGAAGACGCAAAACACCCCGACATGCACAGTGATATCAGCTTCCAGCATGTATCCTTCTCCTACGGCGACACCAAAGTCCTCGATGATCTCAATTTCACCATCCCAAAAGGCACCGTCTTCGGCGTCCTAGGCGGCACCGGGTCAGGGAAGAGTACGATTACCTATCTCCTCACACGCCTCTATGATCTGGAGCGTGAGTGCGGTGAAATCACAATCAGTGGTGTGGATATCAAAGACATCCAGCGCCGCTATCTGCGCCGTGAGGTGGGTCTCGTCCTGCAAGAGCCCTTCCTATTCTCTAAAACCATCGGCGAAAACATCGGCATCGCACAAGATAAGGCAGAGCTCCGGGATATCCGCCATGCCGCAAGCATTGCCGATGTGGACACTAACATCATGGATTTCTCAAAAGGGTATGATACTATTGTAGGCGAACGGGGTGTAACCCTCTCCGGCGGTCAAAAACAACGGGTCGCAATCGCCAGAACCCTTTTGACTGATGCTCCCATTCTGATTTTTGACGACTCCCTTTCCGCCGTAGACATGGAGACCGATGCCCGAATCCAAAAAGCCCTCCGGGAAAACACAAAAGGTGCAACTGTGATCCTAATCAGCCACAGGGTCTCAACCCTCATGCACGCAGACCAGATCTTAGTGCTGGATCACGGCAAACAGGCCGAACTGGGCAATCACAAGTCACTTCTTGCAGAAGGCGGCATCTATAGCCGCGTCTATCAACTGCAAAGTGAAGCCGGGGAAGGGGGTAAAGTCTAATGGACTACGATGTGTCTGCTAAGCAGAAGTTTAGCTTCTCCACTTGGAAAAAACTTTGGCCATTCCTGAAGCCAGTCAAAAAACGCTTCATCATCGCCCTCATTCTCATCGTTTTCGCCGCCGCGGTAGATGTCCTCATCCCTCTATTCACCAAATTCGCAGTAGATTGGTTCATCGTCCCAGAGACAACAGCCGGGCTCCTAGCCTTCTTCTTCGCCTATCTGCTCACAATTGCCCTGCAGGGAACCCTCACCATATTCTTCTTCCGCCATTGCATGGTAGTCGAGATGGAAATGAGCCGCCAAATGAAGATCGCCTGTTTCACCCATCTGCAAAATCTCTCCCTGAACTATTACAACAAAACTCCAGTAGGTTACATCCTCGCCCGTGTCATGAGTGATACCAACCGCATCGCCGGTGTGGTCTCTTGGACTGTCATCAGCTTTTTCTGGGATCTGCTCTATATGCTGGGCATCATCATCGCCATGCTCATCCTAAACTGGCGTCTGGCTCTCATTGTTCTGGTCGTCATTCCCCTGGTTGCTATGATCAGTTTCTTCTTCAAGAATAAGCTACTCAAAGTAAACCGAGAAGTGCGCTCTATCAACGCTAAGATCATCGGCAACTTTAACGAAGGGGTTTCAGGTGCTAAGACTACCAAAACCCTTGTAATCGAAGACAAAATCACAGAAGAATTCTCCGATGTGACACATCAATTTTACGCCGCCTCCATGCGTGCCACACGTCTTGGTGCGATTTTTGCACCCCTCTTGGTTCTGGTTGGCTCTCTCGCAACCGCCCTGATTCTCTTCTACGGCGGCTTTATGGTCATGGAAGACATCATCGTCCTTGGCACCCTGTCCGTGTTTTTGTCCTACACCCTGGTAATCCTAGAGCCCATCCAGCAAACAGCCCGGCGCTTTTCAGACTTCATCAGCGCACAGGTCAACATTGAACGTGTAACTGATCTCTTGGCAGAACAGCCTTTCATTACCGATACGCCGGAGGTCATTGCAAAATATGGTGATATCTTCACCCCAAAAACCAAAAATTGGGAGCCAATCAAGGGAGACATTACCTTCCAAAACATCACCTTCCGTTATCCCGACGGGGACGAGGATGTTTTAGAAGACTTCAACCTCCAAATCCCAGCCGGCACAACTGTCGCAATCGTGGGGCGCACGGGAGCCGGGAAAAGTACTCTCGTAAACCTAGCCTGCCGCTTCCTGGAACCCACAAAAGGACAGGTGCTCATCGACGGCAAAGACTACAGAGAGCGCAGTCTCCTCTGGCTCCAATCCCGCCTCGGTTATGTACTCCAAAACCCTCATCTTTTCTCCGGCACCGTGATGGAAAACATCCGCTATGGCAAACTAGACGCCACAGACGAAGAAATCTATCACGCCGCAAAACTAGTCTCACTAGACCGGGTGGTAGATCGCTTTGAACAGGGCTATGAGACTGAGGTAGGCGAGGGAGGAGACCGCCTCAGTACAGGAGAGAAACAACTCATCTCCTTCGCCAGAGCGGTTCTGGCAAATCCGCCCATTTTCGTCCTAGACGAAGCCACAAGCGCCATCGACACAGAGACAGAAGGTCTAATCCAAGAAGCCATCAGTCATATCCTAACCGGGCGCACCAGTTTCATCATCGCCCACAGACTCTCCACTATCCGCCACGCTGACCTAATTTTGGTGGTGGATGAAGGCAAGATTGTAGAACAGGGAAGTCATGATCAACTCATGGCGCAAAAAGGGAAGTATCACGGCCTCTACACCACCATGATGCTCAGAGAAGAGACAGACCTTACAGGTTTTCTTCCGGAAGACGAAGAATAGCAGGTATAGTATAAAAAGATAGGAGCGAAAAGATAATGCTGTTTCATGAAGTTTCAGCAAAATTATATACATGGCTTGAAAAACAGCCTAATGTTAAAGAAGAATCCCTTACTGATTGGCTCTTATTTGAACTTAGCGAACGGGAAAAAAGAATTAAATATTTTGCATTTTCTCGAAATGAAGAAGCAACTATTGGCGCAGATTGGGATTGGTGGGTACTAACTGACCATGCCGCATATAGATTTAGAGTCCAGGCAAAAAAGATACGTCCTAACGCTGATAACTGGTCATCAATCAGCTATAGTAACAGAAATGGCACACAAATTGACCTTTTACTAGAATCTGCAAAACAAGAATCGGCATTTCCACTTTATATGCTGTATTCATCTTCTGCGCCTAATGTTTCTGAACAGCTCCGCACATACCAAAACGATATATTACATAAAATGATACAATGGTGTGAAAATTGTTCTAGTGGAGGTTTTTTATCTCCTGCAAAAAATGTTTTTAACGCGGTTTTTGGAAGTGAGAAAAAAATAATTTCCGATGAAGTGCTTTTGAATATATCATTAAAATTCCCATCTCTTGATTACTTCTTCAATAATCAACACTCTATGAAAGCAATAAGTGAATATTTGGAGCTTTTGAACTCAAGGTGCATTGCCGGCTCATTGTCGTATCTCAATGAGAGCTTTAGATTTGAATATGAGATACCGCAGAATAATAAGAATGTGTGGCGTAATAACAATCGTCAAACAATACCTCATTGGCTTCACGCCATAATTAAAGAGGAAAGACAATTTGATGAATCATCTATACCCGAATGGTTTGAACGCGAATTTAAGCGCCAACTGCCAGATATACAAGGGTTTGTTACTATAGATTTAAGGTGTTGAAGTCCTAACAGCAGAGTTTGAAAAAATAATACGTGTTCCTTTCGAACAGGACACACTGTTGTCCGGTTTCCCGTGTTATTCTGGGGAAGATCCCAAACCAAACACGAAAGAAGGAGCAAAAAATGGAAACCCAAATTATTTGTCAAAGCTGTGGAATGCCCATGAGCAAACCCGAAGAGTTCGGAACAGAAGCAGGCGGGGGCGTAAACCAAGAGTATTGCGCATACTGCTACCAAAATGGTAAATTCGAAGATGAAAATATGACCATGGAGCAAATGATCGAAGCCTGCGCCCCTTTCCTCGTCGAAGCAGGGGAGGCAAAAAGCCCAGAAGAAGCCAATGCCATGCTACAAGAGTTTCTACCGGGACTCAAACGTTGGGCGAAGGCGTAATAGCGCTGTTACAAGAGGGCGGCCACACGGCCGCCCTTTTCCTATCCCCCAAACTCCGACAGACACTTAAACTGATACCCCATACTCCGATACTCTCCAAGCAATTCCCCCAGAATCATCGCATTCGTTGCAGAGGTATTGTGTAGCAGTATAATCGCCCCCGGATGCACCCGAGGGATCAGCTTCCCAAAGGCCTGTTCCTTACTGGGCTGATCGTTGTCATACCAGTCCACATAAGCAAGAGACCAAAACATCGTCTTGTATCCAAGTTCTTTCGCCATTTTCAGGTTTTCCACACTATACTTCCCCTGAGGCGGGCGATAGAGCTTCGGCATTTCCTCGCCTGTGATCTCCTTATAAATCCGCTCCGGCTCCTCCAGTTCAGCGCGGAAACGCTCCATATCCGAAATCGCCGACATGTTGGGATGATTCATCGTATGATTCGCCACAATATGCCCCTCGTCCACCATCCGCCGGATGAGCTCTGGATTATCCCGGATATATGTTCCCACCAAGAAAAACGTAGCGGGAGCACCCGCTTCTTTCAGAGCGTCCAGAATCGGTACCGTATTACCGTTTTCATAGCCCGCGTCAAAGGTCAGATAGATCACCTTTTCCTCTGTCGGGTCTACATAGTAGGCATCATGTTCCAGCAGTGCCTCCGCAGAAGCGTTTCCAATCGGCTTTTCTCCCGGCGCAGGGAAGGAAAGCCCCCAATTATCCGTAGCGAACGCTGGAGTGAGGCCTGTAGTCAAAGAGAAAACAATCAACAAAATGAAAGTCAATAATCGCCGCACAGTCTTGATCTCCTTTATCAAAAATTTTACGAATAGCATACGCCAAAACGCAAAAAATACCCAAGGTAAGAATTGCTTGCATGAGACAGACCCAAATTTGTCATAGTAAGCATAAGAGAATCCGTCTCAAAGGAGCAACTCATGTGCAGAAAATTAACAGTGCTTACCCTCACACTGATCCTTATACTCCCAATCAGCGCACAGGCCACCGATGTAGAAGAGGATACCCACATCAAATGGGTAGAATTTAACGTACCATACGGCGCCCTCACAAAGGCACTCGCCTATGACACAGACAGCCACGGTGCAGATGTTCACCTCAACTGGATCGAACTCCTCGCCTATACTGCCGCAAAATATGGGGGAGAGTGGTCACGCTATAAGCAAGCAGACCTAGACAAACTCGCCAGACTTCTGCTGGATGGCGAAAGTTTAGATGACATAACATCTGATATGGAATATTATAGCTACTATCTAGAAGCATATACCGCCATCCTCGGTGAGTTTGTCGGCCTGCACCGCATAGAGGTCACTAACCCTGAAAACCCGGAACAAACAGTCTGGGAAGACCGCTATGGCCTCAAAGTATATAACCCCATCGCCCAAGGCTTCGGCTACGGTCACTTCGACGACTTCGGCGCAGGCCGGAACTACGGCTACAAACGCCGCCATCTGGGACATGACATGTTCGGCGCGGTGGGTACACCGATTATCGCCGTGGAGAGCGGCATTGTGGAAGTCATGGGCTGGAACCAATACGGCGGCTGGCGGATTGGGATCCGTAGCTTTGACGGCCTCCGCTATTACTACTACGCCCACTTGCGCCAAAACCGCCCCTTCCACCCGGACGTAGCAGAGGGAGGCGTGGTCAAAGCCGGTGACGTCATCGGCTATATGGGACGCACAGGCTACAGCCGCACCGAAAACACAAACGGCATCCGCGAGACCCACCTCCACTGGGGGATGCAACTCATTTTCCACCCCGACCAAAAGGAGGGATCGAATGAAATCTGGATTGACCTCTATCCCATTACCCGCCTCTTAGAACGAAATCGCAGTGAAACCTATCGTGTGGCGGAGACGAAAGAATTCTATCGCACCTATGACTTTGATGAACCCAATTTGACAAACAGAAAGGAAGAAATAAGATGAGTAATATAGAAAATCTATCCCTATTACCGCTGAACACCCTAAAAGACATCCCTGAGCCCAAGGCAGACGCAAAAGAGATCGTTGCCCTAGTCAAAGAAAGCGGCAGAATCCGCGGCTATCAGCTATCAGACGGACAAGTTCTAAACAAAGAAGAAGCCGTAGCCCTAGCCCGCGCAGGCGGCATAGCAGGCGTCGGCATCGCCCACCGGCATGGCGCGGAGTATCTGAAAAGTCTGCCGGATGATACAGAGAACAATAATCTGGGGAATTTGCCTTCGATTTCGCAATAGGAAAAGACGAAAAAAATCCCTCAAGGCTTACATTTTTGCCTTGAGGGATTCACCTATTCACTTTACACTTCGTCGTCCTTTTCTTCTGCGTGTTTGTGACGCTCCGGGTCATATGCACGTCCACGAGCATATTTGCGATGCTCACCGCTAGACAAGCTAGATTCCTCGCTCTCCCGTTCGATTGCTCTATGAATTACTTCAGCCGCTTTGTGGGCTTCTTCACGTTGGCGTTTGTCCTTATTGGTTAGGTGGTTATAAAACAAAAAGTCTACAATCATATCTATGAAAGCTACCACCTGTCCTTCCTAATATAACTTCCCCGCGTACAAGGAAAACACCCGCCGCTTGCGGGCGGCGGGTGTTTTCCTTGACAGCACACAAAACTTTTCTGCAAAAATTATAGCATACAAATACAAAAGTGTCCACTTGCCCACTAGCCACCCTTTGCAAAACAGAGAGAATTATGCTACAATAGCAGGGAACTTTCCCTGCTATTTTCACGTCAAAACAAGCAACGAAACCCCACCGGAGAGAGAGAATGGATTTTGACCTCGAAAACCTCTCAGCTTTAGAGAGTCTTTTCCCATACTTTACATTTCTATCTCGCTTCATCCTGCCCATCTTAACGCTCATCGTTTTATCGCGCTGTTTGACCAGTCTCTTGCGCGAAAAATATGAGCCGGAGGTCTGGGCTTATTTGAGTTTACCCAACGCCTCCCGCATGGCACTTTATCACTGGGAAAATATCATCGGTCGGGCAAAAAACGCGGATGTGGTCTTAAATTATCCAACTCTCAGCCGTAATCACGTGGCATTGATCCGAGACGACAAAGCCAAGTGGACAGCCATTGATCTGGGTTCAAAAGCAGGTACCACTTTGAATGGCAAGCCCCTGCAAGACAAAACCCGCGTGAAGAAAGGTGATGTCCTCGGGCTCGGCGGGGTAGAGGTGACGCTTTTAGACCTCAAGTCAGAAGAACTGGGCGCCCAAAGCCTATCCCGGACAAAACCGGGACGTTGGGTAAGACCCTCCGGCACCTTTTTCTTCCTTACGCTAATCCAAGCCGTTTTAGCTTTACAGCTCTCCATCGCCCATATCGACAACTTCACCACCCAAATCCCACTGGGATTCGCGACGCTTGCCGCCATGATGTGGGGTTACTTCTTCTTCATCCGCGCCATGGGACGTACCGGATTTGAAGTGGAAACCCTGGCCTTTTTCCTCTGCACCATCGGCATGAGCGCCATCGCCAGCCGCCGTCCCGACGAACTCATGCGGGAAGCCGGTATGATTTTTATAGGACTTCTGTTCTTCATCCTAGTCTGCTTCATCCTGCGTGACCTGCGTGTGGCAAAAAAGCTCCGCTGGCCCATTGCCATTGGGGGCGTCTTATTCCTAGCAGTAGGATTCCTCTTTGCTGAAGAGATCTACGGCGCCCGCCGCTGGATTGAAATTGCCGGCATTACCATCCAACCATCTGAACTGGTGAAAGTGGCCTTTATCTTCGCCGGAGCTTCCTCTTTGGAACGCATGTTCGCAAAACGAAATCTCTTCATGTACATCGGCTACGCCATCATGTGTGTTGGTATTTTGGCACTCATGAACGACTTCGGCTCCGCCGCCGTATTTTTCGCTACCTTTTTGGTCATCGCCTTTTTGCGCTCCGGCGACCTTGCAACCATCGCCCTCAGTCTCGCATCTCTCGGGATCGGCGGTTTTCTCGCCCTCACCATCAGACCTCACGTGGCCTACCGTTTCGCCACTTGGGGCAATGTCTGGGAAGACCCCTTTGGACGCGGAATGCAACAAGTGCGGATGTTATCCTCCACAGCATCCGGCGGCCTCTTTGGTCTGGGTGCCGGGGAAGGCACATTCCGCCGGGTATTCGCCGCAGATACAGACCTAGTCTTCGGCATGGTCGCAGAAGAACTTGGTCTTTTAGTCGGTATTTTCTGTATTGTAGTTGTGATCACATTTGGCATTTTCGCTGTCAAAACATCAGGTACGGCACGGAGTAGTTTTTATGTCATAGCGGCAGGCGCCGCTGTTACCATGTTTTTGACCCAAACCATCCTAAACGTCTTCGGCCCCCTCGATATCCTCCCATTCACCGGCATCACTTTCCCATTCGTATCCAGAGGCGGCTCCAGTATGATCGGCAGTTGGGGGCTCCTGGCCTTTATCAAAGCCGCCGATACCCGGCAAAACGCAAGCTTCGCCATCAAACTAAACCGCCGGGATATGCGCCGAGCCGTAGCGGAAGAGCAGGAGATCTGGGACGCACCAGAGGAAGACATAGACGACGGCTACGAAACCGATTATGAGGACTACGAATACGAAGACTTCAACTATGACATCGAGCCAGGCTATGAAGAAGTCCACGGCGAACCCCTAGACGGCGGCATCGATTCCCGCTACTTTGAGGAAAGCCGTGAAGACACAGAAACCGGTATTGATCCACGCTATTTTGATGACAACTGGGGAGGCAGGCGATGAAGAAAATAAAAAAACGCGCCTATTCACTCCTGGCTATCATCGGCGCAACGGTTATATTACTGACCATCTTCCTCTTCCGCCTAGCCTCAGACGGGGAAGCATGGGCAACCTTTCCAACGAACCAAAACGTCTTCCACGCCGGACAGCTTTCTTTAGGTGAAGTCCTCGACCGAAACGGGATACTCCTAGCCCAGTCGGACGGAGACCGTATGCACTTCAACGAAAGCGCCGCGATCCGTCGAGCAAACCTGCATGTAGTGGGGGACAGACGCGACAACATCGGCACAGGCATCCTCAGCTCTCATGCGGGTACTTTGATCGGCTACAATCTCATCACCGGCACCTATTCTCTGGGCGGGGGCGGGAATTCCATTACCCTCACCATTGACGCGGAACTAAACCGCATCGCCTACGAAGCCCTAGCCGGACGGCATGGCGCCATTGTCGTGATGAACTACGAAACAGGGGAGATCCTGGTTAGTGTCTCAGCCCCCACTTATGATCCAGACAATATGCCCAGTATAGACCCGGAAGACCCCGCCTGGAATGGCGTATTCCTAAACCGTGTAACTACCTCAATCTTCACCCCCGGTTCCATTTTCAAAATCGTCACAGCGGGCGCATCTATTGACACTTTTTCAGATGCCCTAACCCGCACCTATACCTGCCACGGCTATACCATCATAGACGGCAACCGGGTCAACTGTACTGGAAATCACGGCACAATCAATCTGGAACAAGCCTTCGGCTTTTCTTGTAATCCCTATTTCGCACTTCTGGCCTTAGATCTCGGCGGCCCAACACTGCGGCAATACACCGAACGCTTTGGACTCTTACGCACATATAATATAGATAACATCCCAGTCGCCGCCGGTCGCTTTACCACAGGTGATCCTGGGAGTACCACCCTCGCTTGGTCAGGTGTTGGGCAAAGTGAGAACTTGGTCAATCCACTCAACTTCACCCGCATGGTAGGCGCTATTGCTAGAGGCGGAACCCCTGTGGAACCCCGGATCATTGAGAGCATCTCCGGCGGAATTCTCCCAAGCCGCACCCCTCGTGCGGACATAGGCACACAGATCATGTCCCCACGTGTGGCAAATGATCTCGCCGCTATCATGCGCGCGGCTACAATCAACCATTACAGTGGCACATTTGGCAGTTTACCCGTAGCAGGGAAGACCGGAACCGCCGAAGTCGGGCAGGGAAGAGCATCCCATGCCTGGTTTGCTGGATTTTTAGATGACCCCGATCACCCATTGGCCTTTACTGTCTTAGTCGAACACGGCGGCGGTGGGCTTTCCGCCGCAGGTAGTGTGGCGAACACAGTTCTCCAAGCGGCAGTTAGACGGTAAAGAGAAAGAGGATACAGATATGAAGCAACAGAAAAAGGGCGGGCGAAATCTGCGCCGTTTTGTCCCTGGAAAGGCATGGCTCAAGAGCAGTAGACTCAGGCGCCTCGCATTTTTCCCCCTTGCTATCTTCTACATGGAGCTGGTTTTGCGTCTTTGGAATCACCAACCCTTCTGGAATAGCGGCCTCCTGTATACCTTCCTGTTCTCTATAGGAGCCGGGTTGGTCTGTAATCTGATTGCAAGCATCGGCACAGTTCGGATCCGCCAGTTTTTGCACTGGCTGGTGATGATCCTTCTCACACTTCTCTTTATCATCCAAATAGTCTTTTACACGGTTTTCCGCACTTACGCAGAAATCAGTGCTGTCGCCCTGGCCCCTGCGGTGATTTCCGGGTTTTTCCTGGAATCCATACGTCTAATCGCAACTTCCGCCTTGCCTGTTCTGCTGATTCTCTTACCTCTCGCACTCTTCCAAGGACTTCAAATTTGGAAAAAGCAACCCGTCCGTTTGCTGGAACTGGATCGCGTGTTTCTCGGGGCAGTGGCCTTGCATGTGCTTGTAATCGGCTCCATCATGCTGAGCACAGCAGGGCTTTTACCACTACGCGCCATCTATCGAGAGAATTTCACCCTCAATCTCGCCGCACAAAATTTTGGTCTCCTCACTGGTATGCGCCTCGATATCCGCTACACACTCTTCGGACGTCCCGTGGCTGATCTCACTGGTGCAACTTATATAATGCTGGAAGAAACCCCCAGTCCCACCCCGGCACCCACACCAAGGCCAACACCTGAGATGCCAGAGGAAGAAGACGCGGATGCATATGACGAAATAGAAGAAGAAATAGATTTTGGCTATAACATCCTAGACATCGACTTTGACACCTTGATCGAAAACGAGACAAACGCAGAACGTCTTGACATGCACCATTTCTTTGCCAATCGCCGTGCCTCACCCCGGAACCAATTTACAGGCATGTTCGAGGACTATAATCTCATCTGGATCATAGGTGAGGCATATCACACCATCGCAATCCACCCAGAGGCGACACCGACCTTGTACCGTCTAAGCCAAGAAGGCTTCCTTTTCCCAAATTTCTACACCCCTGATACCGGCTTCTCCACCACAGGGGGCGAATTCGGCACCCTCCTCGGTACAATCCCAACTAACCGCAACGCCTTCGCCCAGACGGCAAACAATTATATCCCATTCGGTTTCGGCAATCTATTCCGCGAGCTTGGATATGAAACTTTTGCCTATCACAACCATACCCATACCTTCAACAGCCGCCATCTGTCTCATCCAAATTTGGGTTATCCTTGGGTGGCAATCGGAAGCGGACTGGATATCGGCCGCCAATGGCCCGGCTCTGACGTAGAAATGGCTCACGCAACAGTGGACGATTGGATCCATGCTGACCGCTTCCATGTCTACTACTTAACCGTAAGCGGTCACCTGGAATATAACTTCGGCGGTAACAACATGGCGGCGAGGCACAGAGCAAGCGTAGAACATCTGCCATATTCCACAGCCGTACAGGCTTTCCTCGCAACCCAGATGGAGCTTGATCTTATGATCGCATACATCATAGAGCGTCTGGAAGAGGCTGGAAGGCTGGAAAACACGGTTATCGTCCTCTCCGGTGATCATTATCCCTATGGCTTAAGCCATGCCGAAATGGAAGAGCTAAGAAGTGAACCCTTGGCCGAGCCGGTCATCGACGCCCATCACTCTAGTCTGATCATTTGGAACGTAAACATGACAGATCCCATCGTCGTCGATTGGTACTGCTCCTTTTACGATGTCATGCCCACTTTGGCAAATCTCTTCAATCTGCCCTTTGATTCACGCTTATTATCCGGTGTAGACCTGCTCTCAGGCCTCGACCCCTTCGTCCCATTCGCAAGCCAAAGCTGGATCTCCCAACTCGGACGCTTCAACTCCCGAACCGGCGAATTTACACCGCATCCTCACATAGATCCGGATTCGATCCCGGAAGACCACCCCCAGCAAATGCGCAACCGCTTTAATATCTTAGAGACCTATGCCGCACGGATTTTAGCACACGACTACTTCCGGATCATACTCGGAAACTGATAATAGGGGAGGACACATACCATGGCAAGCATTGAAAATGTCCAAGTGTACGGCTTAGACGAAACCATATTCAGAAGCGGCTATCCCATGCTACAACAAGCGCCCACACCCGACGAATTTGACGCAGAGGTATCTAAAATTCACCTAGCCCGCACCGTGGGAGATTTGGACAACCCACACATCAAACGTGCAATCAAGCTGGCAAATGCCAAAGGCGGCGGACACGATCAGTTCCTAGCCGGCATTACTGTTGCTTTCGACATGACCCTCTCCAACAAAGCCTGGGTCGAGGCGGAGCGATATCGTTTCCTAACCTTTATCTCTTCTATGAGCACCATGCATCGCGTGGCATTCTTCAAAATCAGCGAGAGCTGTAATGCACACACAAGCAAAGAAGCCATAGCGGCGGCAGAAGCCTTGCAGGACATCTACAATGGTATTGACGGCGCTGTAGAGCCAAAGCTGAAGAAAGAGGCTTATCTAGACCTGCTCTACAATCTCCCAACCGGCTTCGAGCTCATGGCGGGGATGATTACAAATTACCGTTGTCTGCGCAACATCTACGAGCAACGCCGAAACCACCGCCTGCCGGACTGGCATGTGGTTTGTGACTGGATTGAGACTTTACCCCTGGCAGAGGAACTCATTGTGCCGGGACGGAAAAGGTAAGATGACAAAAAATGAAACAATCAAGGATACTGTTAATTACCGGCATCCTCTTAATCATCCGGGGCGTAACCTTTGTATATGTTACCGTGCCGATGACAGATATTCTTGTGCCGCTGTGTTGCCCCGCCTGTCCCGCCCCTGGGGTTTGGGAATTTTATCAGGAATATGTAATTCCCATCATCAGAGGTCTAAGCAATATTGAGCTCGAGCTTTGGTTATACATGATCTGGCTCTTTCTGATCGGAGGGCTTCTGTCTTTGATCGCAGGCATCATGGGCATTGTATACTGGAGGAAACCCGGACGCGGAAAGCACTGTTTCATATGGGGCATCGCCGCCGCGATATTCTATCCCTTCCTGTTCTGGTGGGGAGCTACCAGAGCCGTAGCTCATCCGGATGCTTTTTGGTTTGTGCGGATTGAAGTGGGAATTGCATTCTTGTTTGTTTATGCACTGTATATCTTTGGTGCTTATAGATTAAACAAACGCAAGGAGATAGCATCATGATTGAAATAAAAACTATGAGCCATCCCGATGAAAAATCAAACATTTGCAATGCCATCTTACGCATGTTGCCAGACTGGTTCGGCATCGAAGCATCTATTGTCGATTACGCTGAGCAGGTAAGATCCATGCCTTTCTACGCCGCTTTCGATGGCGAATGCCCCCTTGGATTTATTGCCCTAAAGGTTCACAACCCTTCTGCGGCAGAAGTTTATGTAATGGGGCTCCTCCCGGACTATCACCATCAAGGTCTCGGCAAAAAACTCATTGTAGCCTGTGAGCAATATTGCCGGGAGAATGGCATAGAATTTTTAACAGTGAAGACACTAGATGCTTCAAGAGAAAGCAAAAGCTACGAGAAAACCCGATTGTTCTATTTAGCCGCAGGATTTAAGCCCCTCGAAGTATTCCCTCTGCTCTGGGACGAAGATAACCCCTGTCTATTTATGGCAAAGCACATCACAAAATGAAAGTTTCATTCTCCACACTTGCAAAATTACAAGAATTCGCATATAATAACTCAAAAAGCTCCAATGAAATGAGGCAATCATATGAAAGAACTTTCAACTCTAGCCCAAGCAGTCGTCGCATCTTCCACACTCGCGGTGGATGCCTTAGCCAAACAACTCAAGGCAGAGGGCAAAAATGTCATCGGCTTCGGCCCCGGCGAGCCGGATTTTGACACACCGGAACCAATCAAAGAAAAAGCCATTGAGGCAATCCGGGCAGGGGAGACAAAATACGCCCCCGCCGCCGGTATCCTGCCCTTGCGTAAAGCAATCGCAAACCGGCTGGAAAAAGATTGCGGTATTACATACGATCCATCCCAAATCGTCGTAGCCAGCGGCGCGAAACACAGTGTATACCTTGCTCTCCGTGCGCTGATTAATCCCGGTGATGAGGTCATCATTCCATCCCCATACTGGGTCACCTATCTGGAAGCTACCAAAATGGTAGGCGGCGTGCCTGTCATCGTAGACGCAGGGGAGACCCAAGGATTCAAAATCACACCGGCAGAACTGGAAGCGGCAATCACACCAAAGACGAAGCTCCTTTTATTAAATAACCCTTCCAACCCAACAGGCGCACTCTACACAAAAGAAGAGCTTTATGCCCTGTGCGAGGTTTGTGTGAAGCACGATCTCTACATCATGGCAGATGAGATTTACTATCATCTCGTTTACGAAGGTGCGTTTTTCTCAGTCGCCGCCCTCAGTGAGGAGATCAAAGAACGCACCATCCTCATAAATGGTGTCTCCAAGAGTTACGCCATGACCGGCTGGCGTGTGGGATATTCAGCCTCTAATAGTACAATCGCAAAAGTGATCTCCAATTTCGTCAGCCATTCCACAGGCTCTCCCGCAACCATGTCCCAAATCGCGGCAGTAGAAGCCTTAGAAGGTGATCAAAGCTCTGTCTACAAAATGAAAGAAGCCTTTCAGGAGCGGCGCGACTATATCTGCGCCCGGGTCAACGCCATGGACGGTGTGAGTTGTCTTGTCCCTCAGGGTGCTTTCTATATTATGATGAACCTGGAAGCCCTCATTGGCAAAACACTAGGGGATAAGGTAATCGAAAACGGTGACGACTTTGCAATGGCCTTCCTGAACAAGGCAGAAGTCGCCGTTGTCCCCGGCAGTGGATTCGGCGCCCCGAATTTTGTCCGGCTTTCTTACGCAACCTCTATGGAGCAAATCAAAGAGGGAATGGATCGTTTGGAAACATTTCTAGAAGAGTAAAATATTTCTCTCCCCCCACGCAAAAGGGTAGGGAGGGGGAGGGGTAAATCAAAGTTTTGTAATATTTTCATTGTTTTTTATAGAAATCAGGAGGTAATATCATGCGTGTTCTTCTTGTAAACGGCAGTCCAAAGGAAACAGGATGCACCTTTACAGCTCTCGGCTTTGTAGCGGAGGAGTTAGAGTCCAGGGGAATTGAGACCAAAATCTTCCAGCTCGGCACAGCTCCGATAGAAGGGTGCCGCGCTTGTAACGCATGTGTCAAGACAGGCAGTTGTATCGTTGATACCATCGTAAACGAATGCGCGGAGGAGGCAAAGACCGCAGACGGCTTCGTGTTCGGCTCTCCAGTCCACTTCGCCTCAGCCGGAGGGAAGATCACTTCCTTTATGGATCGCCTGTTTTACTCTACGAAAGCCAAACCATTCCACGGCAAACCCGCCGCCGCTCTAGTCAGTTGCAGAAGAGGGGGAGCCACTGCCGCCCTTGATCAACTATATAAATACTTGGCATACAGTCACACGCCCATTGTATCCAGCCAATACTGGAACATGATCCACGGCAACACCCCGGATGAGGTACGCCAAGATCTAGAAGGCGTGCAGATTATGCGCACCATAGGCCGGAACATGGCCTGGCTTCTCCAGTGTATTGAAGCAGGCAAAGGGGCAGGGATTGCATTCCCGAAACCAGAACCTGTCGTCCGCACAAACTTTATCAGATAAGTATGAATTTATTTAAAAAATTGCTCATACCCGAAATAGAGGTCCAACTAGACCAAAGCTATTCGCAGAATATGTCGTACAACATTTCATTGCACAAGGTCGCATCGGTCGTATCGTAAATAATCAAGGTTCAATTCGCATTCCGGTTTTCAAGTTTCGCCCCATCAGATTAGAGCTTGATGATCTGTATTACTCTCTCATATTGTCCGAAAAAAAGGCCGTCCTGCTCAGGTACTTCGGAATGGTCTGAGATTAAAAAATCTCCAGCCACAAAGGGGAGAGGGAGTATATTTATAAAGTTTTAATTCGTGAGTATAATTAAATGAATTAATATACTTTTACATATTCGGTATATATTAAACTGTTTTAATTTACATCGGAAGTAAAATATATGCATATCTATTTTGCAAATATTGTTTACACACGCAGTAAACATATCAATCAAACCGCTGTGCTTGATGACTAGGATTGGTCATCAAGCACAGCGGTTTGATATTTTGTATTTAGAAACCCAATTACACACAACACGTCTTTTGCAGAAAGAGCAAATCATCAAATACAAATCTAAAGGAAGCACACACTCTATCAGGTAACATTCTAAAACAAAAGCAAAACACTTCTTACACGGAAACCTCTTACTCCCCACAGAACCCCTTATTCAATATCCGCTTTCTTCGCTTTGACATTTGCCAAGGGCGAAGCCTTCGCCGCCAGCCTGAGCTCAGAGTTATCCACATGGGTATAGATCTGCGTCGTATTCAAATGGTCATGTCCCAACACCTCTTGCAGAGTCCGCACATCCACGCCATTCTGCAAAAGCAAGGTCGCCGCCGTGTGGCGTAGCTTATGGGATGAATACTGCGTGCTGTCAAGTCCCGCCATAAGCAGATACTTCTTTACAATATGATGCACCGTGCTCCGGCTCATACGATTTTGATTTCGAGACACAAAGAGCGCATTCTTTTCCTTACACTGCATCAGCTCACGCACAGCCAGATAATTTTGCATGGCCTCCTGACAGGCATCGTTTAGATAGATGATCCGTTCTTTGTTGCCTTTCCCAATCACACGAATATAGTCACCCCGGACATCTGTCAGGTTTAAACCAATCAGCTCCGAGATCCGAAGTCCGCAATTAAGAAACAGCGTGATAATCAAATAGTCCCGTTCGATGTACTTTCCATCAATGGATGATAAGAGCTGAATACATTCTTCCAATGACAGAAACTTCGGAAGCGAACGTAAAGACTTCGGCGTATCCAAATCCTGCATGGGATTCTGCTCAATCAGTTTCACTTTCATATTCAGATACTTATAGAAAGACCGAATCGTCGCAACCTTTCGCGCTCTGGATGTGGGCGACAATCCATAAACCGCATTCCGGCTACGCTGATTCTTCACACGATCTCTGGATAGATGGTTTAAAAAGGCATATACATCTGTCACACTGATGGATTTGATAAAGTCCAGGTCAATATCCAAAATAGGGATGCTCTCAAAAACCGCATCAGCAGATACAATCCCGCGATATATCTTCATAAAGCGAAAGAATATCCGCAAGTCTAGGAAGTATTCATCAATCGTCTTCCTAGAATGGTTGCGAATGTGTTCATGATAGTTTAAGAACTCCAGCATAACAGCCGGTGCCTCACGGCGGTAATCTGCCATAGCCTAAAATCAACTCCTTGAAAGCCGGGGAATGTATTGATTCAGTATATCATAGATAAAATGGCTGCGCAAGAAAAACTGAACAAAATAAAAATTTTGTTCAGTTGGTGAGTTGAGTTAAAATGAATCAAGCTATTCCAGCGGTTTCTAACTACAAAGAGCCATGTCACTGTAAAAACCGGCTCACAGTAACACGGCTCTTTCCTATAGATTGAAATGCACTATGTACGAGGCGACAACACATCGCCTCGCTCCTTCTTTCCTACCAACAGCCCCAACGGCCTCCACAGCCTGAGCGACAGCCGCAACCGCAACCCCGCTGACCGCAAACCGCACAACCGATACCTAGACCCAGTAGTAACCCTAGCATACGTAGCACCTCGAATCTAAAAATGAATTGAACAAAAACTTCTGTCCAACCCAGTCTATGCAAGCGTCTACCAAATGGTCACACGGCAGGATGGCACAATATACATGTCATCTTCTTCCGTCACCGCAAAAGTATCGTAGAACTCACCCAAATTCCCCAGTTGCAGATTGGCACGCAACTTGCCCGGCGCGTGGACATCTAGTGCGAGCAAAAGCGCTGTGTACTCCGGTGTACTCACACTACGCCAGATTGTCGCCCAGTTTCGGAAAAATGCCTCCGGATCGCCATCCGGCATGGACTGCACTACATCAAGAGCAGTCGCAAGCCCACCGGCGTCTGCGATATTTTCGGATACCGTCAGTGTTCCGCATACAGTAGATTCTCCATAAGAAACACCATCAAATAGCGCTATCATAGCCTGCGCCTTTTCCGAAAACGCCCCATAGTCTGATTCCGTCCACCAATCAGACAAACTACCATCCGCACCGAATTGTGCGCCGCTTAGATCAAAGGCATGTGTGATTTCATGAGCAATCACTGCACCAATCCCACCCAGGTTCGCACTCATAGATTGATCCGAACAATAAAACGGCGCCTGTAAAATCGCCGCCGGAAAGGTAATCGCATTCGCCAAGGGATTATACTGGGCATTCACCGTATGGGCTGACATATTCCAAGCGGAGCGATCAACCTCCGTACCAAAGCGCGCAAAACTTTCCTCTCGTGCCATACGTGCAAAGGCCAAAGTATTACTGAGTAGCGACCCGCCGTCATCTGAATCTGTAACCACAAAGCGCGCGTAGATCGGCTCAATTTGATCCGGGTATCCGATACGAACCGTCAGTGTATCCAGTTTGTCCAGCGCCGCCGAAATTGTCTCCGTACTGAGCCAATCGTTTGCCAGTAGCCGCTCACGGAAGGCTTCCATCAAATCATCTGCCATCGCCGAAACTTCCGCCCGTGGAACCTCACCAAAGTATGTTTGTCCATAGTACTGTCCAATCACAGACCCAAAAACTTCCGTTGCAAGCAAAAATGCAAGATCCCGGGGATCTCGCTGTCCGCTTTGTCCTGTGATGGCATTGCTGTAAGCTTGTGCTGTATTCAAAAACATCTGATCTAAAAAGCCCGCCAAATCAAACACTGTGCGCACAAGCATCCAATCCCGAAGCAGTTCAAAATGCGCCTCAGTCAGCAAGTCCGGCAGTGCCGCAAGGTGTTCAGGATTCCGCACAATCACAGAGTCCGGGCGCTGATTCAAAAGACCTTGCACCAACCGATCAAAATCAAGCGCTCCGCCAAATCCTGCAAAAGTATCCATCTCAGTCGGATGATACAGCTCCGCATAATCAGAAGTTTCCAGCCTAGTCTTGCTATACGGCACAAGCAAGCGATCAAAAGCCAATGCGTTTTCCATGACGATCGCAGGCTCCGGAATAGACGCCATCTCCAAAAGCGCAATACCGGTTTCCGCAAACACGTCCAATAGCATAGCACCAAGTGGATCGCTGTAATAACTTACATCTGGCAGAAACAAGCTGGCTCCGTCAACATACAGGGCATGATATCCCGCATTGCCCATATCAGGTGCGATGGACAAGGAAAACGGCAAAGGCAAACCATCCAGCACCCATTGATCCAGTTCTGCACAAAGCTGTGAGAGATTCTGAAGCTCTGTAATCCGCGCAAGCACAGGTGCAAGCGGTTCTGTACCTTGGGCATTGCGTGTGTCCATATCACGCGCTAATGTCCAATAGGCCAAAAACTGCCCAAGTGCGCCAGATATCTCAGCCGGACACATTGCGGAAAAATCTGCCAACAGCCCAGCATAAACCGAACGAGCCAGCTCACAGAATCCACTAATGGTCGCTCGACCTGGAGATAAAACAGCAGAACTGAGCCAGTCAACGTTGACTGCAGTATAGAAGTCATCCTGGAGCCGAACAGAATCTGACGTAGTTGCAAGTGTTGGCATAACCGTACCAAACACCAACAAAACCGCAAGCAAAATCAAAGCAAAGACACGTATACAACGCAATTTCTCCATCCCGAATCATTCCTTTCAGTCAGATAGTTTGCCCGGAAAAACGAAAACTTTACACGCAATATACATTTATATATTACTTTATATGTTCAGGATATTTTAACGCTCCCCTTCCCCATCACACACTTTATATTATCCTTTCTTTGTAAATATTATGTAAATTATTTTTTAATTTATGAAAATACATAAACTAGAACAAAATAGAGGAAAATAAGGATATATACCGCAAAAAAGAAAGGTTTTCCATCTCAAATGGCAATTTCCACCACACAAAATCTAAGCTCTGGGCGTGTTTCGACACAACTACTTGCTTTTTCCTGGCCGCTGGTGCTGGCAAACTTTCTCCAAACCCTGCACGGTGTGATTGATATCTTACTCACAGGCCGTTTTCTCGGCAAAACCGCCATGAGCGCCGTTGCCATCGGCGGACAACTTGCTTTATTTTTGACTACATTCTCCCTTGGCCTCGCGGCTGGTGGTCAAATTTTAATCGCTCAGCTACATGGCGCCAAAAAAACAAAGGAGCAAAGCAATGCCACAGCCGCTCTCTTCCTCTTATCTATCGCCATCGGCATAGTTGTAGCACTCCTCGGTTTTTTCATTGCGCCCCTGGCATTGCGCTTCCTCCAAACACCGGAAGAAGCATTTGAAGGTGCCTTAGGATATATGCAAATTACATCCTTAGGTCTCGTGTTCACTTTCCTTTACAATGCCATAGCCGGCGCCCTCCGCGGACGATGCAACTCACGCGGACCACTTTTATTCTCCGCTGTGTCAACCTTTCTTCACATAGCCCTTAGCCTTTTATTCATTGGTAAATGGTCTATGGAAGTCAGAAGCCTCGCACTCGCTTTTGTGATCGCCCAAGGAGGCGCTGTAATCTTAGGCGTCGCAAGCCTATTGCGCACACGCCGCGAATTCGGTTTTTCCCTTCACCCCAAATCCCTCTTTCTCTCATACAAAACACTGAGTCAAATCCTCAAAATCGGTGCCCCCTTTGGGCTTCAGATGGGACTTCTAAATCTCTCCAATCTCTTCATCACACGTCTCATAAACCCATACGGCATAGCGGCCTCCGCCGCACTCGGTGCGGGTAGCCGGATTACAAATCTCCTCACCCTACCTATGATGGCAATCGGCAACGGTACATCTACCATGATCGGACAAAGTCTCGGCGCCGAGAAACCGAGCCGAGCAATCTCCGCTGTCCGCTGGGGACTGGTATATACCCTCCTTTTTGTATCCCTCACCACTTCCCTGACCCTGCTATTCCCAAGCACACTCCTAGGTCTATTCACATCAGAAGCAGAGGTCATCCAAATCGGCACCGTATACCTCACCACCCTGGCCTGGGGCTATGCCGGACATGCACTACACACAAGTTTCAACGCCCCTATCCTAGGCTCCGGCATGACAGGCCGTTCCCTGTTCGCCACAGGTACCGAGGCGCTCATCGGTCGTATTGCCCTCACCTGGCTCTTTTCCCTCTTTTGGATGCTCCCCGGCATTTTTCTCGCCCAAGCAATCGCACCCTATCTCGCCGCCGCTTTATCTTTTACCTTTTTCCTCTCAGGAAGTTGGAAAAATCACCGATTAAATAGTTGACAAATCCACCCCATAATCATCATTATGTAAACAAAATTTCTCCTGTCAAACTATAAAATTTTCCGCGTTCAAGATTTGTTTTCATTTCTGTTACGAATCCGTAACAATATCAAGTTATACTATCTTCAAGCTCATTCCCCAATACCAATCACTGCCCCTCTGCCTGATTGTCGGAACACCGATTCAGGCAGAGGGGCAGACCAATTCTGACAGGTTTTTCAGAAAGAATCGGCTAAAATCTTGCTATAGGACAAGATTTCAGCCGATTTTTTATATGTATACAAAAAAGGAGCAAGTAGAAATGCAACTATCCACCACCCACAAAGACGGTTTCCTGGAACTGAGACTGTCAGGCGAACTTGACCACCACGCCGCCCGCAATGCCATGCAGAAGATCGGTGTAGTCATCGACCAAACCCTTCCTAGGGATTGTGTCTTAGACTTGGGAGGACTCACCTTTATGGACTCTTCCGGCATTGCAGTTGTCTTAAACACACACAAGCGCATGATGGAGATCAGCGGACGTTGCGCCGTCATAAACGTACAGAACCAGCCCATGAAGGTACTCATCGCCTCCGGGATCTATCGCATTGTAGAAATCGCAGAAGCCGTTTAAGAAGGAGAGAGAAATCATGAAGCAGACAAACTACATAAAACTGGAGTTCCCAAGCAGAAGCGTAAACGAAGGATTCGCCAGAAATGCCCTGGCCTGTTTTGCCGCCCAGCTGGATCCCACCCTGGAAGAGCTGGGTGACATCAAAACAGCCGTCAGCGAAGCGGTGACAAACGCCACCGTCCACGCCTATCCGGATGTGATCGGCAAAATTGTCATCCGCGCAAAGATCACAGCAGACAACGAAATCGAAATCACTGTCCGTGACTGGGGGCTCGGGATCCCAGACATTGATCAAGCACGAACACCTATGTTCACAACCGGCGGAGAAGAGCGTTCCGGCATGGGCTTTACCATTATGGAAAGCTTCATGGACAAAGTCCGAATTCGTTCCACACCTGGCAAAGGGACAGTCGTCACCATGCGGCGCAAAATCTCCATGCGGATTGGCGGAAAATAGATGCATGAGGACAAGCTAAAACTAATCAAACGCGTCCAAGAGGGCGACCGGGACGCCGGCGAACAGATGGTAATCGAAAACGCAGGCCTCATCTGGTCAATCGCCCGGCGTTACTTTGGACGTGGCGTGGATAACGACGATCTCTATCAAATCGGCTGTGTGGGCTTTATTAAGGCCATGCAGGGCTTTGACCTGAACTACGGCACCCAATTCTCCACCTACGCTGTCCCCAAGATATCCGGCGAAATTCGGCGCTTTCTACGGGATGACGGTGCCATCAAGGTAAACCGCGGGATCAAAGAAAACGCCATGAGCATCCGTACCGCCCGGGGAACACTGGAACAGCGTCTGGGACGAGAACCCACCCTATCCGAGATCAGCGCCGAAACCGGGCTTACAGTCGAAGAAATCGCCATCGCGGAGACCGCAACAGCGAGCACGGAGTCTCTCCAACGCGAAACCGGCGAGGATGGATTTACACTAGAACAAGTCCTAGGCGACCCCACCCAAGAGGAGCGCCTGATTGAGCATGTCTCTCTCAGAGAAGCCATGGACAAGCTCCCGGAGAAGGAGAAAAGTGTCCTAGCTCTCAGATATTGGCGCGGCATGACACAGGACAAGGCGGCGAAAGTGCTTGGGGTGAGCCAGGTACAGGTATCGCGTCTGGAACGGCGGGCTGTGGAGCAGCTGAGAAGGTTGTTGGAGTGAGGGAACCCCCTGATGGGAAGCGGTTGGCTTCTCATCAGGGGGTTGTGTGCCTTTATATATCTAAAACATGCTTATTTGCACCAGGAATATCGTGTTCTTTTAAACGTACAACAAATTCCTCATAACCAATGCAATCTACAGGAACTTTAATTAATTGCTTCAGTATTTTCCCCGGTATATCTTTCGGAACAATTTTCACATGTTTCTTCCTGTCTAAAACATTCTCTGAAATCTGCAAAGATTCAAGCTCTTGAAAGGTGTAAGTGTCTTTTCTAAACAAAGTTCGCAAATGAATTTCATCTCCGTCAACCCTAATCTTCCAAGTCAGGCCTGATAGTATAAGATAAATTGCCGGCACGCTAAAAAAAGCAATATCAACTCCTAAGTTACGGCTAGGCATCAAGATATGAAGCAAAACTACAGTACCAAGCCATCCCAAAACCCGAAGTGCAATCGCTTTCTTTGGTTGCCTCATAACAAAATTTGATTGATTCAATATACCGCACTCCTCAACTATAAATTGTCTGTACTATTTATACTTTACACCCCCCCTAAAAATTGTCAAGTTTTTTGCACCCATAGGCACATTCCTCCCAAACAAACATAGAATAAGAAGAAATCCAACCATTAAGGAGGCAAACCCTATGGGCACAGGCCATCTCATTCTACAAGTCCGCACCGACGAGGATGCCCTCCCAATCCCAAACGCACACGTCATCCTGCGTAACCGGGAGGGCAAAGCATTGTTTGAAACCTTCACAGATGCAAACGGCAACACCGAACCCCTGGAACTGGAAGCGCCCGACAAAGCCCTCACCTTAGACGAAAACCACACAAAACCCGCCTATTCCGAATGGCAGATAGACGTCTCAAAAGAAGGCTTCGTCACAAGCCACATCCACAACGTAGAGATCATCGACGGAGAGACCGCCGTCCTCCCTGTCCACCTCCACCCCCTCGTGGACAAACCAGACGCCCCCCATGATGAAGACATCACCATCCCTCCCATGTTATCCTATCTCCCGGAAGAGGCGCAGACGATCCCCTATCAAGACGATAAAACCCGCCAAGCCGTCCCGGCGATCTTCATGCCGGCAAATCCCCACCAAGTCCCCGACCCGCCTCGAGAGGTGTTTATCCCAGACTTCATCACCGTCCACCTGGGCGCACCCACCAACACAGCCGCCCGGAATGTCCGGGTCCGCTTCAGCGACTACGTAAAGAACGTTGCCGCCAGCGAAATCTTCGCCACTTGGCCTGAGAGCTCCCTGATTGCAAATGTCCACGTCATCGTCACCTTCGCCCTAAACCGCCTCTACACCGAATGGTACAGAAGCCGGGGTTTTAACTTCGATATCACCAACTCCACCGCATTCGACCAATACTATCGCCCCGGCGCCCAGACATTCGACAGCATCAATCGAGTGGTAGATGACTACTTAAACACCTACGTCCACCGTCAAGGCTTCTCCAACCCTTTCTTCACCTCATTCTGCAACGGCACCACCGCCACCTGCGGCGGCCTCTCCCAATGGGGTACGGTAACCCTTGCCAATCGCGGTCTCTCTCCTCTTGAAATCTTGCGGCATTACTATCCAAATGATGTTATGTTAACCGAAAGCGATAATGTCCGTGGTGTGCAAGAATCTTTCCCCGGTACCGCCCTCCGTGTTGGAAGTTCAGGCGCCGCTGTCAAACGGATGCAAGATGACCTAAACCGCATCCGTGTAAACTTCCCCCTTATCCCGCAAATCCCAAACCCCAACGGTACATTCGGCCCAGAGACGGAGCAAGCCGTCCGTGTCTTCCAGCGCACCTTTAATCTCGCACAGGATGGCGTAATCGGTCGTAACACATGGAATCAAATTACCCACATTTACAACGCCGTTTCCAGACTCGCCGAGCTCGATGCCGAAGGCAAGCGCTATAACATCGGCGAAAACCCACCAAATGTCGTCCTCCGCCGCGGATCACGAGGTGCGGATGTGCGGCAATTGCAGTTCTTACTTAATACCATCTCCCAATTCAACGACGCAGTCCCCCCTGTCATCGAAGATTCCAACTTCGACCAACGGGACGAAGCCGCTGTCATGGATTTCCAGAGAGCCTATAATCTCCCGCCTGATGGCATAGTCGGTCCCATGACCTGGCGCCAGCTCTATGCGGTCTTTCGCGGCATACAAGAAAGTCGTCCCCCTGCAACTACAACACCGCCTACCGTACCGCCTTTCCCGGGTATGCTACTCCGTGTCGGATCCCGGGGTGATGAGGTACGTTTGATCCAGACTTGGTTAAACAGAGTCCGGCAAAACCAGCCAACAATCCCGGAACTCGTTGTGGATGGCATCTTCGGCCCCATCACCCAGAGCGCTGTCATCGCATTTCAGCGGGCATTTGGCCTCAGTCCAGATGGAATCGTAGGCCCAATCACCTGGGGCGAACTAGCAAGAGCCCAAGCACTCGGATAAACGCAGAACCCCCGGCTTTTGATGCATTCAAAATCCGGGGGTTCTCTCGTTTCTACTTGAGCTCAATGAGTAGCTCAATCTCCACCGGAATATTCCCGGGCAGTACATTGGTACCAATCGCACTCCTAGCGCCTAGTCCAACCTCTGAACCAAATACCTCTTCTAAAAATACAGAAGCGCCATTCACTACTTGGGGTTGCTGATAAAAATCAGGCTCACTGGCAACAAATGCAAGGGTTTTCGCAATGGTCTTCACCTGATTCAAATCACCGATGTTCTCATGAATGAGGGCAAGAATATTCAAGGCACAACACTTCGCCGCCTCTTGCCCCTCTTCTAAGGTAAGATCACGTCCAAGCTTCCCCTTCTGAAACAGCACACCGTCTAGATCCGGCCCACAACCTGATACATAGGCCAACTTCTCCCCAAACAGCTTGACTGGCGCATACACACCACCCTTTGCCGGCGCTTTCGGCAATGTAACTCCCATGGATTGCAGTTTTTCATATACACACATAAATTCTTCACCTTTTCCTGATATTCTAAGAATATTTTATGTTTCCCGAGGACACATGTCAAGCAACAAATTCGTAAATCCCCAAAAAGAAAGAGAGCTTTCGCTCTCTTTCTTCAACTCTTATTTACCCTCAGAAGCCATTCCCAGATACTTTGGCTTCTCTTTATACTTCGTATGAAGCCATTTGTGTGCAGTGTGGCCGCCCGGATCACCCAGCACATCGCGATAGACTACTTCTACCGTCGGGCTCTCATGGGATGTGTGCAGATCTCTCTCCGCGCCGCCTTGATGTAAAGCGTCACCGCGCAGGTTTTTCACATCCGTATAGCTCATTGTAACACCTGACTGAATAGGCTGTCCGCCGCCGTTGATACAGCCGCCCGGACAAGACATGACTTCGATCACATCATAATACACTTCACCAGCCTTGATGCGCTCTAAAAGCTTGCCAGCATTCACTTGACCGGATACAACCGCGATCTTGATCTTCTTGCCGCCAAGCTCATACTCCGCCTCTTTGAGCCCCTCCATCCCACGCACTGCATGGAAAGCGGATTTCTCAGGCACTTTACAGGTCGTAAGCTCTACCACGGTACGAAGCGCCGCTTCTGTCACACCACCGGTTGTACCAAAGATGAAACCGGCACCTGTGGACTTGCCAAGCTCCGGATCAAAGCTCTCATCCGGCAGACTCGTGAACTTGATACCGGCATTTGCGATCATGCGGCCAAGCTCTCTCGTTGTAATCACGGCATCCACATCATACAATCCCTCTACCGCTTGCTGATAGGGGCGTCTGATCTCGTATTTCTTCGCCACACAAGGCATGACGGATACCACATAGATGTCTTTCGGATCCACACCGATTTTCTCTGCATGATAGGTCTTAATCAAAGCCCCTGTCATCTGTTGCGGAGATTTACAGCTGGATAGATTCGGAATAAACTCCGGATGATAATGCTCACAATAGCTCACCCAGCTCGGACAGCACGAGGTGATGATCGGGAGATCTTCGCCGCTGTTCATACGCGCGATCAGCTCGGTACCCTCTTCCATAATGGTGAAGTCGGCGCCTACGCCAACATCAAACACTTTATCAAAGCCGAGACGGCGCATAGCCGCAACCATCTTGCCCTCTACATTTGTGCCGATCGGCATACCGAAACACTCACCCAAAGCCACACGAACCGCAGGCGCGGGCATGACAACAACATGTTTCTTCTCATCCGCAAGGGCTTCATATACTTCAGCCGTATTGTCCACCTCGGATAGCGCCCCTGTCGGACAAGAAACGATACATTGTCCGCAAGAGATACAGGCCATCTCACCTAGATTGCGCTCAAAGGGAGAGCCGATATGTGTCGCAAATCCGCGCTCATTGGGGCCGATAACAGCAACCTCTTGGGTTTCTTTACAAGCCGCTGTACAACGACGGCAGAGCACACATTTTGAGTTATCCCGCACAACAGACGCCGTAGAACGCTCGATCTGTGGCTTGAGCTCATCGTCTGCATAGCGCAAACCATCTACGCAGAACTCAGTGGCAAGCTTTTGTAGCTCACAATTCAAGTTGCGCGTACAGCTCAGACAGTCTTTTCTGTGGTTGGATAGGATAAGCTCTAAGGTCATCCGCCGTGCATCCCGGACTTTTTGTGTGTTGGTGAAGATTTCCATTCCCTCATTAACCGGATAAACACAGGCCGCAACGAGAGTTCTGGCGCCTTTCACTTCAACCATACAAATCCGGCAGGCGCCGATTGCGTTGATTTTCTTCAGGAAGCAAAGCGTTGGGATTTCAATACCCGCAATTTGCGCCGCCTCTAAGATCGTAGCGGTAGACGGACATTCAACTTCCTGGCCGTTGATTAACACTTTTACTGTACTCATATTGTCTGTCACCTCCACTACTTCTTGATGATGGCGTTTGGCTTACATTTGTCAATACAAGCGCCGCACTTAATACATTTGTCTTGAATTACTTCAAAGGTCTCCGGCTTCTTCACTTCACCCACAATCGCATCTGTCGGACAAACACGCTTACAAAGTGTACAGCCGATACATTTATCTTGGAGGATAAAGTATTGCAAGAGATCCTTACAAACACCAGCCGGACAGCGTTTTTCTAACACGTGCGCCTCGTACTCATCACGGAAGTGATGTAGCGTGGACTGCACCGGATTCGGCGCTGTTTGACCCAGACCGCAAAGAGAATTTTCCTTAATATGCGAAGAAAGCTCTTCCAGCATATCTAGGTCTTCCATGGTACCGTGACCTTCGGAAATTTTCTCCAAAATATCCAGCATACGTTTTGTTCCGATCCGGCATGGCGTACATTTACCGCAACTCTCTTCCACAGTAAAGTCCAGGAAGAACTTCGCGATATCTACCATACAGTTGTCATCATCCATAACAATGAGACCGCCGGAACCCATCATGGAGCCAACGCTCATGAGGCTATCATAGTCGATGGCAATATCAAGCATATGCGCCGGGATACATCCGCCGGAGGGACCGCCCGTTTGCGCCGCCTTGAAGGCTTTTCCGTTGGGCACACCGCCGCCGATCTCTTCTACGATCTCACGGAGGGTAATCCCCATTGGAACCTCAACCAAACCTGTGTTTGTGATGTTTCCGCCAAGGGCAAATACTTTTGTCCCCTTAGATTTCTCCGTACCCATAGCGGCAAAAGCTTCCGCCCCGTGGAGCATAATCCAAGTGATGTTGGTAAAGGTCTCTACGTTATTGAGCACAGTCGGTTTGCCAAACAAACCCTTAACCGCCGGGAATGGCGGACGGGGACGCGGCTCACCGCGCTGGCCTTCCAGGCTCATCATAAGGGCAGTTTCCTCACCACAGACGAAAGCGCCCGCGCCTAGACGTACTTCAAGGTCAAAGCTAAAGTCTGTACCAAAGATATTGTTCCCCAAAAGTCCATATTCACGCGCCTGTCTGATCGCAAGTTCCATCCGCTCAACCGCGATTGGATATTCCGCACGAACGTAAATGTAACCCTGGCTTGCCCCAATTGCATAAGCGGCAATCGCCATGGACTCGATGATATTATGCGGGTCGCCCTCCAAAATAGAGCGATCCATAAACGCCCCGGGATCCCCTTCATCGGCGTTACAGCAAACATATTTAATATCGCTCTTCTCTTTCGCGGCAAAACGCCACTTGAGCCCTGTTGGGAAGCCGGCACCGCCTCTGCCCCGCAGACCAGACGCTAAAATCTCATCAATGACTTGCTCCGGTGTCAGTTTTGTCAGACACTTCGCCAAAGCTTCATAACCGTCAAAAGCAATGTACTCATCAATGCTCTCTGCATCAATCAGACCGCAGTTTCTAAGAGAGATACGGAGTTGCTTTTTATAAAAGCTCGTCTCACTGAGACAGCCAATATGATCCTCTTTTACAGTCTCTTGATAGAGCAGTCTCTCTACCACACGACCCTTCAAAAGGTGCTCTTCCACGATTTCCGCGATATCTTCTACTTTGATCTCAGAGTAGAACGATCCTTCCGGATAGACCACCACAATCGGCCCCAAAGCACACAGACCAAAACAGCCGGTTAGAATAACTTTCGCTTCATTCTCCAAGCCGAATTTTTCAAGCTGTACGTTAAATTCTTCTGTAATCTCCTTACTTTTCGCGGCAATACAACCTGTTCCGCCGCAGACAAGGATGTGGTTTCTCACAAAATTCATTTCGCTTTCATTCCCTTCTTCTTCAGCACACGTGCCACCTGGGTGCCCACATGTAAACTGTTCGATTTTATGATAGTCCTATTTCACAACTGACCCAACCGTATATTCACTCACAACTTGGCGATTCACCAGATGCTCCAGTACCACACGTGCCGCTTTTTCAGCGTCCATGCCCACATAGGTGACTTTGTCTTTCCCCGCCTCAAACACTTCCACAATAGGCTCGTGCTGGCAGAGTCCGATACAGCCTGTCTGTCCTACGGTGACATTAGTCAGACCTCTTTTTCTCACTTCTTCTGAAAATGCGTTGAGGACAGGTCTGGCTCCCGCCGCGATCCCGCAAGTTGCCATACCGACTACCACACGGAAGTCATTGCCGTCGGCTTGCCGTAAGTCGATCTGATTTCTCATTTGCTCTCTTATCGCACGTAGTTCTTCAATGGATTTTGGCATAATCAGGCCTCCTAATCTATTTCGTTTTCTATCGATGCCTCTAGTTCCTCTAAATGACCCCGAATCCAATGCAGAACGTCTGGCATATTCAGGGGCACATCTTCTAAAATTTCCCGAATCTCTCTCGTATCAAATTGCAGTGTTTGCGTATCTGTCATATAGCGGTAGATAAAGTCCACATCCGGTGCGCCCTGTATCAAGGTGATCAAGGTCTCCACCATATCCCCTAAGGGCGGTATATCAATATGAGAGCGGACGAATGTACATTGAAGCGTGGTTCCTTGCCCAAGCGTACTCTCTATGTGAAGCGACCCGCCTGTCTGTTCTGCCGCCATTTGGAAAAGCGGAATGCCCATCCCCATCTTCCTTGTGGTTCGCGTAGTAACAAAGGGCTCTGTCACTGTCGCAAGTAAATCTGGAGCCATCCCCAGACCATCGTCTGCAATGGTAATCTCCACCCGATCCTGAGACACGCTGTTTGTAACGGAAATCTGAATGCACTTCGCCTCCGCCTGGAGGGAATTTTGGACAAGATCCAAAATGTGCAGAGAGAGTTCTTTCATCGACGGTTTACGCCTTTCCTTTTGCCTCTTCTTCGATGTAGCGGTCAATCACAGGCTCAATCTCGCCTCTGTTCAGCTTACCATATACATCGTCGTTGATGGTCAAAACCGGAGCCAGTCCGCAAGCGCCGATACAACGAGTCGCCTCTACTGAGATTGTCCCGTCATCTGTAATTTCACCGGCTTTACAGCAGACTTTTTGGCTGATATCGTCCAAAATATCCCCCGCACCCCTTACATAACAAGCGGTACCCATACAAACGGCAATATTGATCTTGCCTTTCGGGTTCATGGTAAACTGCGAGTAGAAAGACGCAATCCCGTAAACCTCAGTAAGTGGAATATCCAGTCCCTCTGCGATCATGATCTGAACTTCCTCCGGCAGGTAACCGTAAATCGTTTGCGCGGCCTGCATCACCGGCATTGTGCCTCCTGTTTGACCTTTGTGCGCGTCAATCACAGCTTGCAGTTTCGCTTCCTGTTCCGCTGTCCCGGTAAACGGAACTGTTGTTTTTTGATTTGGCATCGTTCGTGCTCCTCCCTCGTGATTTTTTTAACACTAAAAGACATTATAACATATTTGTCGAAAAAGTACAGTCCCTATTTTCAAACAATTTATAGCAAAATTCCCGCCTTTTCCCTACTTGCTTCTATGGCCTCAATCACACCTCTCGCAGAACGATCCTGTAAACGAATTTTTCGCTTCGGATCGGGTATCCGATCCAAACTGTGGGCATCAGAGTTTGTAATGTGGGGAAGCGATATCCCATGAGTCTGCCGAAACGCCTGACTATCACAATCCGCCGTAAGCTCTATCACAGGAAACTGCATAGCCGGATCATAAAATCCCAAATTTGATAGGATAGAAAAAGACTGCCGATCCACATGGGCAGGAACCGCAGTCCCGCCAAAGGATTTCACCAAGTTGTAGACCTCATAAATACCGATATCCGTAGCGGAAATCAGAAGCTTCCCCTCTCCACCAAGAAGCTGATCCTCCGCGTCCATACAGAGCTGGCTACCAAAGATATCAGCCCGATTTTTGGTGTCCGGCAACTTTGTGTATACATAGTCCGTAAACAGACCCGAAGCCATCAAATCCGGCAACAGGCACAGGACATGCACCTCTTCCCTGGTACAAAGCTCCATAGCCGGAATAGCCAAGATTCCTACCTGTGCAGAAGCCTCCACAACACCTTTACAATTCCGGGTGGAGTTGTGATCTGCCACCGCAATGACTTCATATCCCGCCAAGGCCATCATCTGGGCAATGTTTTGGGGTGTCATATCCTCCTCCCCGCAAGGGGAAAGACAGGAGTGGACATGAAAATCGTAATACAACTCAAACATCAGAGTTCCTACTTGTCCGCAAGAAGCGCGCCAAGACGGCAAGAGAGCTCATACGTAGACAAGGGACTGCTAAACAGAGGGAGTCCACGCCCCGTAGCCTGCTTCAACAAGGCCTCATCCGGCTTTACATCTTCCGTTAGCACCACACAGGATACGTCCGCCATAAGCGCCGCCGCCGCCACATTCTGATTGGACATAATGGTCATCCAAACCGAACCGGACTGCGCCCGCCCCATGACCCAACTGATCATATCCCCCGCATATCCGCCGGAGATCGGGAAGTCTAAATTTGCATCCGGTGTCCAGTTTTGCAAAGATAGGCTGTCGGCAAGCTCTTTCACTGTCATAATAAGTACCGTCCTTTCATTTACACTTCCTCCGCATCTTTTCCCTTGCGGAAAGGCGGTGGCAGATACGCATCCGCATCTCCAGTCTCTGAGATCGTCTGCATACGCTCTCTCATACGGAAAATGCAATCATCTTCCGAGGCAAAGCCCAGTACCACATCCTCCGCTAGCGCCCTGCAACAGGGTGTCCCGCAAGAGCCGCAATCCAGTCCCGGCAAAAGTTCAATCAGTGCGCTGATCTTCTGGTATCGCTCCATGGCAACCGTGCGGTTTTCAGCCAAGTGCCAAACGGAACTTTCCTCAAATAACTTATCCGACAAAACAGTTTCCGCTTTTAGATCCTGCGGGTTTAACTTGTTCCTCGACTTCGGCATGTATTTCATCAGTTGCCGAATCCGAGATTTTGCCACATAAGGATTCTCCACAGTCAAACATCCGCCCACACAGCCCTGATTACAGGCGCCCAGTTCCAAAAAACTCACATGCCGGATCTTTCCATCTTCTACATCCTCTAACACTTCAATCACATGCTCAATCCCATCAACTGCCAAGTGGTTTTCAAGCATTAAGGATGCGGATTCTCCGCCGGACAGCGCCCAAGAAATCCCTGTCATCCCGCTTTCTACAAGCTGGGGCACGTTTTCCCGCCGCATATGGCCTAAGAGCTTCTTATAGATTTCCGTCATAGAAAACGCGCCGTCAATGACAGGTTTATGTAAATGATCCGGCGCATGGATGGCTGTCACTTTCGCGGGACAAGGCGTGATGAAAAATATCCCAATCTGCTCAGGCAGAAGCCCTGTCCGCGCCACTGCCTCTTCCCTCGCATGAATCGCCGCAAGCTCCATAGGTGCGATATGCTTTGCGATATTATCAATCAGCTTCGGAAAACGCGTACAGATTAGACGCACAACAGCCGGACAGGCCGAGGAGATCAGCGGCATCTCAAAGGATTCTTCCTTGAGGGCATCACTTGTAATCTCCGAGAGCATTTCCGCCCCCTTTGACACCTCATACACGTAGTCAAAGCCAATTTCCAACAGTCCCGCAAGCACCTGATTCACATCATCTAAGTTTTGAAACTGCCCATAAAGCGCCGGTGCCGGGAGTGCCACTGTATAGGAAAACTCTGCCAACCGCGTCATTGGGTCATAGACCGCTCGCTTCGCATAATGGGGACAAACCCGAATACACTGTCCGCAGTCGATGCAACGCTCATCTATAATCGTCGCCCTGCCCCGGCGAACCCGGATGGCCTCCGTCGGACACTGTTTGATACAGGCCGTACAGCCCTTACACTTCTCTTTTATCAGGGTAACCGCATGTTGCATTTCGTCCCCCTTATCAACTTGCTACAATCCGAATAGTCAAAGTAGTGCCGACCCCCACTTGAGACTGAACATCTAGTTCATCCGAATGCCGTTTGATGTTCGGAAGCCCCATACCTGCCCCGAAGCCAAGTTCCCGAATCTCCTGTGTCGCGGTGGAAAATCCCTCTTGCATGGCCTGTTCAATATCCGCAATCCCGGGACCCATATCCCGTAACACGATTTCGATATCAGAAGCCTCGATACTGACATCCGCCGTGCCGCCGTTTGCGTGGATCATCATATTAATCTCGCCCTCATACATACAAATCGCCGCCCGCCGAACGGTTTCACTGTCAAAGTTCAGCTGTTTCAGCACCCGCTTCACATCGCTGGATGCCTCCCCAGCTGACATGAAGTCGCTTCCGTCTATGTCATAATACAGATTCAATTTACTCATAGCTTATGCCTCATCTTGGAAAAGTCCGCTACTATACAGCTTCCCACAGGCCGCATACATGGGATATTGCGTCGCCATAAGTACGATCTCCTTATCTTTCGCCAAATTCACCATCTGCTCATCCGGCGTCTTCCCCCGCACGATGACCACACAGCTCATGTCCATCATCTCCGCTGTACGTATCACCTGGGGATTCAAAAGCCCCGTGAGCAAGACGGATTGATTCTTCACAAAAGCCAACACATCACTCATGAGATCCGACCCGCAAACCGCGTGAACCTCCCGCTCTAAATGTTCCTCCCCGCTATAGACTTTTGCCTCCAAAATATCCTTTAAGTCCTGAAGCTTCATAAGACGCTCCCCTTTCTGATGAATGAATGTCTGTATGTATGTATCACATTATACTATGGGCATAGAGCGAATACAATAAGATAAGCCCGGAAACTGTATTGTTTCCGGGCTTATCTTTATCAAAATTTAAATCGCTTCTCTCACATACTTCACAACAGCCTCACTCAAGCGCGCAATCTGCGCCAGATCACAGACTGTGTCCTTCCCTGTGTGAATGTTCGGTATGTAAAACCCACCCATACGAGAGCGTTTCAAAAACGCAAGCATGACCCCTTTTGAGAAGTGTGCATGATCACTCAAATATCCAAACAGATTACTGTTCTTTTGAAGTATCTCAAATCCATCTGCCTGGAAGTGCTCTGCCATAGCTACTCTCTCTTCCACGGCCTCTGCCTCATTTTTAGAAGCAAGCACCAGATAATCACCCGAACCGATACAGTCTAAGTTAATCACCCGGCTCTTCCCAATCTGCGGATATTGTTTTCCCCGCCACTTGGCAAAGGCACTGGAACCCAAAAGCCCAAGCTCCTCCCGATCAAAGAGCACAAAGGCACATTTCCCTCTCAGTTCTGGATCCTCTGCCACAATGGTCGCCACATTGTAAACACCTATGCATCCACTGGTATTATCATTGTGATTGTGCGGATTTTTAATAAAAAACACCATGACAACCACGGCTATGAAAAGGACGGGCGAAAGGATGCTTAACACAGCACGATTTGCAAAGTCAACATCAAATGGGTTTTGCAGAATACCAGGCGACATCAAAAGTATCAGTATCAACGCCCCAAGCAAGCTGGATAGCCCCATCCCCAATGTTTTGACAAAAGGCATCGCAAGCCAACCATTCCGCATGGGCGTATCATAATGCGCTGTAAAGAGAACTTCCGCATCCGGCGCACCGATCACCAGATTCTTGCCGCCGATGGCGCTTTTTTGGATCATCATCTCTTCATCTGTATAGCCGATCTCGCGGAATCCCTCTTTGACACGCGCAATAAAGGCGTCTTTTTCTCGCCCTCTGGCTCTTGTCTCAAACTTTGTGAAAAAGCTTTCCGCTAGATTTTGCACATTCGGTCGAATCATAATTCACTCCACTCATTTCTACAACACAAACACCCATTCTGCAAGATCAGGCGCCCGCCGCCCTTCGACAAAATCCACCATAAGCTCCTGCACTTCTTCACGGGTTGCGATTGAAGTTTGGTAAAGCTCTGTACCCATCTCAGGTCTTTGTGCATCTACCTGTGCTTCCATAATAAAAAATTCGATGCTACCATGTGCTGAACCTCCACGAACTACACGAGTAACCCAGAGCGAATGAACCCCCTGCACAGGCACAGATGCCATCATCATCAAAGAAGGATGCGCCTCCGCATGTAACCGCTGTATTTCAGCACGGACTTCTTCTGTACTGTTCACCTCTACCGGATCATTTTCAGACATGCTTTTACTGGTACGCATCGTATACGTCCGATTCGGATCTGGAGATATGTCCTCGCTTCGCCGAAATGTATTCTGTCCGCCTCGACCACGACTACGGCGGATGTAGGACTGAAATTCATCCGGATTCTTCCAAATTCTCCGCAGACCTTCTTCACGCTCTGGGAAAATCAAAATATGATTTTTCACCTTGTGTGTAGAAAGTACAAGAAGGCAGTTGGGATTCACCGTGACAGATTGTCTCTTTCCCTTGTTGTCATATGTGATGATAAACCACTCTCTGTGCCTGCCCATACCCTCTCGCCGGCACTCTGCCCAAACTACATCCTTGAGCGCAATGATTTGCGTCCGCCCTCGCCAAGCTTTTATGATGTATTCATCATCCATCCGGCTGGTTCTCGTCCGCTCTCCATGTTGCCAAGTCTGCTCCAAGCGTACCGAAGTAAGCTCCGGATGACTTGTCTGTTTGCAAAAGGCATCAACTCTTCCCGGGCGGAGTGCGTCCCCCAAAACAAACAGAATACTCACTAACATTATGATAGGGAAAACCGTCCCATAGATCACATCATCGCTAATAACAAACCCAAAAGCGGCAAGCGCACCCATTCCGAGCGTATACAGCAAGGCAAATTGAAGGCTCTTTTTTCTTAGCTCTTTTTTCTTAGCTCTTCTTTCATACCCCTAGCCCTCCAACTGCTTCAAACTCTCCTCCAAATTCCGAATCAAAGCCCGCCCCTGATCCGCTTTCTCCTGCTCCGCCGCGATGACCTCTTCTCTCGCCTTCTGCAAGAAGCCTTCATTGGAGAGCTTCCGCATAATCTTATCCAAATTCTCCTGAGCCTTGGCGATCTCTTTCCCGATCCGCTCACGCTCTGCGGCGAGATCCACAAGCTCCGCAAGGGGAAGGAAAATTCGTGCGTCTGTCGTCACAACAGTCATTTGTCCCTTGGTACTCTCCGGTGTCTCACTCGTAATGACGAGATCACTCACACAAGCAAGCTTCCCAAAGTAAACCCGCCCCGCTTCAAAGGTCTCTGTCTCCTCTGTCACAATCAGCGCCTTACTCTTTTTCGACTGCGGCACCTTCATCTCACTCCGCCGCGCCCGAATCCCACGGACAGCCTCCATAATCTTGCCAAACTGCGCTTCTTCCGCTGGGAAGTCCAGGTCTTCCCGGAAGACTGGATAGCGCTCAATCATCAGAGCCTCACCCTCACGAGGCAAAGCTTGCCAGATTTCTTCCGTGATAAAGGGCATAAATGGATGGAGTAGCTTCAATGTCTCAACCAGCACAAAGAGAAGCACACGCTCCGCCCCCTCTTTGGCAGAAGCATCTTCCCCACCCAGACGCGGCTTGGTAAGCTCGATATACCAATCGCAATAGGTGTCCCAGATAAAGTCATAAATCTTAGACGCGGCAATCCCCAGCTCGTATTTCTCCAGATTCTCATTCACCTCACGCGCCACCTGATTAAACTGGGACAAAATCCACTTATCCTCAAGCTCCAAATGCGCCGGCAAGCGGTTTTCTGTGATGGTCAGGTTCATCATTACAAAGCGAGAGGCATTCCAAATCTTATTGGCAAAATTCCGCATGGCTTCACAACGCTCGTTGTAATAACGCATATCATTTCCCGGGGAATTCCCGGTGACAATATTAAAGCGCAGGGCATCAGCACCGTAAGTGTCAATCACCTCAATGGGATCCACTCCATTGCCCTCAGACTTACTCATCTTCCGTCCATCTGAGGCACGGATCAAACCGTGGAGCAAGACCTTATGGAAGGGCACTTCACCCATTTGCTCCATCCCGGAGAAGATCATCCGCGCAACCCAGAAAAATAGGATGTCATAACCGGTAACCAATACACTAGTGGGATAGAAGTATTCCAAATCCGGTGTCTTATCCGGCCATCCGAAGACGGAGAAAGGCCAGAGGGCGGAGGAGAACCAAGTATCCAGCACATCCTCGTCCCGTGTAATCTCGGCACTGCCGCAAACTTCACACACACTCGGATCTTCCCGCGACACCGTAACATGTCCGCAAGGTGCGCAATACCACGCCGGGATCTGATGTCCCCACCAGAGCTGGCGAGAGATGCACCAGTCATGGGCGTTCTCCATCCAATTGCGATATATCTTCACAAAACGCTCCGGGATAAACTCAATCCGTCCGTCTTCCACAACATCAAGAGCATCTTTTGCCAAAGGCTCCATCTTCACAAACCACTGGGGACTTGTAATGGGCTCTACAACGGTACTACATCTATAACACACACCAACATTCCGTTGTTGTGTCTCTTTTTTGTCCAGAAGCCCCAAGGCCTCCAAATCAGCCAAAACAAGCTTCCGCGCCTCATAGCGATCTAGTCCTTGATACTTCCCGCCGTTCTCATTGATCTTGGCTTCCTCGTCCAGCACCAAAATCTGCTCTAAATTATGCCGTTTCCCCACTTCAAAGTCATTGGGATCATGGCAAGGCGTCATCTTCACGCAACCTGTGCCGAATTCCATATCCACATACTCATCCGCGATGATGGGGATCTCTCGATCCATCAGCGGCAGTATGACTGTCTTCCCAATCAAATGCACATACCGCTCATCCTCCGGATGAACTGCCACACCGGTGTCACCCAGCATGGTCTCCGGACGGCTTGTGGCAACAACCAGGTACTCATCAGAATCCTTCACCGGATAACGCAGATACCAAAGCGCCCCCTCCTGCTCCTCATGCTCCACTTCCGCATCAGACAGCGCCGTCGTACAATCCGGACACCAGTTGATAATCCGCACACCTTTATAGATAAGCCCCTTCTCATAAAGCCTGACAAACACTTCACGCACAGCACGGCTACATCCCTCGTCCATGGTAAAGCGCTCCCGGCTCCAGTCACAAGAGGAGCCCAGGGTCTTCAGTTGCTCTGTAATCCGGCCGCCGTATTCCTCTTTCCACTTCCAGACACGCTCTAAAAAAGCTTCTCGTCCCAAATCAAAACGAGTCAGCCCCTCCGCTCGAAGCTGTTCTTCTACTTTAATCTGTGTCGCGATCCCCGCATGGTCAGTCCCCGGCACCCAGAGGGCAGAGTAACCCTGCATTCTCCGTGCACGAATGATGATATCTTGTAAGGTTTCATCAAAGGCGTGCCCCAAATGGAGCTGTCCCGTCACGTTAGGCGGCGGAATTACGATAGTAAAGGGCTCTTTTTCAGGATCAATCACACCCTTGAAATATCCGCCCTCCATCCAGAACTCATATAACTTCTGTTCAACAGCCTTGGGATCGTAAACTTTTGGTAGCTCTCTCATATCATCTTCTCCTTATTCAGAGGTAGTTTTTCATATATTAAGTAAGTATAAAGGACTGAGACATTTTTGTCAAAGCGCAAACGCTTCTGGAAAATTCTGTACATTTAATACCCCATTATACCGCATCTAGTGGTTGACAGAACCACGCAACCATATTCCACCACAAGGGAGCATCTCCATACTAGAGCTTACAAAAGAAAAAGCTTGCAAATACTGGAAACTATGCTATAATGGCGAAAATAGCCTTATTGGCTTTTAATATATATCATCAAAATTTAGGGAATCAGCTGATTCTATTATGTTAACGGAGGTTCAACATTTATGAAGAAGAAAGTCCTGTCCATTCTGTTGGCACTGCTCATGGTCTTAGGGGTGTTTATGCCTCTGGCTAGTGCGTCACCAACAACTGTCCTTGATGTTGTGGTTACCAGTAATGCCAATGGCAATATTCTAAACTGGCTTCCATTTGAAGGGGCAACAGATTATGAGATCACGGTAACCAATCCTAGCACACCTTACACTCCACAGGTTTCTGCCTTTACCGTGTCTGCCACCCACCCCACACCGGCTCGAGAGATGTATGATCTAGCCAGAAACCCAAACCTGATTCCGGGTACCCAGTATAGAGTTCGCGTGCGTGCCCTTTCTGGCTCCACCCCACTGACAGACTGGAACGATTTAATTTTCACTTTAGGACATTTTGCACCTATTCCAACTGTTTCCGGCACAACTGTGTCTTTCACTGCACTTCCAGCCGGACACGGCGTGCTCCGGTATGAAGTCATACTTGAGAACCTCACGCAACCAACACAAGCTATTACACGTTTACCTATCCCAGGAATAACCGGTACCCTCAGTGTAAATGTGGCTAACTTCGTTGGTGACATTGCGCACCCCGGTCTTCTCCCTGCCGCGGAATACCGGGTTAGAGTTGCCGCTTATGTACAGGTTCTTACCCATGTTGATACCAATAACATATCAACCCCTAGACTCAACACCCCTGCAAGGACTCTGAACATTACGAGTGCCACAGGGAGTTTCACCATCCCACGCCCGGCAGTCAATACACCAAACAACACATTACAACTTGGGCATGACTTTTCCACCGGCCTCTTTCCAACACTCGCTTCAAATCCGACCTTTATCCTGCAATCTCAAAGCTGGTCATTCGTGCCGCCGGCACCTGCCAATGTGAACCTTAGCCCAACTGGGCTTATCACTGTCTGGCCTACAGCTTTGGAAGGATCTTTCCAGGTTCAGCTAAGCGGACTGGATATCTCCGGCAATCCGCTTACTGCGACACGTTCCATAACCTTATCTGATACCGTCCAGCGCATCAGTATTGCTGAATATCCATCAACTGCGCAGTCCATTACAAGAGTCTTAGAGCCCGGCACCGGCCCATCCAGCCAGCGGACTTTTGTTGCGGTGGTTGACCCGGCTAATCCTGTGGGTCCAGGCCAGCACATCGAATGGGTGACAACAGGCTTCGCTCCTGCAAACGTATTTCCGCTAAGAGGGCCGGAAACACGCCTTACAGCAGGCTATCTACCTGTAGGCTCAACCGCCGGAACCGTTACACTCACAGCGCGGATCATGCAGGGCGACACAGAAATGTCCGCTTCTACGATTACAATCCCGATTCAAGGGCAAGCGCGTACCATCAATGTCACACATCCAGCGCTACCTGCAAATACAGCCACACACGTGGTACCGCTCAACTTCATTCTGCCTTTGTCTGCAACAGTCGCGGGCGCACCTGGTGCACCTGTAACTTGGCACGCCATGGGTGACTTTGTCGGCAACCCCGGAACAACCGGTTCTAACTCAAGACTAGAAGGCAATGGCACCACTGCGGCCTCAGTCCACACCGGTAACCGCCCTGGAACACTCATTGTCGAGGCACGAGATGCAGGCGGCGCACCTCCTGTGCGTATCACCCTCCTCGTTGGCGGATCACATACTGTTACATTCAATCCAAATGGTGGCATATTGCCTTCTGACACAAGCGCTACCCAAGAAACTGCCGGCACCTTTGCCACTGCACTTACCAACATCGCAGAAAACGGCCCTCCACGCAGATTGGGTCATGCCTTTGTCGGTTGGTTTGACACAGCGGCGGCAACTGGCGGCAACGAAATTCTGCCTACCACTATCATCCTCCGTAACGAAACCGTATTTGCCCGCTGGCGGTCATTGACCTCCCCCGGAGACGATACAGCGGCAGTTCCGGCAGGTGCTACCATTGCAACTGTCTTCCCAGACACAAACCTCGCAAACCGCGTTGTGGAGAGCTTGAGAGCTACATTCAGCGTGACCACCATTACACCAACCACCCGGATCTTCGCAAGTGACTTGGCGGCAATTGAGACCCTACTTCTAGAGCGTCCTGCCACCCAACCAATCCTTGACCTCCGCGGGATCCCAACTTTGACAGGTGTAACAGAAGTGAGACCCACAACCGGACTCACCAACCAGACCAGATCACTGCCCAACGTACCACGGGCCTTCCCGCTTAATCACGAAAACGCAGTCCGTGCCGGAGATGGCTCCTTTGTCGTACCGACTGCTGTCAGCAACAACGGCGCTATCGTAACCGGAACGACTCCAGCAAACAATACCATCCGTTGGACAACTGCTGTACCGGCTAATGTACTGAATGTCACCTATACTTGGAACGTGGCAGATGTCCAGATCGGTAACCAAACCGTCCTATTCAGCGGCACCGCGACTCTGCCATTCAGAGCGCCCATTAACTTTGTAGACGTAAACAGCAACAACTGGTTCTACGCCGCTGTTAGCTTCGTAGCCGCACAAGAATACATGACCGGTACCACAACCACACCGCCTCTCACCTTTGAGCCAAACCGTACACTAACTCGTGCGGAAGTAGCAGTTATCCTCCACCGTATGGCGGGCGCACCGGCTGTCACAGGCCAGCCTCCCTTCTCAGATGTGACTGCCGCATGGCAACGTACAGCTGTTACCTGGGCGGCACAAAACAACATCGTGGGCGGCATCGGCGGCGGTCTCTTCGCACCAAACAGCCCCGTTACGAGAGAGCAATTTGCGGCTATGTTCCACCGTTTCGCCGTACATAGCGGCGTCAACGTCTCTGTACCGGGTACCGCAGGTCTAACCCAGTTCCCGGATTACGCAAACGTAAGTAGCTGGGCGATCCCATACATGACATGGGCAATCCACACAGGCCTCATCACCGGGAGCAACACCCCAGCCGGAATTCGCCTAAATCCGGGCGGCACTGCAACCAGAGCCGAGTGTGCACAGATGATCCAGCGTTACGCGACAAACATTCGATAGTTGATATATCTCACAAAAACCACCGAGTTACCTCGGTGGTTTTTTCGTCTTGTAATCCTTGGCAGATGTGCTATAATTACTCTAACTAATTTTGTCCTACTTTTACCATATTATTCAATGGAGGGTTTTGCAATTATGAAGAAGATTTTATCTGTACTATTAGCACTACTTATGGTTCTAGGGCTGTTTGCGCCTATGGCGACGGCGGCTGGTTCTGTTAGCATCGATCAAACGGGGCCAATTAATCTGACTGTTGGCCAAACAACAACACTCACCAGTACCCCTGCAAGCACCTCTACTAACCCTGCTATATGGTGGATGTCCTCCGACCATACAACCGTGTCAATTGATACATATACCGGCTTTGTTACAGCTGAAGCCGCCGGAAATGCTATAATAACGGTAACGGACAATTCCACTGGTGACACTGACACTATTGCCATAAATGTAGCCGCCGCCAGCCCAACACCAAGCATTACCATCTCTCCAACAAGTGGAACCGTGCAAGTCGGCAGTGCAATTACCTTTACTGCCACACCGCAAAATGTGCCATCAGGTGCGACAGTAGCTTGGAACTTTATCCAAGGCGGACTGTTTGTAATTAATACTGCCGGTGCTCCAAACTCTATTACTCTTACCGGCAACGCTCCCGGAACGGTTCTAGTTTCCGCACGGATACTAGCTTCTGATGGTACTACTGTACTCGCAACCAGTGTCGAGGCTCCCCTCATTGTAACCGCTGGTACCACCCTCAACATCACAAACCCAGCCGTAAATGGCACAACCCTCAATTTCGGCAACCAATTGCCCCTAACCGCTAATGTAGCCGTATCATCATGGACAGTCAGCTTTGTTCCAGACGGCGTCACCATAGGAACCGCCCCACAAATAATAAATGGAACCATCCTAACCGCCGGTACAGCTTCCGGTACAGCTACAGTCACAGCCACAGCGTCCGTAGGCGGTGCAACGCAATCGCGGACGATTCTAATCAGACCCGGGATCAGCATCCCATGGACGACTAATGTCCCCATCGCGGTCAATACAAGCCGTACACTAACAGCCACTGTTCCGAATTCATTCCCACAACCAGCGATCCGATTTGACATAGTCGGCTCTACCGACAACACCAATCTGCCAGCCATCACCCGCATCGCACCGACTATAACCTCAAACCCACTAACCGGCACTTTCTTCCTAAACGCCGGGAACCGCACAGGAACCGTCACAATCAGAGCAAGCGCCCCCACCAGACCTGATGTTGCGGATGTGGATTTCACAGTGCAAATCATCTCCGCCAACACCGTCACCTTCAACCTAAACGGCGGCACATGGCCTACAAGCGGACTTGTACAATCCACCGGCAACACCTTCCAGCAAGCGATTAACGCCGTACAAATAGACGGTGCCCCGCGCAGACTGGGCTTCACCTTTGCCGGATGGTGGACAACACCACTAGTCGGCGGCAGTCACGTAAACGGTAACACCGCAATCTCTGGACATACAACCGTATGGGCGCGTTGGTCTTTCGCAGGCAACACAACAACCGTCCCAGCGGGTAGCACCGTTAGAAGCATCTTCCCAGACACAAACCTAGCAACCCGCGTCGCCGCGAGTTTGTCTACCACCTTTAACACACCAGTCACCGTAAACACCCGGATCTTCGCAAGTGACTTGGCGACAGTCCAAACCCTAAACCTAACCCGCTTCCTAAATCAACCAATCACAGACCTCCGCGGCATCCCAACTTTGACCGGTGTCCGCTCTGTTGTTCCGTCAAACGGACTCACAAACCAAAACATCACCCTCCCAGCTGTAGCACGTACCTCTCCACTGAATCACACAAATGTGGTGCGCGGCAGAGACGGCGCATTCATAAATCCGACCACCATCAGCAACAACGGTGCAATCCAGACAACTACTCCAGCAAACAGCACCATCCGCTGGAACACCGTCCCTGCTAACGTGTCAAGCCTCAGCTACGCTTGGAGCGTATCCCACGTCCAAATCGGTAACCAAACCGTCAGCTTTAGCGGCACGGCGACTCTACCGATTAGAGGTGCGTCAAACTTCGTTGATGTAAACAGCAACCACTGGTTCTTCAACGCCGTCAACTTCGTAGTCGCCCAGGGTTACATGGAAGGCACCTCAGCCATCACATTTGAGCCAAACCGCACCCTAACCCGCGCCGAAGTGGCAGTCATCCTCTATCGCATGGCAGGTGAGCCGGCTGTTTCCGGCGTATCACCCTTCACAGATGTCACTGCCGCATGGCAACGCTCTGCAATCATCTGGGCGTCAAGAAACGGCATTGTAAACGGCATCGGCGGTAACCGCTTCGCACCAGAGCGTACCGTTACAAGAGAAGAATTCGCCGCTATGCTCCACCGTTTTACCGTCCATAACAACATATCTGTATCCATACCGGGCTCTGCAAACCTAAACCTCTTCCCTGACAGAGGCAATGTAAGTAGCTGGGCAGTCCAATACATGACATGGGCAACCCACAGAGGCCTAATCACCGGCACCTCCGGCGGACGTCTCAACCCACTAGGCACCACCACCAGAGCAGAATGCGCCCAAATGATCCAGCGTTATGCGACGACGATTATCTGGTAGATAGCTCGGAAGGAGAATGGAGATGTCACAAGAGAGAGAATTATTAGCACAAGCTGAACAGGGTGACACAAATGCTAAGATTGAACTGGGGGTTCTCTATTACGGTCAGGGAAACCTAGTAAAGGCTGTTGAATGGTGGGAAAAAGCGGCGGACATTGACGCAAATGCCGCACGAAATCTAGTGTTCACCTATTCAAATCCAGATTTCCCAGTGCACAATAGGGAGAAGTTTCTCAAGTGGCTGGAGGTGTTGGCACAAAAACACAAAGACCCTTGGGGCATGACCCTTCTCGGTACACTTTATTGTGGTGAGAGGCACGGGCGTTGGAAATACGCCGGATTTTCTGTTTTGCCTCCAACAAACCGCGACGAAGGGATCAAACTAATTAATGAAGGCGTGAGGCGCACAGAAAATGGCGAAAGTGCAATACCGCTTTCCTATGACAATTATATGGACTTTGCATATTCCCAATTCTGCCGCAATGGCGAGAGTAAACTTGCTGAATGTACCATCAAAGATATTCAAAAAGCCTTAGAGTACACAAACAAGGCATGGAATCTTGCGATGGAAGCTAAAGAACAAGGCGACCCTGAGGCGGCTATAGCCGCTGGTGATTATGCTTCTATAATCGAGAGTCTCTGCGGTGCCCTGGTTCACCGTCTAAAATCGATGTAGCTTCCAGCAACACAGAACCATACACCAAAAAAGGCCGCTGACATGCGTCAGTGGCCTTTTTCTGCCCTCTCAGCGCAAACTTCTTACCTCTTACCACCCATCAAAGCACCAGTCATCCCCTACCCCTTGTATGTATCAGCTCCGCTTGCTATAATACAAATATCGAGGGAGAGGTGATGTGTGTGTGAAACTGCGAATTGAAATATCCGACGAATGGCCGGAGGATGAGGTCATCATTCGGTGCAGTAGCGTAAATGAAGCAGTACAGAAAATTCAGACCTACATCCAAAGTATGGCCACTCCGAAACTCACCTTCTATAAAGGTAATCAGGAATTCTATCTGACCCTGGAAGAAATCCTATTTTTCGAAACAGAAGGCGAACAGGTCTATGCCCACACAAGAAATGACGCTTTCCGGGTACGGCATAGGCTATACGAGCTTGAGACCATGCTCTCCCCCGCTTTCGTCCGTGCCGCCAAGGGTACAATTGTCAACACGGCGCACATCTATGCAATCAACCGCAATCTGACGGCATCAAGTCAAATCCAGTTTATGGGAACACACAAACATGTCTATGTATCGCGGTACTATTACAAGGCTTTAAAAGAAAGAATGCAAGTGAGAGGTGTTAGAAATGAAAACAAAAAATAATAGAAATTGGATGTGGGGTCTTCTCCTCCTCCTTGCCGCGGCTGGAATTGTGGCAAATCAGCTCGGCTGGCTCGGTCAGTTCAGCTTCTGGACAATTGTAGCGGCGGGACTTGCTTTTGTGTTCTTGATCTGCTGTATCACGCAAAAAACCATCTCCACCCTCCCCTTCGTGATCGCAATGGTATACATCGTCTTACGCAATGTGGATATCCTGCCCCATGTGGCGACCTGGGCAATCCTCTTAGCCGCATTACTCGCAAGCATTGGGATCGGTCTCCTATTCCCCCAAAAGCTTCCAAAAGGGAAAGTTGCCGTAGGTGCCTTTTTCGGTGATTGTGATGAGGACGACTGGGATGATGAAGATGTGGAACAACGCCGTAAAAAAGCCCGGGCAAACATGGGCGACATTGACAACAACCCCGCTGTCAGCGTATCCTTCGGCGGCACCAGCCGGTATATACACGCCGATGCGCTGGAAACCGCCCACTTATCCTGCTCCTTCGGCGGGATAGACATCTTCTTCGATCACGCGGAACTCAGCCCAAATGGTGCGACAATGCACATAGACTGCAAATTCGGCGGCATCGACATGTATATCCCCCGGCACTGGCGTGTAGATAACCAACTCAATTGCGTCTTGGGGGGTGTGGATCTCAACAACAGCAACCTGGCAAACCATACGCCAGACTCCCCTCAACTGACCATCACCGGAAACGTCACGCTCGGCGGTGTGGATATTTGGTATATATAAGACACATATAAGCAAAAGCCAGCGGTTTAAACCACTGGCTTTTGTTTCGATAAGGTTGTCTATCGCACCACAATCACTACATCAAAGGATTCTGAAACTCCTCTTCCGGACACCGTAACTGTCGTGGTGTGTCTGCCTGCCGGGAGATTAAGTCTGGGGCGTAATATGAATTCTATTTCCTCACCCGCCACCATGTTTGGAATCACAAATGCTGTTCCATTTACCGTCCATAAAGACCTGAAAACGGAGCTGTGGGCAAGGTTCACACGAGGAGAAGGACAACTAATATCTGTAAATTCAAAACTATTTGCGTTTCCGCCAGAAAATCTCACAGCGAGGATGCCAGATGAAGCATTACCTGTATTCCGTATAGTTGTGATCAGCGAGCTTGTCTCTTCTCCCACAGACCGGGGTGAAAACGCAAACACACCACTGTGATTTAGCTGGATAGGGCTATTATTCTCTGATCCGGGTGAGATTAGCGGGATTATTACAGTACCGGAAGCCTCTTGGAACATCGGATCAATCGAAGGCCAACCAACACAACAAAAATTGCACTGAGGTCTTTCGTTAGAAACACTTACAGTAATTTCTCCTGTGGTATTTCTAAATGCCGCAGGATCTAAACTCCAAGAAAAACTAACAAACTCCTGGGTTGTCAATCCAGTCCACGTAATCATTCCGTTTTCATAGACACCACCATCGCTTATGTCATATGATCTAAGCGGATCAGGCCAAGGATACCTTACCATATTGGCAATAGAAATGGTCTCCGTTCGTAATATGGGCTCCAACACGGTTTGTTGATCGCGCCCATCCAGATGGAGCAACGCTCCATGGAGGAAGTGGTTTCCAGTCCCTGTAAAATCAGTAATTTGATTTCTGGCTACACTTAAATCCGTGTAGCGCAGTGGCGTAATATCTCGAATTTGATTATCACTCAACCACAGATTGGAAACGACAACATGAGTCAGCGGTGTAACATCGCTGATTTGATTATGCTCTAAAACTAGATTAAAAAACCCTGAAAACCCTGAAAACCCTGAAAACGGCTCCATATCGCTGATTTGGTTGTGACCTAAATTCAGAGATGTTAAACTAGAAAGTCCTGACAAGGGCGAAAGATCGCGAATCTGATTGTCCCATGCCTGAAGCAATCCTAGCTCACGAAGATACTGGACTCCTTCCAAGCTTTCAACATCACGATGATTGATATTCAACGCTTGCAATTGATTCAAATCCGCTTGCGTAACAACAGCATCCACTGTTTCTCCCAGCGCAAGCGCCACACTCTCGGCAAGCTGTTCATCCGGGAAAATATCCCGAATCGCCGCCGGCGGCGACATCCCTACGTCGTGTCCGATCGAAACCTCCCACTGTGCCCATACTATCCATGGGTCAGACCACAGCGGGAAAATATGTCTGTTTGGCGCAATTATTCCTGTACTACCATCCTCAGTATTTGACCACCCAAGGAACCTGTAGCCCTCACGCACCGGAGTTACCACTGCCGGATGGATGCGCCAATTAATTAAGTCGTCGAAAGTTATGAGGATTGGATCGTTTCCTGAACCTAATATCACAACCGTCCTCAGTTGATCGGTGGGCATACCGCCGTTACCACGGAAGTCCATCCTGAACCCTCTAGTCCAAAATACATACTCTTCCTCCCACACTGCATACACGACTTGCGCCGCTGTCGTTTCCGTCCACAGTTCAGTTGCCGGGATCACTGCAGTCGGATCATTGTCTGCTGTGCGCGACCAGCCAAGAAACTGATAGCCGTCGGGATGGAACGGGGTCACGACACTTGGATTAGCTAGAAAAAATGGCGAAAACAAGTCACCAAACCGTACATCAGAACCAGCTTTAAATACTACTGGTTGGACTGCTGGTGTACCACCGTTTCCATCGAAGATCATAGGAAGTATTCCCCCATAGAACCGCCATCTTGCATAGAATGTGCGCGGCCCATCATAGCTGAGTTCCACAACTTCTAAAAACTCGCCACTTATTGCGAACCAACCTACAAAATGATTAGATTGATAAATCGCCGGCTCTGGCTGTGAGCGAAGAACATAAGTATTGTCCGCCTGCAAATCCGCAAGAATCTCTTGATACTCTGGTATGCCGCCATTGCCATTGAATGTAATCGTGATCGTCAGCGGCAACTCCCCATCCATCGGCACAGCCCCCACATAGCTTTGCAGTGTGGCATCATACACAGAAGAAGCCTCCGCCGCCGATTCCTCAGGCAATACCGAAGTCCCGCATCCCACAAGTAAAGTGACAACCATCACGAGCACAAGCAAGCACGAGATCCCCTGTTTAAATCCCTTTTTCATACCTTTACTTCCCCCCCATAGTTATGGTTTGGAATATAGATATTCCATAGTATATTTTAATGATTATATCAGAAAGCACGTCAACTTGTAAAGTCTTTTTGTCGATTTTTGTCAAGAAAACAAAAGCGCCCAAAACGAAAAACCCCCGGCTTAAACCGGAGGTTTTCCATATATGAGTAAGTCTATAAGCCGGGTTCTGTATTGGACAGTCATCTGTCTAGGCCTGTCGTTGCCGGCAGGCTCAAGCCACCTCTGAGAACGGTCGGGCTAACCTATATGTCCTCTCACGGTGTTGCTCCGGATAGAGTTTACATGACCGGACAGTCTCCAGCCGGCCCGTGGGCTCTTACCCCACGTTTCCACCCTTACCGCAACTTGCGTCACGGCGGTATCTCTCTGTTGCACTTGTCCTGAAGTCGCCTTCGGGGGGTATTACCCCTTATCCTCGCCCTATGGAGCCCGGACTTTCCTCGTGCACGGCCTTTCGGCATATACACGCGACTGTCTGGCTTACT
>Ga0131853_10000613_pt1 | contig 64295 bp, 39 predicted proteins | sample TergutLab28metaG_FD_92764 | JGI IMG/M metagenome (GOLD analysis project Ga0131853, IMG submission 92764) | Labiotermes labralis P1 segment gut microbial communities from Petit-Saut dam, French Guiana - Lab288 P1 (version 2) (version 2) | ecosystem: Host-associated > Arthropoda: Insects >...
CCGCAGCAGTTCAATTTTCATGTGCAATTTTTCGCTCAATTTTCCGCTCAACTCCGCTCCACACACTCTCGCACACTACGTCATCTACTACTATATCACATCTCCATAGCAATTGTCAACAAATTTATTCACTTTATTTTGGGAATTAAGACCTTTTGTACAAATGTTTGCCAAAGCAATTTGTATATTAACTTAATTTCATAATATAATCGCATATTTTTGGATATTTGTCAATAAATTTTTTGAAATTTAAAAATTTTTTTGTATAAATTGTTGACAAATAACAAAAAACTTGTTAAAATGAATCTGAATGTTTCTGTTTGTTAATAATATTGTAAATAATTAATAATTTATATACAACTAAAGTGGAGGGATTTTTTATGATTATGAAAAGAAGGTTGTTCTCGCTGTTCGTAGCTTTGGCTATGGTAGTAACGGTAGTCGGCGCCATTGCCATGCCGTACTCGGAAGCCACAGAGGCGGCATTGGAAATTGAAGAAACTCTTTGGGAGTTTTCGGGCATTCAACCGATAGCCGGTGATGCTGATTTGGTTCTTAGACCCAATTTTTGGACTCGTACTCGCTCGGATTCAACTGCTTCAGCCAACAATCCGGTAGGAAACAACGCAATTTCAGCAGGTGCTATCCATTTTGGAATGGAAGGTTTTTTAAGATTTGCTGTAGATACTAATCTAAGAAATATAATAATAAATGACCCGTCTTTTGAAGTTAATCTTCAAGTGGCGGCTCAAATCGAGGGAAGCCGTGCGCCGAATCAGCAATTCAGAGTTATGGCGGTTCCGGCAGACAAAGTGCAATACGTAACCACAGACATGACTTTTGCAACATCGATTGCAGACGGTATAGCGTATAGAACTACGACTAACAATGCTCCTTTTTATCTTACAGGCAACTATCCCGCTAATACCACATATGCTATTTCACCGGTGATAACCACAACTACAACCAGCCCCAGACAACTGGTTCTTGTTGACGTAACTGATGTAATAGTTGAGTATTTCACAAATAACCCGACTGTGTTTGATATCGCTCTTATACTTGTTATAGATCAGGTTAATCCCGGCGGTTATCTTACTACCACAGCGGGTGTTGAGGTAAGTAACCTTGTGCACATCGGGGTTTATGCAACCGAGAACCCAACGTACAATCTTGTAAGTCCAACATTACAAATGTACTTTAACACTCCTTACGTAGACCCAAGAACCGGCGCAAGCTTTAATGTAACAGCTGTAAGATCGGCAACTGCCGCTAACGTGGCTGAAGTTACCGTTACCGGAACAAATGAAATGGACGTAGTTTCTGTTCAAATCACTTGTGGTGTTACCGGCGCTGTCGTGGGTTCGACAAACAATATTTTAGGCGGCGATGGTTCTACATCTTTCAACGTTGGACCAATTTCTTTTTCTGACGGAAATGATGATAGCTATGATGTAAACGTTACTGTTACAAACATTTTAGGAAATCTGCTCAACCCCGCTCCCGGGTTTGTTGAGCTTTGGACAAGAAACGTTGTGTTTAACAGTAATGGCGGAACGCGTGTTCCCGCTTTAAATCTTGTTTCCGGAGGTCCTGTCGCTCAACCACCAAACCCAAGCAGAGGACAGTTTTGGAGTTTCACGGGTTGGTTTACGAACCAAGAGGCAACTTCGAGTTGGAATTTTAATAGTCCAATTTCTGCTTTAACTGCTGATTCTAATGGTACTGTAACGCTTTTTGCGGGTTGGAATCTTATAGGTCAGCCCCCCGAACAGGCAGTCAACATTATTTATCCGAATTTACGTACGTTAACTCGTAGTGACGGCGGCGGTAACACTATTCAAACGATCAACGTCGGCACCAATAATTTCGCGGCGCAATTTGGTAATGTTCCTCGTATTCAAGAGTTATTTTTAAGATTCTCTTTAACTGACGAGCAAATTGATTTTCTTTTAAACGACGGAAGTTTTTCGTCTGACCTTCAACTTACTCTTTCAGCAGAAGCAGGATTTTTAACTCCGCAACCACGGATTAGAGCGGTTGCAGTTCCTGCAGAAAACATTAGCGGCGTGCGTCCGAATATGACGTTTTTATCTTCACTTCAAGACGGCGTAGCGTATAGAAGAACTAACGCGGCAGACGGACTAGGCAATAATAATGCTCATTCCATAAACGCGAATATGATTAACGCAATTTCTTCTCCGCCTTCAAATATAATCACTACAGCGTGGCCTGATATCAACATTTATTCGGTTGATTTGACCGAACTTTTAAGAGACTATTTTATAAAATATCCTGAAATGAACGATATTGCGCTTATAATAGTTTTGGATAGAACTCCTGTGGTTGTAGCAGATCATTCTATGATTCGTTTAGGAGTTTATCCAACCGAAAACGAAGCGGCTAGTCAAGTTAATCCTCGTATGAGATTCCACTTCGACTATTTGGATAACAGACTTCCGAGTGCATTTGGTATTGCTTCTTTGACGCAATCAACTACAAACCCGACGGCGGTGACAATAGACTTAAACGGCGTTCAGCCGACCGACGTTGTTGATGTTGAATTCAGATCAGGTGGCGCGTATAGAGTTGTAAGAGGTATAAGCGCGACGGCGGGCGTACCTTTTGACGTTGCTATCCCGTTCTTCCCGGAAAACGACGACAATTATCAAGTTATTGTTACTATTACTAACGCTGTAGACGTTATAAGATTTAGAAATGACGGCATATTTGACCCGAGTCAGCATCCTAGACCTCTTAACAACATACCTACTCGAAGAGTTGTATTTGACAGCAACGAAGGCTCACCTGTTCCCGAGCAAGCAGTAATGCACAACGGATTGGTAACTGCGCCTAACCCGGAAACAGAACGAGCAGAATGGGAACTTCTTGGCTGGTTTACCTATCCGCAAGATAGAATTCCGTCAGGCTCGGCAGATTTCCAATGGAATTTTGCTGTAAACAGAATAGGTCAAGCTGAAGTTACAACACTTTATGCGCATTGGCAGCCAACCTTAGTAGCTCCCATAGAGAGAAGCGTGCGCTCTAATTTATCTAGACGTACGCGCTCGGATAACCCACTACAAACTTGGGTATCACCGGGTAATAATCAGATGAGTACCGGCGCTATCGGCTTTATTATCGAATCGTTTATAAGATTTGACGAACTCACCGACATAGAAGTAGACAGGATTAGAAACGATCCAACTTTTACCGCTTCTTTTGCGGTATCTGCGGCTACCGAGGGCGGGCGTTTGCAAAATCAACGATTTAGAGTTATGGCGATTCCGAATGAAAGATTAGGCGGCGTTCGAGATGGTATGACTTTTGCCACCACTTATGCAGATAACATTGCATTTAGAATGGTGCCAAATCAAAGTCTAGAGTTAGTTGGTCAAGTAGGCATTGGCGAACCAATCGGAAATTACCCTGCTAACGTTGTTTACGCGCTTTCTGAAGAAATATCTTCAAACAGAGTTATGACTACCGTTGACGTTACCGAAGTGTTAGTAGATCATTTTACAAGATATCCCGCAGCAAGAACTATAGCTTTTATAATGGTTATTGATGAAGTTGACCCACGCGCTGTAAATTCTCAGGATTTTGTTCCGTATACTAACCTTATACATCTTGGCGCAGATTATGCCATCGAAAACCCTGCGGCTAATCAGATTAATCCTACTTTAACAATAAGCTATTTGGTGGATAACAGAGTAGACGGTCAGGTGGAAATTGATCTTGCGAAATCTACTAATGAAGGTTTTGTAACTATTTGTACCACTTATGCGCACAGAACTGATACGATCGCGGTTGCGTTTACGTCAAACGGTCATACTGAAACTGTTTACGTAGACTATAACAACAACGAACCATTTGATGTTCAAGTTCCTTGGTTTGTTCAAAATAATCAAATGTTTAACATTACCGCTACCATAACTAATGCCGGAACGCCTCCGCGTCTCATGGCTACTGAAACTATTACCGGAGTTCAAATTTATACGTTGTATGTTGAGTTTGATAACGATATGCCTACGATTTTCGGAATACCCCAAACCGGTCAAAATATCACTCCTCCTATACCTCAAAGTCCGAATCAAGTTTTCGGCGGTTGGGAATCAGCGGGTGGCGTTTTATGGAACTTTGCCACTATGCCGATAACGGCACCTATGGCTTTCACGGCAACATGGAGAGTTCCTGTTGTAGACCAAAATGGCGATGTGGTTGATATAAGCAACCTTGCTGACGCAACACAGCTTGTAGTTTCAACAACAGTTGCTAATGGAACAACCGTTCAGCCTGTGATTGCGCTTTATGGAGCAAACAACAGATTTATGGGATATTATTTCCCGGCTCCTGTTACAGTTGCGGGTGGAAATATCACATTTGCAGTATCAGGACTAAGCCCGGACGCTGTAAGCGCGCTTATAGTGACTTGGAACAGCTTTGCTGACATGAATCCGTTGGCATATGCAATTACACTTCAATAATCTATTAATTAAAACAAAATCGCCGCATATCACGATGATATGCGGCGATTTTTTAACTATGATACTAAGATTATAATGGGCATAGCATGTAGAAATGTAAGCATTTCTACCGCAAAATTTTTGATTTTGCGTATTGAATTTGAAAAATTCAAGCAATGCCCATTGCAATGAGGTGTGTAAAATTTTCCGCGAAAATTTTTAGCGGCGCTTTGCTCCGAAGCGAAATAGCAAAGCTATTTCGACAACAAACTCTCATTATAAAAAAATACTTAAAAAATGCTTGACATTATAATTTGTTTGTTGTATAATATGTGAGTTGTTAATTTATATTGGGCTGTAGCCAAGTCGGTAAGGCACCAGACTTTGACTCTGGCATTCCGTAGGTTCGAGTCCTGCCAGCCCAGCCAAATTATTTCAAATCCGAACCTTGATTTGTATTCACAAATGGATTGTTCGGAATTGTGATTGGGCGATAGTCACAATACAAAAACCACCCTGTCACATGACGTCGGTGGTTTTTTGTTGTTTAATTATGCAGTCGGCGCATTGACGCATTTTGACTCTCAAGTAAAAATTTGTTGACATTTATCATAATTAAGTGTATTATGTATGAAAAGTAGAAAGAAGGCGATTTTTATGCGTATGCGAAAAACAATATTGATCGTTTTGTTGTTTGTTGTTTGTTCTGTGTTTTTAACTGCTTGTGGCAGTCCGCGCGAGCCAATGGATATGAATGTATTCCGAACTGTTATAGAATCAGAAGGCTATACGATAAAGGATATGATGTACGAGTCCGACGAATTTGACGAAAACATTTTTTCTGAATACTTATCAGTATTCGCTGACGATTATTCGTTCGAATTTGCAGTATTTACGACCGAGCAATACGCTATAAATACGTTTAATGGCATGCGCGCACAAGCGGAAGCTAATAGAGGCTCAACTCGCAGCTATAGAACAGTTAATGTTTCAAACCACGCCATGTTCGAGCAAACTTCAGACGGAATGTTTTGGCACATCTATCGAGTGGATAACACACTTTTATACGTTCTTGCCGATAGTGATTATAGAAGCCATGTTCGTGACTTGATTGACCGAATACAATAAAATTTTACATATATAATATAAATGAAAAGGGTAGGTGCTGCAACAAATGAACGTCCCTAACGTAAACATGTGGATTTTGGTGGTTTTCGCGGTGTATTTCAGTGCGATAATCGGATTAGCGATTTATTTCAGAAAGTCGAGCAACATGAGCGACTATTACCTGGCAGGCAGAAGCCTTAACACTTGGGTCGGCGCGCTTTCTGCGCAAACATCCGATATGTCGGGCTGGCTTCTTATGGGGCTTCCGGGTGCCGTATGGGCGGCAGGATTCGGCGGCGCGTGGATTGCCGTCGGTCTTACTATCGGAACCATTATAAACTGGTTGTTTGTCGCGAAAAAGCTGCGGCGTTACACAATTGTGGCGAATGGTTCGATAACTTTGCCCGAATTTTTAGAAAATCGTTTCCGCGACAAATCCCACGTTCTTAAAACAACGGCGGCAGTATTTTTTGCGATATTCTTCACGCTTTACGCGGCATCCGGCTTCGTTGCAGGCGGAACATTGCTTCCTCGAATTTTTGATTTAAATTATCAAACCGCGGTGCTTATTCTTTCGGCATTTGTTGTAATTTACACTCTTATAGGCGGATTGAAAGCGATAAGCTGGACCGACACGATTCAAGGAATGCTTATGTTCTTCGCGGTTCTGTTCTTACCGATTATTATTGTATCAATGATGGGCGGTTGGAGCGAAATTACCGCGGCGGTTGACCAACCCGGGTTTTTCAACCTGTTCTACTCCGGCGGAAACCGAATTTCAGCAATAGCAATCATATCAGGGCTTGCTTGGGGGCTTGGATATTTCGGAATGCCGCATATTTTGATTAAACTTATCGCCATTAAGAAAGAAAAATACGTTGGGCGCAGCGCGCTTATAGCTATCATATGGGTTGTTATTGCGCTTGCGGCGGCGGTTATGGTGGGGCTTGTCGGACGGGCGTTTATGCCGGACTTGGCAAACCCTGAAACCGTGTTTAATTTGTCGGTATCGAGAATATTCCTTTACGGCGGTTCGCCGATTTGGATGGTTTTGCTTGGCGCATTATTCCTTTGCGGAATGTTCGCGGCGATAAAATCAACGGCGGATTCGCAACTTTTGGTCGGCTCGTCGGCGGTTGGAGATATTTACAAGCAAATTAATAAAAAAGCCTCCGACAAACATATGGTTTGGTTTAGCCGCGGAACCGTTTTGGCGGTAGCGCTAATTGCACTTTGGATTGCGCTTAACGCTTACGACCCGGTGATTGGCGGACCTGACCGTACTCGAGGTGTAATGGCGCTTGTTGCCATGGCTTGGTCGGGCTTCGGCGCGGCGTTCGGGCCTATCGTGCTTACTTCGCTTTATTGGAAACGCACAAATCGTGTCGGCGCCATTGCCGGAATTCTTGCCGGCGGTTTGACGGTATTGATTTGGCAATACGCTCCGATTATGGGCGGCGAAACATTTTTCGGCGGTGTGACACTTCTTGCGCATACCGGATTGCTTTCAATCGTTCCCGGATTCGCGCTCTCGCTTATCGCGATTATAATCGGAAGTTTGGTGACAAAGAAACCGACCGCTGAGATGCTTGCGGACTTTGAAACGGCGAAGAAGCCTTTGATTGAAGATTAGTATTTAGTATCGGCACAAAAAACAAAACTCCCGCTCAGTTTTGAGCGGGAGTTTTTTTATGTATTTAGAAATCGTTTAACCTCTTCCTCGTTCATACTATTACCGATAAGTGTCAAAGTCTGCTCGCCGCTTCCTTTGAACGGCGTCACAGTTACGTCTTGCATCGCGATATTAAGCAGAATAAGCTCGCCGTCGATGTTTAAAATTCCCTTAGCGCGGCAGATGTCGCCGAATGTTCCATCGCCGCAAAGTTCAATCAATCGCTCAAGCTTCGCGCGTGTAAAGATTGTTGCCGGCTTTATCGTTATCGAATGAAGGTGGCTGTGATGATGTGCGTAATGTTCTTCAGGCGGTAAATTTTCCTGGCTTAGCAGAAGTTCGAAATCGGCTGAATTCCAATCATCCCATGCTTTCGCGGCTATAAAAACGTCGGGATTAATATTTTTAATATCGCAGATTAGTTCTGCCACATTCACAGCCTCGCCTCTAAATGTTTGCTCAGAGTGTGGCGTGGGAAATAGTGCAGGCTTTGCCTGCTTTTCTAATTTGCTTAAAACAATCGAGGGCGCGTTTTTAATCTGGTTATATATAAAACTGCCGTACGTCGCCTTTGAAAACTCGAAATTAACGCTGTCAACAATGGTAATTACGTTGCCAATCTCGCATTTGTCCTTCAATTCTTCCGATTTTAGGATATCGAAAAAATTATCGAATATAAAAATTCCCGACGGCTCAAAAACGATACGGTCTGGCGAAAATGTGTCGATAACCTGCATTATCGCAACTGAAATCTCATCTTTAAGGGTGCAGCAGATACAGCCGCCCTCCATTTCGACAGCGGTGAATCCGCTCGATTCGATAATCCGCGCGTCAAGCCCGGTTTGGCCGAACTCGTTGACGATGCAAACAGATTTCAGACCCAAATCAATGTAGTATTTTAGCAGTTTATTTACGAACGTGGTCTTTCCCGCGCCGAGGAAACCGGATATAATATCTAATTTGGTCATATTTGTCACCTCTTAATGTAGGGGCGGCATTTTGCCGCCCGTGCTAACGGATAATATCATTTTCGGGCGGCAAAATGCCGCCCCTACAATTAAAAAGCGACTACAAAATAAGTAGCCGCTTTGAATTATCATTGTCGAATTAAGCAACGAATGTTCGCGCAACTTCCGCCGCGCTTGCCGCGTCGGGCGAATATGCGTCCGCGCCGATTTGGTCGCTGAAACTTTGAGAAATTGGCGCGCCGCCAACCATGATCTTAACGCTGTCACGAAGTCCGGCAGCTTTAAGCGCGTCGATTACCACTTGCTGCTCATTCATAGTTGTGGTAAGAAGCGCCGACAACAGAAGAACTTGTGGCTTGTGCTCTCGAACCGCTTCAACAATTTTGTCTTCCGAAATGTCGATACCCAAATCCATAACTTCGAATCCTGCGCCCTCTAACATCATTTTAACCAAGTTTTTGCCGATATCGTGCAAGTCGCCTTTAACCGTGCAGATAATCGCTCTTCCGATAGGTTGAACGCCCTCTTCAAGCAGCTTTTGCTTCAAAAGTTCGGTTCCTTGATTTAAAGCGCGCGCCGCGATTAGAACTTCGGGCACAAAAACTTCGTTATTTTTAAATCTAACACCGATTTTTCCCATGCCGTCAAGCAATCCTTGGTCAAGAATTTTCGACGCCGGAATACCGTCCGCAATTGCTTGCTTCACAAGCTCGACAACGTCTTTTGCTTTACCTTTTTGCAGTGATTCAGAAATGTTAACTAAGATTTCCATGTTTTTATCCTCCTAAAATTATTATACTGATTTTTATTATTAATTTGTCAAGGACCAGCCCTTGACAATCCCGCAATCTTTTGCGCGTCAAAAGTTTGATCAAAACCGGTCGCCTTGCGTTGTCGCAAAACGCTTACGCTGCGCAACGAATCGGCGACGGCGAGTGCGAACAACTCGTCATTACCCAACAACATCTCGCGCTTTTAGGCGCGGGTCGCTCTCGACCGAGCGCAGTGCTATATCTCTCTAATTTTTCCGCGAACGCGGCTAGTCAACCCAGCTTTTCTGTCGCCGGCTTTGGTGCAAATCGCCGCTTTTTGGCGTTTGCGTCCATAGGCGACCGGGATTGGTAAGGGCAGAGCCCTTATCGCCCGTCCGGCAGGACACAATGCCCGCAGAGCCTCGCTCTGAATAATGGTTTTTAGGGCATCGCCCTAAAAACCTACGCTGTGGCGTAGCCACTACGTATTCCTGCTACATATCGTACTTCTTAGGATCCAACTTCGAGCATCGTGGAATCATTTGCTCTGCCAGTTCGCCCGCGTCTTTCGGCATATCCTGAACCGTTTCGGCAAGCATATCCAACCACATAAGCTCTTTATCGTCCAAGTTAAGCTCTTTATTGTTATACGCTTTTTGCATATATTCAAGCGCGAGCAATGCGCCTGCTTTCGAACGCTCGTAATATCCGTCGATTTTAACAAGTTCTTTAGAAATATTAAGCACAACGTCGGGACGCAACACATATGCCTGCGGATCAAGTCTGCTGTCACTATCCGCATGCAAGTCACGCATGAGAAGTGCGGCATCTTTGCCGCGAGCGGTAGCTTCGTTCATCAAACGGCAATCGTAAACAAGTTGCTCGAACGAAACGGTGGGAGCCATTCCGCCGAGAAGTTTGATGTTCTGAATCGACTCGTTGCTCCAAATATCAGCCAGGCAGAACGCGATATTTCCAATCGGCGATAAATGCGCGCAAGCCGCGGTTCTTCCCTCCATAGAAATCGGAGTTCCTGTAATCGCTTTAACGTATGCGCCTTCGTAGCCGCAATCTTTATGCGGACCTTTCGCGCCGCATTCAATAGCGACAAGCGCGCGAATCGCGGAAACCACTCTTACGGTCGCGGAGAACACTTTCGGTATCATGTTTCGATCGGCGAGAACCATAGCGGTGTTCGCAAATCCACACGCGCTGTCGCCCGCCGGAACCACGCCGGTTTTATCGCAGATGTTTACGATTTCGCTCCAAAGTTTGTTCATATCGGTGCAGCCAAGCACAGACAGCGCGAAGATTGACTTATCAATCTCGCCGAACATAATCGCTTCGTCATGCGATTCTTTTCCGCCGACAGATTCGATGGAAATGAAGTCCGCGCCCACTTTCGCGCAACCTTCAATAACGCTAAGTACAGATTCCCATTGCTTACCCTTCCACATATGTTCAAGCCCCGGGCCTTCGCGCATATCAACGGGCGTAAGCCTTACAGAACCTTTAATACCATGCTTCGCTTCGTATTCTTTGATCACGTCAACAACGGTTTTGCAAACCTCGACGCCCCACTCGGGATTCACAGTCATAGGCGGCAGGGTTTCGATCTCCGCCACGAAGCCGGGAACATAAAGCTCTTTCGCGCGGTCGCATATGCCTGTAATGATTTCTTTGTAGTTGCGAATAACTTCGGGCATTGTTTCCTGCGTGATAAGCATTGGCGGCAACGTAAAGTTAACTTCCGGATAAACCGTTCCGCCGCCGATTGACATTCCGTTTTTAAGCGTAACGGGGTGTAGCGACTTTCCGTATATAAAATCGTCAAGATTTTGATATGCGGTTTTGGTAAAATTCATCTTTAACATCTCCTTTTGAGACTTAGATTGCGTGAATTGCCGCAATCTATAGTCGGTAACGGCAGCCCGCGCATAGCGTGCGGCAATTACACTATGCCGTTTTGACGCGTATTTTGCGTCCAAAGTTCAGGGGCGTAACATTCTTGTGCGTCTTTACAAGAATGCAAAGCCATCTGCCTTTTCTAAAATTTATGTCTGTAACATTTTCATTTTGGTACTTATTTTACACTAATTGCATAGGGATTTATAGCAAAATTTTTTGATTTTTTGAAAAATTATGCTTTTTTCTCCAAATCAGGCTTGAAATTGCAGTAATTTAGTGATATTCTTAATTGGGCATGCTTACAAAGCGGGAGGACTGCATATGAAAAAAATTAATTGGAAAGCGATTCAATTTGCTGTGGCTTTAACACTTTTTATCGTCGGATGGCTGTTTGACGCCGACGCTTTTAGGCATCGATTCCACGATTTCGAGTTTTTAAAGCCATATTTGCTTTTGGCAAGTTATGTTATCATAGGTTGGAAAGTTATCTTCACCGCGTTTCGCAATATGTTCAAGGGGCAATTTTTTGATATAAATTTCTTGATAACCGTTACCACATTCGGTGCTATCGCGCTTGGGATATATAGTATGTACACAGGCGGGCATGGTCATCATTGTTGCGATTACCATCACAATCACGATTACTTGCGCCATTTTTGCGATTATTTCAAGGAAGCCGCGAAGGTTATGCTGTTTTTCTTTATAGGTATGCACTTTCAGGATTTGGCAGTGCGAAAATCGCAAAAGGCAATTGAGGAAGCGAATTGCGCACACACTAAAGACTTTAAAAAGCCTGCAACCGAAGAGTTTATCACTAAATTTTCGAAACTTTACACACCGATTGTGGTTGGCGCGGCGTTGTTGCTTGCTGTAATCCCGCCTTTGTTGTTCGGCGGACTGTGGGAAGATTGGATTTACCGCTCGCTGATATTTTTGGTGATTTCCTGTCCTTGCGCGCTTGTTATATCGGTTCCCATGAGCTATGCCGCCGGAATCGGCGCGGCGAGGAAAAACGGCATATTAATAAGTTGCGGCTGTTATTTGGACAGGCTTGCGCGCGGTAACAAAGCCGAAATCGACGAAATGATTGACGCGGGCGACATTGTATTGACCTCAAACGAGCCGACGGCGATTGAGCGTGCCGTAAAAATCGCGAGAAAGACAAAACGTATCGTATGGCAGAATATCGTATTTATACTGGGCGTGAAAGTAGCGTTGTTAGCGTTCGGCGCGTTCGGAATCACTGGTATTTGGGAAGCCGTTATGTCGGATATCGGGATTGCCACACTTGCGACGTTGAACGCTTTGCGAGCGGCGCGGGTATCGACGAAAATATAGAAAAAAGCCGCTTGAGAGAGCGGCTTTTTTATCTATCCAACGTCTTTTTCCATATCAACGTGCGGGCAACCGTGGATAACATATTCGTCACTAACAATGCTGTATCCGCATTTTTTGTAAAATCCCAACGTATGCGATTGCGCGCTTAGCAGGATTTTTCTCGCGCCGAGCGAGATTGCCTTCTCTTCCATAAGCGACATAAGCCGCGCGCCGTCGCCGGATTTTCTTCGCGAGGAGAGTATCGCAACTCTGCCGATTCGAAAGTCGGTGGAATTTTCTTGAACAAGCCGCCCCGTTCCGATTGGAACATCGTTTTCGTACAGCACGATATTCAGCGACGAAGATTCCAACTCGTCGAACACCACTCCAACCGCGGCGAAACCTTGTTCGTCAACGAACACCGATGTTCTGATTAATTCAACGTCCGGCGTTAAGCCGAGCGACCAAATACTTTTATATTTATTCACGCAAACAAATCCTTTCGCGCCGCGATTATTCTTCGGCGGTTTCAAATTTTTCCGGTTGCATAGTTTCCGCGTCGTATTTCCGTGTCATTAACCGGCAGAGAAAGAAGTTCACAATAAGCGCAATGCCGGAGAAGAAAAACCACCAATTTATTCCGATAATTTCACTTATCGGAGCCGCAATTAAAAGCCCTAAAGGCGTCATAGACGTTACTGCCATCATAATGAGTGAGAAGACTTTCCCCATTTTGTCGGGCGCGATTGTCTCTTGAATATACGCCATAAACGGCACTTGCATAAAAGGAACGGAACCGCCCATAAAAAAGCAAAGAACAATAAAAACCCAAAATGCGTTGTACGGCAAAGCTCCGCTGACCAAAGCAGTGATCCCCATAAGCCCGATTGCTAAAGACGCCATCAAGAATCGGCGTTTCATTCCGCCCAAAGTTCCGAGGATAAGCGAGGCTGCCACCATTCCGCCGGCGAATAGGAATTCAGACATTCCGTTATGCCACTCGGTTCCTAAAAAATGAACACGCACTAATAGCGGAAACAACGATCCTAACGGCATAAACAAAAACATCATAATCAACAAAAACGGAAATATCGACATAAGCGGCTTGTTTTCTCGCATTGCGTGAAAACCTTGTTTCATATCCGCAATTATGCTCACTTTTTCGCCGCTTTTCGGAATGTCGGGAATTTTGATGAATAACAGGCAGGTGATTGCGCAAATCATTCCAAAAATATCAATCAATACGACGCCTTCTATTGAAAACAATCTAAAAAGTGCCGCGCCCATAACGGGTCCCAGTAATGATGAAAATGAGTTTATCATGCTGCCCCAACCGCCTGCTTTGGTAAGCATTTCCGGCGGAACAAGCATAGGAATCGCCGCTTGCATTGCAGGCATATGGAAAGTTGTTCCGATTCCGCGCATAAATAATATGATATAAACAAACCAAATCGGCGGTGTTTCAAATAAAAGGAAAACAACCCCTAAGGTCGCGCTTAAAATTGCCACGTAAATATCCGCGATAATCATAACAGTTCGACGGTTATAGCGGTCAACCCAAACTCCCGCAATCGGTCCTAAAAGTATGCTTGGAACGATTGCCACGATTGCCGCTATACCAAGCGAAATGGCAGATTCGGTTTGTATCGTAACCCACCAGATAACGGCGAACTGTACGGCGCTTGCGCCGAGAAGCGTAAACGCTTGGCTTGTGATAATAGGTACAAATTGTTTTTTCCAGTTCGTCATGATGTGAAAATCCTCTCTCTGTTTTTGCAACAATATATCATGCATACTGTGGTTGCGGCAACCTATTTTACTTTCCATTGCCGCAACTGTATCGCAACTATTGGTTGCAAGACGCCGGTAACTATTGATTGCAAACAGAGTTTAGTTTAACACAATTTCAGACAAACGTCAAGTCAAATCAATCATACTTTAAATCGATATCCGGCGCCCCAAACGGTTTCTATGTACTGAGGTTTCTTCGGAATTGCCTCGATTTTTTCGCGAAGCCGCTGTATATGAACGGTTACGGTTGATATGTCGCCGATTGCGTCGAAGCCCCATATTCTGTCGAATAGTATATCTTTACTGAATACGCGGTTCGGATTTTCGACGAAAAACAATAAAAGTTCGAACTCTTTCGCGGGCAAAATAATTTCGTTATCGTTTTTGAATACTCGGCGATCTTCTTTATCGATGGATAATTCCCGAATATCCAGTTTTTTATTCCTATTTACATCAATTCCGCTGCTTTTAAGGTTCTTATATCGGCTTAGGTGTGCTTTCACTCTTGCAACAAGCTCGTTCGGGCTGAATGGTTTGATCATATAATCGTCCGCGCCAAGACCAAGCGCCCGAACTTTGTCAAAATCCTCGGTTTTCGCCGAAAGCACGATTAGTGGTATATCCAAAGTTTTGCGAATTTCCGCGCAAATCTGAAAACCGTCTTTGCCGGGGAGCATAATGTCTACGATTACGAGGTTATACTCGCCCGAAAGTGCCGCCGCGCAGCCGAGCGTACCGTCGGTTTCTATGCGGCAGGAATAGCCGTTCATTTCAAGGAAGTCGCGTTCAAGTTCCGCGATATTCAAATCATCTTCAATTATTAGAATTTTCTCCGCCATTGTTCTCTCCTTTTGTTGGTAAGTAGATATTAAATTCCGTTCCGACGTTTTCCTCGCTTTTCGCCCATATTTTTCCGCCGTGCGCTTCAACAATATGCTTCGAGATTGATAGTCCCAGTCCGCTTCCCGAAACCGCGCCGTTTCTTGATTCGTCGCCGCGGTAAAACGCTTCAAAAATGTGCTTCAAATCGTCAGAGCTTATGCCGATTCCGTTATCCGAAAACGTTGTATAGAAGCCGTTTTCGCCGATTTTGCCTGAAATACTTATCTCGCAGTCGTCCTCTTTTTTGTATTTTACCGAATTTCCGATAATGTTCGCAAACACGCGGCGCATTTGCTCGCGGTCGAGTAAAACCAAAACCTCATCGTCAGTTATATCAACTTTAACTGTGATATTTTTCAGCTCGAATTCAAAATTAAACTCGTCGATTACGTTTTGCAAAAATTCGGGCAGATTAACGTGCTTGAAATTAAAATGTACGCGATTGAGCCCCAGTTTTGTCTGAAGCTGTATATTATCCAGTAATTCGTTTACAATTTTCGATTTTTCGTATATGACTTTTATATAATGCTCTCTTTTTTCAGGCGTGTCGGCGACGCCGGAGAGAATTCCCTCAACGTAGCCGTTCACCGACGTAATCGGCGTTCGAATATCGTGCGCGATGTTGGCGAGCAGGAGGTTGCGGTTTCGCTCGTTTTCTTGCGCCGCTATAACGCTTTGCTTGAGTCGGAATTTCATTTTATCGAACGCTTCGCAAAGTTCGTCCATTTCTTTATCGCCGGTCATGGTTATTTCGAAGTCTAAATTCCCGCTTTTTATATTATCCGCCGCGATTTTCAGCTGTTTCAGCGGAACCAAAGTTTTGCGCGTTAAGTACAAAGTGATAGCAAGGCTTGTAAGCACAACGATTACAACGCAAATGATTCCCCATACCAAAATATAGTTTAGTAAAATCGAGTTAAACTCGTCGCGAAGGTTTTCCGCGAACCTTACATATGCAGGATTATTTACCAAAAGCCCGAATATCATAAAAACAGTAATAACCGATATTAGAAATATCGGTATTACCAGCATTAATATATTCGATAATATAAACTTGAATCTGATACTTTTCAATTGCCTAAAATTCCTTTCTGTTAAAAAGGTAAAGTCCGCCGACAAAAAAAGTGATTCCATATCCTAAGACCAGTGTTACGCGGCTTAGCAACGCGCCGAACGGCAACATGGTTCCTATTAAAATTCTGTCCCATTGCATATACTGAACGAAGAAGATTCCGTTCGCCCAGCCGATAAAAAGACTTGCGTATTGCAAGGCGGCATATACCGCAATGCACAAGAACATTGCAAGCGATGAGCCGTTTGTGATTTGGTTTATAAGCGCCGCCATAAGTATGAGGACGAACAGCGGAACCAAGTTCACCGCGAACGCCGCGATGGAAAACGCTATGTTTGGCAGGGCGCCCGACGCGTTAAACGCGAATTCGAGCAGAGAACTTGCCACCCAAAACGCGCACAAATTTATCGCGACAAGGCAGAAAACCGCAAGGGTTTTCGAAAGATAGACTTTAAACCGGCTGATAGGGCGCATTAGTGTGATTTTGATGTTGTTATTCTTAAACTCGCTGCAAAACAAGTCGGTGACAGCCATAAAAATTATAATGGGCAAAAGGATATCAATCAGCAAAGTCGAGTTCATCATTGCGACGTCAGATATTCTTACATTGGTACGAGCCAGCGACGAAATTAAAGACGTGATCAGCGGCGGAACGGCGCAAATCAACATTCCGATAATCATAAGCACTAAATATTTTTTCCGCGCGGCTAACTTGAAAAGTTCGCCTTTGAAGTTTTCGAAAATTTTGCTCATAGCACCACCGCCCCCTTACGCTCTTTCACTTGATTTAGGAAATAATCTTCCAAGGTTGGATTAAATTCAAGCGCGGATTCGATTGAATCAACCGAAACAAGCTCGCCGTCGTAGATAACCGCGATTTTGTTGCACATTTTTTCAAGCTCGCTTGAAATATGGCTTGAAATTAGGAATGTAACGCCCTTTTCTTTTGAAAGACGCACGATAAGTTCGCGCATTTCCACGATTCCCTCGATATCCAAGCCGTTCGCGGGTTCGTCAAGGATGATAAACTCGGGCTCGGACAAAAGCGCCATGGCGATTCCAAGCCGCTGCTTCATGCCAAGCGAAAACTTGCCGGCTTTATCGTTTTTGTATTTATCCAATCGAACGATTGACAAAGCTTTGTCAATTCGCTCGTTATCCACATTATTGTATAGACGCGCGGCAAGTTTAAGGTTATTATACGCCGATAAATAGTCGTAGATGGAGGGCATCTCAATGAGACACCCTACATCCGCCATCGCTTTTTCAAACTCCGCCCGATTGTCGTAACCGAACACTTCAATCGCGCCCGAATCAACACCACATAAGCCAACTATCGCTTTCATGGTGGTTGTTTTCCCGCTTCCGTTCGGCCCCAGGATACCGAAAATGTCGCCCTTTTCGATTGAAAAGGTAATATTTTCGACGCCTCGCCCGTTTTTATATTTCTTCGTTAGGTTTTTAATCTCCAACACTTTCGTCATAATCAACAACCTCTTCTTCATGAACATTTGTTATAATTCGAGCATCTTCTTCACTCAAAACTTCCTCCGCAACTACTGTCGTTGTTGATGTTTCATGGTTGCGCCTGCCTTGTCTTTCAAGTCGTGTCGGAGTCGTATACTCAATTCTGAATGATTCAGCAAGATCTCGCTCAAACTCTCGTATAAGTTCGTCAAGTTCTTCTTCACTTAAGTCTAAACTCCGCAAAAACTCTACATGATTATCTCTATGAGCTTGCATATGTTCTGTCATATTATTTTCCATTCTTTCCATTTCGTCGGGGATTGCGTCCACGTCAAAACGTTCGATTACAGTCGTTCCGAAATCCCAAAGCGTCGCGTCAAATGAAAATTCAACGGTATTACGTTCGCCGTTTCGTCCGCCGACCAATGCAGTATTCAAACTCACCGCTCTAAGGTTTCCGTCTCGGTCAACGCTTGTAGAGATTTTCACAAAATCGATAACCGGGTCGTCGCCAAGCATGTAAATCGGGTCTCCCATAGCGTCGTTTGGGTTCGCGTAAGACATATGTCCGTTCATTGAGAACAAAAGAGAGATTCCGCTTTGAACAATTCCCGGAACTTGACGGCGGCTTAGGTTCATTTCATAAGTTCTGATTCCGTCCTCGTCCGATACCATAACTATGTTGCTTTTCAATCCGCCCATTACCATATCAGCGGCAACTTCAGCAAAATTTATCGTGCGGTTGGCGATTCTCATTGAGTGTTCGTCAGTGCTGATTCCCATCCAGTTAGAATCGTTTCTTCCGCGGTGTTGCCATACGTCATGGTCTACTCTTCCGGTTTGAGTGTTTTCACGCGACCAAATTTGTACGCCGTCTTGAATGTGAGTGGTCGAAGATGATGACCAATCTCTTAGATAGTTTACGCTCGTGTTTATCTGTTTTTGCGAAACGTCGCTTCCCATGTCATATTGCGCGAACACACCTTCACGATTAACCGTTTGACCATTAATGCTGAACGACATTTCCATTTCAATCGTAAAGTTGTCCGCGAATATAAGGCTTCTTATCGCTTCCTTGGTTTCGCTGTACCCATTCGCGCTTCCGAGATTGGCGAAAACCGATCCGGTAAGCAATGTGATTCCGGCAATTAAGCTTATTGCCATCAAATGTTTTCTTGCAAATTTCATTTTTTATATCCTCCTTTTGAGATATGTGTGAACGTCCTCACAAACTTAGTATAAAACGCCGATATAAACATTGTATATCATAATTATAAATAAAAAATAAACGAAATCTAAATATTTTAGAAATACCGCAAGTTGCACACTTGCGGTATTTTTGTAGGTATGTAATTTAAGGTGTTTCCTCAATATCCGCTGCCGTTTGGGCAAGCGAATCGTCCGTCTTCGCTTCTTTTCTCTTTGCTTTGATATGTCCAACCCATTCTCTGATATAAAAGAGAATATTAGAGAAAATTGACGACGCGGCGATGAAAACCGCGATTATGTTGGCGAAATACGCGTGATTGATTATATTGAAAATTCGATTTCCGATAAAACTGATCCGCATAAGATTTGTGCCTTTTAATATGTTGCCGATTATCAATCCAAGCAACGTCAGGCAAATCAGCCATTCCAGCCACGCGGAGTAGGTTCGCACTTGAAGAATATGAACCAACACAACGGTTGATATTATCGTTAAAGATGCAAACAAGCCCGCGAAAGCGTATGGCAACCATTTAGCAACATACTTGCCTGTGCTTACCCGCCAATCGAGATAGCAGAAGACATAGTTTCGTATTGCCGCGAGCCCGAAAAGCAGGGTTAGCGTATAGTTTTCCAAGAAAAACGCGGATAAAACTAAATACGCGCTGAAAGTACCCACAAGGAACATCATTCTTACTTTGTTTTTCACCTGCCACGACCAAAACGAAAATATAAACGAAATAAACGCGAAAACTTGGCTTACAATCCAGTGCGTAAGCGGAACATATAATTGAAAAGTTAGAACAGACCAACCAAAAAAAGGACCTAATGTGCCGTATGGCGCGACATTAGACGCAATGTACTCCATGTACTCCATGATTTAACCTCCGGTTCAGTTAATTCTATGTTTCATATAGAAAGTATAACAGAAAACATCCGCCTATGCAATACTAAATTTTCATTTCCGCGTCGTGATTTAAAATAAGATTTCGCGCTTGCGGCGAAATCTCGCGCCGCGGCGCGATGGTTTTTTTCATGCGCGCTGTGTGTGCGTCGCCCCTGCGAGGCTTTTTGCTTTATAGGAAATGAGCAATTTCCTATAAAGCAAAAAATGATTGTCATTCGGGGCGAATCGTGCTATAATTACAATATAATATGCGAACGATAGCGAGGTGCGCAATGAAGTCGGAGAATGTTAATAAAATCAAAATTAGACGCAAATCGTGGCGTTGGTTTGTGCTTTTGACGATGTTTGCAATCGGGCTTGCTCTTGTTATTTTTGCCGCACGAGAGTTGTGGGTCGGTATGCGCGACGACGCTGCCGCGCAAGCGGAGTATGAGCAACTACGCGAATTGAGCGCTAACATAGTCAACGCCGAAGAACCTGCCATCCTAACACAGGAGCAAATTGCGGCTTTGTTGCGCGTTTTTTCGGAAATAAATCCGGATTTTGTAGGTTGGATTACTATCCCCGGCACGACGGTGGATTATCCTATCGTGCGGGGGGCGGATAATGCAAGGTATTTGAACACTACTTTTAGCGGAGCTTCAAATCCTGCGGGCGCGATATTTATGGATTATCGCGCCATTTACGGTTTCAAAGCGCCGGCAAGTTTGATTCACGGGCATAATATGCGTGACGGTTCGATGTTCGCGCCGCTTGTGAATTATATGAACCGGGAATTTATGGATAATTATCCGGAAATTATTATTCTGACGAAGTATGGTGAACGGCTGGTTTATCGTGTTGTAAAGGTGCGGCGAACCGACGCGTGGGACGATGTATACGCGCTTGATTTTAATAATGCGGAAGCGGCGGAGTTCTTAGAGCATTCTGACGCCGAACGAGTTCTAATATTATCAACCTGCCTCGGCGGCGCCGACCGCAATGCGCGTTTGCTGATATTCGCCGCGCAATAACCACTAATTCATATAAGAATTAAAGATTGACAGTCCGCAAGTCTGCCTTTATAATAGGTACTGCATGTAGAAACGCTTGCATTTCTACCGCAAAATCTTTGATTTTGCGTATTGAATTTGAAAAATTCAAGCAATGCCTATTGTGAGAGGCATGTAAAAATTTTCAATGAAAATTTTTGGCGGCGTTTTGCGCCGCGGCGAAATAGTTTTGCTATTTCGACAACACACTCTCATTATAATTATTAAATAGGCAGACTTGTCTGTTATCGAACTATAATTTGGAGGGGTTTTAGTGTTACTGATGTGTTCCGATTTGAAAAAGTCATTTGGCGTTGATGAAATTCTCACCAACGTTTCGTTTATATTAGAAGATCGCGAAAAAGCGGCGTTGGTCGGCGTCAACGGAGCAGGAAAAACATCGATATTTCGTATGCTGACAGGTGAATGGCAACCGGACGGAGGCTCCATTACACGCGCAACCGGTTTGCAAATCGGATATTTGCCGCAGACAACAAGTTATGCCGGCCAACATACAATGTATGACGAACTTGATTCGGTGTTCGAGCCTCTGCGGCAAACCGAACGGTTAATGCGAGAGTTGGAGCGGGATATGTCAACGCAATCCGGTAACGAACTTGAAGCGACCATGAAAAAGTATGACAAGCTTACGGCGGAGTTTGAGAAAAAACGCGGGTTCGAGATTCAAAGCCGAATTCGCGGCACGCTTAAAGGTTTAGGCTTCACCGAAAGTCAATGGCAACAACCTATGCAAGAACTTTCAGGCGGGCAGCGAACCCGCGTTGCGTTAGGCAAGTTATTGCTGACCGAGCCGGATTTACTGTTGCTCGACGAGCCTACGAACCATTTGGATATCGAGAGTATAATTTGGCTGGAAGAATATTTGCAGAGCTATGACGGCGGAGTTTTGATTATCTCTCATGATCGCTATTTCTTAGACAAAACGACGACAAAAACCATCGAAATCGAGAACAAAAAATCGACCGTTTATAACGGCAACTACAGTTTTTACACCGCCCAAAAAGCAATCAATCGCGAAACAGCACAGCGGCAGTTCGATGACCAGCAAAAGGAAATCAAACGGCAGGAAGCGGCAATAAAAACCATACGTTCGTTTAAAACCGAAGCCGCGCTTATCCGCGCGAAAAGCCGTGAAAAGCTGTTGGACAAAATGGAACGCGTTGACGCGCCGGAGATTTTGCCCGACCAAATTCGCATAAATCTTACACCAAAAACGCAGACAGGCAAGGATGTTTTAAGCATCGACGCACTGTCTATGGCGTTTGACGACAAGGAGCTATTCGAAAATGTATCATTCGAACTTAAAAAGGGCGACAAAACCGTACTGGTCGGCCCGAATGGTGTCGGCAAGACAACTTTGTTTAAAATCATACTCGGCAAGCACGAACCGAAATCGGGAACTATCCGCGAAGGCGCGAATTTGCATATAGGTTACTACGACCAGGTTAATCAAAATTTGACGCTTGAGAAAACCATTTTCGACGACTTGGCGGATACATATCCAACGTTGACGCAAACCGAAATTCGCAATGTTCTGGGCGCGTTCCTGTTCTCAGGCGATGATGTTTTCAAGCCGATTTCTATGCTAAGCGGCGGCGAACGAGGACGTGTTTCGATGGCGAAAATTATATTGGGCGGCGCGAACCTACTAATCCTTGACGAGCCGACAAACCACCTTGATATGTTCTCAAAAAACGTTATGGAGCAGGCTCTACGAAACTTCCCCGGCACGATTTTGTGCATTTCCCACGACCGTTATTTTATCAACAATATCGCAACCAAAATTTTGGAAATGAACCCAAGCTGCATAACGGAATACGCCGGAAATTACGATGATTACTACGCCGAGAAGCAGAAACGAGCGAACAGAGTTGAAGACTTCGCAATGTCGCCTGCCGAATCTAAGCCGCAGTCAACGGCGAAAAACGAATGGCAGCGTAAAAAGGAGATGGAATCGTTAGAGCGCAAGCGAAAGTCGCGAATTGAGCGGTTAGAGAATTCCATCAAGGAAGTCGAAGAAAAAATCGCCGACCGCGACGCGCGACTCGCGCAAGACGAAGTCGGACGAAACGCCGAATTGGCAATGGAATTGTTGGAAGAGAAGTATGAACTTGAGGAGCGATTGTTGGAATTATATACAGAGCATATGGAAATAATGTCGGAAATATGACAAAAAACTTAAAAATAAGCGGTAATTCTTTAAAAAGATGTTGCTTTTTGCCGGAATTCATGTTATTATAATGGTATAATATACACAATATGTAATAATGTGTGAAATCTAAGTATTATTCAACTTATGAAAGTCAGAAGGGTAGGGATTATTTATGAAAAAATTTGCATTTTTAATGGCTTTGATTTTTATTTTGGGGCTGCTTCCAATCAGCGGTGTCTATGTTAGCGCTGCTACCAGTATTAGTGATTTCACGATAATACCGGGTGAGGCTCATGATGTCGATTGGTCGGAAATTTATGATACCCTAAGACCCGGGCAAATTTGGACGGACAAATCTGTTTACTACCCGCAAGATTCGCTGACTGATGATTATGACGGAACGGTTGTCATTACCATTTACGTATGGGGCAGGCCTTACATGACCGAAAGCGGCGATTACGGAATGTTGGGTGGTAACCAAGAGGTAACAATCACCACTCAAATCGGCGATTTTCAACTTGAGGATTCTGTTTATCCGGCAGGCGTTACTTTTTTGGAAGCCGCGAACGGAGTATTGCAATGGAGTATTCCTGAAGCGCTTATTACGGACCCCGACGAACCGTTAGCGGTACATTTTTATCTTTATTTGGAAGATCGAGCAAATTGGCTGACAAATTTTTGGTATTCGACCAGCGGTTCATTCCTTGAAGTAAAGTTTGAGCCCGGGCTTGACAATCCATACTACTGGACAACCGAAGAGGTTACATACAACGCGTTCGACGCGCCCACCATGAACTGGAACAACGGAACCGGACTCAACAGCGGAACGATTGTAGATAATGTTTTAGGCATAACCTTATCTTTCGGCAAAAACGCAAGCCCCGCTAATCAAACCGCGGCTTCCGTTCCTTGGGCAAACACAACTTATCGGAATAATTACTGGGCTCAAAACGCCTTAGTTGTAGGTCGCCCTCAGCCATATTATTGGCATTTGTATTGGGTTAGAACCACTCCGAAGATATACATATTTACTGTGCACGGGTTAGTCACCGATGTTGACGGTACTGCGATTGATGTCGTTTATGAAATCTCGCTAGGCGGAATGGGCGGGAACTCTCCCGTGGCAGGAAGCAGAACAATTACAAGTGATGTGTATTTTAGAAGAACTTTTGTCGAAGGCGATCCGACTCAACTTTTCCACTGGGACGAAGAAGGATTCTTGGTTTACAGCACGCCGTTAATCGCGCAAATTATGCTGATTGACGAAGAATCGACGCATGACGTTTATTTCGGCTCTTTGATAATTGAAAAAGAATTTCCGCCCGATGGAGAAGATTGGCGCCACCTTGATTGGGACGTAGATGATGAAACGCTATTTACCGTAAGGCTTAAAACTGACAACGATTTCTATGTAGTGCTCGAAGAAGGTCTTGCGCAAAATGAATTCCACTTCGACGGATTTACCGATAGACCGGAACTTGCGACCACAATTACTTTTTCGGTAGATGTTCCCGCTATCATTGAAGATTTGCCAAGGTATATGTCAGATGATGACGCCGCCAATAATATTCCGATATTGTATTCGGTACATGAATTTTTTGAAGGATTCTTCGAACCGAGAGATTGGCCGCTTGTTTACGAGCGGATTAATGTTTACTATTCTTTAGATTATGAAGAATTTTATCCGGAACCGCCCTCGTTCGAAATTATAAGTGAGGAATATAGAACCATCACTATATTGAATAAATTTGAACACGGTATCGGATTTTTAGAAGTTTATAAACTTATGGACGGTTTCCCCGCCGATTGGGACGTGGATTATGATACCGTATTTTACATCCGCATTTGGGATGTATATGCGCAAAACTATTTGCTGTTCGACGCCGATCGTGAATTTGAACCCGGTTCGCCGTTTTACGGCACCATTTGGTGTATCGGTAACCACGAAATCGGATTAACCGAGCCGCACGAAGGCCGCGTAATGATGGAAATTCCGATTAGCCGTAACCAACCCGTTCGGCTTTCGAACTTATGGACGTGGGGTAGTTATCAAGTCGTTGAAGTGCGTCAAGCAGACGCGGTGTTCCCGCAAGAGACCCAAGATCCGTTACTTGATCCTGATTGGATATATTTTTGGGATAACATCGCCGACCGCACGCCATTTTACCTGCGAACGCCGGCAGAATGGGCGGAAAGCTTTGCTTGGTTGCAAAATCGCATTGACAATGATTGGACGGAAATCCGACAAGTCGTAACTGACGCCGAGTGGCACGCGGTGCCGATAGATGAGTGGTTTTGGGGCGTTATATATTCAGAAAACAACTTCACGACCTGTGACGATCCTTATTGCGATAATCAATACTGCGATGATCCCGATCACGATTGGAGCAATAGATTACATTTTAACCAAACCATTATTACAACAGTAACCAATCGTTTCAAATTCCATTGCGGAACTTTGGTGTTCACTAAAGATCTTTGCGATAATGCCGCGGCTTGGGGAGTAGATGGAGATACTTCATTCTTCGCGCGGGTCAGAGCGGACGACGGCAGAATTTTAGTATTCGTTCCTGACGGCGATGACTTCCGAGTGATTGGATATATAGAATATAATGACGGTGTTTTCGGCACTTATCAGGTTCTCTGCCCTGTCGGTGGAGCGAATCCGCCGGGACAACATATGATCGGCAACAGCCTTTTGCCCGGCAATCACTCGACGATCATTGAATTCAGCGCGAATTCTTCGACAAGACTTATAGAAGTGCCTTCATATCCGTTTGGATTTGATATTTATTACACGATTGAAGAAGCTTTCCCGTTCGGAGAGCCTCTCGGTTTCTTGGATAGTGAATATTTTATGGGAGAAGACGAAATTCCCGCCGGCGGGTTTATAGTTCCTCACGGTGAAACTATAGATATAACGATTCGCAATACTTTCGAGCCGGGGAACGGAGAATTCATCATTTTCAAGGAATTAGCAGGTGAGTATGCGGCGTGGGATGTGGATGATACAACCGAATTCTTCGCGATTGTTGAGCGAGATAGTGATGAAGAACTTTTATACTTCATTTTTGACGCGGAGGAAGAAGTATTTGTGTATGTAAACGCGAATCCGACTTATTTTACAATCCCTGAAGGTGAGCCGCAAGCCGTTATTCCGTTTTCGGTAGAAAATCCGGCTGTTTTGGTGGGACTTAGCACTGACCACACCAATTATACGGTTTCTGAGGTAGGTAGTGACGGCGATCCGCTTGGCACCATTGCCGAAATCGGTTTTGTGGCAAATGTTGTCGGACCTGCTGTTAGTGGTTACAATTTACTTGTAACGATTACAAACAGATTTTACCCGCGGCCTAACATACCGACTTTCGGTGTAATCTATGACGGCAACGAAAACACAGGCGGCGAAGTTCCCGAGGATGACAACGAATATCTCGCCGGCGCGACTGTAACGGTGCTGGGTAACGCGGGAACTCCGCCTCTTACTCGAACCGGACATATTTTTATCGGTTGGAATACTCAAGCGGACGGTGGCGGCACGCCATATGTGGCTGGAGAAACATTCTTAATGCCTGCCAGATATGTTACGCTTTACGCGGAGTGGAAGCCTTTATTTACAGTAACCTACGACGGCAACGGCAACACCGGCGGCGATGTTACGATTGACGATAACGATTATATCGCCGGCGCAACCGTAACTGTATTAGGCAACGTTGCGCCTACCCCTCTAATCCGAACCAACTATAATTTTATCGGTTGGAATACTCAAGCGGACGGCGGCGGCACGCAATATGCTGCGGGAGAAACGTTCTTAATGCCTAACCGAAACGTTACACTTTACGCGCAATGGGAAAACATATACACCCCACCTACATTTACGGTAACTTACAACGGTAACGGCAACACCGGCGGTTCTGCCCCTGTTGACGATAACGAATATAATACAGGCGCAATCGTAACCGTATTAGGCAACACCGCGCACGCGCCATTGGTTCGAACTAATTACGTTTTCGCGGGTTGGAACACACGACGCAACGGAAGCGGCACGCAATACGCGGCAGGAGCTACGTTTACAATGCCTCCTCGAAACGTTACGCTTTACGCTCAATGGTATCCGGAAGATACATTTAACGTAATTTACGACGGCAACGGCGGGAATACAACAGGCACACCGCCGGCTGACTTGAACGATTACTACGGCGGAACTTTGGTAACCGTACTTGGTTCAGGTACAATGAGCAATCCTAACTATGAGTTTATAGGTTGGAATACCGAGCCCAACGGTTCAGGCACGCACTTTAATATTGGTGATGATTTTGTGATGCCGTATGAGGATGTTACGCTTTACGCTCAATGGTCGGCATACCCGACTTTTGAGGTGATTTATGTATCAACTCTGCATACAAGCGGTGTTGCTCCTGTTGATCCAAATAGATACCTTGAGGGCGCGACGGTAACGGTAAGAAATCGAAACACACTCGCGCGAACCGATTGGGACTTTATCGGCTGGAGAAGCGACGACGGAACACTTTACAAAATCGGCGATACTTTTGAAATGCCTGCTCGAAACGTTCGCTTAACCGCGGAATGGGCAGAACCGCCGACTTATACTATCACTTATGACGCAAATGATAATGATGGCGGCTCGGCGTTCCAAGGAATCCTTCCGATTGACGAAAACCGTTATTTGCCGGGAAGTACTGCGACAGTAAGAGATCGAAATGACGCTCTCGGAATACCGCCTATTTCCAGATTAGGTTATACCTTAATTGGCTGGAATACCGCGTCCGACGGTTCAGGAGATTCCTTCGAACACGGTAACAGTTTGGTTATGCCTGCCGGAAATGTTACACTTTACGCGCAATGGCGGCGTAACAGCCATTCGCTGATTTACGACGCGAACGGCGGAACGGGAACACCGCCCGTTGACAACGGGAGTTATGCGGGCGACGGCTATGAAACTGTTGTAATACAAGACCAAGGCGAATTGCTTAGAGATCGGCACAGATTTATCGGCTGGAATACCGAGCCTGACGGCAGCGGCGAGTGGTTCCAACCGGACGACACACTTACAATGCCCGATTCGGACGTAACGCTTTACGCGCAGTGGGAACATTTAGGCACTCCGCCTCCACCACCTCCACCGGGACCGGGTTGGCGCCCGCCTCCTTCTTATGTTCCGATAAGACCAATACCGCCGCCTACCGCGAAAGACTTTTTCGTTGACGACCATATTTGGTATATCCGCGGGTACGAGAATACCGAAATCAGACCGAACAACAACATCACCCGTGCGGAAATCGCAATGGTATTTTATCGTTTGCTAAGACCGGAATTAAGGAATTTTACGCCGTATAATCCGTTTAACGATATAAACGGTGACGAATGGTTCGGGCTTGCGGTTGCTACGCTTGCGTATTACAACGTGTTCACCGGATATGAGGACGGGAATTTTGAACCTCATTCGCTTATTACAAGAAGAGAGTTCGCGGCAGTTGTTTCACGATTCGAGTATTTGGTTGCAACTAACGAAAACCCATATAGCGACGTAGATTCGAACGACTGGGCGCGCAATTATATCCTTTCGGCAACCCAAAAAGGTTGGTTTGTCGGACACGGCGGAATGTTCAGACCGTCAGACAATCTTACTCGCGCCGAGCTTGTAACCGCTGTGAATCGCGTTCTTAATCGGCATATCTTGCTTGAAGATATTCCTGATGATGTGTTTAATTTCCCTGATTTAGACCGCACGCATTGGGCGTACGCGGCGTTCATGGAAGCCACACACACTCACGAGTTCGAAAGAAACGCCGACGGCAGAAATGAAACATGGACAGAAATTTTAGGAACAGGTTTAGACGCGGCATATAACCAATAATTGAAAATAAACAACACGGTAAAATTTTATTTTACCGTGTTATTTTTTGTTCAGAAAACACGCTTGCTTTTCAAATTTATTATTGACTTTTGTTGAAAATAGTGATATAGTTATTAAGGTTTATACCTTTATTTATCAAAAATTTAAAAAGGAGCGTTAAAAATGAAACTAAAAAGACTTTTAATCGCGACACTATTGCTCGCATTGTGTGTAACGGCTTTCACCGCTTGTACCGGAGATACCCCGCAAGATACCTCACAAGACGGATCGTATGATTTCACGGTTGGGATACTCTCGGGTGCGAACATCCCTGCTTTTGAACTGGGAACGCCCGGTTTTCGAAACCGCTTGACAGAGCTTATGGAATCTGCAGGATTAACCGTGCGCTTTGAATATCGAAACGCGGGCGGAGATGCCGCAATGTCTACCACAATTTCGAACACTTTCGCGGCGCAAAATGTAGATTTGATATTTTCTCTCGGAACAAGCGCGTCGCAACGCGCGTTGCCGGTTGCGACGGCGGCGGGCATACCGTTGGTATTCGGTATAATCACCGACCCTGTCGGCGCCGGACTTGTTTCAGACATATCCACCGGCGCGTCAAGCGCGCTGCCTATGGAAACACAAATAGATTTGTTGGAAGAATTGTTGGGAAGCGAACTTAACGGCGATAATCGCGTCGCTTTCTTGTACACAACCGATGAGGATAACTCGGTTGCGTCTCTTGGGCGTTTGCAAGCAGTTGCGCCGGAAGGAACAATCGTACCTTTCGGAATACCGGCGAACGGATTAGGGCAACTTACGCAACTTTTCATCAATATTGCCGCTGATCCGTCAATCCGCGCGATTTATATCCCGCAAGACAATCAAATTACAGGAAATATGCAAATGGTTCAAAACTTAAACCACAACCAAGACGCTGATCGTCGATTGCCTGTCGTGGTTGCCGATTTGCCTATCGTGGCGAACGGTGCGCTTGCATCTTTGTCGGTTGACTTCGCGGCAAACGGCGCGGCGGCTGCGGATATCGCGTTTAATATTTTGATGAACGGAACTTGGCCCGCAACATTCTATTCGCCGACGGCGGCGTCTTTGTCGTTATACATCAATCAGACAGAAGCTGATGCAATTGACTTTATTATCCCCGCCGCATTGGTTTCAAGGGCGAACAGAACATTTTAAAGTGATTTCATAAAACGATTTTTCAAATGGGGTTGTTGCCTTTGGCGGCAACCCCAAAAAACTACTGAAAAAAGAGGATGAAAATGGGAATTGACTTTTTTTTAAGAACTTTATACGGAAGTTTAGGACAAGGACTGTTATACGCGCCGGTGGCAATCGGTGTTTTTATGTCTTTACGCATTATGAAAAAGCCCGACTTGACCATTGAGGGCACTTTCGCTTTCGGCGCCGTAATCGCCATGACTTTGCTGTATCACGGGGCGCATTTTACGACGGCGCTCCTCGTTGCGACTGTGGGCGGCGCGGTTGCGGGGCTTGCAACTTCGTTGATTCACACAAAACTGAAAGTAGACGGCATAATTTCCGGCTTACTTGTTACCATGGCTTTGTTTTCGGTCAATTTATTTATTATGGGAAGCAGCACAATCTCCGCGCCGCTTAGAACTTTTATATTCGCGCCCGTAAATAATTTGTTAAGCCACGGTTTAGGGGCGTCGAATTTTGAAGCGTTGCAATGGTCGTACATAATTATAGGATTATTCATTCTTATTGTGGTGATTACCGTTTTGCATTTTCTTTATCAAACGAAATTTGGTTTGTCAATGCGCGCGACGGGCGATAACGAGCGTATGGCTTGCTCTAACGGCGTAAATACCGACAGCCGCAAAATTTCGTCGCTTGTGATATCAAACGCGATTACCGGGCTTGCGGGCGCGTTGGTTTCTCAGAAACTAAACGGCGCCGAAGTCGGCATAGGGGCGGGAGTTCTTATCATCGGGCTCGCTTCGCTTGTTATGGGAGAAATTATAACGCCTAAAAACAGAAGTATGGTGACGCAGCTTATATTCATTGCGCTTGGCTCGCTTATTTATTTCATCTGCATAACCATGGTGGTCGCTTCTGGGTTGCTTCATTCTAATTGGGAGCGTTTGCTCACCGCTTTGCTTGCATTGCTTGCGCTGTGCATGCCTAAACTGCGGCAACTTCTCTTTAAGAAGAAAATTGAGGTGACCAAATGATAGAACTTCAAAATATATCACAAGTTTTTGACAACGGAGTCGAGAGAAACCAGGTGTTAAAGTGTTTAAACCTAACCATCCCCGAGGGGCAATTTGTTACTGTCATAGGTGGAAACGGCGCAGGCAAAAGTACGCTTTTTAACATTATAAACGGCAATATACGCCCTACTTCGGGCTCGATATTTTTTGACGGCAAAGATATTCAGAGGAAAAGCCACAGCGCGCGTGCGGCAATGATTGCTCGTGTGTATCAAGATCCTAATTTCGGGCTTTGTCCTGATTTGACAATCGCGGAAAACATGGCGTTGGCGAATTCTCGCGGCAAATGGCGCGGACTTCAATGGGCCATCCGCAAAAAAGATATTGCTTTTTTCAAGGAAAGGCTGGCGGAGTTCGATTTAGGGCTCGAGAAAATGCTTCGCAAAAAAGCATCGCTTTTTTCAGGCGGGCAGAGGCAGGTCGTGACGCTGCTTATGGCGACGCTGCAAAAACCGAGGTTGCTGCTTCTGGACGAACACACGGCGGCGCTTGACCCGAAGATTGCAAAGCAAGTCATGTGTATTACAAAAAAGCTGGTTGATGAGCAAAAAATAACAACCATAATGATTTCGCATAATATGAGCGACGCGATTACATATGGCGACAGGCTTATCATGCTTAACCGCGGTGAAATCATTTTGGACGTTTCGGGCGAGGAAAAACAAAACCTTACCCCTGCGGAATTGATAACGATGTTTGAATCATAATAAATTTTAGTAGTATATATAAAAAGTGAACCTCACAAGAGGTTCACTTTTTTTGAGATAGGTTAAGTTTTTTCTATTTTAACTTACAAGCGGCTTAAACGCCCTCGCTTCCCACAGCATAAATCTCGCTTCCGCCCCTTCGAATCTCGCAGGAATAGGTTCATTTTCCACCCACAAGCCATCAAATCCGTTGGGTATTTCAACATCTCTGATATATACGTCAAGAAGCCGTCCGGTATCATCATATTTCGCGGCAATAAGAAATAAATCCTTGTCGCCTGTTGTATTTATCGTGTTAAACGATACTATATTTTCAACCGATACATTGAAGTTTGTTATACGAAACGGTGTTGCAATAATAACAGAACCGATTTCGCCGTTATCGCCGAGAAGATTGATAGCCAGTCGTTCTCTATTCGAATTGGCCGGCAATTCCGGATTGCGAACATTCGCGAAACTAATTCGTATTTCGTCAGTTTCTCCTAAAGCCGCTTCTTCCTCTGCCATAAAAGTATAGGTGATCAAGTTGAAGTTTTGTATCGTCATGTTATTGGTTCGCGCCCAAGCAACGAAAGCATAGGCCGGGCCAACTATCGGAGTTATTTCACCGGTCGATCGTGTAAATCCCGGAGGTCCTGTAAATATTCCTTGACTCAAAACGGCTGAATAAGCCGGGTCAAATGTTATATGAGTCAACACAAGACCTTCCGGAACATAAATACGTATCGGCATAGTCATAAATCCCGGATTATTTTCAAAACGAAGAGTTACGTCAAAAGCGTCGCCCCGAAAAACCCGCTCAGGCATGCCTGTGGCGATTATCCGCGCTTCATTCGTCGCCGTCGCTGTTTTATTATTCACCGAAAGCGGAATAAGAAAAACAAAAATAAGCGCAAGCGACATTATCCGCATTGACATGCGTATTTTAAAATTCATTTTGTGAACACATCCTTTTTAATTATCTTTGCGCCAAAAATCTTGTAAATATAGCGGAAACTTCCGCTCTCGTTGCGGTTGAAAGCGGGTCAAACCTGCCATCGGGCCGTCCTCCGACTAAATCAGCGCCCTGTATCGCGCGAACCGCGTCAACTGCCCAATATGATATTTCATCTTGGTCTATAAAGTTAGCAATATATCCCTGCGCAATTTCAATACCCATAATCTCAACATAACGGAACAGCATAACCACCATCTGTTCGCGGGTTATCGGCAAATCGGGGGCAAAATTATCGCCGCCTACTCCTTGAACAATTCCTGCGCCCGCCGCCCATTCAACCGCACCAAAATACCAAGCGGAATCTACGACATCAACAAATTTGGGCAAATTGTTAAATACGGAAGTATCAACACCTTCCAAATTCGCCAAAACTTGCGCGAACATGGCGCGAGTCATGCCTACTTGCGGACTAAACTGATTATACGCAGTACCTTGGAACAACGAATTCTCCCAAACCGTCCTTACATATTCATAATACCACGCCGTTTCGACAACATCGCCAAACGGAAGCGTCACAGCCTCATACGGCGACTCCGGATATTCCGGTTCGGGGTTAGGGGCCGGAGTTGGACCCGGCGTAGGTGGTGGAGTCGGCCCAGGTCCGGGACGCGGCGGTGGCGCAGAAATAGTATCATCACCATTATCGTCACCATTACCGTTGCCATTGTCATCATCTCGTAAAATATATACGCTACCTTGCGTTACCGAATAACTGAGCTGATTTGAGTTATAATCAACCACCATACCAACCGTAACGTTGATAGTAGCTTCGCCCGCCGGAGCATTGTCCGGCACGCTAAATTCTACATTAAGTAAAACGCCTGTCGAAGTATCATTTTCTACGCCAATCCATATAACGTTAAAAGGATTTCGACTGTATGTGCTCTCATCAACTCCGACAAACATATGATAAGTCAACGCCGTTCCGGATGTTACCGAATTCACGCTATCAATTCTCAATCTATACGAGTCGTATCCAACACTTAATCTTAATCCCGCAATTCCCGGGTTGGCAACCAACATGATAGGAACGATTACGCTTTCGCCCGGAGCCGCCGAAAATTGTTCCACTTCTATTTCCACAGTATCGTTTGCGTAAACCGACGGTATATAAAATAACAATAAAGCAACTACGCAAAGAAAGCACAGAGTAATTCTATGAAACCTCTTTAATTTTATCATGTCTATCTCCTCGTGGGTTTATCATCTATAATCTTAATTCATATGGGAATGCCTTCAAGATGATAACGTCAGTAACTATGCCGTCAATCATTTGCATAACAACCCAATCACGAACCGCGATTGCCGGAGCAGGGAAGTCAGGCCAGGAATCTAGTGATGTTGTTCTCAATCTCGCTCCGGCTGTTAACCATTGTTGATGCGGACGATTGATGTTTCCAAGATCACCGACTATCAATTGCATTGAAGCAACTCCTTGACTCATATCAAGCACATAAACATTAGCGCCAGAACGAATGTTGTATCTCATGCTTGCAAAGTTCCAACGTTGAGCTTCAGTATTATGCCAATTGTGTCCCATGCCATCAGTAAATCTTGGTCCAACGGTTATAAATCCCGCTCCTGTTTGCACAACAGGACCCATAATAATTGATTGACCTTCATCGAAATCAGTCCAAACGGAAACCTCGTTAGGTAAAGCTCCTAATTCCAATTCGAAGCTAGTTGCCAAATTTACTAATGTCGGCAATCTATGTGTAAAATGAGACGTAGACGTATTATCTACACTAATGTTATCTAATTCAAACAATGCAGAAACTTCATAGATTTCATCTCTCTCATTCACACTATAGCGGAAAGCAGTACCTCTAAGCATGTTGTCAAAATGATGTGCCGTATTAACTGTTGATAACAAGTTCCTTCTTTCGCCGTTTTGAAAGAATTCTACACTCCTAACCCTTTCGTCGGAATCATTAATTGTCTGGGCTACAGAATTAAATACCGCCAGATGATATGCCGGGTCGGGCGGCTCAGCGCTACCAAAACCGGGGAAGATATCAGCATTGACAGGATCGTGATCGAAAGCAACTATTACTTGAACCACGCCGGTTCTTTCATTTAAGTCAAACAGCTGAACTTGCTCAAGTATACGAGCGTGAAAAAGGAAATCGTCAACAGTTCTGACTCCTGACCTCGCGCTGTCAATTTCACCAAACTCATTCGTTTGAATATCAAATATAAGCGTATCATTGTTAACGTTTGCGCTTAGTCTGGGAGTAAGATAGTCAACAGTAGTGACTCTGTCGTTACGAACGTCAAACGCAAACGTTCTGCTAACATAAGCAGGTCCTACAGAAGAGAATTCTCTGCCGGTCCACCCATTTGATCTCGCAAATTCAACACTGGTGATTTGACCGCTAACATTAACGCTATATCTGATTAGCTTGTTTTCGAAGAAGCTTAACCCACCCGGTAGCGGAGCAAAATTTCCGGCTGCACCGCCGTCACCTCTGAATGAATCAACCCCAAACGGTGAATTTTCAATATTTACAACCGGCGCAAATCTGCGAGTCGATACACTACCGTCTCTATGTAATATTTGAAGCAAGCCTCGTCGACTAAAACCATCATCACCGGTATCGGCCATCATAACAAACCCGTAATTTATAAGTTCAGCCGGCGCTTTAAAAGCGGCAATATTACCGAATTCGTCAAGAACGAACGTTCCTTCCGAGCCAACCCTCACTCTTGATGTATCGTAAGCTCCAACCGCAACATAGTACTCTGTTCCGTCAATCCAGAAAGTCGGACCGGGAAGAAGATTTCCTTGAGAGTCAACCCATTCAGACGGCTCCCACGAACGAGGTGAAGCAGACGTTATCGCAACTCTACCTTCAATAGTGTTCGTCAAAACACGAATATTGTATAAGAAATCGTCAACAATGTTAACCATGTTAACTTCTACAGCCAATACGTCACCCTCGTTAATATCTCCAAGTCCGATTCGGCGACCGTTTCGTGTAATCCTGTAAGAAACGTCTAAACGGCTCGTGTCAAGCTCGATGACAGATGGCAAAAGCCTAGAATTCACAGGATTTCTTGCAATAAGAACTCTAGCGTTTGTGTCAACTTCATCAACAACGAAAATTTGAGGAGAATTTACAATTATTAAATCATTCCATCCTGTTCCGTTAGTGTCAATAACAGTTATGGTTCCGTTTGATAGCGAATTGCCTAAGATTGTGCTTTGACCGTGTGTGAATATCTCATCATCCCATACAGTTCTGCCATTATATATAACGGTATAGTTATCGGCAAGGCTTAGCGTGGTAGAAACCCTTGAGCCGGCATTTCTAAAATACCTAATTCTATCATTTCCGCTCCAATCAAATTCAAACCTATCAAAATCAGCGATATTAAATCTAGTCGATACATTTCTGTTCGTTTCCGGAACTATTGAAACGATTACGTCATCAATTTGCCCGTATTCTTCCACGATATAGAAAACCACACGTTGACCGATAAAATTAGCGGCGTTAGTGTTTCCAACACGGAACGCCACATTATTAAGCGTGAACGGATAAATCGTAGGCATGGCATATCTCGGGTTATCTGTTCCAAAGTTGTTGTAAATATTTAACCTAACCGTCTCAGGCGCCGTAGATTGGTTATTAATAATTTCAGGTCCAAAAAGATTAGTATATCTGTTAGCAACCACTCTCCCACTAAGTCTGATAGCATTGTCCGGAATAATAATAGTGTCGGGAAAATCACTATAATTCATTTCAGCCTTAGTTATGTCATGTCCGACCAGGTATCTTTTAAGCCTAACCGCGTCGTCAAGGTCAGGTCTGCCCCTTAAGATAGATGCTTCGGTTACCATTGCGGCATTATGATTTATTTCTACGTCATGATCGGCAAGGTATTTCGCAAGCCATGAAACATCAAGAAGATCAATGGTTCCATCACCGTCTATATCACCCGGAATAAAGTCGCGCAACAATATTCGTCCGTTAGTAATAGGAATATTCAATTCTTCCCCATCAGCATTTCGCGGAATACTGTTATAATCTCTAATCGCGAAGCTTGCTTCAACCGGATAAACGTTAAATACAGCCTCAGAATCAGTAGCAAAAGTTAGCCTAAGCAATACAGCGTCGCTTTCATAAAAATTATATACACGCACCCAGTTCGCGAAAAATTGCCCTGATATACTTGTTGTTTCTCCGGGTTGCGTATCTTCGGGACCGGTAAATCCGCTAAATAGTTCATCATCCAATATATCATATCTTATCAAAGTCAACTCATCCGGGAATTGTACCCTAAGCGGCATACTCGCAAACCCGGGATTGCCGCTTATACTGATATCAACCGTTATATTATCTCCGCTATCGGCTCTTAATGAAGATACTGTAAGAGCTATCGGCGACGGTGGCGGCGCCGATACCGTAAACCCGGCAAGCATAGTATGACTAACCGCTGTACCTTCATAATAGTCAAGCGCAGTCACTATAATATTGCCGCTATGATTGCCTGCCGGCAACCCTAATTCCGGTCGAATGGTGAAAGTCGCGCTCTCAAGTGGCAAAAGAGTCGTATTATTTAATCCTCTAACAACTTCCCATCCATCAGGCACGGCAGTTATTTCAAGATCAGTAACCCGCATGGTTCCATGATTAGTAACTGTAACAATTCTTTCAGCACGTTGAGCATATCCTTCTTCCACGGTTCCGAAATTCAGGTTCCCCGACATTATTATTGACAATATCGAGCTCGACCCTCCTGCGGTAATAGTAAACGTATTCGCGCCCGCCGTTATCGGTTCAAACCCTGCAATATTAACGGTATAAATTCCTACCGGGAAGAAAGCTCTCGGCAATCCAATTGTGATATTGTTTCCGAGAACAGTAATTGTCGCATCTGCTGTCACATCCGTGCCTGTCGCGTTTGTGACAGTAATGTCAGAAAGCATAACGCCATGGAGTGGTCCGCCGAATACGATATTAACATCTCTGTCGCGAGCGACGTTAGGAGTAGTAATTACGAATTGGTTAGCCTCCGCCGGAACGATAGTCAAATAAACCGGAATAGTTAGATTCGCCGGAATTACCCAAGTAGGAATATCAGTAGTTCCGATAGTTCCGCCTGGATTTACAGGTCTGACAAATCCTACACGAGTTCTACCAATAGTAGACCAATTGCTAAATGTCGGCCATGTAACCCATTCAACATCAAGGTCAGTCCAACGCTCGCCTGAGAGATATATTCCCATATCAGGAATACGAAGTCTGTAAGCTATTTCTACAACATTACCTGCAATTTGAGTGCCCCAATTAATGATCGGTGAACCTACTAAACTAGTAAGTTCAAACGAATCCGGAGCAACGATTGATTGAACCGCTCTTTGCCCCGCAGGTGAAACAGTCAACACAGCGTGAACATTAATCGGATGAGAAAGACCGGGCACAACAGCTTGACCGGTAGCTTGAACCATGTCGCCTTCGTCTCCTAAATACAAAGTGCCGGATAAAATATGATTCCAAGTAATCGTAGCAATTTGATTGGTCAACGAACCTACGTTAACCATCGCCGTTGTCGGAAGATCAGTCATACCGTTAGCAAGAGCGTCAGCAATAGTATTAACAGTAACACCGTCAGCAGGAGGAAGTTCTCTTTGAAACGGTCCCGGCGCCGTAGTGATTGTTCCAAGACCGATATTGCCCGTAAGCGTAAATGTTCCCGCAGTCGCGTTAACAACAGCTAAAGTCCAGTTGTTAGGAGCGGTTCCAAGCCCGGTGAACGCGCTTGGCACAAGGTCGATTCCCGCAAACGGAGAACCATTTGGAAGTGTAACCGTCCCTGTAAGTGTTTGAGTCCTTTGATTCACGTTAAATCCTGTCCAAGCGATGTTAACATTGCCCTCGCCGGACGGGAATGAAGTCGGAAGTGTTGGAGCAGTTCCGCCAACAACAGTTGTCGCAGCGTTCAACATGTTAGTAGCCACCACAAGGTCAGCACCTCTAACACTATTTGAACGTTCGATATTTATTGTAAGATTCTGAGCTGTAATAGTCAAGTCGCCAAATATATAATGATACCAGTTTACATTTGTTGAAATCGGAGTAGCCCCCGGGTCAGACACTCGTAAAGTAACAGTACCAAGGTTATCAATCGGTCTAACACCAGCCACATACAGAAGGTTTACGTCAACACCTCTAGTCGCCTCTCTCGGTGTCTGCGAACGTACAAACGCAGAACCTGTAGTTGGGTCATCTGTAAAACGGTTCAGAGTGACAAATTGTAAGTTTGCAGGAGGTGGATCAACTATAGAGTCAGCAGAAATGCGAGTCGGGTCCCAACCAAAACGCAACCTTCCACTGAATGACTCAAACTCTCCTGTAGTGCTAATAGTCAACTCAATATCAGTATGTCCGCCTTCGGGCACTAAAACCGTTAAAACGTTATTCGCAATACCCGCACCGGTGAAAGATAGCGTCGTCGCACCGCCTCCAATGACGCTCGTTGTACGCTCGATATTTAAAGTAAGATTTTGCGCTGCAACAGTCAAGAAATCGCCAAATTCACAGCCAAAATCATAATGATACCAGTTTATAGTTGTTGAAATCGGATTCGCCCCCGGGTCAGCTACTCGTAAAGTAACAGTACCAAGGTTATCAATCGGGCTATTACCATTAATATTCAAGAGTTGTAAGTCAACACCTCTGGTCGCCACTCTTGGAACCGCTGAACGCACACTCGCAATACCCGTCGTTGGATCGTCGGTAAAGCGGTTAGCACCCATAGACTGCAAGTTTGGAAAAGGCGGATTAACTATAGAGACAGCAGAAATGCGAGTCGGATCCCAACCAAAACGTAATCTTGCGCCAGCTGCCTCATACGCCCCGGTAGTGCTAATAGTCAACGCAATATCAGCATGTCCGCCTTCCGGCACTAAAACCGTTAAAACGTTGTTCACAATACCCGCACCGGTGAAAGAAAGCGTCGTCGCACCGCCTCCAAAACGAGTTTCAACGTCGTCAGGCGTAGCAACAGCCGTAAAACTAAATAACGCCAAAACCATAGATAAAATTATAACCGCCGCTAATCCTTTTTTAAAAAAGTTCATTATACTTCCTCCTTGCTTCTTTAACTTCGATAATCTCCTTAAATGACTTATCGAAATTTTTACACAAAATTTTTGCCCATATTATGGGTTATTATACAACATTTTCGACAAAATTGCAAGCTTTTTTTTAAATCGCCATTGATACATGTAAACACTTTTTCCGGTGATTCAAACATCACAGCAAAGGAAACTCCATAATTAAAAAGGTTGACTTTTTCAAAATTTTAGTATATTATAAACAATATAAGGAGGAATGTGCGATGAAATTAAAAAAACTTCTTTGTTTGATACTTACTTTCACTATAATATTGGCGGTTATGCTGACAATGGTAACGTTCGCCGCGCCCGCGCCGGGGGCGCAAGTGGTCGCAAGCGGCAGGCTCGACAATTGGACTGCCGAAGGCTCCATATTTCTAGAACATGGGGCGTTTGTAAGAGTGAATATGGTGGGTGGACAGCCCCACCCACCACGAAACTTACATTTCGTTGACGGTCGCGACGGTGGCGCGCAAAGAGAATCTTTTTTACGATTTGAATTTGCCAATTACATTGATCGTATCCTCGCCGGCGATGAGCTTAGATTGCAACTAAATATTAACGAAGCGGTATGGCATAATCCCGCGGGCGCATACATTCTTCCGCCGCACTTAGCTGAGTTTTGCTATATGACGATAGGTCCCAGTATCGTAAGAACAACAAGACCACCAAGTAACACTTCCATGAGCAATGATCTCAGCCGATTGGCGGCAACATTTACTCCATTTTCGGCAGGCAGGATACTTACAAGCGATATGGGGCCCGCAGTTCGCGACTTTTTTCTTACTTATCCGAATGAGACGGGGATAACTTTAAGAATACAGTCGCTTTGCCGCGACCCGAGGCAAACAACCGACGGAACCGCCATTTTTTCATTCAACGGAATGTCGCGCTTGCCCGGCGAGCCGACATTAGTATTCACTAACACCGATATCGGCGCGCCGTGGAGATTATATGACGACGGCACTTTGGTGGTTGACGAAGGAACTATCAATCGACCAACCGGGTTTACAACACCGTGGAGTCAATGGCGTTTTGATATTAACAATGTTATCTTCACAGGTCCGATTGACGCCGAAGAATCTTCTTTAAATTTCTTGTTTTTTTTCTTTTCGAATATGACAAACATCGAAGGATTGGATTATATCAATACCCGAAATATGCAGACTATGATAGGTTTATTTGAGCTTGCAAGCAGCTTAACAAGCCTTGATTTATCAAGTTGGGACACAAGTAATGTAACGGACATGAGCCGTATTTTTTCCGGCACGCATAGCCTAACTGATTTAAACATATCAGGTTGGGACACAAGCAACATGAAAAATATGTCTAGCATGTTCGGCGGCACGCAAAGTTTGACAAGCTTAGATCTTTCCCATTTTGACACAAGCAATGTGACGAGTATGGGTAGTATGTTTTCGGGTGCGTCAAGCCTATCTAAACTTGATTTGTCAAACTTCAACACAAGCAATGTGATAAGTATGAGTGGAATGTTTAACGGTGCAAGTAGTTTGACAAGCCTTGACCTCTCTCATTTTGATACAAGCAACGTTGAAGGTATGAGTATGATGTTTGCTAATACAACAGACCTAACACGCTTAGATATTTCCGGCTTTGATACAAGAAACGTTAGGTACATGAACAATATGTTTTGGAATGCAAATTCTTTGCGCGAACTTACTTTGGGTGAGCATTTTAGGTTTATGGTGATTGAAACGAGTTGGCCGCAACAAAATCCCGCTCTTCCACCTGTACCCGACAACGACTACTTCACAGGAGTTTGGCAGAATGTCGGCAACGGAACGGTCGGCAATCCGCTTGGCGAGTTTGAATTTACGTCCGACGAACTTATGGCGGCGCTTGATAGAAATAATCCTAATTCCGCAAACTACGCGGGGCAAACTTGGGTTTGGCAGCCGACCGAGGAAAATCGCGTCGATTTCATTTTCGCAATCGAAGTGGAGGGAGAGCTTGACTTCGGCAGGCTTCCGGTCGGATATGCGCAACCGGCTGGGAGAACGGTTACAGTTACGAATGTGGGTGATCAATCTTTGAACCTGTTTGTGTCTTGGCCGCCGCCTCTTCCGGGAACGTTTCCCCCTTGGCCGTGGAGCGGTGGTGCCACTCAGTCACTTGGTTGGGTAGCGCCGGGAGAAAGCGCGACTTTTACGGTCCGAGCTAACACAGGAATGTCGATAGGAGTTTATCCTCTTAGAATTAGCATACATCATAGAGAACCTTCAGTTACATTGCTTATGGCGACCATATACGCACGATTCGAGGTATACCAACAGCAAAGTGGTGGCGGTGGTGGATTTGGAGGCGGCGGTGGCGGCGGAAGTTGGAACAACAATCGCCCAAGCGGAAATGTTTTCTCGTCGCCATCATCCGGCAACAATGATAATGCAAACAATAATGTTGCAGCACCTCAGACACAACAATTCACCGACGTTTCGCCGAACGACTGGTTTTTCGATTACGTTGAATCCGCGGTTGCGAGCGGCTTGCTGAACGGTGTTGGAAACGGCGAATTTGCGCCGAACGTGTCAACAACGAGAGCGATGTTTGTAACTGTTCTGTGGCGGCTTGCGGGAAGTCCGAACGGCTATAACGGCGGTAATTTCAGCGATGTTGCTGACGGTAATTGGTATAGCGAAGCAATTGCGTGGGCGGCGGCGAATGGAATCGTAACAGGCGTTGGAAACGGATATTTTGCGCCGAATTTGAACATTACTCGCGAGCAAATGGGGTTGATTTTGTATCGTTATGTCGGAGATTTGGCAGATGAAATTATGGACAGGAATTACGTTCCGCAGAACACAGCGACTCGCGCAGAAATGGCGGCAGTTATGTTGAGGCTGAGCGAAAGATAAAGGGAATTTAAATTTTATACATCATATACGCGCCGTTTAAACAACGGCGCGTATATTTTTTGTCATTTTTCTAATTTCCCAGAAATGTTTAAAAAGTCCTTGACAAGTTGTTACAGAGAGTTGCTGTCTAAACGAAAAAATATTGAATCTTACAAGAGGAAATTTACAAAAATTCGCTAAAATGATAAATAAAATGCAACTCAAATTGTGATTACACACTATAATACTTGATTTTTCAAGTATTATAGTGTATAATGTAAGCAAAATTATAATTTAAATCATTACAAGGAGCGTGATTTAGGTGCTTAAAAAGCTAATATCGACAATAATTGTAATAGTAATGTTTATATCGATTTTGCCTGCCCTCGCCATGCCTGACGTCAATGACCATTGGGCAAATGACGCAATTCAGCGTTGGTATGACTTCGGCGTAGTCAGAGGTTACGACGACGGAACTTTCCGCCCCAATAACCTCATCACCCGCGCCGAATTCGCGACAATTATCAACCGCGTTTTAGAAAGCAACGCAACATCCGACGCAACGTTCCCCGACGTCGCCCAAAACGCTTGGTACGCAAGCGAAATACGGCAAGCGTACGCAACCGGCTTTATGCGCGGCGACGCGGACGGCACAATGCGCCCGAACGACAATGTTACCCGCGAGGAAGCGGCGGTTATGCTTGGCCGCGCCTTTAATGTGGCGGAAAATAGCGGAAACGAAAATCCTTTCGCCGACGCAGACGAAATTTCCGGCTGGGCAAGCTATCATGTCGACGGAATGAGAGCGGCAGGGTATATTACGGGCTATTACGACGGAACTTTCCGCCCGCGGAACTATATTACCCGCGCGGAAACCGTGATTTTGATTGACCGAATCGCGTTAGAGTTTTATGAAGAAAATAATCGACCTACAACGCCCGCGCCGCCCATTATCGGCGGACCTTCGGGCGGCGGAAACTTTGGCGGCGGCGGTGGCAGACAACCGGGACCATCAGGACCTCCGATGCCGGGGCCGGGACCGAGTCCTCAACCGTTCGTGTTCGAAATTCCAAGCGAAATCCGCGTGTCATCGCAAAGCCGCTTTTACCTTATAGATATAATCCAACTTTCCGACAACACGATAGTAACATCTGAATTTTTGAATCATTCCGGCGAAGGTTCGCATATAAGTTTTGGCGGCGTGATTGACGAAATAGGCAAACAAATATTACTTCACGCCGGTGGGTGGAATATTGAACCGAGCAGCGAATTCACCCTTGAATTCACCGCAACCCGCGGAACCGAAACCTTGACACGTCAAATGACCGTAATTATCGAAGAATCAGAATGGTATTCTATTAATGCGAACAATATGCTTTGGGCGCGCACCCCGATAATACTTCCCGATATTACCGGCGATTATTGGATTAGCTATACGGTTTGGTATCGCGACGTAAGAAACGGCCGGATATTTGGTGGCGGTCGCGGGCGGAGCACTCTCCCCGCCGGCGAATTTGAAGTTATCGCAGGCGGCGTGATTCATAATTTCAATGGTTTCAGCGAAGAATTCAGCGAACTCGGCGGAATAATAGGATATGAAGACTCAACCTATGATATTGATTATTTGACCTCAATTATCTCTCCGAGACCGCCGCCGCCACCGCCGCCGCGTCCGTTTATTATGCCCGAGCACGATTTTGACTTAATCCCAAGCGTGCCGCCGCAAAACGTGATAATCACGCAAGAGGACGTTAATAATTTCCACGAAATGGGAGATTATCATTGGGTGACAAAAGAACTACCCACAATCACCCTTGTGCCGCGCGCGCGAAGAACGTTCTCGCTTACAGGCATAATAATCGCACCAAGTAGCGTTACGGGAACGGCGAGTGTCACAGGAACGGCGTATGTGACCTTACAAAGCAGAATGGAAGATTTCTATTTCGGACATAGGTACACCCGAACAATCGAAGTTCCGATAAACGACATACTCACGGAGTATAGGTTCGACAACGTTCCAATGGGCGTATATGATATAATCGTTGACTTAAACCGAACCAATATTGCGCAAATCTCGACGGTTCTAAACCAAAACCGAACAGGTCACAACATCGTACTAATCGCGTCGGACAGAGAAATGGGGCGCGTTGCGGGAACCATAACCATCGACCGCGCCGTGGATTGGGATATGAGCGTATGGGTTAACATTTCCAGAGGTTATTCTAATTTTTGCCCTGAATCAGGCGCGGGAAGCAGCTGGTCAGTCTCATATTGGGGGGACGGCTTTATTATCCCCGCAGGACAAACAAGCGTAGACTTCCTTTCCTCGCGACTGCCGACCGGCGAATATGATATTCAGGTTTCTATAGCGAACACTTTAACCGATTATATTTCAGATGCCGTTCAAATAACCAACACTACCGTGCAAAAAGACTTCGATTTCACCGTCGGACAGAGAATCACCGGAAGAGTTGAAAATTGGCAACGGTTTGCAGAACCATGGATGCCTAGTAATAATCCGAATAGAGTAATAGTAAGCCTTGTCCATCCATACACGCTAACTTCAAGATCGATGACGATCGCTCCGTTCCCTCGTCCGCCGTCGGGTGGTGGCACGTGGCCTTGGCCGTCGCCAAGCGGAAATTTCGGATTTCACGGTCTTGAAAGCGGAACATATGAAGTCAGCGTTGTATTGGAACGGTGGACTTCCGGAAGTTTTCAAACAATTGTGCTCGCCAGAGAAGAAATCATTATCACCGATTCCGACATTTCGGGCGTAAACTTCGACCTTGCCGACGTTAATCTTTCTTACGAAATCGAGCGTATCGAATTTGAGGGCGTAGAACTGTCGCAAGATCCGAACAACCCGACGATTTTGCCGTTCCCTAATACTGTGCAAATTGTAGGTAACACCATTTTCGCACATAGGCAGGTTAGTATATATAGGTATATTAATGGCGTACATCAAGGTATATTAAGAGATAGATTTGGAAGCGACAGCACAATAAACATTCCAATGTGGTGGGGAAATGATGAACCGATTTCGTTTCAAATTGTCGTTCGCAATTTTGACGGCACATTCCTTGCCGAAAGCGCAACATACTATGTTATTTTGAGTTATAATGGGCATAGCGTGTAGAAATGCTTGCATTTCTACTGCAAAATCAAAGATTTTGCATATTGAATTTGAAAAATTCAAATAATGCCCATTGCAATGAGGCGTGTAAAAATTTTCCATGAAAATTTTTGGCGGCGTTTTGCGCCGCGGCGAAATAGCTTTGCTATTTCGACAACACACTCTCATTATAATGATTAAACGCTGAAAAGCGTTGACACATAAAGGATTTACACAAAAATACCTATTGATATCCGGACCCAAGAGGGTCAGAAATCAATAGGTATTTCAATTTGTATTAATCAACAGAATACTCTAGATAATCACATCTTCCGCTCTCGCGTTCGGCAATTGCAACATTGCCCAGTTGCGCGCGGGGGCTTGGGGTGAGGAATTAGACGCAATCTGCATCGCCCAATAGAACCAAGCGCTTGTGTTCGCGTTATCTATCCAAGTTTTCATGTTCGCCGTATCAATATCGGTTGCCGTACGACTTAGCACACGGTTAACTATTGTCGCGAACTCTGCTCTTGTGATATTTGCGTCCGGATTAAAGTTTCCGTATTGATCACCCTGTATCCAACCGATTTGTGCCGCTAGGTTAATATTATTTCTCGCCCAACTGTCGGAAATATAAGGGAACATATCTGTTGTGCCACGATATTGCGCTTCGTCGTGTAAAAACCGTGTCATAACCGTGACAACTTCCGCCCGTGTAATTGGCAGATTCGGTCTGAAAGTGCCATCCGGAAAGCCTGTCATTATTCCCTTATGATTCGCCGTCGATATTGCATTGCTAAACCAAGCTTCGCCATTGTTCGGCACATCAGAGAACGGGTTTTCAAGCGTCCAGTAAGCGGCTCTCGTTTCATCGCTTACAATCCGTAAGAGAATGCTCGCCACTTCAGCGCGGGTAATAACATCGTTCGGCGCGATGTGGTTATTTCCTTCTCCGATAAGGTAGGAATAGTGAATTTCTGTCAAAGTAACATCCTGCCTAAATCCCGGGTCTTGAATTTCCGGTTCCCGATTTCCAGAATCTATAAATATCGGAGGTCTAAATACCGGATCGTTAAATCCCGGATTTTGATTAGCGGTCCAATGCGCGTATAGGGTGTGATCGCTTGTTTGTGTCACCAAACTTGATGCAAGTACACGCGTTCCGCCGTTTGCGTTAGTGAACCATCCCAAGAAGGTATGCCCTGCTCTGGTTGGCGTTGTGATTACGTTAAACGCGCTTTGATATGTGCCGCCAACGGTAACTGACGCGGTTTGTGTTGCGGGCGCGCCGCCGTTTGCGTCGAATGTCACCGTAATAGTCGGCGGTGGCGGCGGCAGTTCAGGCGCCCATTGCGCGTAAAGAGTAGTATCTATCGATGGAACATTGCTCAAATCGGTAATTTGTGTCCCGCCCGTCTGCGCGTCAAACCAGCCTTGGAACACAAAACCCGTCTGCGTCGGCTCTGTCACCGAAGCGAGGATAGACGCGTAACTGCTACCTACCACGTTCCCGCTCACAACCAGTGGCGTCGGCGTTCCGCCGTTCCCGTCAAAGGTAATCGTCACCGTTGGAAGCGGCGCCCATTGCGCGTAAAGCGTTTGATCCGCCGTCGCCGTTACTATATCGGCAGGCTGCACCTGCGTTCCGCCAATGATTTGCGTGAACCAACCTACAAAGTCGCTGTCTGCCATAATCGGAGTTGTAACAGCGGCGAATGGTGCTTCATAGGTGTTACCGCTTATCGCTGGCTCTTCCTGCATGGCGGGCGTTGCTCCCAGCGAGTCAAAGATGATATTAATCTGAAGCGGTGCCCATTGCGCGTAAAGCGTTGTGTTTGTTGCCGGAATTATGTCCGCGTCTGCAATCTTGACGCCTCCTGTCGGCGCGTCAAACCAACCGAGGAACGTGTAAAATTCTTGCGTAGGCTCTGTAACTGAAGCAAGCGTAACGGCATAAGTGCCGCCGATAATTTTGCCGGATACGACTTGAATTGCTGGTGTTCCGCCGTTCGCGTCAAAGGTTATCGTAACTGTCGGGTCTGCAATCCAATGCGCGTAAAGCGTTTGATCTGCTGTTGCTGTTACGATCGTTGTGTCGAGAATTTGCACGCCGCTCGTATCTCCGTTAGGCGTGGTAAACCAGCCGGCAAAAATATAGCCGAATTGTGTTGGTGTTGCGACTTGCGACAAAGCACTTGCGTATGTGCCTGTCACTTGAACCGGTGTTACTGTCTGCGTTGCAGGCGTGCCCCCCTGTGCGTCAAAGGTGACGGTGATAGTGGGAACCGGCGCCCACTGCGCGTAAAGCGTCGTATCCGCCGACGGAACAGAGCTTGAATCGGTAATCTGCGTGCCGCCCGTCTGTGCGTCAAACCAGCCTTGGAACACAAAATCGGTTTGCGTCGGTTCGGAGACCGAAGCGAGGATAGGCGCATAGCTGTTGTTAGGCGCGTTTCCGCTCACAACCTGCGTCGTGGGATCGCCACCGTTCGCGTCAAAGGTGATAGTGACCGTCGGATCGGCAATCCAGCGCGCGTAAAGCGTTTGATCCGCCGTCGCGGTAACCGTCGTCGTGTCGAGAATCTGCACAGCGCCCAATGTTCCGCTCGGCCCGGTAAACCAGCCGTTGAAAACGTAACCCGCGAGCGACGGATTCGCGATTTCGCCAAACGCCGCCGCGTATGTGCCGCCGACTGTAACCGTTGCCGTCTGCCCGTCGGGCGCGCCGCCCTGCGCGTCGAAAGTGACATTAATTGTCGGTTCGGGAGTCCACCACGCGTAAACGTAAACCGTTGTAGCATACGGAGGCACCAAGTACCCCGGGCTAACTGTGCTTCCGCCCATACCTTGCGGTTGGTCGTGCCAACCATTAAAGATATACCCCGCCAAAGTCGGCGTTGTAATTGCGTTAAGAGCAGAGGCGTAGGTTGAAAGAGGAATCTGACCGCCCACGGTCTGTGTCGCGGGGCTGCCGCCTTGCGCGTCAAATATTATCGTAACAGTAACTGAAACCCAGTGTGCGTAAAGGATTTGGTCGGTTGTCGCCGTCACAACTGTGGTCGGAAGAATCTGAACGCCGCTCGTATCTCCGTCCGGGGTTGTGAACCAGCCACTAAATGCGTAACCCATTTTCGACGGAACTTGGACTTGGGACAGCGCGGGCCCGTAGAGAGTTCCGGTTTCCAATATTTGCTGTTGCCCGTCGGGCGTGCCGCCTTGCGCGTTGAAGGTTACGTTGATTGGCGGGATTGGAGCCCATTGGGCGTAGTATGTTGTGTCGGTTGCGGGGATTATGCTGCTGTTTGTGATCTCTGTCCCGCCCGTCTGCGCGTCATACCAGCCCATGAACGTGTAGCCGGGTAGGGTGGGAGGTTGGATAAAGTAATCCACTAAAACCTCCATGCCAACAACCGCGCCGCGCCGTACTTGCGTTGCAGGCGAACCGCCTTGCGAGTCGAAAGTAAGTGTAACGGTGGGCGTGATGTCCCAATGGACATAAAGGGTGATTCCGTCGGGCGCATCCCACACAATTGACGTTGGCAGAACTTGCACACCGCTTGTATCACCGTTTGGAGTCGTCCACCAGCCGCCGAAATAGTAATAATTGCCGCTCGGAGGGGTTGGGTCCGCTGTGGCCGACATCGCTTGCATAAAAGTTCCGCCTATCGTAACAGGCTCATGGTAAGCAAGCGTTTGGTCGGGCGAAAGCGTCGTTCCCGCGCCCGGAATTATGTCAGCCGGGTTAAAATATCCCCCCTGCGCGTCAAAAGTAACGGTGATAGTGGGAACCGGCGCCCACTGCGCGTAAAGCATCGTATCCACCGACGGAACAGAGCTTGAATCTGTAATCTGCGTTCCGCCGCTCTGCGCGTCAAACCAGCCTTGGAACACAAATCCGAGCTGCGTCGGCTCTGTAACCGAAGCAAGGATAGGCGCATAGCTGCTACCCGGCGCGTTTCCGCTCACAACCTGCGTCGCGGGATCGCCGCCGTTCGCGTCAAAGGTAATTGTAAGTGTCGGATCGACAATCCAGTGCGCGTAAAGGGTTTGATCCGCCGTCGCCGTAACCGTCGTCGTGTCGAGAATCTGCACGGCGCCCAATGTTCCGCTCGGCTCGGTAAACCAGCCGTTAAAAATGTAGCCCGCCAACGACGGATTCGCGATTTCGTCGAAAGCCGCCGCGTATGTGCCGCCGACTGTAACCGTCGCGGTTTGCCCGTCGGGCGCGCCGCCCTGCGCGTCGAAAGTGACATTAATTGTCGGCTCAGGCGTCCACCACGCGTAAACGTAAACCGTCGTAGCATACGGAGGCACCAAGTACCCCGGGCTCACTGTGCTTCCGCCCATGCCTTGCGGTTGATCGTGCCAACCATTAAAGATATAACCCGGCAAAGTCGGCGTTGTAATTGCGTTAAGAGCAGAGGCGTAGGTTGAAAGTGGAATCTGACCGCCCACGGTCTGTGTCGCGGGGCTGCCGCCTTGCGCGTCAAATATTATCGTAACAGTAACCGAAACCCAGTGCGCGTAAAGGATTTGGTCTGTCGTTTCCGTCACGACGGTGGTCGGGAGAATCTGAACGCCGCTCGTATCTCCGTCCGGCGTTGTGAACCAGCCACTAAATGCGTAGCCCATTTTCGACGGAACTTGGACTTGGGACAGCGCGGGGCCGTAGAGAGTTCCGGTTTCCAATATTTGCTGTTGCCCGTCGGGTGTGCCGCCTTGCGCGTTGAAGGTTACGTTGATTGGCGGGATTGGAGCCCATTGGGCGTAGTATGTCGTGTCGGTTGCGGGGATTATGCTGCTGTTCGTGATCTCCGTCCCGCCCGTCTGCGCGTCATACCAGCCCATGAACGTATAGCCGGGTAGCGTGGGGGTTGCAATCGCAAGGAGAGTGGCGGCAAATGTATCGCCGATGACTCTGCTTGGCACGACTTGAATGGGTGGCGTTCCGTCGTTTGCGTCAAAGGTAATAGTAACCGTCGGTTCGGCAATCCAATGCGCGTAAAGCGTTTGGTTTGTCATTGTTGTAACGACGGTATTGTTAAGAATTTGCACGCCGCTATTATCTCCATTCGGCGTGGTAAACCAACCGCGGAAAATATAGCCGGTTTGCGTCGGTGTTACAACTTGCGACAAAGCGTTTGCGTATGTGCCGGTTACTTGAACCGATGTTACCGCCTGCGTTGCAGGCGTGCCGCCCTGCGCGTCGAAAGTCAGCGTAATTGGCGCCGCGTATTGCGCAACGTAAGCAGTATTATCGCTGATTAGCGTTGTAAGCACTTGGGCAGAGGTCAAAACAGTAACGCCGCCGTCCGATGACCAGCCGATAAACCCGTAATTTGCGTTAGGTTGCGGAATCGGTGATATAGTCGGGACAAGCGGACTATTAGTGGTGGGAATACTCTGTTGCGTCTGCGTTCCTGCCGTAAAAGTTCCATTTGTGCCCGGATCAAAGGTAACTGTCAGAGACATAATCATAGCGCCCGAATTATAATAGTTGATGTCAGAGTTATTGAGCGGACTGTTAAAAATAGAACTGTATATCGACTGTATCTGCGTTGACGTTGCTACGTTAGGCGGCGGAATTCGCGCGCCGTTTCCTGCAACGTTGCCTGTAAATACAACATTCGAACCAATGATTAGATTGTTATAAACATTGTTATGCAACGGATTACTATAGTCATTTTGCGCAGAAAATATACCGCCGCCGTTGCCGCTGGCGGTGTTATTGCTGATCGTGCCGCCGCTTATCGTTATCAGTCCGGACGCGTCAGTATGGATACCGCCGCCATAGACTGTGCGGTTATTGGTGATAAGTCCACCGGTCATGGTCAGATTCGCCGCCTTCAGCTCGACGCCGCCGCCAACTGCGACAGCAGAGGTCGCCACATTGCCGGTAATCATGCCGCCGGAGATGGTGCCGTATCCGTTTCTGATTTCCACGCCACCGCCGCTTGAAGAAGCAGTATTTCCGCTGATTATGCCACCTGTCATGGTGAAGGTGCTATTGCCTTCCAAAAGTACGCCTCCGCCGGCCCAAGAGGAGGTATTGTTTGTAATAAGACCGTCGTTCATGATAAGCGATCCCTGATTGCTTACATGCACAGCGCCCCCGTATGCAGCGTTTCCGCCTCCGGGCGCACGGCTGTTTGTGATTGTGCCGCCGCTTTCGATCGTAAGCGTCCCTCCGAGAACATCCACGCCGCCGCCGACAATAGTGCCGCCCGGTCCGCTCAGCGTAACATTTTGAAGAGTCAAATTTCCGGTTACACTAAAGTGCCGCTGACCGGTCGTGGCTTGTGTAAAGGTAAATGTCGAACCTGCCACGCTTGTGAGGACGATATTTTGACCGGCGGCGATTGCAATCGCCCCGCCGGTGGCAGAGAAACTGTTTTCAAGTTCAATCGTCGTCACCGTTCCGTCTGTCGGCGCCGCGGCAATAGCTACCGCAAGGTCACTATAGCTTGTGACACTAACCGGCGCCGCGAATACTGTGGGAGCGAGAAGTCCTCCCAAAAGAGCTACAACTAAGAATAATGATAAAAACTTTTTCATATTAAACCCTCCTTTTAAATCTCCTTTGTGTTAAAAATATAACCCAAAAATTTCAAGTCAAGGGGACAAAACAGCGTTTTATTCTAAAAAATCAATATACAATGCTGCGCGATAAGGTATTAGGGTTTGCCGAATGGCATTAAAAATCGATTTGAAATGTTTGAGAACAATGATTATTTGGTTTGAATAAAGCAAAACGGCTTGAAACAGAATGTTTCAAGCCGAAATTTGGTGCGCCGATTAAGGAAGCAGACGAACCGCCAAGCCCACTATCAACAGGGCATTTCTCAATCCCTGCATTAACCTCGTCAAGCGTTATAGTACGCTCACCATCTTTACAATTCAATACTAAAACAATTTTATTATCATAAATATACACCGAATTAACGAAAATGTCAACAAGTTTTTGCTTTTCTTCCCAATCTTCAATGTTCACTTCTCGCCAACGGCAAACCCAAAACCTTATATCTTCCTTTGATAGCAAGGGTTTCTTGATTTGTTCCTGCAAAATAGCAACTTCAAGCTGATTTTTGCGTTCCTCTAATTCGTCAAGCCGTTTCTTAGTAAATTCGTTGTAAATACCGTCTTGTATAGCATTTAGGATATTGGTTGCTGACCTTTCAACCTCTGCAAGTTGCTTTTGAAGTAACGGCAATTCGGGATTTTCTCGTCCTTGCAATGCGAAAAGTGCGTCAACTATGCGATTGATAAGCGGTTCGTCATTCAGCATTTCCATAACGTGAAAAATAACTAAATCCTCAATCCACGCTTTTTTGGCGGTCTTTTTATCACATTTTCGTTTTCGTGCGTGATAACACTTGTAGTAGCGATATATATTATTCCGTCCAGTTCCACTCTCGCCCGTCATCATTGCTCCGCATTTTCCGCAAAATAATTTCATTGTCAATAAATACTGCTCGTCCAACGCTTTCAAGCGTGACGGTGCTTTCTTATTCTTCCTCATATTATCTTGAACTTTGTCGAATATTTCTTGTGAAATTATCGGCTCAAAAGCGTTTTCAATAGTTATATCCTTGAACGAATATTCGCCCAAATATCGGCGATTTTTCAACATATATGTAACACGGTTGATATTCATTTCCCCGCCCTTGACATTCCGTATTCCTCTGCTATTTAAGCTGTTTACAATGGTTTTAATCGTCTTTCCGTTTGCGTAATCGGTGAAAACCTCACGAACGACAGGAGCGGTCACGGGGTCGATTTCAAAATATTGCTCGTCATTTATCTTGTAACCAAACGGAATCGAACCGCCGTTAAACTTACATTTTAGAGCGTTTTCGGTCATTCCTCGATTTACTTTAACCGCAAGTTCAGCGGAATAATATTCAGCGAAACCCTCTAATACGCTTTCCATCAGCATACCCTCGGGGGTGTCGGACAGTCGCTCGGTTGCAGACACGACACGGACATTGTTTTTCGCCAAAAGATGCTTGTAATGCGCGCTGTCATAGCGATTTCTCGCAAATCTGTCTAACTTCCAGACCAGAACGACATCAAATAATTCTTTTCCGCTATCTTTTATCATTCGCTGAAATTCGGGTCGGTTATCGGTCTTGGCTGATAAAGCCCTGTCTATGTAAGTGTTAAGTATTGTTATACCTTGTTTTTCGGCGTATTCCTTACATTCTCGGAGTTGCCCCTCAACGCTATTTTCGGTTTGATTATCAGAAGAATAGCGGGCATAGATGACGGCATTTTTCATTCGCCCTCACCGCCTGTACTTAACCTTAAAATCGCCTCTTGAAGTTTAGCGTTGAGTGCGGAATTTGGTTCAAAACAAGCCTTGACGAACTGCGCCCATTCTTCTTTGTTTTCCATTTTGCTCCGCAGAATATCCGGCTCATAATTGTATAGCTTGCCTTGCGGTTTCTCGCAACGCCCGAAAATCCAATCAAGCGAAACATCAAAATGGTCGGCATACCAACGGAGTAATTTGTTTGTTGCCTCGCCCTTTCCGTTTTCAATTTTGGCAACTGTTGATTGATTTGTTACGCCCGATAATTCGGCTAATTCTTTTTGCGAATATCCCGCCGAAATTCTTAATGTTCTTAAATTTTCTGCCATTTTATACATAGTAAAACCTCATTTCATTGTGTTTTGAATACATTGTATTATATAAACGAATTGTTGTCAAGTTTTATTTTGAATTTATTTTATGGATTTTTGTAATACTTAAAATGTCCCCAACTTTGAAACATAAAAAAACATTCCCAATGTTGGGAATGTTTTGGAGTATTACTGATTGTCAAGCGGATTGAAAGTAGAGGGTGAACATCTTTTAACAATAAAATTTAGATTTACAATCCCCATATAATTCCTATCTTTTTCATACTAACATATTTCTTCCGGCTAACGATTATATGGTCGTGCAGTTTTACATCAATGGTCTTTAAAGCATTCGCAACTTTGGTCGTAACATCAATATCGTTAATAGATGGTTCTAATTCACCGCTTGGGTGATTATGAGCCAAAACAACGGAATGCGCATTGCTTGAAATCACAGTTTCCATAATAAGCCTAATGGGAGCAGGTGCTGAATTTGGGTCGCCACGAGAAATTTGGTCATAGCTAATAAGGCGTTTGCTTGATGAAAGACTAATAAGATACAATTCTTCTGCCATCTTGCTATAAAACAAAGTTATCGCATATTTGCCAACTTTCTCTGTCGTGTCTAAAATCGGAGTATCCCCCATCATCATTCTGTCGTAAATTCCTGAAATTGTCGGAAGTTGCTCTATAAAATATTCCAACTGTTCTTGTTGTAGTCTTTTATGAAATTCAATCAACTTTTCAAGTTCATTAGTCATTCCATTCATTCTTACGCCGCCTTATCAATATCAACATTTGTTCGTACCGATTTTCGTCTTAACTTTGAGAATATCTTAACAGGGAAATCATTTGCGTTATCTGAAACCTTAAAGGTTAATGTTCCGTCGTTCTCCATAAATTTCAACGATAATTTTCGGTCAAATATGTACTTCACCTGTGAACTGTCTAATTTATATATGGAATTTTTCAATGAATCCAACATTGCCGACTTGAACAAATTGTCAACTTTATCCAATAAATTCTTATCGACCAAACCATCGCATACAAACAAAATATTCTTATCTGCACAAGTTTGAATGATGTCGAATAATTCGGCGACAAACTCCATATTTCCGCTTGCTACGTGACGGAGCATTTCGCAACCGTTCAAGAGGATGTCACCTTTAATCAAATTATCAATTTCAGAAATAGAACTGAAATCTGTTTTAAGAGTAGCAAGGCTTTTGCGGTCATATTGATTAGAAAGAACCGCAAAATTCTCAATGATTTCCTCGAAATTATTAGCATAACTATTATAAATTTCGGCAGTTTTTGTGTTGCCATTTTGCGCCCAATCGCTTAAAAATATTTTTTTGTAATTTTCCAAACTCCAAATCGCTGTCTTGATTTCGTTGTCATACGCAAGTCGTGAGTAATATTTTTTAAGTTGATATATTATCGCAAAACCAAATAAAGGAACGACAACACCTAATAAAGCAATCAGCAGCAAATCATTCACAATCGTTGTACGGAATAATGTGGTCGTAGTTAAAACAACAACGCCAATTGGCAAAAGAATTTTCAAAGATTTTCTGTCGTTATCCCGAACATTCTTTAAACCGTCTTGTTGTTTGATAAGATGATAAATGCCAAAATGAATAGGGGTACTGATTAAATCATCGAAAATATATGGTATTGTTAAATTCCAAATAACATTGTCTATAATCCCTATTATTACTTGTGAGACAATCCAAACTGAAACGCTGATTGTGTATGCCATAGCCAAAGCTAAAATTTTCGGTTTTTCTTTATGCATTACCCGTAAAGTCACCCATAGCAATGTCAAACCCAATAAAGAACGCACAGGTTCAATGAAATTGAACATTGATGTTGCAATAAAATAGAGGGCAAAAACAAGTGTTGCAACAGTAACCTTTATTATTTCGCCCTTGTTATTAAATGTTTTCTTCCCTTGTATTATTCTGTAATGCAAATTGCAAAATATAGCCAAAACCAAGTTAATAGAAATGATTGTAAGCATTTCCATAAGTTCCCTCACCTCAAGGACAGTCTAACATATTTTGACGAAATTTGCAAGATTTATTTTAGAAATTGCTACGACAAAAACACCCTAATTTTTTAGAGTGTTTTTGTATAAACGAAATAATTATCTTCGTCTTATGCCGTCACCAAACCTCTGTGCAAACCTATCTAATCTTTCCCTTGCCGTTGGTCTTTGTCTGTTACTCGTTGACATCGGCGTTGCTTGCGCCGACTTGATTTCTTTTGCAAGCAACGCTTCCCTTTGTGCTGATGTCATTACTATTGGTTTTATTGACATTTCTTTCACCTCCTCTGCCTGTCAATTGCCGTTACCAAAGTTTACAGTCTTCTCAAGAACGCTTCTACTCCACGAACATCTCTCCTAATGCTGGCGTTCATCCCGTCCCTAAGTCGAGGAAATCTATCCCAAAACTCAGATGAAGCTCCAATTTGCGCCATTGTTGTAGCTTGGTGTGGATTTATTGGAATTGGTGTAGGTCGCGCAAAATTACCACCCAACATCGCTCTTGTTATTGGTCCGACTATTCCGTCAACGACAAGACCGTTGTTAAGTTGAAAATGTCGCACAGCGTAATCGGTGTTTGCTCCAAAAAATCCGTCCGCTTGAAGTCCTAAACCGTTCAATCCCAAATAACCGCCGTGTTTTAAGAATAATTGGATTGTCCGAATACACGATATGTCTCTCGGTTTGTTGTTATTGGTAAACATACTATACATCTATTTCACCTCCTCTCTTTTTGTGACTTATATTAAACCGCGCGTGGTTTACAAGATTTTATTGACAACTTCATATCATTTGTGATACAATGTTAGTCAAGATATATTATACAGTATAATTTTGCAACTGTCAACACTTTTGTGCAATAAAAATATTTATGTTGCGTTATTAGTCGGAAAGGAGTGGTTAATATTATGTCAAAAGCCTGTTTTTTCGGTCACAGGAATATAAATAGCACTATAACTCCTATTTTACGCGCTGAAATTGAAAATCACATTGTTGAAAAAGGTGTGAATACATTTTATGTGGGCGTTGACGGTAAATTTGACACCATTGTCGCCGCCGTTTTACGAGAATTGCAGAAAAAATATTCTTATATAAGCATATATCGTATATTGGCATATCTTCCGACTGATAAAGACGAATACCGTGATGGACAGTACGAAAAGACGATATATCCCGAAGGGCTTGAGCTTGTGCCACAACGATTTGCGATTAAGTTTAGAAACCGTTGGATTGTAGAGCAAACCGATTTTGTGATAGCTTATGTTCAGTTGGATTACGGCGGCGCGTATGAAGCCGTGAAATACGCAGAACGAAAGAAAAAAAGCATTATAAATATAGCACGGATAGGAAAGGACTGATTTAATAATGTTAGAGTTTAAAGAAAGATTACAGTTATTGAGGGCGTTAAATAAAGTTTCGCAAGAAGATTTTGCAAAGGCGTTAAATATTTCGCGCGGTGCTGTAAGCGGTTATGAAACAGGAATCCGAACACCGGATATTGATGTTTTACAAAATACCGCTGAATTTTTCGGCGTTTCTGCTGACTATTTATTAGGGATTTCCGATGTAAAGAATACCGACACCGATTTACAAGCAATCTGTAAAGCGTTGAATTTGAGCGAAAGAGCCGTTGAGAATTTGCGAAATACGAAAGGTAAAACAACAGATTTATTGTTAAATTCGGATGAATGGAATGTTTTTATTGACAGCATTTCGGAAGTTTTGAAAAGCAAAAAAGATGTTGAATATAAAAAATTCCTCGCAACCCAATGCTTGTTGAAAATGTTAAACGAAATTTAATAAATCCCATTTGACAAAAAAATTCATTTATGCTACAATTTCCGCAAGGGAATTGTAGCATTTTCAATTAGAATGTAATACGATAATGTTCCCAACTTGGGAACATTAAAAAACATTCCCAACATTGGGAATGTTTTTGAGGGTATTACATACCATAATATATTTTGCAAGATTTATCTTGCAAAATTTCGGTGTTGCGAAAGCAAACCGAATTGACGGCGGAAGCCGTCAGGCGTTGTCCACAGACAACGCAATCCCCCTCGGAGAGCCCACAACACTTTACAAATTCAGCCGCTCCAAGCGGTGAATTTGAAAGTGTTATAGTGGGTTACATACTTTCAGCAGAAAGTACGGTGTTGCTCCGAAGTTTGGTTGAGGGGTTTTAAGTTTGGGTTTAGAAATGAGGTATTTGCTTTGGCGAATATGACAGTTGTTCGCAACAATCCGCACAGCCGGAATAGTGTTGGTGCGGTCGAACGGCATAACGAACGAAAAAACGAAACATATTCAAATGTTGATGTTGTTGTGGAGCAATCGCATAACAATATTTATTTTAAGAAATGCGAAAATACATACCTACAAATTTTTGATAAAATGATTGCTGATAATGTTATCAGTACGCGCGGATTGAAACCTGACGCACACATTATGGGTGAAATGATTTTTGATGTGAATACCCGATATTTTGAGGAAAACGGCGGTTATGAGTTCGCAAGGAAATTTTATGAAGACGCGTACAAATTTGCCGTTGATTTGGTTGGTGATGAAAGATATATAATCTCGTCTGTAATGCACGCTGACGAGCGAAACAAGGCACTTACGGACGAACTCGAAAAAGATGTATTTCATTATCATTTACATATCGTTTATGTGCCTGTCGTGGAAAAGGAAATCCGTTGGAGCAAACGCTGTAAAACCCCCGAATTGATTGGAACAGTTAAGGAAGTTATAAACCAAGTATCACATTCAAAAAAATGGCAGTCTACCCTTGAAAATGGGGTTATGACGAAATCATATTCCAAACTTCAAGACGATTTTTGGGAACATATGCGAAGTGCCGGGTACGAGGTCGAGCGCGGCGAAAAGGGTTCTACCAAAGAACATTTAACAGTTATCGAATACAAAACCGAGCAAGAAACACAACGGCTTGCGGAAGTTACGCAACAAGTTATGCAGCAGATGTTTATGCAACAAAAACTTGACGAGGAAATTGTTCTCAAAGAGAGTGTTATCAAGCAAAAGGAGCAATTAGACAAACTTGGCAAGAAAACGCTTATCGGAAACGAAATCAAGCTGACAGCGAAAGAGTTTGAGGAAGTTAAAAACCTTGCTTTGATTGGGATTGACAGTCAAATTGAGATTAAGGAACTTAAAAGCGAAATTAAAATGGTCAAGTCAAATTACAACGCTTTACAAAAAGCATACGATATTTTACAGTTGAAATATGACGATTTGAAGTTAGAATTTGCAAGATTGAAAAGGAAAGTTCAACCCTATATTGACGCTTTGAAACATTCGCCTGAAAAGGTTAGGGCGGTTATTCAAGAGGTATTGAATTTGATAAAACAAGATAAACAAAAAAAGAAAAATCGTTACAAACAAAAATAATAAAAAATTTTTGCACAAAAAATTTGACGCCTTTTATTTGTATAAGTTATAATTATATTACCATTCAATGGTAGAAACAAATGAAAGGGGGGCAGTAGCTCCAAGTCCGTTATCGCCTCAATACGGATATGGCTTTGGAAGATGGCGTTGAAATGTTCGCCCACATTGTCGAAAATAAAAAACGGATGTATTGACCTCGATAATTGTTTAGGAGTGCGATATGCGAACGGACAAATTGAAAAATAACTCTATTCCGCAATTTGAGATTGATAGTTTAGCGAAGTTGCTTTTACCGAAAATGCAAGCGTATTTTGAAAGTGAACAGGGCAAGCGAGAGTTTGAGGAATGGAAAGAGAAACAGGAACATAAGCAGTAAAGGTTGGGGCTGTAAGCCGTATTTTGGCTTACAGCCCCTTAACCATCCGGCAACAAAATCTCTACGGTGTGTCAAGGGCGGCGCGGTTTTTGCGCCGTGTATTTTACCCTTGACACGACGAGAGGGATTTTGTTAGGTTTTATGATTTGAAAGATTTAGCTAATTTTCAAAAGATTTTCACATATTATTTTAATAAGATAATCTTCTAATAACTCAATTTGAAAATTGTCGTATAATATGTCAGTAATTTTAATAATTTCATCTATACACATTATTATGTTTATCTTGAATTTTCTATTTATGTGTGTATGTATCATCTGTTGCATTTGCTTGTAATCTTTATTTTTTACAAATTTTTTAATTAAATCTTGCAAATGCACAGGAAATTTAATTTTCTTTTTTATATCATTCTTTTTTTTGTTTGCTTTGTCACTTTCAATTTGCTCTAACCATTCTAAAAATTCCGTTTTGCATACATAACATTTTTTGTTCGTTTTTGTTACTTTTGGAAAGTTGCTAGAGTGGAAAAGTTTATATGCTTCACCTTTTGAAATTCCTATATATTCCATAACTTCCTCAACACCCAATGTATCATTCAAACTGTATAAATTAAAATCTTTCGTATAATTAAATATGCCTGTATATATTTTATAACAAAAATCAATAGAGTCCATTTTATTATCAAATTCTAATTTTGAGTGTAGTTTTGAGTTGTAAGAATTTTCCATATTTGCTTGCGATGCTTTAACATAATATTTTTGTGCTTCAAAATAAATGTGGAACTCAAAATCACCAGCAGAACATTTATAGCAATCTTTATTGTCGTTATGTTGAAACATATTGAAAAATTCTTGCTTTTTTTGTTTTTCAATTTGCTCTAACTCTAATTTTATGCGTTCTTTTTGGTTTTTAAAATATATAGTTTGTCTTTTTACTTTATCTTTTTTACGACATTTATCACTACAAAATTTAACAGAACGACTTGCCATAAAAGTATTTTCACAAACAACGCATTTTTTCTCAATAAATTCAGGTTTTATATTTTGTTTTTTTTGAATATTTCTACATTCAGCACTACAAAATTTTCTTATATGTCCAATTACGGCAAATTCCACTTCGCAAATTGGGCATACTGCATATTTTGTAACGTGTTTTTTTCTGTGTATTTCTGCCATTAATTGTTTGTGTGCATTTTCACTACACTCTGTATTGCAATAAACACGGGCGTGATGATTAGAAGTGAATTCTATTCCGCAAAATTTGCATTTTTTCTCGACAAGCTTGGATTTTAATTTCTGTTGTTTTTGAACATTTCTGCATTCAGCACTACAAACTTTGGCGTTATATGGAATTAATGCAAATTCTATTCCGCAAACTAGACATATTGCGTACCTTATATCGTGTTTCCTTTTACGGCTTTCTTCATTTATTTGGTTACTTCCAATTTTTTTGCATTCTGCGCTACAATATACACGACTACGATTAGCCGTAAATTCAGTTCCACAAATTTTACATAGTTTAATCAAGCAAATCCCTCTTTTGATTTTAAGTTAAATAAACTATATCATATACACTACAGCGTGTCAATGGCAATGTAGTCTTTATGTTATTATCTTAACCCTTGACACGCAGCAAGCGAATTTTTGTTTGGTTTTATATAATGACATAGAAATACCGCAAGCCTATGCTTGCGGTATTTCTATAACTATTGCAAAACAATCACCGACTATAAAATGGTTCGTTTTACAATGATTTGGTGCGGGCGAAAGGACTTGAACCTTCACGTCAAAGACACTAGATCCTAAGTCTAGCGCGTCTGCCAATTCCGCCACGCCCGCATGCCTTTCGTATTATACTACAACAATCATTTCTTTGTCAAGCGTTTTTTTGCACTTTTTTCATACTTTATAATTTTTCATAATCTCTGCGGAACTTTTTCATGTTTTTATCGTCTAACATTAATAAGATATAAAATTTAGGGGAGGGATTTTTTTTTGAAAAAAGTGCTTACCATGTTTATCGCTTTTATGGTTTTATTTTCAAGCTTTGCGCTCATTGCGCAAGCGAATACCAACAACCCCGTGAACGCTGAAACGCACTACGGAATCATAGTTCGTGTAGACCTAAGCAGACACGCGCCGCCGGTGTTAATTGATATCGAGGACGAAGACGGCAACTTACACATCCACAGGCTTGCCGACGTTTTTATACTCGACGCCGGCGGTAGAGGGAATCGTCATATGGTTTACACAGATTACGACGTATGGGGACCCGTTTACGACGTGCGTGACTTTGAGAACCTGCTTGTCAGATATAGAGTTACAAACATCGGCGCAAGCGGCATTGGTACAATCGACTTAATCGAGCTTATCGACCCGCTCCCGCCGGGAAGAAGTATTCGGCCTATTATAAACTATCGGGCAAGCGGATGGAGCATTAGAACGTCAGAGGACGAGCCTATTATAACAATTAACCATGCTTATGACGAAAGAATTATTCATCACCGTGACGGATTTTCGTTTGAAGATTATTTTTTAGTTGCTATAAGAAGAAACGGGCTGCATTTGACTTCGGCGCGTGATATTGGCGAATTTATAGATATTATATTAGATCGCCGTGTAGGTTTCTACGTCGGTCCGCTTTGGCCCGGACCACCACCGCCGCCGCTTTTTGTTATCGAAATTCCACGCGCGTTTGAGAACAGCTATATTTGGGTGGAAATAAACGGCGACCGTCGCCCAATCGTATCGCCGCCCGGACCAAAGCCGCCTCCGCCGCAACCGCAACCGCCGCCCGAGCCGTATCCCGATATAATCGACCGTGTAATCTTCGCCTCGCCTTATGATTGGCAGGTTAACAACCTAAATATTCAAGACGCCAACTGGGGTTTAAACGCCGTCAGAATTCACTCGGCAACCGATGTGAGAATCACCCCAAGACGCACCGAGTTTTCGTTTGACGACTACTTTTTGGTGATTATCAGCGGTTGGGACACAAGCACAGCGTCGATAACAAGCCTTTACGCAATTCGCGACAGCGGATACGAACTAAATTTCGAGCTAATAACCGAGCACGCCGCTGACCCGGGCGGAGCCGTTATGGTTCCGTGGTTTAAGATGATTGAAATTCCGGTAGAATTCTTGGATAGAGATATCGTCATGGGCGATATAAGAATTCCGGGCATTTCGTTGCCCGAACCTGCGCCAACACCGCCAAACAACAGCGAAATCCGCGTTTTGCTAAACGGAACGCCGATAGAATTTGACGTTCCGCCGCAAATCATCGACAACCGAACTATGGTTCCGTTCCGCGCGATATTCGAGGCGTTGGGATTTGATGTTGAATGGGACGGAGAGGAACAAAGCATTTTTGTGCCACAAAGACACGGAGCTATTAAACTGTGGATTGATAGTAATGTTATGATGATATGGCGCGATTTTGCTGAGGTCTATGAAGAAAAAATCACACTTGATGTTCCACCGATGATTGTGGATAATCGCGCACTCGTACCGCTCCGGGCTGTTTCGGAAGCGATAAATGCCGAAGTTGAGTGGGACGAGGATACGCGAACTGTATCAATAACCCAAAATTAACTTTTTCTTGACAATTTTAAGCGAATATGGTACGCTTAATGCATAATTAGAATGTGTCACGCGCCGAATTAGTCAGGCGCAGTCGCGGAATAGGGTGAAAATCCCTGCGAACAGGTCACTGTGAAGCGGTACGGTTGGATATTCAACCGGCGTTTGCAAAAATTTTGATGTATATTGTTCAAAAATGGACGGGAGCGTGTATGAGTATACCCGATCGAACATTTTAGGACAATAGACACAAAATTTAAAAACGCAAAGCCGATAAGTCAGATACGCTGTGACATATCCCTTGCTTTCCCGGGCGGAGCAATGTGTGGCGTGCTGACATTTTCGTTATTCTTTGAATAACTTTTGCGCATATTAAAACACGTTTCGTCTAACGAAGCGTGTTTTTTGATTTCACAAATTTTCGGCAGATGGCTGTGGATTTTCGGGAATACGGTAGATTGTTTCCGATCAAACATCGCCACAAAACGGCTCGTTTTCTCGGACAATCCTCAAGGACGTGGCATTAGCAAAATTATACTGAGGTTCCAAATCTTCGATTTGGCTAAACCGAAGGATACCTTTAGTGTGAAATTTTGATGCCACAGCCAAGCTTTTGAAAACCACAAAAGCTTC
>Ga0131853_10000614_pt1 | contig 64165 bp, 79 predicted proteins | sample TergutLab28metaG_FD_92764 | JGI IMG/M metagenome (GOLD analysis project Ga0131853, IMG submission 92764) | Labiotermes labralis P1 segment gut microbial communities from Petit-Saut dam, French Guiana - Lab288 P1 (version 2) (version 2) | ecosystem: Host-associated > Arthropoda: Insects >...
AGACCCGGAGAACGTGAAACACCAAAATCCCGCCTACAAGCACAAAGCGGCGATGGCCGAGGCGTTCAAAGACGTGGCGGACGCTCCCGTCTACCGCATTTTGATGGGCCACAAGCCGCACTACATCGAGGACTACGCCAAATATGGCTTCGACCTCGTTGTCTCCGGCCACACGCACGGCGGACAGGTACGCATCCCTGGTTTGGTCAACGGCCTCTTTGCGCCCGGACAGGGCTTGTTCCCCCGCTGGTGCGGCGGTTTGTATCGGGAGGGCGATACGACGATGATTGTGTCCCGTGGGCTGGCGAAGCGGGTATTCCATCCGCCCCGGGTGTTTAATCGGCCGGAGGTTGTGGTGATTGATTTGGTATAAAGTTATCCTCTCTTTTTTGCGCACGAAAAAGAGAGGATAACTGTTTCGGGATAGAGTATACTGGCTTTAGGAGTTGATAGCATGGACTGGATTGTGCGTCTGAATCAGGCAATTGCTTATATGGAAGAACACATGACAGAGGAGATTGACTATGCGCAGGTGGCGAAAATCGCCTGCTGTCCCTCGCTTCACTTCCAGCGCATGTTTGCCTATATCGCCGATGTACCGCTGCCCGAATACATCAGGCGCAGAAAAATGTCACTTGCGGCGATTGACTTGCAGAGCGGGGATGAAAAAATCATTGATGTAGCCCTGAAATACGGCTATTCCTCCCCGACGGCGTTTAACCGTGCCTTCCAAAGCATACACGGCATTGCGCCCTCACGGGCGAAAGAGGACGGCGTATTGCTGAAATCCTATCCCATCGTCAGCTTCAAATTGATTGCAAAGGGAGCAGAGGAAATGGAGTTTAGAATTGAAAAGCATGATGCGATTCGTGTTGTGGGTGTGTCTGCACCATTGAGCGCAGATGTGGAAAAGGCTTATGAAGAAGGTACAGCGTTGTGGGTAAAGGTGCTGTTTGAAGGCGCGTCGGAGGATGAGTATGGGAACGGCAAACTATGCAGCGAACTGAACGCTGCCATTAATGTGAAATACTCTGACGGCAGCTTGACGAAGTATAACGGATTTTTTGGCATCGAAACAGAGCATAATAACGGCGGCGAATACATGATAGCCGTAGCAAGCCCTGCGCCGGAGAGCAACACCCTGAAAGAATATACCATTCCCGCACATACATGGGCGGTATTTCCGGGGAAAAACTTTTTTGAAGACGAAGAAAACGCAGATTCATTTATTCAATATGATGGGCGCATCTATTCGGAGTGGCTTCCTTCTTCCGGTTATGAAATTGCCGACTGTATCAGCGTGCAATTCCTATTACCCACGACCGACTTAGAAAAAGCTCCTTTTGAAATATGGGTACCTGTCAAGAAAACGGATAGCGCGACAGGATAAGCATTTGCACAAAAAAGGACGGCACAGCATATCGCTGCGCCGTCCTTTTGCTATTCATCCGCCGGCCTGTCCCCCAAGACCACAGTCAAATCCAGATGCGCCCCGTCCCGGAACACCGTAATCACCACCGTATCTCCCGCCGCAAAGCCGCCGAGTGCCGAGCGCAAATCTTCCACGGTGCGGATATCTCGCCCGCCCATGCTTGTGATGATATCGCCGACCAGTATCCCGCCGCGCTCTGCGGCGGAATCGGGGTAGACAGTATTGACGAACACACCCATCACCGTGCGGAAATAGTGGGCGTAGGATTCAGACACCGTCACGGGGAAGATGCCGAGGTGCGGGCGGGCGATGTAGCCCCGCTCGATGAGCTGGTTGGCGTAGTGAATCGCATCGTTAATCGGGATGGCGAATCCGATACCCTCCACGCCGTCTAGGCTGGATTTAGCCGTGACGACGCCGACGACCTCGCCGAGTTCATTATACACCGGTCCGCCGGAGTTGCCCGAGTTCACCGCGGCATCGATTTGGAACATGTTGAGCGTCTGCCCCTGCTCCACGGCGACCTCACGGTTGAGCGCGGACACAATGCCGGAGGTGATGGAAAAAGTTAGCTCCCCCAAAGGGTTGCCGATGGCAAAGACAGGACTGCCGACCCGCATTTCCGCCGAATTGCCGAGCCTTGCGGCGGGCAGGTCAAGCTCGGAGGTGTCAATTTTCAAGACGGCCATGTCACTGGTAACACCCTCGCCGCCCACGAGTGTGGCCTCGTGCATACTGTAATCGCCCAGCATGACCAAAATGCGGGTCGCGCCTTGGATGACGTGGTAGTTGGTGAGGATATACCCGTCCGAGGAGATGATAAATCCGCTCCCCGATACCCGCCCTGTGGATGCTTGGCCGAAGATGTTGGTGGTTGTGACCTCCGTCGTAATGCCGACGACCTGCTGCCGCCCCAGTTCGTAAATCTCTGCCGCCGTAAGTGTGCCGCTGTGGTCGGGCGTAGCCGGGGGCGGGGTAGGCGCGGGTGTTGCGATAGGTGTCGGCGTGGGCAGGGGACTCAGCACTTCCTGCGCGGCCTGATTGGCCTCCCAATCGGTGAGGACACGTTGGGACACGAAGAACCCCGTGCCGCCGCCGATGATGGCGCAGGCGAGGAGAAGGCATATGACACGGGCGATTTTGCCGCCGCGCCCCTTCGGAGCCGAGTCGATGTCTATGTCGTCTGCTTTGGGCGTCTCTGTCGGCGGCTCTCGCCGTCTCGGTTCAACAGGCGGATATTGCTGCATACCGGGCGGTGTGCGGCGGCCCTCCCCGGCGGGGGGGAACGTATTGCCATAGGTGTTCCGCTTCGGCGGTGCAGACGTGACGGGGCGAGGCGGTGCACTCGGCGCGGGCGAGGCGGGCCGTATCGGGTCACCGGGGAGTGATGCACCGGGGGGTGGTGCGGCCGCCTTGGATTTGGCGGACGTGTCATAGGGGAAATACCCAGCGGCCCACCTCGTAGTATCAGAGGTAGGCGGGGGCGGGGCAGGGCTTAGTTGTTGTTCCGTGTTGCGCTCGTCTTGCATGGCAGACGGCCTCCTTTGCCGAGGGATTGGTCAGCCCTATCCTAAAACGAAGATATGGCGAAAGTATGAATAAATTTTAAAAATTTATCGTAAACGTTTAAAAAATCCGCGCATCAGCTCGCCGCAGGGCTTCTCCAATATCCCGCCCACCAGTTGCGGCTCGTGGCCGAAGCGTTCGAAAAAGAGGTTAATTACACTCCCGGCGGCACCCAGCGTGGGGTCTTTCGCGCCGTAGAACACTTTGCCGATGCGGGCGTTGATAATCGCGCCGGCGCACATGGGACAGGGTTCCAATGTGACATAGAGACTGCACGTTCCCAACCGCCAGTCACCCAGTATGCGGCAGGCTTCTTCGATGGCTAATATCTCGGCGTGGGCGATGGCACTCCCGTCCGTTTCCCGTCGGTTGCGGCCTCGCCCGATGATTTGACCGTCGGCGTCTGCGATGACGCACCCCACGGGGACTTCATCATGCGACATGGCCTCCTCGGCCAGAGCGATGGCTTCGGCCATGTATTGTTCGTGTATCATGTGAGCCTCCTGCAGCGGACGGCCAAAGGCCGTCCCTACGACCCATTCTAACATATTGCAGAGGACTTGACTACTATTATATAATGGTAAGCATTGCAGGAGCGAGTTTTCATTCCCGCCCGCCTGAAGGAGACCACACAAATGATAGCACTTCTGGCCCTCAGCCTTGCCATTGACGCCTTTGCCGTGTCCGTGTCCTGCGGTATGTCCGTTCCGGACTTTAGAAAGACCCGTGTCCTGTGGCTCGCCGTGTATTTCGGCGTGTTTCAGATGGGAATGACCTTGCTCGGCGCGTTTTTGGGCAGCCAATTCAGCGACCTCGTCGGCGAGATGGGACGCTGGATAGCCTTCGTCCTCTTAGCCGCCGTCGGCGGTGAGATGCTCTGGTCAGCTCTGCGAAAGAAAGAGACCGCCTGTCCCGTTTACCTCACCCATCCCCGGATGCTGGCCCTGGCCGTCGCCACCAGTATAGACGCCGCAGCGGCGGGTGTCAGTCTCGGCTTGCAACACGCCGGGATTCTTCTTGCGAGCGCAGTCATCGGCCTCACCGCATTCGCGCTCTCCGTCGTGGGCGGTCTCTTCGGCGAACGGGTCGGGACGCGCTTCCACAAATATGCGGAGATATTCGGCGGGCTGGTGTTGGTTGGGCTGGGCGTTTGGAGCTTGTTTTAACCCATGTAGGGGCGGCCATTGGCCGTCCGTCGTCTCAATCCGTGCAATGTTTCCGACAGCGGACGGCCAATGGCCGCCCCTACAAATACTAGTATAAACCACCATCGCCCCGTCAATACTACCTCCATCAGATTTACACGGAGGTATTCCCTATGCTAATCAGCGACATAATGAGCCCAAACCTTGTCTCCATCACGCCGGAGGAGACGGCTTCGCTTGCGGCGCGGCTGCTCTATCGGCACAATATCGGGGCCCTGCCCGTCTGCGGAGATGACGGACGGCTCCGCGGGATTGTCACCGACAGAGACATCGTGCTCCGCTGTGTGGCGGCGGAGAATGACCCCGCAATCACACCCGTGAAAGAGATTATGACCAAAAGCGTGGTTTCTGTCGGCCCCGGGGACGATGCCCGTGTAGCGACCCGCGTTATGGCCGCAGAGCAAGTCCGCCGCCTGCCCGTACTCTCGGACGGCAAGGTGGTGGGTATGGTGTCCCTCGGCGACCTCGCCAAGACCCGCACGTATGACATGGAGGCGTCGAAGGCGCTGTCGGAGATTTCGACGAACGTGAAGAAAAAATAAACGGGGGATTTTCATCCCCCGTTTATTGTGTTATACTGTCTATCGGACATTTCACGTAGGGGCCAATGCCTGCATCGGCCCGAACTCCGTTTTAGACAGAAATTGCGGGTCGATGTGGGCATCGACCCCTACGAAGCGCGACCATCCACGCAAGGAGCGTACATATACGATGAAAACACTCAAAACTTTCCTATATCGCATCGTCTGCGGCTTTTTTCTGGGACTGTCCGTTTTCGCGCCCGGATTTAGCGGTAGTGTGATGGCCATTGCCATGGGGATCTATCAGGATTTGCTGAAAATCATGTCCAACCCCCTGCACGAACTGAAAAAAAATCTCCGATTCCTGATTCCCCTGGGCATCGGTATTGTCCTCAGCGGCGTGTTGTTCGTGCTGACATTCCGCGTCCTCTTTGAGCGGTATGAAAAGGGCATCCTGCTCCTTTTCGTGGGTCTGATTGCGGGGAATTTGCCTGTGATTGGCCGTGAACTCAAACAACACAGTTTCAAAAAACGCTATCTGGTCGGCGGACTGGCGGCATTCGGCATCGCCCTGACATTTGGGATCTTGGCGGTGGGCGGTACTGCTCCGGGGGAAGCGGGTGTGACTGCCGGGTTCCCGGAGTTCGCCGCCGCAGGCTTTATCGCAGGCGCGGTGACACTCGTACCGGGGATGAGCATCTCGGCGATTCTCATCATGCTCGGAGTCTACGGCCAGTTGTTCGCCGTGGCGGAGTCCTTGCTCTCGCTTGAGCTCACCTATGTGCCGCATCTGCTGGCAATGCTCTGTGCGGCGGTGTTGGGTCTGGTGCTTACGTCCCGCGGGATTAAGAAAGTATTTGACCGTATGCCGGGCTTTGCCAATGCCTGTGTGTTCGGGTTCATGTCCGGGACGCTGATTGGGATTTTCGTGGAGGCTTTGTATATTCCGGATGCGTATTTCAACTGGTGGCTCGGCGGCGGATTGTTCCTGGCGGGGCTGGGGATTGCGACCGGGTTTATTTTGTTGGGGCGGTATATGAATAAGCAGGCGAGTGCGTAGGGGCGATTGATAATCGCCCCTGCAAAATGCGATAAAAAACAGACGGTTGAGTCACTTCAATCGTCTGTTTTTATTCTTTCACATATTCAATAATATCTTGCACTTCACAGTTCAACAAATCACATAATTTTGCAATCGTATCCGTTTTTACCGATTCGCCGTCTTTCATGCGATAATAAGTTCTGTCGCTAAAACCCATTTTAAATAATCTGTAAGTTGATATATTCTTTTTTTGCATGGTTCTAAAGAATGGCTCATAGCTGATTTTCCCATGATTCATTGTGAACGCCCCTACTGTATGTGTCATACTTGACAGTCTAGCAGTAGGGCGGTATAATTGATATCCGGCATAAATGCGGTATGCTTAAGGAAGCCGTCGTGATTTTTGAAGCAATCAATAGCGCGCCGGTACAAAATTTTTGGGCCGTCCTTATGCTCTCACCTTGATTTTTTATCATTTGGGTTTTCAGCAAGGACGAAAAAACGGAACACCAAGAAAAAAACAACAGCCCGCCGAAGCGAATCAAAAAACGGCGTAGCTCTAAGCCACGCCGCCCGAAAAAATGAATATCGGTTTATGAGGTTCGCCCCTTCAAACCTTCCGTATACAATAAATTCTTCGCAAGCCCCGTCTCTTCCGCCGTCTGCCGCGCGGCATCTTTGAGCGACAGCCCGCCGTCCGTCAATTGCCGCAGCCGCTCCAATGCCTGCGGCAAGGCCGCGCCATCCTCGACAGGGTCCGGTTCGGGCGCGCCCTCTATGACGAGTACAAACTCGCCCCGAGGCTTCTCCGCCGTATACTTGTCTACCGCCTCCGACAAGGTGGTGCGAATCGTCTCCTCATAGCGTTTCGTCAGTTCGCGGCTGATAGAGACACGCCTGTCGCCCCAAGCGTTGAGCATATCTTGCAGCGTATGCGGCAACTTGTGCGGGGCCTCATAGAACACCATAGCACGCCGCTCCGCGCAGAGCGATTGCAAATGCGTCCGGCGGCTCTTCGCGGCGGTGGAGAGGAAGCCCTCGAATGTAAACCGCCCCGCGGGCAGGCCGGAAAGGGCAAGTGCCGTCACCACGGCAGACGGGCCGGGGATACAGATGACATCAAAGCCCCGCTCGGCGCAGAGAGCCACCAATTCCTCGCCGGGGTCTGAGACGGCGGGCATCCCCGCGTCCGTGACCAGAGCGCAGCTTTCCCCCGCTTGAAGTCGCCGCAGAATCTCCTCGCCCCGTTCTCTGCGATTGTGGGCAAAGTAGCTCAGGAGCGGTTTTTTGATGCCGTAATGATTGAGCAGTTTGAGCGAAACCCGTGTGTCCTCGGCGGCGATAAAGGCCACCCCGCCCAGCGTCTCCAACGCACGGGGGGAGATGTCGCCCAGGTTGCCGATGGGCGTTCCGACCAGATATAGCGTACCGGGCATGGGGTTCACCTCCGATAGATGGTTTTAAGTTCCGCACTCTCGCTCCCATCCGGGGTTTGGAGCAACAAAGTCGGGTCGATACTCAGACCGGGGTTGCCGCCCCTGCGCCCCTCGGCCAAGACGAGGTTCGGCGCGTGCGCCGCGGTCAAAGCCGCGGTGCGCAGCCGCTTCGGCTCGATGCCGTGCTTGTGCATCGCTACAAACAACTCCCCCAACCGCTCCGGGCGGTGGACGGCAAAGAAGCGGCCGCCCCAACGGAGCAGATAGGCGGCTGTGCGGCAGAGGGCATCTATAGTGCAGAGGGTTTCGTCTCTCGCGTCCGCCAGAGCATCGCCTTTGGCTCGTTTGCCGCCGCCCGCGGGGAAGTAGGGCGGGTTGGACACGGCGAGGTCGTAAGCCCCGGCGGGTAGGGTGGGCTTGATGTCCCGGATGTCCGCCAAATGCGGACGGATGCGGTCGGCCAGGCCATTTAACGCGGCGTTCTCCGCCGTAAGCGTGACGGCTTCGGGGAGGATATCCACGCAGTCAATCGTCAATGCAGGCTCTCGTCCCGCTAACAGGACGGCCAACACGCCGCCCCCGCATCCGAGGTCAACCGCCCGTGCGGCACGGGACGTGTCGGTGAAATGGGCGAGCAGAACGGAATCCGTGCCGAGCTTAAACACGGGCGGCCGCTGGATAAATTTGGGGCCGTTCGGCCATAGTTCGTCGATTTGCATGGAATCACTCCCAACAATGCAAAAATGGGCCGTAACCCGGCCCATTTTTGTGTTTGCTCAGATTGGTACGCTTACGCCGGCACGATTGCGTCAACGGGACAAGAGTCCACGCAGGCCGCACAGTCGATGCAGGCATCGGCGTCGATTACATAGTACTCGTCGCCGGGGGCGATGCAGTCCACGGGGCAGGTGCTCTCACATGCGCCGCAGTTGATGCAATCGGTGTTGATCGTGTATGCCATATCTGTTCCCTCCATGTGATGTAGTGGTGGAATTTATCCCATTGTACCAGAGCGCGGGAAAAATGCAAGTCTTTTTTTAGCGGTATAGGGGCGGGGTGAATTGGAAACGATGTATTTATATGAATTTGTAGGGGCGGATTCCATATCCGCCCTGTGCCGAACACGCACATCGGCTATAACCCGGGCGGATATGGAATCCGTCCCTACGAAAGCGCAAAAGGAGACGATTATGCCAAAAACCAGCCTGCCCGGCAGTATCTTCCCCGGACTGGAACAGGAGCAACGAAGTCAGCCCCATTCCGAAAGAACGAAAAACGGAACGTTGAATGTCAAAGAAAACATCCAAAAAACAGAGAAAAATAAAGAAAACAAAAGATAAACTGTTTTATCCTGCCCATAAAAGTCAAAGATAGTCAAAATCAAACTTGAACATATCGCCGCCCAAGCGTATAATAAAATTAAAAGGTCAAAGAAAGTCAAAGTCAACGTTTGGAGGATGCGACTATGGGTATGAGCGATTTAATTGCCGAGTTTATCTGTGACGTGCTGCAGGAGTCCAACGGTGCGGCGGAACTGCAGCGGGCAGAGCTCGCGAGCCGCTTCGGTGTCGTGCCGAGCCAAATCACCTACGTGATTTCTACTCGTTTCTCCCCGGAACGGGGGTATATTGTAGAGAGCAGACGAGGCGGCGGCGGATTCGTCCGCATCCGTCGTGTACAGGCGGACCCCACACAGCTCGTCATGCACACGGTAAACGCCATCGGCCCGGAGTTAGACGCCCCCACCGCCGAGGCCTTCCTGCAAAACCTGCTGGACACAGGAGCCGTGTCCTCCGAGCGTGTGCGTACCATGGCCGCCGCCTTGGGCGACGGAGCCCTGCGCCCCGTGCCGAGGCCCCTCAGAGGCGCACTCCGTGCGTCGATTTTGAAACAGATGCTGCTTTCGGTCACAGACTAATGTAGGGGGCGTCGAGGACGCCGCCCCCTACAAAGGCAGCAGACCCAACCACGAAATAAAGGAGGTTCCACCATGACATGTCAATACTGCCTCGCCAAAGAGGCCACGATTCATTACAGAAGCAACATAAACGGCCAAATCTCGGAACAACACCTCTGCGCCGCGTGTGCGCAGGACATCGAGGGCGGCCTGTTCGCCCATGCGTTGGCGGGGCCGATGGAGATGCTTTTGGGCGGCGGATTTTTCGCGCCGAGCCGAGGAGCGGGACGCCCGCTGTGCGACCCCTGCAATACGCCCCCCCTCGTAGGAGACACATGCCCGAGTGTCCCGGCGTTTGAAGCCGACGACACCCTCAAACAACGCCGCACCATCAACGCTCTGCGGCAGGAAATGCAGACGGCAATCGAGGCGGAGCAATTCGAGCGTGCGGCGGAGATTCGGGACGAGATTCATCGATTGGAAAGTGAGATGTAGGGGCGGCATTCTGCCGCCCGCAAACACGAACAGCGCAATATAAAACCCGGAAACAAAATGTAGGGGCGGCCATTGGCCGTCCGTCGTTCCGAGTTTGCACAACATTCCGACAGCGGACGGCCAATGGCCGCCCCTACAAGGTTGTGCGATTTATCATCGAAACACGAAATATAAAACGAGCGGGCGACTGAGTCGGCCGCCCCTACGACGTAACACGAAAGGAGCGTGACCATCATGCGTTACGAAGACAAATTTACAGAGCGGGCGCGCGAAGCCATCCAATCAGCCCACGCCTCGGCGGCGGAGCTGGGCCACGGCTATGTCGGCTCTGAACATATCTTATTGGGCCTGTCCAAAGGCTCCGGCGAGAGCGTGGCACGGCGGGTGTTGCTCGACTACGGGCTGACGACCGACTTGCTCACTGATATCGTCGAAAAATACGTGGGTCGCGGTGAGGCGGGACAGCCTGCACAGGGGCTCACGCCGCGGGCGAAGCGGGTGATTGAACTCGCCGTGGCCTCTGCGGCGCAACTGGGGCATCGCTATGTCAGCACGGAGCATCTGCTCATGGGCATCCTGCGGGAACACGAGAGCGCGGCGGCGAAACTCATCGTCTCCGTAGGGGTTGACCTCAATCGGATGTACACGGACTTGGTCAACATCTTCGGCTCGCCGGAGTTTGCGGGGCAGGGGAGTACGACTTCTCCACGTGCCGCCAAGAGCAAGGAGACGAAAACCCTCAATCAATTTTCCCGCGACCTCACGGATGCCGCCGCTGCGGGTGGGTTAGACCCCGTTGTGGGGCGGGACAAAGAGATTAACCGCGTGATTCAAATCCTCAGCCGCCGCTCGAAAAACAACCCCGTCCTTATCGGTGAGCCCGGCGTGGGCAAAACGGCCATCGCCGAGGGCTTGGCGCAGAAAATCATCGCCGGAGACGTGCCGGAGGACTTGCGGGACAAGCGTATCGTCACCCTCGATCTCACGGGAATGCTCGCAGGCACCAAGTACAGAGGCGACTTCGAGGAACGCATCCGCGCCGCCATGGACGAGGTGAAGAAAGCGGGTGACATCATCCTCTTCATCGACGAACTCCACACCATCATCGGCGCGGGAGCCGCCGAGGGGGCGATTGACGCGGCGAATATTGTGAAGCCCGCCCTCGGGCGCGGCGAGATTCAAATCATCGGTGCGACCACGCTGGAGGAGTATCGCAAACACATCGAAAAAGACGCCGCCCTCGAACGGCGGTTCCAGCCCGTCACGGTGGACGAGCCGACGGAGGCCGAGAGCATCCGCATTCTCCGAGGCCTGCGGGATAAGTATGAGGCGCACCACAAGCTGAAAATCACGGACGAGGCCATTGAGGCGGCAGTGACCATGTCGAGCCGCTATATCACCGACCGCTTCCTGCCCGACAAGGCGATTGACCTCATCGACGAGGCCGCCAGCCGGGTGCGGATGGAGAGCCTGACCGCGCCACGGGACGTCAAGGAGCTGGAGGCCAAAATCGACGCCCTCCGTATGGAGAAAGACGAGGCCATCGCTTCTCAAAGCTTCGAGCGGGCGGCTCTGCTGCGGGATGACGAAAACGCACTCCGCGCCGAGATGGAAGAGCACCGCCGCCGCTGGGAGGAATCTCGGCAGGGGCTTAGCAAAAGCGTAACCCCCGAGGACATCGCCGCCGTTGTCTCCGGCTGGACAGGCGTGCCTGTCACAAGTCTCACCGAGGACGAGAGCCAACGTCTGCTTGCGATGGAGGACATCCTCCACCGTCGTGTGGTCGGACAGGACGAGGCCGTCAAGGCCGTGGCACGGGCGATTCGCCGCGGGCGGGTGGGCCTGAAAGACCCCAAGCGGCCCACAGGCACCTTCCTCTTCCTCGGCCCCACCGGCGTTGGCAAGACAGAGCTGTGCAGAGCCTTAGCCGAAGCCGTGTTTGGCGACGAAGAGGCTATGATTCGGGTGGACATGAGCGAGTTTATGGAGAAACACACCGTCTCCAAGCTCATCGGTTCGCCGCCCGGCTACGTCGGTTACGACGAGGGCGGACAGCTCACGGAGAAAGTGCGCCGCAAGCCTTATAGTGTCGTACTCTTCGACGAAATCGAGAAAGGCCACGAGGACGTGTTTAATATCCTCCTGCAAATTATGGAGGACGGCATTCTCACCGACGGCCAAGGGCGGCGGGTGAACTTTAAAAACACCATCATCGTCATGACCTCCAACGTGGGCGCAAAGAACATCACCGAGCGGCGCAAGCAACTCGGCTTTGCATCCGCCGCCGCGGAGGGTGCCGGCACGCGGAGTGTGGAAGAAATCCGCACCGCCGTCTTGGAGGAGCTGAAAAAGACCTTCCGCCCGGAGTTTTTGAATCGGGTAGACGAGACCATCGTATTCCACCAGCTCAGCCGTGCCGACATCGGCGAAATTGCGGCGAAGATGCTGGAGGGCGTCACCGCACGGATTGAGGCATTGGGCATCCGCCTCACGGTAGATGCGTCCGCCGTCGAACTGCTGGCCGAGCGGGGCTTCGATCCTGTGTACGGCGCGCGGCCGCTCCGCCGGGCGATTCAGTCCGCCGTGGAGGATAGTGCCGCCGAGCAGTTGCTCGACGGGAGCATCAAGGCGGGCGATACCGTTGAGGTTATCGGAATTGACGGGGAGATTGTGTTGCGGGCTAAGACGGCCGTTATGGCTGAATAATAAAAATACCAAGGGCGGCATCGAGGATGCCGCCCTTGGTATTTTCCCCTCCAAAATCCTCCAATAAAATTTTGCATATCCGACTAAATCCTGTAAACACTAACTGGGAATTGACCGTTTCAGGAGGAACAAACCATGAAAGCAACCGGAATTGTACGTCGTATCGACGATTTAGGCCGGGTGGTCATCCCGAAAGAGATCCGGCGCACGATGCGGATTCGGGAGGGCGACCCCTTAGAGATCTACACAGAGAAAGACGGCGAGGTCATCTTCAAAAAATATTCCCCCATGGGCGAGTTGGCCGACTTCGCGGGGCAAATTTGCGAAACCCTCTCCAAAACTACAGGCTGTATCACCGCCGTTTCCGACAGAGATACCATCATCTCTATCTCGGGCGCGCCTCGGAAAGAATTGCTGGAACGCCGCATCTCGGGCGAGGTGGAACAAATCATGGAGGGGCGGCAAGTCTACCTGCTTACCCCCGGCGAAGGACTGTTCCCCGCGGCGCAGGGCGTGGAGAAGTACGGCATCTCAATCGCGGCCCCCATCTTATCTGAGGGGGATGTGATGGGCTGCGTCATGTTCTTGATTACAGACGCCGCGCAGACACTCGGCGAGGTGGAACACAAACTCGCCCAAACCGTGGCCGGATTCTTGGGGCGGCAGATGGAGCATTAATTCAATGTGGGGGCGGCCGTCGGCCGCCCGTGCGTTCTGACCATATGTGACATTAGACAGGGCGGACGGCCGATGGCCGCCCCTGCAAAACAGGGAAAACGAGGCCGGTGCGGAGCATCGGCTTCGTTTTTTCAAAAAAAGTGATCGGCTCCAAGCATTGAAAACACACAACTTTACCGATGTTGTAAAAATTTTTTAAAAAAGTTTTACAAAAACACTTGACATAAGTCGTCGGTTGATGTATTATGCTTTCAGAGTTTGTTGACATAAGAAGTGGTCGACACTCCCTCCCTTTCCTTTTCTCCTTTCCTTTTGCCCGGCTCCCTCCGGGCGCACCAACCATTCCGGCGCATTTTATCCGAAAAGTGTCATCGTCACGACGGTGACATAATTTAGAAACTTGCCGGGTCAACATATAGTGGGGAATCTGCCCCACAGGCCGGTCGGCTAACAAAATCTGGTAGTCACGACCGGCCCCCTCCCTCTGATTTCTCCCCCCCTTCTTTTTCCTCCCTCTTCCGCCCGGCTAATCCCGGGCAACGCTACCAACGCCGGACCCTGTCCGGCTTTCTCCCTCCCTTTCCTTTTCCCCTCTTTCGCCCGGTGGATGCCGGGCAACACTACCAACGTCGGACCCTGTCCGGCTTTCTCCCTCCCTTTCCTTTCCCCCCTCTTTCGCCCGGTGGACGCCGGGCAACACTACCAACGCCGGACATCGTTCGGCTTTCTCCCTCCCTTTCCTTTCCCCCCCCTTTCGCCCGGTGGATGCCGGGCAACGCTGTCAACGCCGGACCCTGTCCGGCTTTCCCTTTCCTCTCTCCTGAAATGCCCTGCTAAACTTGGCTGTTTAGCAGGGCATTTTCACATTTAAACGAACAGACGGCTGACACGAGGTTGTAGTCAGCCGTCTGTTTTATTTTAAATTTTTCACAAGCTCTAATAAAAGTGATTTTTGTTCTCCCGTGAGAGTGACCCATTTATCAAATAATTCCTTTTGTTCGTCTGTCAGTTCAACAAAGTTACCCTCGCTGAAAAATTGCGAAAGCGTTATGCCAAACCCACGGCATATTGCCTCCAGCGTTGGGATGCTGGGGGTGTTATTTCTTTTGAAGAGGTTTGCAATTGTAGATTGAGATAAATCAGCTTCTTTTGCCAAGCGGTATTCTGTCCAGTCGCGCTCATTCATGAGTTGTTGGATTCGTTCGTTTGTAGTCATCTACTCCCTCCCATCCATAGACAGTATACCACTCATTTGAACAGCAAAATATTGCTCAATTGTATTGCAATCATTGCCCAAATGAGTTATAATATCAAAATACACAACACAAAACCCCCGCCGCCATCCGCGCGCGGGGGAAACCGTCCGGGCAGTCTGCCCGCAGATGCCTATCATCGCGGGTCACTCACGCACCAATAGAGCGCGCAAGGCGCGTAATACCTATACCGCACGAGTACGCCGTTTTATCCGACGTAGATACCCGCAGCGGGTTCTTAGGGGCGCAGCCCCTGAGTCGCATTTTTGCTTACTTTTTGGGCGAAACCAAAAAGTAAGGCCGCCGGCAGGCAAGCCCAACGTAACAATTAAAACCCCCGCCATTTTTCGACAAAAACCCCCGCCCACGGCAAGCATAATAAAGATAAGAGCAAGATAAACCCCAGCGGGCGGGATAACCCCGCCCCGACGAAAGACACCACCCCACCGCCTACGGCGGCACCCCTCCAAGGAGGGGAATAAGGGAGAGGAGGAACAATCTATGATAATGCTCGAACGAATCGCCAACGCATTATTACATAGCCTAATGCAAAGTCTGGGAGTAGCCTTCCTGTTCTCCCCTTTCCTACTCACCCTCTGGGTCTACAAAAAAGGAGAAGCCAAAGAAAGACAAGAAAAAAGCAACAAGAAAAAAGAACACACGCCGGACGAATGAAAGCCCTGTGACCTCACATCACAGGGCTCAGCTTGCAGACAAAGCCCTTGCCCTACATTTCGCCGAAGGCGAAATACTTTTTTGCCGACAAGTGCATGATAGTGTGCGCCGGAGGCAAAAAAGGTGGAATCCGTTTGTTTTCAGGACATGTGCCTGAAAACAAACACCACAGCCCGCCGCAGCGACCCGGCCCGCAGGCCGGTTCTTTTGGAAGACAAAGCCCAGCGAAGCGGGTTTGTCTCCAGTTTGAGCCCTGTGACCTCACATCACAGGGCTTTCGCCCGCCCCTGCGCGAAAACCTCATTTTCCACAGCCCGACCCGCAAAATAATCCGCCAAATTCTGCAAAGTAACCGCCGCAATCTCCCGCAGGGCCTCATCGGTTAGAAATCCCTGATGGCTCGTGACGAGCACATTCGGCGTGGCGAGCAGAAGCTTGAGCTTATCATCCCGAATCACATTCTCCGACACGTCCTCATAGAAAAAATCCGACTCCTCTTCATACACATCCAGCCCCGCCGCGCTGACTTTGCCGTGTTTGATGGCATCCAAGAGTGCCTCGGCATCAATCAGCGCGCCGCGGGAGGTGTTGAGAATCACCACGCCCTCTTTCATAATCCGCAGGGCGTGGCGGCTGATGAGATGATAGCTGTCCCGCGTCAAGGGACAGTGGAGGCTGATCACATCCGAGCGGCGGCAGAGGTCGGGGAAGCTGACATATTCCACGCCGCGCCCCCAAGCGGGCTGCGGGTCACAGGCGAGGACTTTCATACCGAAACCGAGACAGATATCAATAAAAGCGAGGCCAATCTTTCCCGTCCCCACTACGCCCACGGTCTTGCCTTTGAGGTCAAAGCCGATAAGCCCCTTGAGGCTGAAGTTATACTCCCGCACCCGATTATACGCCCGATGTACTTTGCGGTTTAGGCAGAGCAGCAATGCCATTGCGTGTTCCGCTACGGCATTCGGCGCGTAGGCGGGGACGCGGAAGATGCGAAGCTTCCCCTCGGCGTAGCGCAAATCCACATGGTTATACCCTGCCGAGCGCAGAGAAACGGCCTCCACCCCGACCCGCCGCAGCATGTCAATCGTGGGCGCGTCGATTTGGTCGGTGACGAATGCAACCACCGCCCGACATCCGCTGGCCATGATGGCCGTATCGCGGTTGAGGCGGTTGTCGTAGTATTTGAGGTCTATGCCGTGCCGGTGCTTGAGGCGGTCGAACCAGACTTTATCATAACTCTTGGTGTCGAAGAATGCAACGGTTTCCATGAAAAGGCCATTCCTTTCGCAAGTGCTTATGGCACATCACAAGGATATAGCGTGAAATTTCACGCTATATCCTCCCGCAAAGGAGAATATCCATATTATGGTAAAAATAAAACAAACCAATTCCGCCACTCACACAAAAGATTGGACTATTACCGCAATCTATGGTACAATGTCCAACATCTAAACAAAGGAGAAGAAAAAAGGAGGGCTATCATGGCCATAGAATTTAGCAAAAAAACAAATCTATATGAAAAGCAATACACCGACTACATCCTGAACGATGTCCCTGAGCCGCGGCTCTATCGGGAGTTGTTTTCTTATGACGAAATCCCAAAGGTGGCATTCAATCACCGCATGGTTCCCGTCCACATGCCGGAAGAGATTTGGATTACCGACACGACATTCCGTGACGGACAGCAGTCCATCACGCCCTACACCACGGAGCAGATTGTTACCATCTTTGACCGCCTGCACCGTCTCTCCGGCCCCAAGGGCATCATTCGGCAGAGCGAGTTTTTCCTGTATACGAAGAAAGACAGAGAGGCCGTCGAGCAATGCTTGGAGCGGGGCTACGAGTTCCCCGAGGTCACAAGCTGGATTCGGGCGTCTAAAAAAGACTTTGAACTGGTCAAGTCGATGGGCATCAAAGAGACGGGCATTTTGCTTAGTTGCTCGGACTACCACATCTTTCTCAAGATGAAGATGACCCGCCGCCAGGCCGTAGACCACTACGTCTCCATCGTGCGGGACTGCATCGAACACGGCATCAAGCCCCGCTGTCACTTCGAGGACATCACCCGCGCCGATGTGTACGGTTTCGTCATCCCGCTCGCGGTTGAACTCATGCAGCTCAGCGAGGAGACGGGCGTACCTGTCAAAATCCGCGCCTGTGACACCATGGGTTACGGCGTGACCTATCCCGGTGCGGCCTTGCCCCGTTGCGTGCAGGGGATTATCCACGGCTTCCAGCACCACGCGGGCGTACCGTCCTCGCTCATCGAGTGGCACGGCCACAACGATTTCTATCGGGCGGTCAACAATGCGGCCTATGCTTGGCTCTACGGGGCGAGCTCCGTCAACTGTTCCCTCTTCGGTATCGGCGAGCGCACGGGCAACACGCCTTTGGAGGCGATGGTATTTGAATACGCCCAGTTCAAGGGCACGCTGGACGGCATGGACACAACCGCCATTAGCGACCTCGCCGACTACTACGAAAAAGAACTCGGTATCCCCCACCCGCCGATGACGCCCTTTGTGGGCAAGAACTTCAACGTGACCAGAGCGGGCATCCATGCCGACGGACTACTCAAGAACGAGGAGATTTACAACATCTTTGACACGGGCAAGTTCCTCAACCGCCCGCCTCGGATTGCGGTATCGAACACCTCCGGCACATCGGGTATTGCCCACTGGCTCAACAGCTACTACAATCTCAGCGGCGACAAAGCCTATGACAAAAAACACCCCGTGGTCGAGGCCATGAAGCTCTGGGTGGACAGCCAATATGACGAGGGACGCACCACGCTCATCAGCGACGGTGAGCTAGAGCAAGCGTTCGAGAAATTTTCTTCGTAGGGACGGATTCCACATCCGCCCGCATATCAACACCCGGGCGGATATAGAATCCGTCCCTGCGGGGTGGGAACAGAAAGGGAAACAAAGAATGGGACTGACGGTAACAGAACAAATCATCAAACAACATCTCGTCTTCGGCACCATGGAGCCGGGGCGCGAGGTCAGCATCAAAATTGACCAAACCTTGACCCAGGATTCCACGGGTACGATGGCCTATCTCCAACTGGAGGCCATGGGCATAGACCAAGTCAAGACCGAACGGTCTGTCGCCTACATCGACCACAACATGCTCCAAGCGGGCTTTGAAAACGCGGATGACCATAAGTACATCCAAACCGTTGCGGCGAAACACGGCGTGTACTTCTCCAAACCCGGCAACGGCATCTGCCATCAGGTGCAGCTCGAACGCTTCGGCGCACCGGGGAAGACCCTGCTCGGCTCCGACAGCCACACGCCCACGGGCGGTGCGCTGGGAATGCTCGCCATCGGCGCGGGCGGCCTCGATGTCGCCGTCGCCATGGGCGGCGGGGCGTATTCGATTGTCATGCCGGAGGTTGTGAACATTCGCCTGACGGGGAAACTGCGGCCTTTCGTCTCGGCGAAAGATATCATCTTGGAAGTCCTCCGCCGCCTCGGTGTAAAAGGCGGTGTGGGCCGTGTCATGGAATACACGGGCGAGGGCATCAAAAACCTCTCCGTCCCGGAGCGGGCGACGATTACCAACATGGGCGCAGAGCTGGGCGCGACGACTTCGCTTTTCCCGAGTGACGATGTGACAAAAGCCTTCCTCAAAGCGCAAGGCCGCGAGGAAGTCTGGCGGGAGATTCTCCCGGACGCGGACGCTGTATACGCTCTGACGGTAGACATCAACCTGGCCGAACTCACCCCCCTTTGTGCCGCGCCGCACAGCCCCGATAACGTGGCAACCGTCGCGGAGACGGCGGGCATCAAGGTTGACCAAGTTGCCATCGGCAGTTGCACGAACGGTTCCTATTTAGATTTCATGCGGGCGGCGCGGATTCTCAAAGGCAAAACCGTCCACCCGGACGTGAGTCTTGTCCTTTCGCCCGGTTCCAAGCAGGTACTCACCATGCTCGCCGAGAACGGCGCATTGGCCGACCTGATTGCGGCGGGTGCCAGAGTGCTGGAGGCCGGATGCGGCCCCTGCATCGGCATGGGGCAGGCCCCGGCGACGAATGCGGTGAGCCTCCGCACATTCAACCGCAATTTCTTCGGCCGTTCCGGTACGGACAGCGCGCAGGTCTACCTCGTCAGCCCCGAAACCGCGGCGGCGAGTGCGATTACGGGCGTTCTCACCGACCCGGAGACGTTGGATGTTGACCTCACAATCGCCGAGCCGGCGGAATTTGCCGCGGCGGATAACCTGATTGTCCCCCCGTCGGCGAACCCCACCGAGGTGGAGGTCGTGCGCGGTCCGAACATCAAACCTTTCCCGCTTGGCGTGGCACTCACGGGCGATGTTGTCGAGAACGTGCTGATTAAAGTGGAGGACAATATCACCACCGACCACATCATGCCCTCCAACGCGGCTCTCCTGCCGTATCGCTCGAACATTCCGCATCTGGCAAACTTCTGCCTCGTCCCCTGCGACCCGGATTTCCCGGCACGGGCGAAGGAGCAGAACGGCGGGTGCATCATAGCGGGCGATAACTACGGCCAAGGGTCGAGCAGAGAACACGCCGCTCTGGTACCGCTCTATCTCGGTGTGCGCTTTGTGTTGGCGAAGAGTTTTGCGCGGATTCACAAGGCGAATCTCATCAACTCCGGTATCATCCCCCTTACGTTTGCAGACCCTGCGGATTATGACCGCCTTGGCCCGCTTGAGCGGCTGACCATAGCAGACGCCCCGACGCAGCTGGCAAGCGGCAACCTCGTCACCGTTCAAACAGACAGCGGTACGATAGAGGCGAAGCTGGATGTGACAGACAAAGAGCTGGCGATGCTCCTCTGCGGCGGGAAGATTAACTGGCTGAAAGCGAACTTATAAACGACCGGGTCGATGTGGGCATCGACCCCTACGAAAACCCCGCAGGAGCGAACAGTGTTCGCCCGCCCTCGTTTCCGCACTCCTGTAGGGGCGGCCATTGGCCGTCCGCAGAAAACATATAGGTACAGAGACTCCCTCTCCGAGGGAGTCACCCTTGACTTTCGGGCGCACGCTGACTCCCCCGGTCGCCTGCGGCGACAGCCCCCTCAAGGAGGGGGCCAATCCAACATAAAAAGAGGAGAATACACACCATGGACAAAATCACAAACGCAACCAATCAATTCGAGGCCCTCATCCGTGACCAACTGGCACGGGTCGAGCGCATGAAAGCAGGACAAGAACGCCCCGACTATCAAAAGTTGCCCGAAATCATCATCGGCACCGTCGGCGGTGACGGCATCGGCCCCGCGATTACTGCACAGGCACAGCGTGTCATGGAGTTCTTGCTGGCGGACGAAATCGCAAGCGGCAAGGTTAGAATTAAGGAAATCGAGGGGCTCACCATTGAGAACCGTGTCGCCGTGGGCAAGCCTATCCCGGACGATATTCTCAGAGAACTCAAGGGCTGCCACGTCATCCTGAAAGGCCCCACCACCACCCCGCAGGCGGGTGATCCGTGGCCGAATATCGAGAGCGCGAACGTGGCCATGCGGAAAGAGCTTGACCTCTTCGCCAATGTCCGCCCTGTCCGCGTGCCGGAGCAGGGGATAGACTGGTGCTTCTTCCGTGAGAACACCGAGGGTGCCTACGCCCTCGGCAGTCAGGGTGTGCGGATTGATGAAGACTTGGTCTTTGACTTCACCGTCACCACAAAGCAGGGCACAGAACGCATCGTGCGTGCGGCTTTCGAGTACGCCAAAGCGCACGGCCGTACGAAAGTCACCGCCGTGACCAAGGCGAACGTTGTCAAGACCACGGACGGCAAGTTCTTGGAGATTTTCTGGGAAATCGCCAAAGAATACCCCGGCATCACCGCCGACGATTGGTACGCCGATATCATGACTGCAAAGCTCATTGACGAAAAGCGTCGCCGTGATTTCCAAGTGCTGGTTTTGCCCAACCTCTACGGCGATATCCTCACCGACGAGGCCGCCGAGTTCCAGGGCGGCGTCGGCACGGCAGGCGGCGCGAACATCGGCACCCGCTACGCCATGTTCGAAGCCATCCACGGCTCTGCCCCCCGCATGGTGGACGAGGGGCGCGCTATTTACGCCGACCCGTCCAGCGTCATGCGCGCCGCCGCCATGCTCTTGGCGCACATCGGTTATGAGGAGCAAGCGCGGAAGTTCGATGCGGCATTAGATGTGTGCACGCTGACGGAGAAGAAGCTCGTCATGACCGGACGTGATACGGGTGCGACGAACTCTGCGTTTGCGGATTATGTGATGGAGACGATTCGTAAATAACTGCGTGAAAGCCACCGATTGATATCGGTGGCTTTTGTGGATTGGTCATTGGGCGTCCATGCTTCTCGGTTTTGCAGGGGAATAGGAACTTGGAGGGCTTCTGCACCCACCGCACCCTGACACTATCCGTGCGCGGGGGAGAACGTTCGGGCAGTCTGCCTGCAATTGCCTACCATCGCGGGTCACAAACGTAACAATAAGGCGCGGATGGCGCGTTGTACATCACGCCGCACGAGTACGGCGTTTTAGCCGGAATTGTAACCCGCAGCGGGTTCTTAGGGGCGCAGCTCCTGAGCCGCATTTTTGCTTACTTTTTGTGCGGAAGCAAAAAGTAAGGCCCCGCCGGCGAGGCGAAACCAACGTTTCGATTAAGCAAAAATCCATACAAAGCGAAAGGACAGCCCCCATGCCGCAAACATTCGCCCAACAAGTCTACGCCATCGTCGCCCAAATCCCCCAAGGGAAAGTGATATCCTACGGCCAAATCGCCGCTATGATAGGGAACCCAAGAGGCGCACGCCAAGTCGGCTGGGCCATGCGCTGCTGCCCGGAAGACCTCCCGTGGCAACGCGTCGTCATGGCCGACGGCTCCATCGCAGGGGGCGGCTGCGCCGAACTCAGGCGAGCCTTACTCGAAGCGGAGGGTGTCACTTTCCGTCCTGACAGACGAGTGGACATGGCGCAACACGGCTGGCTCTAATCAGCCCCGGTCTCGGACAATGAAAATTGACCCCTCTCGGATAAAACTCTGCTTTTCATAATAGGGGTCTACATCGCTCATGACGTAGACAGTCTCATCTGGGAATGCGTCAGCGGCCGCATCCATCAATGCACGGCCCAAGTTTTGGCCGCGTTCTGCTTTGCGGACGAGCAGGTCATAGACATACAGGCCGAAGCCATCATCATTGCGGCAACGAGCGAAACCACAGAGTCTGCCGTCTTGAACGGCCACAAAGGTAGTCGAACTTGGGAGCGGTTTGTCAAGGGATAAAATGACACTTCCTTGACAATCCCGAAAAAGCAGAAAAAACGGACATCTCACAGCGTATTGTGAGGTGTCCGCTTTGGCATTCCATTCTCTCTGGCCTATCGCATACTGTATAAAGTTTTTCTTATTATGTCGTGGGGCAGTTTTATATTTTGCCGGGGCAAGTGCTTATACTATTTGTTTGGAGGTTTTTTGTAGCTAATGCGTACACAATCTTGTGAGATAAAAAATTTCAAAGAAACCTGTTGACATTCATACTCTCACGTGATAATATACTGACAATCAGTTTATTTTGGGGAGGTAAAGAAAGTGGCTCGAAGTGAAAAAGCGGAGCAGACGTATCGACAGATTTTAGAAGCGTCTACTAAACTATTCTTTACACAGGGATATGAAAAGACGAGTATCCAAGATATTTTGGACGAGTTGAAGATGTCCAGAGGGGTTGTGTATTACTATTTCAAATCTAAAAAAGAAATTTTAGATGCGATTACAAGTCAGAGATTAGACGAAATGCGTTCGCTTATCCAAGAAACGCAAGCTGAAAATGCAAGGGGAAAAATCGTCAAAATACTTTCCGCACTAATAGGCAATGTAGAAGATGTGCCGCAGGGGGTAGAAGAGGATCTGCCTTTAGAACATATGGCAGACCCTCACATTGTCCTTGCAAATATGCAGGCGCAGACGAATGACGCAAAATTACTGCTTGGCTTGTTTGAAGAGGGCGTTCGTGACGGCTCAATTCAAACCGAATACCCGCTTCAATTGGCAGAGCTAATGTTTATGCTGTTCAGCACATGGTTAAACCCAATTCTGTTTAAGCGTGATTTAGAGCAAACAACGGCTCACCTCAAATTTGTTCAGCAGACCCTAAGTAAACTAGGCGCAGATGTTTTAAGCGATGAAATGATAAGCCAAATAATAAAAAACTGGAAACAATTGGCCTACTTCAACTAACCAAAACATTCCCTCTTAAACAGAGGGAATAAAACTTCGAACATAATATACCGTCAGTCAGTATATTGCAAGTGCGTTACACACAAAACGAAAGGTCGATGTTCAAAATGAAAAAATTTGGAGTAAACTTTAAGTTAGTATTAGCAAGCCAAATCATCAGCTTACTTGGAGGAAATATCTTAAACTTTGCATTATCTCTCTTCATCCTAGACTTTACACAGTCAGTTGGCACGTTTGCTTCCATTATGGCGATTAGTCAAATTCCTGTTATTTTACTTTCCCTTGTCGGCGGCATTATTGCTGACCGTATGGATAAGAAGAAACTGATTATTGTCTTTGACGCAATCAAAGCAATGATCTGTATTGCTCTATTAGCTATCTTTTTAACAGGCACTTATTCTGTTGTTAATTTGGCTCTGGTTATGGTCGCTTTCATGTCAGTTGTTACTTTATTTGCACCTGTGCTATCCTCAGCTACACCGTCTATTGTCAAGTCAGATATATTGGTAGAAGCCAACGGTGCTATGGGTATGATTAACTCCGTGGGTGATTTGCTTGCTGTTTTAATCGGTGGCGTTTTGTTTGCAACGATTGGCATTCAAAACATCATCATTTTGACAGGTTTTGCGTTTAGCATCTCAACGGTTATTGACTTATTTATCAAGATTCCACATGTTAAAAAAATAGCTGAATTTGGAGCGATTAAAACCGCCGCTTTAGATGTGAAAGAAAGTTTTCTCTTTACCATCAAGAAAAGCCCATTTGTTCTTAAGGCCTCATTTTTTTTCGCATTGATTGCCTTTCTTTTTGTACCAATTATGGCAATTGCACTTCCTTTTATTATGCGGGTTTCATTTGGAGTAAGTGATACCATGTTTGGTGTTTCACAAGCTCTTCCCGGAGTTGGTATGCTTCTAGGCGGTATGCTCTCTGGTGTGTTTAAGAAATGGCTTGATGTCAAGTATTTCTCAAGATTTGTTTTGTTCATCACATCGCTAACCGCTGTTCTGGCGGTTTCGGTTCATACACCTTTATTTGGTGGGGCGACGACGATTCCATTTTGGCTGTTTAATATTGCGATGATGTTTATCATGATGATTTTTGTTTTCCTAAATATCACGGTCATGTCACGCATCCAGACAGAAGTACCAAAAGAATATCTTGGAAAAATTATTGCCGTGTTCATGACCATTACAAGTTTTGCGACACCCATTGGGCAATATGTGTTTGGTCAGTCAATGGAATTATTCGCCGGTAATATGTCTATGTTATTTGCTTCTATTGTCGTGCTGACGGTTGGAATATCGGTTGTTGCGAAAATGATATTTAATCCAAAAAAGACGGAAGTTCAAGACATTCAACTTTGCCACGCTACCTCTAGGTAATGAGAGTTGAGTGGCTATGTATCCATTCCTCGCCCTCTTCTTTCATTAAGTTGAAGAGGGCATTTTTGTCGTTTAGGAGTGTATGGTCTGATTTCTGTTTGTGGCATGGGTGTCTCCTTTTGCGGGGGGGGGCAAAACAATCCCCGGGAGCGGCGCTTTGCCGCCCGCATACATGAATCACATAATACGAAAAGAGCGGGCGGGATAACCCCGCCCCTACAAATATCGTTCCACCCGAATACGGGTGCGGTCTTTCCTGCTCTTTCCGCCGACTTCGGCGAGCATCGCCTTGCCGCTGCCTCGGAGCGAGAACACATCTCCCGGCGTGAGTTCGGCGGCAGGTTTGAGGCATGGGGTGTAGTTGACCTGTACCAACCCCGCCGCAATATGCGCAGCCGCTGCGGTACGGGAGAGGTTGAACGTCCCGGCCAGTACCGCGTCCAAGCGCAAACTGCTGACGGTAAACGCAATAGTTTCCCGCTGACGTTCCGGGACGGGCATCTCGCCCGGCGGGATTTCCGTCACTTGCACACCGTTTCTGCCGATGTGGGTGAGTTCCCGCGCTATATGTGCCGCTATGCTTGGGAGACAATAGAAGCGGGCGGTCTCGCCCGCGGCGTGGATATCACCCAGCGTCCAACGCTCCAAGCCGAGGCCGAGCAGACTGCCCAACACGTCCCGATGACCGGGTGCACCGAAGCGGCAGCGGATGCGGAAAGCCGTGATGTATTCGGCGGGGTCGAAGTCCTCCGGCGTCAGATAGTCCGGCAGGAAAAACGCAATCCGCCGTTCGCAATCCGCCCCGCCGCCGTGGAAGAACAGACCCTGCCGCAGATGGGGCAGGGTCTGGATAGCATGTTGTTCGGTGGGGGAGAGGAATCCCGTGTGGGTGACGATATTCTGTTCGCTGCTCCGACGTTGCAAGTCCTCTGCGCGGCGGAGGAGATGGAGGTCACTCATAACAGGCTTGCTTCCGGGGTATCGAACGCCATGTTGAACAGATTGGCCAAGACGACAGCGGCCTCCAACCGCAGGGCATCGGCTCCGGGGCGGAAGTCATAGACAACGGGATTCGTCCCCGGCCGAGCCGTACCGTGCATAATGTCAAACATGAGCAGGAGATGCGCCTCGTTATACGCCCATGCGGAAATGTCATCCCCGTCGGCGTAGCGGGCGGGCTCGTCCCAGTCATCTTCATCAAAGTGTTCGTACACTTCGTAGAGCAGGATGTACCGCACCAAAATCACGGCCATCTCCTCCCGCGTGAGCGGCGCGTCGGGACGGAAGCGTTGCTGGGCATCGGCATGGACGAATTCCAATTCCGTCGCCCAAGTGAGGTAGGGCATATAAAACGCACCGGGTGTGACGTCTGTGTAGGCGGGACGTTGCCCCGCGCCCCAATCGTAGACGACCCGGCCGCCCAGAGCGATGTGCATCCGCCCCAGCATAGTGACGAACTCCGCGCGGGTGATGGCACGTTGCGGATAAAAGCGGTTGCTGCCCCCGCCGCGGATGTACCCGTGACGCACCCCGGTACGGACGGCCTCATAGAACCAATCGGCGGAGGAGACGTCCTCCAACCCTGTGCCCGGTGTTTGGGGCGCGGGCGGCTCCGGGGTCGGCGTGGGAGCTGTGATTGGTGGCGGGGATGTGTTCCAGCCGGACAGGTCAGGCTGCGGCGCAAGCCCTGCGGCGCAGAGAAAGGCGAGACAGAGTGATGCGATGCGAAATCCGATGCCCATGGTGGGTTCTCCTTTGTGTGTGGTGGTGCGAGCGGCAGAATGCCGCCCCTACATTATAATTTCGATGGTTCCTCAATCAAATTGACAAGCAAATCGCTGAAATCGGTGACGTTTTCGACTGGCAACAATCCGTTGCAGTTGAAGATTAACTTCCTTATATACCTCATTATACGACAGAATCCATAGTTTTTCAATGCAAGCATCCCCGCCCGCAAATAAATTCAAAAATGCAGGGTGCGATGAGAGTATCGCACCCTGCGGTGTCAAATAGGATACTATCGGTCTCGTGAGGCTCGGCCGGCAACCAGCAATGCAATGCCAACGAAAATGCCGACCAGAGCAATTGTGATGAAAACGGGCATCCTTTCTCGCACGGCTGCTTCTGCGAAGTAGTGCACGCCGAAGAAAGGGTCGCCCCAATGCCTAGCCTCTACATATACATTGTATGCCATGATAGCTGCAATAACCGGGCCGAGGAGTATACTGATAGCCCCTAAAGCGCGCAATAGCCTCGGAACTGTACTGTCGGTGCCGGGCTTGGGAGGGTCGTAGTAACGCCAAGCTTCCTCATCAACGAGGTCACAATTGGCGCAATAACTTTTGCCGTTGGGAAGTTGACCTTCGCATTTTTTGCAAAAGAAAACTCGAACCACAGGAGTAGGCGGAGCGGAGACGGGGGCAACACCGCCTATAGCCGTACCGCATTTGCTGCAATAGGCTGCGTTTTCGCAGAGTTTATCTCCGCAGTTGTGGCAAAACATAGCTTTTTCCTCTAATTTCATGCTTTTTATCCAACAATTGCATTATACATCATATATATTGCGATGCCAAGTGTTTTGCTGGAAAAGGAGAAAAATTGCTGTAGGGGCGGCCATTGGCCGTCCGCCGTTTCACGGATTCTGGAACGTACCGTTAAAGACACGAACGGCCAATGGCCGCCCCTGCAACCTTGCAAGAAATACCCCCCGCAGAGGTCGATTGAATCGCCTCTCACACAACAAACACAAAAAAATCCCCAAAATCCGAAAAAACACCTTGACACACCCGCCCATATTTGGTATCCTATTCAGGCGTCCATTAGGCGAAGTCCGTCTTTTTGTGCGCAAACTGCGATGAAGCGGGAGATTGCTCGGGTGTCCGAGGTAACTTTCGTGGAGTATGTCCGATAATCGGGCGCATTTGTCTACTGCGTATATCGCCTGGGCAAAGACAACCGGCAGGTCTGATTGCCGGTTTGATTTTTGTGACAAGAATGATACGCACGGAACGGTGGACAAAAATCGCAGCACACCAATTGCGATTTTATAAGGAGGAAGACACATGGCTACACCTGCAAAAAAGATGATTCGGATTCGGCTCAAAGCCTACGACCATCAGCTTATCGATCAGGCGGCGGAGCGGATTGTGGAGACGGCAAAGCGCACAGGCGCATCGGTCTCCGGCCCGATTCCGTTGCCGACCCGCAAGGAAATCGTCACGATTCTCCGTGCGGTTCACAAGTACAAGGACAGCCGGGAGCAGTTCGAGCGGCGCACACACAAGCGTCTCGTGGACATTCTGGCCCCCACGCAGAAGACCGTGGAAAGCCTGATGAATCTTGAGATTCCCGCAGGCGTCGAGATCGAGATTAAATTGTAAGGGATTTATCCCAACGCAGTTAGGTCTAAGGTCATGTTGGCGCACGGTGCGTCAACCAATAACCTATTAGGAGGAACATACCGAAATGAAGAAAGCAATCATCGGCAAAAAGGTCGGCATGACGCAGATCTTCGATGAGATGGGGAAAGTCGTCCCCGTCACCGTCATTGAGGCGGGTCCCTGTACGGTCGTACAGAAGAAGACCGCCGAAAAAGAGGGCTACCTCTCCGTACAGCTCGGATTTGAAGACATCAAAGAACGCCGCATGTCTCAGCCGGAGCGGGGCCATCTCGAAAAGGCCGGTGTCGGCCTGAAGAAGCACCTCAAAGAGTTCAAACTCGACAACGCCGCAGATTTTAACGTAGGCGACGAAATCAAGGCCGACATGTTCACAGAGGGCGACAAGATTGATGTCACGGGCATCTCTCGCGGTAAAGGCTTCGCCGGTGTCATCAAGCGGCACAATGCCTCCCGCGGTCGTATGAGCCACGGTGGCGGCCCGGTTCACAGACATGCGGGTTCCATGGGCCCCGGTGCCACGCCCTCCAAGATTTTCAAGGGCAAAATCGGCGCGGGTCACATGGGTGTTGACCAAGTCACGGTGCAAAACCTCGACGTAGTCAAAGTAGACCCCGAGCTAAACCTCATCGCGGTGCGCGGTGCGATTCCCGGCCCCAAGGGCGGAATCGTCTACCTGAAAAGCACAGTGAAGAACAATTAGGGAAAGGAGAGTGAAAGAAATGCCTACTGCAAACGTATACAACATGGCAGGTGAGAAAGTCGGCACGGTCGAACTCTCCGAGGCCATCTTCGGCATCAAGCCGAACAAGGTCGTCCTGCACACCGCAGTCAAGAACCATCTGGCCAATCGGCGGCAGGGGACACAGAGCACCCTGACCCGTGCGGAAGTCTCCGGCGGCGGACGGAAGCCCTGGCGGCAAAAAGGTACGGGCCGCGCAAGAGCCGGTTCCACCAGAGCACCGCATTGGACACACGGCGGCCTTGCCTTCGCGCCGAAGCCCAGAGACTACAGCTACAACATCAACAAGAAAGTCAGACGCTTGGCACTCAAAAGCGCACTCTCGGCCAAAGCAGGTGAGACCGCAATCTACGTCATCGACACACTCAAACTCGACGAGATTAAGACCAAGCAAATGGCGGAACTTCTGGCGAAGCTGGAACTCGGCGGCAAGAAGGCCATGGTCATCACCCCCGAGCGGGACGAGAACGTGTACAAGAGTGCAAGAAACATCGAAGGCGTACAAGTGACATTCGGCGGGATTTTGAATCCTTACGATATCCTGAATGCCAGAGCTTTGGTTATCGACCAAGCTGCACTCGCCAAGATTGAGGAGGTGTTCGCATAATGAGAAGTGCTTATGATGTGATCCTCCGCCCCATCATCTCCGAGCAGTCCATGGAGCAGACGGATTTGAAGAAATACGTCTTCGAAGTGGCCAGAGACGCAGGGAAGATTGAGATCAAGAAAGCCGTAGAGGAAGTCTTCGGCGTAAAAGTGGCTAAGGTCAACACCTTGACCGTAAAGGGCAAAGAGTCCCGCCGCGGCCGCCACCCCGCAGGCTACAAGCCGAGCTGGAAAAAGGCCATGGTAAGACTGACGGACGATTCTAAGACCATCGAATTCTTCGAGGGAATGGTATAAGGGAGGAAAACAGCAAATGTCAATTAAAACGTTTAAACCCACCACTCCGTCGAGACGACATATGACCGTGTCCGGATTCGATGGTGTGGACAAAAAAGCCAAGCCCGAAAAGAGCTTGGTTGAGCCTCTAAAGAAACACGCGGGCCGCAACAGCTACGGACGGATTACCGTTCGCCACCGTGGCGGCGGCAACAAGCGCAAATACAGAATCATCGATTTCAAGCGCAACAAGATGGATGTGGAAGCAAAGGTGCTCCGCTTGGAGTATGACCCCAACCGCTCCGCCAATATCGCGCTTCTGGAGTACACCGACGGCGAGCGGCGTTACATCCTCGCACCCGCAGGTCTCGGTGCAGGGGACACGGTCATCGCATCCACCGCGGCCGATATCAAGCCGGGGAATGCCTTGCCCATCAAGAACATCCCCGTGGGTACCGTGATCCACAACATCGAGCTCTCCCCCGGCCGCGGCGGCCAGCTCGTGCGCTCGGCGGGAACAGCGGCGCAGCTGATGGCAAAAGAGGGCGACATGGCCCAACTCCGTATGCCCTCGGGCGAGTACCGCTTGGTCCGCGTTACCTGCATGGCGACCATCGGCCAAGTGGGCAATATGGATCACCAGAACATCACCATCGGTAAAGCCGGTCGGAAACGCCACATGGGTTGGAGACCTACGGTTCGCGGCTCTGTCATGAACCCCTGTGACCACCCCCACGGCGGCGGTGAGGGCAAAAGCCCCATCGGACGGCCCGGGCCCGTTACCCCCTGGGGTAAGCCCACACTCGGCTACAAGACGAGAAAGAAAAAGAACCCGACTGACAAATACATTGTCAAGCGGCGTGACAAGAAGTAAGGGAGGCTGAATTAAATGGGTAGAAGTGTTAAAAAAGGCCCCTTTGCAGCCCCTGAGCTGCTAAAGCGGGTAGATGCCCTCAATGCGAGCGGTGAGAAGAAAGTGCTGAAGACTTGGTCTCGTGCCAGCACCATCTTCCCCTCCTTCGTGGGTCACACAATCGCCGTCCACGACGGACGCAGACACGTGCCGGTGTACGTCACCGAGGACATGGTAGGCCATAAGTTGGGTGAGTTCGCGCCCACCCGCACCTACCGCGGTCACGCCGGCTCCAAGACCGGAAGATAAGGGGGAGAGGGATATGGAAGCCAGAGCAGAATCAAAGTATATCCGCATCGCACCCCGGAAAGTTCAAATTGTTTGTGACTTAATCCGAGGCAAAGATGTAGGCGTTGCACAGGGGCTCCTCATGCAGACCCCGAAAGCGGCCAGCGAGGTTCTCATAAAGCTCCTCAAGAGTGCCGCCGCCAACGCAGAGAACAACCACGATATGGACCCGGACAGCCTGTACGTGGCACAAGTATTCGCCACGGGCGGCCCGATTCTCAAGCGGGGCAGACCCCGTGCCCACGGCAGAATGTTCCGCATCAACAAGCGCACCAGCCATATTACGCTTGTAGTCAAAGAAAGGGAGGCTTAAACGATGGGACAAAAAGTTAATCCGCACGGCTTACGGGTCGGTGTCATCAAAGATTGGGACTCCCGTTGGTATGCCCGCAACGATAAGGTGGGCGACCTGATTGTGGAAGATTACGAAATCCGCACCTATCTCAAAAAGCTCCTCTTCGCCGCAGGCGTACCGAAGATTGAAATCGAGCGGGACAATGTGCGTGTAAAAATCTACATCCACTGCTCCCGTCCCGGTGTTGTCATCGGCAAGGGCGGCACGGAGATTGAGCGGTTGCGGCTTCTCTTGGAGAAGAAAATCGGCAAGCCGGTTTCGCTCTCCATCGTGGAAGTCAAAACTCCTGACACGAACGCACAGCTTGTCGCCGAGAACATCGCTTCTCAGTTAGAGCGCAGAATCGGCTTCCGCCGCGCCATGAAGGGCGCGATGGGCCGTGCGATGCGCATGGGCGTGCGCGGCATCAAAGTCACGGTCGGCGGCCGTCTCGGCGGTGCCGAGATTGCACGGAGCGAGACTTACCACGAGGGCACCATTCCGCTTCAGACCATCCGTGCCGACATCGAGTACGGTTTCGCTGAAGCAGCTACGACCTATGGGCGTATCGGCGTCAAAGTATGGATTTACAAGGGCGAGGTGTTAAGCCAAACCCTGCGCACCACCCCCCGCACCATGGACACCAGCCGTCCCCCGCGTGAGCGGAGCGACCGTGACAGAGGCGACCGCAGAGGCGGCGACCGTCGCGGCGGCGGCAGAGACGGCGGACGTCCTAGTGGCGGTGGCGGCGGGTACCGCGGCGGCCAAGGCCAGGGCGGTCCCCGCAGCGGTCAAGGCGGCGGTAGCGGTCCCGGTTTTGGTCGGGACAATCGCGAGATGAACAGAGATCGCTCAAGCGGCAGCTTCACCTATGTGAATCCCAGCAGCCGTTTGGCAGACAAAGACAAAGCACCGGCAGCTCCGAAAGAAGCTCCCGCGGTGCCGCAGGAAGGAGGAAGTGAATAATGCTGCTCCCCAAAAGAGTGAAATACCGCAGAGTACACAGAGGCCGCATGAAGGGAAAAGCCACCAGAGGCAACACGATTGCCTACGGTGAGTTCGGCCTTCAGGCCACAGAACCCTGCTGGATCACTTCCAACCAGATTGAGGCGGCCCGTATCGCCATGACCCGTTCCACCAAAAGAGGCGGTAAGGTCTGGATTAAAATCTTCCCCGATAAGCCCGTCACGGAGAAGCCCGCCGAGACCCGTATGGGTAGCGGTAAAGGTTCCCCGGAATACTGGGTTGCGGTGGTAAAGCCCGGCAGAATCTTGTTTGAGATCGCCGGCGTAACAGAAGAGGCTGCACGAGAAGCGATGCGTCTCGCCAGCCACAAGTTACCGTGTAAGACCAAGTTTGTCATACGCGAGACGGAGACAGGCGGTGAAACAGATGAAGGCTAACGAAGTACGTCAGCTCAAACCGACCGAGTTGGAGGCACGCTTGGGTGAATTAAAGAAAGATCTGTTCACCCTGCGTATGCAGCACGCGACCAACCAGCTCGATAACCCCATCCGCATTCGGGCGGTCAAACGTGATATCGCCCGTGTGAAGACGGTGCTGAGACAAAAGCAGAGTGGGGAGGTAAACTGAGATGACTGAAAACAGAACAAGTGCAAGAAAGACCAGAGTAGGCACGGTGGTCAGCGACAAAATGGATAAGACCGCTGTCATTCTGATTGAAGACAGAGTGCCGCATCCGCTCTACAAAAAAATCATCAAGCGTTCCATCAAGCTCAAAGCCCATGATGAGGGCAACCAATGCTCCGTTGGCGACAAGGTTCGGGTCATGGAGACCCGTCCGCTCTCCAAAGATAAGCGTTGGCGGCTGGTGGAAATCATCGAAAAAGCCAAATAAGGAGGTGCCGGAATCATGGTACAACAGGAATCATATCTGAAGGTCGCCGATAATACCGGTGCCAAAGAGATTAAGACCATCCGTGTCCTGGGCGGCTCAAGACGCAAGTACGGCAACATCGGCGACGTGATCGTGGCCTCTGTTCGGAAAGCGGCCCCCGGTGGCACAGTCAAAAAAGGCGAGGTCGTCCGTGCCGTCATCGTGCGGACAGCCAAAGGCGTGCGCCGTGCAGACGGAACATATGTCCGCTTCGACGAGAACGCCGCCGTGCTCATCAAGGAAGACAAGAACCCAAGAGGGACCCGTATCTTCGGCCCCGTAGCGCGGGAGTTGCGTGATAAGGATTACATGAAAATCCTGTCACTCGCCCCGGAAGTAATTTAGGAGGACGAAACTGTGCATGTAAGAAAAAATGATACTGTCGTCGTCCTAACAGGCGGAGACAAAGGCAAGACGGGCAAAATCTTGTCCGCTGACCCGAAAGACGGAAAGCTCATTGTAGAGGGCGTTTCTGTCCACAAGCGGCACAAGAAGCCCCGCAAGCAGGGTGACCCGGGCGGCATCATCAAAATCGAGACCCCCATCTACGCTTGCAAAGTTATGCGGGTCTGCCCGAAATGCAACAAACCGACACGGCACGCTGTGAAAGGCACGGGCAAAGACAAAGTCCGCGTCTGCAAGAAGTGCAGTGCGGAAATCTAAGGAGGGAGGGAGTAAGTTATGCCTAGACTAAAAAAACGCTATCAGGACGAAATCGCTCCCGCCCTGATGACGAAGTTCGGCTACAAGAGCGTCATGCAAGTCCCGCGGTTTGAGAAGATTGTCATCAACGTGGGTTGCGGCGATGCCAGAGACAACGTCAAAGCTCTGGATTCCGTCGTAAAAGACATCAACGAAATCACAGGCCAAAAGGCCGTTGTGACCAAGGCCAAGAAGAGCGTGGCCAACTTTAAACTCCGTGAGGGGATGCCCGTCGGCGTAAAAGTTACGCTGAGAGCAGACCGCATGTGGGAGTTTTTAGACCGCCTGTTCAACGTGGCACTACCCCGTGTCCGTGACTTCCGCGGCATCAGCCCCAACGCCTTTGACGGCCGCGGGAACTATGCCCTGGGTCTCAAAGAGCAGCTTATCTTCCCGGAAATCGATTACGATAAAATCGAGAAGATTCGTGGCATGGACATCGTGATTTGCACCACAGCCCAGACAGACGAAGAAGCACGTGAGCTGCTCAGCCTCATGGGCGCACCGTTTACCGAAGCGTAAGGAGGAGAATTGAAATGGCAAAGAAAGCACTCGTTTTAAAACAGCAAAAGACCCCGAAGTTCTCCACGCGCCGGTATAACCGCTGCAAAATCTGCGGACGGCCCCATGCCTACCTGCGTGACTACGCCGTGTGCCGTATCTGCTTCCGTGAACTGGCCTACAAAGGCCAGATTCCGGGCGTGCGGAAGGCGAGCTGGTAAGAACGCACTATGTGTCGGGAACATTGTAGGGGCGGCCATTGGCCGTCCGCCGTTTCCGACATTGCGGACGTATGATTGCGGACACGGACGGCCAATGGCCGCCCCTACAAAGATAGTGGACGACAAAAGGCCGTCCCGTTCGGGACGGAACCTTGTCGCCGGAACAGGCAACCGCCTGTAGCTTCTAAAAGGAGGAAGTTATGCAGATTACAGATCCTATCGCGGACATGTTGACCCGCATCCGCAACGCCAATGCGGCGGGGCACGACACGGTTGACATCCCCGCATCGAAGATGAAGAAAGCCATCGCCCAGATTTTGCTGGACGAGGGTTATATCCGCACCTATCAACTCATTGATGACGGCACCCAGGGTATTATTCGGGTGACGCTCAAGTACGGGCCGAGCCGTGAAAAGACCATTACCGGCCTGCGCCGTGTGTCCCGTCCCGGTCTGCGTGTGTATGCAGGTGCAGAGGAACTGCCCCGTGTACTCCGCGGGCTCGGTATCGCAATTATTTCTACGAGCAAGGGCGTCATGACTGACAAGGCCGCAAGAGGCGGCAATGTCGGCGGTGAAGTCTTGGCTTTCGTCTGGTAAGGGGGGCTTTGAGAAATGTCAAGAATCGGAAGAGCACCCATCCCCGTACCGGCGGGCGTGGAGATTAAACTGACTGACGGTGTATTAACCGTCAAAGGCCCCAAGGGTACGCTCTCGCAAGAGATTTACCCGGGCATGGAGCTGGACATCGCCGCAAACGAAATCAACGTCAAGCGGCCCAGCGAAGAAAAGAAGTTCAAAAGCCTGCACGGCCTGACCCGCAGTTTGGTCGATAACATGATTGTCGGCGTAACAAACGGGTTCACCAAAGAACTCGAAATCAACGGCGTTGGTTACAGAGTGGCCAAAGAAGGCAAGAAGCTCGTGATGAACCTCGGCTACAGCCATCAGGTCATCATGGAAGAGATTGACGGAATCTCCATCGAGGTCCCGGCTCCCAACAGGATTACAATCTCGGGAATTGACAAGCAACTGGTCGGCCAGTTTGCAGCAGATGTGCGCAAAAAGCGTCCGCCGGAGCCTTACAAGGGCAAGGGCATCAAGTACGCAGGTGAGCATATCCGCCGCAAAGAAGGCAAGACCGGTGCGAAGTAAGGGGAGGTGTTTACCGTATGATCAAGAAACAAGATACCAACAAGCAGCGTAAGCGGCGGCATCGCCGGGTGCGCGGTAAGGTTACGGGGACACCGCAGCGTCCCAGGCTGAACGTATTCCGCAGCAGTACCCACATCTACGCACAAATCATCGATGACACGCAGGGTGTAACCCTCTGTTCCGCCTCCTCCGTGGAGAAGTCCTTTGACGGGACGGGCGGAAACATCGAGGCCGCAAAGAAAGTCGGCGAAGCAATCGCCGCCCGTGCGAAAGAGAAGGGCGTCGAAGTCGTGGTCTTTGACCGCGGCGGCTATCTCTACCACGGCCGTGTGAAAGCACTCGCCGAAGCCGCCCGTGAAGCCGGGCTGCAATTCTAAGAGAGGAGGAGAAAAAACTATGGCTGAACAGCAACAAAGAAACGACAACAGAGGCCCCGGCGGCGACCGTCGCGGCGGTGGCAGAGACGGCAATCGTCGGCGGCGTGAAGAAGCACCGCCCAGCGAGTTCTCCGAAAAAGTTGTCTCGATTAACCGTGTCTCCAAGACCGTGAAGGGCGGCCGGATTTTCAAGTTCTCCGCCCTCTGTGTGGTGGGAGACGGCAAAGGCCGGGTCGGTTTCGGCCTCGGCAAAGCCGGTGAAATTTCCGAAGCAATCCGCAAGGGCATCGAAGATGCCAAAAAGAACGTTGAGACCATTACCCTCTCCGGCAGCACCATCCCGCACGAAGTGATTGGTGTATTCGGAGCAGGCAGAGTTCTCATGAAACCCGCCGCACCCGGTACAGGCGTTATCGCCGGCGGCCCGGTGCGTGCCGTGATGGAGGCCGTCGGTATCAAAGACGTGTATTCCAAATGTCTGCGCTCCAACAACCCGCAAAACGTAGTCAATGCTACGATGGTGGGTCTGCGGAGCCTCAGAGACGCGGCGCAAGTGGCGAAAATTCGGGGCAAAAACCCCGAAGACCTGATAGGTTAAGGAGGCATTATCCATGGCTAAGCTAAAGATTAAGCTCGTCAAGAGCCTAAACGGCAGACTGGATAAGCACATCGCCACTGCCAATTCCCTCGGACTGAAGCGCATCAATAACGAGACAGTCCAGCCCGACAATCCGCAGACCAGAGGCAAGATTCACCAAATCGGGTATCTTGTTCAGGTCACGGAAGTGAAATAGGGGGGTGTATTTGAGATGAAACTACACGAGCTAAGACCGGCTGACGGTTCTACGCATGTGCAAAAGCGCAAGGGCCGCGGCCCCGGCAGCGGCAACGGGAAAACCGCAGGCCGCGGACACGGCGGTCAGAACTCCCGAAGCGGCGGCGGTGTCCGTGTCGGCTTCGAGGGCGGCCAGATGCCCCTCGCCCGTCGTCTGCCCAAGCGGGGCTTCAACAACATTTTCGCAAAGCCTTTTGTGAGCGTCAATGTCTCCGCTTTGGAGCAGTTCGAGAACGGCACTACTGTAACGGTACAGAGCCTCATCGATGTCGGCTTGATTTCCAAGCCCAAGCATGGCTTGAAAATTTTGGCGAACGGCGACCTCACGAAGAAGCTCACCGTTCAGGCATCCGCATTTTCCGAATCGGCAAAAGCCAAAATAGAAGCCGCGGGCGGGAAGGCGGAGGTGGTCTAAGTGTTACAGACAATTCGCAACGCTTGGAAAATCGAGGAACTGCGGGGGAAGATGATTTTTACCCTCTTAATCCTCGTCATCTTCCGCTTGGGTAACGCAGTCCCCGTGCCCTACGTAGACACAACGGCAATGACCGACTGGTTCGGGAACATGCAGGGCACCATCTTGGGGCTCTTCAACACCATGAGCGGCGGCGGCCTTGAGACGGCGAGTCTATTTGCCCTCTCTATCCAGCCCTATATCACCTCGTCCATCGTCATGCAGCTCCTCTGCGTTGCCATCCCGGCACTTGAGCGGCTCCAGAAAGAAGGCGGCGAGGACGGCAAGAAGCTCATCAACAAAATCACCCGCTACGGCACCGTAGGTCTGGGTCTGGTCATGGGTTTTGCCTATTACCTGATGATGAGAAACGGCGGCATACTCAGCGCAGGTGCCGAAGGCTTCTGGCCGGGATTGATTATTGTCCTGTCCTTTACGGCAGGTAGTGCCCTCGTCATGTGGTTGGGTGAGCAGATTACGGAATTCGGCATCGGCAACGGTATCTCTATCATCCTGTTCGCCGGTATCGTATCCCGCTTCCCGATTGCCATCGTTGGCATGATTAACGGTGTGAGAATGCCCGCCGGGATGGAGGGCGCGATTCCGTGGTGGATTATCCCATTGGTTCTGATAGGCGCGCTCGCACTCTTGGTGCTGATTGTCGTCATCCAGAACGCGGAACGAAAGATTCCCGTGCAGTATGCAAAGCGGGTCGTCGGTCGGAAGATGTACGGCGGTCAGAGCACGCATCTGCCCATCAAGCTCTCCATGACAGGCGTTCTGCCCATCATCTTCGCACAGGCTCTGGCGAGCTTACCCGCTACCATTGCGGTATTCGCCGGTGTAGACCCGACGAATGAAGAAGCGACCGGGTTTTTAGCCGGTATGGCAGGCTTCTTCGACCCGGCCGGTGCGCCGTATCTGATTATTTACATCCTGCTCATCGTATTCTTCAGCTACTTCTACGCACAGATTCAATTCAACCCGATTGAAATCTCGAACAACCTGAAGAAAAACGGCGGCTACATCCCCGGCTTCCGCCCGGGTAAGCCCACGCAGGAACACATCTCCAAGGTACTGGGCAAGATTACGCTCTTCGGCGCGGTCTATCTCGCCGTTGTCGCGGGTCTGCCGATTCTGGTCGGCATATTCAGCGAGGCGGCGCAACGCACAGGTGTGGCCCTCGGCGGCACCAGCGTCATCATCGCGGTCGGTGTTGCGCTTGAGACGGTCAAGAGCTTGGAAAACCAGATGCTCATGCGCCATTACAAGGGCTTCCTGGATCAGTAGGAGACGGCTGTATGAAACTCATTTTGTTAGGTGTGCCTGGAGCGGGCAAGGGAACCCAGGCGGCGCAAATCAGCGCACGTCTGGGCATTCCCACCTTATCCACGGGCAATATCTTACGTGCCGCCATAGCGGCAAAAACCCCCTTGGGGTTACAGGTTGAAGGCATTTTAGCCGGAGGCGAACTCGTCTCGGATGAAGTCATCCTCCCGCTCATCAAAGCGCGGATGGAAGAGCCGGACTGCAAAGCGGGCTACATCCTCGACGGCGTACCCCGCACAGTCGCACAGGCTGAGGGCTTGGAAGAATTAGGTGTCGAAGTCGATGCCTGTCTCTTCTTCGATGTCCCCGACGCGGTCGTCATTGACAGACTCGGCGGACGCAGAACGTGCGGCACCTGCAATGCGGCTTTCCATGTGAGCGCGAACCCGCCAAACGTCGCGGATGTCTGCGATGTCTGCGGCGATGCACTCACCATCCGCGCCGACGACGAGCCGGAGACCATCCGGCGGCGTTTGGAAGTCTTTCGGGAACAGACGGCACCGCTCATCGACTTCTACACGGCACGGGGCAAGGTGAAACCCATCCCCTGCGGCGACAAGTCGGTGGAAGAAGTCACGGCATTGGTGTTCCAAACCTTGGAGTTAGCATGATTCAGCTAAAATCCCGCAGGGAAATTGAAGTCATGCGCAAAGCGGGTCAGCTCACCGACAGAGCCAGACGCTTGGCGGGCGAGATGACAGTACCCGGCGTGACCACCGCCGAGATTGACCGTGAGGTAAAGCGGCTGATTGAGAAAGACGGCGGGACCCCCGCTTTCCTCGGCTACCGAGGCTTTCCGAACAGCGTTTGTATCTCGGTGAACGAAGAAGTCATCCACGGCATCCCCGGTCATCGGGTGATAGCTCACGGTGATATCGTGAGTGTAGATGTAGGCGTTCTGCTGGGCGGATTCTACGGTGACTGCGCCGCCACATTCGCGGCGGGCGAGGTCACGGCGGAGACGCGGCGGCTTATCGACGTGACACGGCAGAGCTTCTGCGAAGGGCTGGCCTTCTGCAAGGAGGGTCACCGCTTATCGGATATCTCCCACGCCATCGGTTCTTACGCCGAGGCGCACGGATTCTCCGTCGTGCGGGACTTCGTAGGTCACGGCATCGGTCAGCAGCTCCACGAGGACCCGGAAGTGCCGAACTTCGGCGTTAAGGGCAGAGGTACACGGCTCCGTGCGGGGATGACCCTCGCCATCGAACCCATGATTAACGCAGGCGGCTATGCGGTGCAAATCCTCGCAGACGGCTGGACGGTGATAACGGCGGACGGGAGCCTATCGGCGCACTATGAGAATACGGTACTCATTACGGATGGGGAACCCGAAATTCTCACCGTATCAAACCTTTGAGGTGAATGGTATGGAGATGAGCAAAGGAGATATCGTACAGTCGCTCAATGGACGGGACAAGGGCAAAGCCCTGTACGTCGCAGAAGTGGACGGCGAGTACGTCATCTTAGTAGACGGCAAGAGCCGCCGCTTGGAACATCCCAAGCGGAAAAAGCAAAAACACTGCATGTTCCTCACGTCTGACGGATATCGGCTCTCCGAGAAGCTGCGGGCAGACGAACATGTAACAAACAGCGAAGTCAGGCGGGCCTTGGCGACATTCAACGCCGGGGCAGAAGAACAAAGTGAAAACGAAACCGAACCCGGGGGAGGTTAGCGCAATATGGCAAAAGACGACGTAATCGAGCTGGAAGGTACCGTGATAGAATCGCTCCCGAACGCCATGTTCCAAGTGGATATCGGCAACGGACACGTAATCTTAGCGCACATATCCGGCAAGCTTCGGATGAATTTCATCCGCATCCTGCCCGGCGATAAGGTGACGATTCAGATGTCGCCCTATGATTTAACAAGGGGCCGCATCACATGGAGAAGTAAGTAAGTACAATGATCAAATCAGGGCAAAAGTTCTTGTTTTTTCGGTGCGGAATCAGGGGATTGAGGCGTCACCTCTTGTCTCTTCCGCGGCACCTTGTTCCAAACCGGGAAATCAGACTTTTATCATAGCGGACGGCCAAAGGCCGACCCTACAAGCCGCATGGAGCGGCAGCAGGAGGTATAACACATGAAAGTCAGACCGAGTGTGAAGCCCATGTGCGAAAAATGCAAAATCATCAAGCGCAAGGGCAGAGTTATGGTAATTTGCGAAAACCCGCGTCACAAGCAGAGACAAGGTTAAGAGGAAGGAGAACTGTTTATATGGCACGTATTTCCGGTGTTGATTTACCCAGAGATAAACGGATTGAGATTGCTCTCACCTATATCTTCGGAATCGGCAGAAAAAGCGCGAAGGATATCCTGGCCGCTACGGGGATAGACCCCACCATCAGAGTAAAAGACCTCTCCGAAGAGGACGAAATCAAGCTCCGTGAATGTATCGACAAAGAGTACATCGTGGAGGGTGACCGCCGCCGTTCCGTCGCGCTTGACATCAAGCGTCTCACGGAAATCGGCAGCTATCGGGGTCTGCGGCATCGCCGCGGTCTGCCCGTGAGAGGCCAGCGGTCGAAAACAAACGCCAGAACCCGTAAAGGGCCGAAGCGTACTATCGCGAATAAGAAGAAGTAAGGAGGGATGTAATCATGGCACCACCCAAAGGTAAAAAGACCAGAACCCGCCGTCGCGAACGGAAAAATATCGAGAAGGGAGCCGTCCACATCCGCTCTTCCTTCAACAACACGATGGTCACCGTGACCGACGTGAACGGAAACGCCATCAGTTGGGCGTCCTCCGGCGGCCAAGGTTTTAGAGGCAGCAAGAAATCTACCCCCTTCGCCGCACAGACAGCGGCAGAGGTCGCGGCGAAAGCCGCCATGGAACACGGGCTGAAGACGGTACAGGTCTTCGTCAAAGGTCCCGGCTCCGGCCGTGAGGCCGCAATTCGCGCGCTGCAAAGCGCAGGGCTGGAAGTCACGATGATCAAAGACGTGACCCCCATCCCCCACAACGGCTGCCGTCCGCCCAAGCGGCGCAGAGTATAAGGAGGAGCGCAGATATGGCAAGATACACAGGAGCAGTCTGCCGCCTCTGCCGCAGAGAGGGCGAGAAGCTCTTTCTCAAGGGCGACAGATGCTATACAGGAAAATGTGCAGTCGGCAAGAGAGCCTATCCCCCCGGCCAACACGGTCAGGGTCGGACAAAGGCATCCGAGCACGGCACACAGCTTCGTGAGAAGCAGAAAGTCAAGCGTTATTACGGCCTTCTTGAGAGCCAGTTCCGCGGCTATTTCGAGATGGCGAAAAAGCGCAAGGGCCAGTCGGGTGAGAACCTGCTCTCTATTTTAGAGAGCCGCCTCGACAACACGGCCTATCGGCTCGGTTTCGGTTCCTCTCGTGCAGAGGCCCGTCAGCTCGTCCGCCACGGCCATTTCTTGGTAGACGGCAAAAAGGTCAACATCCCCTCTTTCCTCGTGAAGCCGGGCATGATTATCTCCATCAAAGATAAGAGCCGGCAATCGGAGAAAATCAAGGGCAACTTGGAGGCCGGCGCGTCCCGCAATGCGCCCCGTTGGTTAGAGTATGACCGCTCCAATCATGTGGCGAAGGTTGTGGCATTGCCCACGAAAGCGGACATTGACCTGCCCATCGCCGAACACTTGATCGTTGAGCTTTACTCAAAGTAAGCGTAAAACCCTCAATTGGATAGCTGAGAAGTAGTAGTCGATGAACTGGAAAAGCGGAGCAGGATTTGCAGGGTCAATTTTCGCAGTTCAAGGATGACGACGCGGGTGGGCTTTATGCCCGCCAAGGAGGAAGACGCAGAAATGCGGAAATGGAACCGCAAAGACGCTCTGGTTTTCCGGTTCATCGACTATTAATAGGAAACTGAATTAAAATTAGGAGGGTATTCGTCTTATGATTGAAATAGAGCGTCCGCGTATTGAATGTATCGAAACCCCCGGTGACCATTCTTACGGCAAGTTCGAGGTCGAGCCCTTAGAGCGGGGCTACGGGACCACCCTGGGCAACTCCCTGCGGCGGATTCTCCTGTCCTCGCTCCCCGGAACTGCCGTTACCACCGTGAAGATTGCCGGGATTCAGCACGAATTTTCCACCATCCCCGGCGTGAAAGAGGATGTGACGGAAATCATCCTCAACGTCAAGGGCATCATCGCAAAGCTCCACGTCGAAGGCGTCAAGACCGTCTATATCGAGGCATCCGGCGAGGGCGTTGTCACCGCCGGAGACATCAAAGAGGACGGTGAGGTGGACATCTTAAACCCCGACCACCATATCGCAACCCTTGGCCCCGATGCGTTCTTCAGCATGGAGCTGACCCTGTCGCACGGCAGAGGCTATGTTCCCGCCGAGCGCAACAAGCCCCAGCAGACCATCATCGGCGTGATTCCCGTCGACTCCATCTACACCCCCGTGACGCGCGTCAACTATTCTGTCGAGAATACCCGTGTGGGTAAGACCACGGACTTTGACAAGCTGACCTTGGAAGTGTGGACGGATAAGACCCTCTCCGCCAGAGATGCCGTTTCTTTGGGCGCAAAGATTCTCGTAGACCACTTTGAACTGTTCATCGGCCTCTCTGAGACCGTAGGCGAGCGGAGCACCGTGGTCGAGCGGTCGGAGACCCAGCGGGATAAAGTGCTGGAGATGACCATCGAAGAATTAGACCTCTCGGTGCGGAGCTTCAACTGCCTCAAGCGCGCCAACATCAACACGGTGGAAGATTTGATTTCTAAAACGGAAGACGAAATGATTAAGGTACGTAACCTCGGTCGCAAGTCTCTCGAAGAAGTCATCCATAAGCTGAACATGATGGGTATGCACCTCGCTGATGACGAGGAAAACAGATAAGGGCAATGAGCAATTAACAATGAGCAATGAACAATTGCTGTGTCCGCCTGCGGCGGACGGATTTGATAGGAGGGAAAGAACCCTATGCCTGGAACAAGAAAATTAGGCAAGCCGACAGACCAGCGGCGTGCCATGATGCGGCAACAGGTGACGGATTTCTTAGACAAGGGCCGGATGGAGACCACCATCACCCGCGCCAAAGAGATTCGGCCGATTGCCGAAAAAATGATTACCCTCGGCAAGAAGAACACCTTGGCCTCTCGTCGTGACGCTTTGGCGTTCATCACACGGGAAGACGTGGTCACAAAGATTTTTGCCGAGCTCGCGCCGAGATTTGCCGCACGGCAGGGCGGCTACTGCCGCATCGTGCGCATCGGCCCCCGCCGCGGCGACGCCGCCGAGATGGCGGTCATTGAGCTTGTGGAAGAAGAAATTCGCACAGCCCCGGCGAAAGCAAAGCCGGCTCCGACACGTGCAAAGCCCGCTGCGAAAAAAGCAGCGGCTGCGCCGGAAGTCGAAGAAACTCCGGTATCGCTCGAAGAGACAGACGCTGAGACCGTAGAAGCCGAAGTGGCTGAAGTGGAAGCAGCAGTCGAAGAAGTGGAAGCCGAAGAGACCGAAGCATAAGAATAAAAACCCTCCCCGAAAGAGACACTAGTCTCAAAGGGAGGGTTTTTTCTATGCAAGCATAGAAAAAACTGGACTTAAATGAGTGCGTGGTACTCTCGGCCAAGGCCGGAACCGCACCACATGCACAAAATGACCATTCCTTTTTCGTGGTCGCTTTGTGCTCAGCACACAACGAAAGGAATGGTCATTTCTATGAACATGACGAACCAACAGTACAGCGCATACATCGACAGCATGGCTCCAAAGTCAAAGCTCTGGAGCAACATGGTACGCGCTTTCCTCGTGGGCGGGTTTATTTGCACGGTGGGGGAGGGCTTCATTCGGCTCTATGTCCGTCTGGGTGCCGAGTTGGAAAACGCCCGCACGGCGGGGGCGATTACGCTCATTTTTCTCGGTGCGCTGCTCACGGGGCTGAAAGTATACGACAAGCTCGCCAAAGCAGGCAAGGCGGGCGCATTAGTGCCGATTACGGGCTTTGCCAATGCCGTCGTCAGCCCTGCGATGGAGTTCAAGAGCGAGGGCCACGTGGCGGGGCTTGCGGCGAAGCTGTTTTCGATTGCGGGGCCTGTGCTGGTGTTCGGCTCATTGGCGGCGATGGTGTATGGGGTGATATATGCCCTGTTCTCGTAGGGGGGAGGGTGCAAACAGCGCAGCTAATTGTGATGGCACCCCCTACAAAAAGTGCGCCCTCTGACTACTGCCCAAAACCGCATACACCGGGAGGATACCATTGTACAACGTAGCCATATTAGAACCGGAGCGGGGCAAAATCGCAACCCTACTCCAAAATCGGCTCGCCGAACGAGGCGGCCCGTCGGTCACGCTCATACGGGGCGGGCATCTGCACGCCTTCTCCGGCGCATACGACCTCTTCGTGGCAGCATCCCCCACGGAGGAAGGGGGAGCCGCAAGCCCGGCCCTCTCCTGCCGCGCCCTGCTCACCTGCGCAGAGACGCCGATTATCCCCTCACAATGGGTAGTAGATTATGGCCTCTCCGTCCGTGATTCGCTCACAGTCTCCAGTTTGGAACCGAATCATGCAGTCCTCGCTCTCCAACGGGAGCTTGTGACCTTAGACGGCACCGTCATCGAGCAACAAGAACTCCCCCTCCCCATCCCGTCCGGAACGAGTGTGCAAGGCGTGATGGCCTTGTACGGGAGTCTGCTGATTCTGGGCGTGCCGCCGGAGGAATTGACGGGAGGTACACATTGAATTAAGCAGAGTAGAACTCTGCTTCTAAGCTCGTACCGACCCGCATATACTTCCAATGAATTGCCCCGCCGGGCGTCCGGCGTCCAAGCGTTTCGCGAAACATCGAACGAAACTTCACTTGCGGGTGATTTTCTCGCAAATGGTTAGTTGAGTCCATGCGCTTGGAGTAAAACCTTGTTTCGCCGTAATATAGATGGAGTTAGGGCTCCCCACGGAGCTTGCTCCGTGGGGAGATGTGAATACATTGGAAACAAACAATTTTGTAGAGCTAACAGGAACCCTCGGCGGCCGCCCCCGCCTTTCCCATGTAAGCCGTGCGGAGACTTATTTCGTGTTTCCCTTGGAGATACGCCGTCTCTCCGGGGCTGTAGACACACTCAACATCATGGCGCGGCGGGAACTATTGGAGCAGTTGGAACCGGAACCCGCCCCCAAAATCACAGTACGGGGCGAACTCCGCTCCTTCAACAACAAAACAGGCAGCGGGAGCCGTCTCGTCATTACCGTATTTGCACGGACGATTTCGTTCAATGATGCTCCCGACACCAATCATGTTGCCCTCCGAGGTGTCATCTGCAAACAGCCGAATCTGCGCCGTACGCCGATGGGGCGGGAAATCTGCGACCTCATGCTGGCCATCAGCCGCAGATACGGGCGGTCGGATTATCTGCCGTGTATCTCATGGGGCCAAAACGCCGTCAAAGCGGGTGACTGGCCCGTAGGGGCGACGGCGGAACTGACGGGCCGTGTGCAGAGCAGGGCGTACATAAAGCAGGAAGACAGCGGAGCTGTGGAGAAGACGGCGTTTGAGGTGTCTGTGGTAACGCAAGGCGTGGTGTAGGGGGGCATCTGCGCTGTAGGGGAAGCATTCCAACTTTACAGCAAACCACCCCCACCTCTTGCCACCACCCCCATTTTATGCTATCATACAGGCAACAATCCAATATGAAAGCAGGACACACCTATGTTCCAAACCCTACAGCAAGCGCAAGACTTCATCCGTGCGAACGGCATCCAAATGGTCGATTTCATGATGATTGACCTGAACGGCCGTTGGCGGCATCTCACCATCCCCGCCGAGCGGCTGACCGCGCACACGATGACACACGGCATCGGTTTCGACGCGTCGAACTACGGCTTTGCGCCGGTGGAGAAGAGCGACATGGTCTTCGTCCCCGACCTCTCCAGTGCCTACGTGGACGAGTTCGCCGAAGTGCCTACGTTGGCGATGATCGGCGACATCTTCGTCATCGAACTGCCTGAGAATCGCCGCTTCGACCAAGACCCCCGCAACGTGGCCTACCACGCACAGGAGCATATGAAACAGCTCGGCATCGCAGACGAGATGCGCATCGGGCCGGAGTTTGAGTTCCATGTATTCGACCACGTGAGCTACGACGTGTCGCCCCAGAGCGCGCACTATAGCCTTGATTCCGAGCAGGCCGAGTGGAACACGGGCAATGAGTTCGGCAACCTCGGCTACAAGATGGCAAAAAAAGGCGGCTACCATATGGCTCCGCCGTTGGACAAGCTGAGCGGCTTTCGCTCCCGTGTCGTCCTGCTGATGGAGAAGCAGGGCATCATGGTCAAATACCACCACCACGAAGTCGGCGGGCCGGGTCAGTTGGAGATTGAAGTCGAGTTCGGCGGTCTTTTGGAGATGGCCGATAAGACGATGATGACCAAATACCTCATCAAAAACGCCGCCGTCGCCGAAGATAAGACAGCGACGTTTATGCCCAAGCCCATCTACGAGGAAGCGGGCAACGGGATGCACGTACACATGCACCTGTTTAAAGACGGCAAGCCCTTGTTCTATGACGCAAAGGGCTACTCCCAACTCAGCGAGACGGCCCTGCATTTCATCGGCGGCCTGCTGGCCCACGCACCTGCGCTCTGCGCGTTTACGAATCCGAGTACGAACTCCTACAAACGCCTTGTCCCCGGCTATGAAGCCCCGGTGACGATAGGCTACGCCACATCGAATCGCAGCAGCGTCATCCGCATCCCCGCCTACGCGAAAGCCCCGGAGGACAAGCGGTTTGAACTCCGCTCACCCGACGGGACGTGCAACCCGTATTATGCCTACGCCGCCATCCTGATGGCGGGCTTGGACGGCATCCAAAAGAAAATCGACCCGGAGAAAGCGGGCTTCGGCCCCTATGACTTCAACCTTTACAATCTCAACGAAGCAGAGCAGAAGACCATCAAACAACTCCCCCGCACGTTGGACGAGGCCTTGGACGCACTCGAAGCAGACCACGGCTTCCTCACCGCGGGCGGCGTATTCCCGCAACGTCTGATTGACATCTGGGCCTCCAACAGACGAGCCGAGGCCGCAAAGGTGAATCAAATCCCGCACCCGGCGGAGTTCGAGCTGTACTACGATTTATAAGTTGTGCGTACGCAAAAAAGAGCCGCCGAGGCTCTTTTTTGTTGCACTTTTTCGATATTTGGGCTAGAATGGATATAGTTTATGATACGAGGTGATTACACAGAATGTTTCAACGGTTTTTCTATGGACGGAACGGGACGGATGCTTTGAATATGGCTTTGGCGGTCGCGTGTCTCGGCCTTATGTTGCTCAGCCGTTTTATGTTTCAATGGCTTTTTTCTTCCCTGGCCTATGGCGTGATGTTCTTGTGCTTTTTTCGCATGATTTCTCGGAACATTCCGAAACGGCAGCAGGAGAACGCACAGTTTCTCAAGCTGTTCGGGCGGCTGCGCACCAAACACGCACGCTCTAAAGACAAAAACTTCCTCTATCTCAAATGCCCGCAATGCAAGCAGCAAATCCGCATCCCGAAAGGGATTGGGAATGTGAAGATTACCTGCTCTAAATGTAAGCATGTGTTTCAGGCGAAGGTATAACTGTTTAAAGGAATCCCGTATTTTGCATCTAAGGCGGCGGCGTGCGTGACCATATGCCGTAAATCCGGCGAAAGTCCCGCCGCGTTTGGATAGATTACAAGAAGAGAAAGGATGGAAAACATGAAAAAAGGTTTTCTAATCACACTCGCGCTCCTTTTGGTGCTCGGTCTTGCCGCTTGCGGCAACCGGCCACCTGCAAACACGCAGGCTTCTGTTGAAGAAACAGAGATTGTCGTGTTTGCGGCGGCCTCTATGTCCGGTGTTCTCTCAGAGATTGCAAACCTCTACACGGCCGAACATCCGCATGTAACTGTGATTTTCAATTTCGACTCCTCCGGCACCTTGCGAACCCAAATTCAAGAGGGGGCAGACGCCGATGTATTCATCTCTGCCGCCGCAAGGGAGATGGAGCAACTCGAAGAAGGAGACTTTGTGCTGGAGGGTACTCGTATTGATTTTCTCGAAAATCAAACCGTGCTTGTCATCGCCCCGGATAACCGGAGCGGCATAGAGAGTTTTGCCGATATGGCGGACGCCCTTTTGGCCGGCGATGTGCTGTTGGCGATGGGCAACATGGATGTGCCCGCAGGTCGGTACGCCCAAGAAATTTTGGCCTATTTCGGTTTAGACCATGACGCGTTGGCGAGAACAGGCGTAATCACTTACGGCTCTAACGTCCGTGAAGCGGCTACGCAAGTGCGCGAGGCCAGCGTTGATATCGGCATCGTATATCTGACAGATGCGGTGGACTTTGACCTTCGCGTTGTCGATATTGCCACGCCTGAAATGGCGGGACGGGTTATTTACCCTGCCGCTGTTCTGCGCGGCAGTCAACATGCAGATGCGGCACAGTCTTTCCTTGATTTCATGGTCGGAGATACGGCCATGGCCGTTTTTATCGCTTGGGGCTTTGCGCCTTTCGTATAATGGAATAACAATCCGGCCCGATTGCCGCAAGTGCGCACGCTTGCGGCAGGACTCGGGTTTTTGCGTTTGTTTAGATAGGGAGGGTTAGAAAATGGATATGTTTCCGCTATGGAACTCTCTGCGTGTAGCGGTTTTGAGCAGCGTGATTGTCTTTTTTCTCGGGATATTTGCGGCCTTTTATGTGTCGAGATTGAATCGGGTTGCCAAGGGCATTGTTGATGTGTTTCTCACTCTCCCCTTGGTACTGCCGCCTACGGTAATCGGATATTTCCTTTTGGTTACAGTCGGAGCGAGAAGACCGCTCGGCATGTTTTTTTCCGAGTTTGGCATCCAATTTGTCATGACTTGGTATGGCGGGGTACTGGCCGCTGTCGTAATCGCTTTCCCCCTGATGTACCGCACGGCACGAGGGGCGTTTGAAAGCTTTGATGAAACACTTGCCTATGCGGGCAAGACACTCGGATTATCGAACAGTTACATCTTCTGGCGAATCCGTATGCCTTATTGCCGTCAAGGGATTTTGGCGGGGCTTGTGTTGGCCTTTGCCCGTGCTTTGGGGGAATTCGGCGCAACAGTAATGCTAATCGGCTACACACCGGGCAGAACGGCGACGATTTCCACAACAGTCTATCATCTATGGCGCATCGGGGACGATAGCGGGGCATTTCGCTGGGTGATGATTAACCTTGCCATTAGTGCCGTTGTACTGCTTGCGGTAAATATGCTGGAACGTAAGAACAGAAGGGCGGTGATTCGATGAGCCTTTTTGTAGACATCCGAAAAAAGCTGGGAGATTTTCATCTGGACGTACGCTTTGAAACAACCGATAACGTTTTGGGTTTACTGGGTGCTTCCGGCTCCGGGAAAAGTATGACACTAAAATGTATTGCCGGCATTGAGAAGCCGGACGCGGGGAAAATCGTCCTGCATGGCGTGACGCTTTTTGATTCCGAGAAACGTATCAACCTACCGCCGCAAAAACGAAACGTGGGGTACTTGTTTCAGAGTTACGCGCTCTTCCCCAATATGAATGTGCGGCAAAATATCCTGTGCGGTCTGCATGGGGAAAAAGACAAAGCAGTCAAAGAGCGTATCCTTGCGGAACTGTTAGAAATGACCCAACTGCAAGGCTTTGATAAGCACCGTCCGCATGAACTGTCCGGCGGGCAGCAACAGCGGGGGGCCTTGGCGCGTATTCTGGCGGGCAGCCCAAATCTGCTCATGCTTGACGAGCCGTTTAGTGCCTTAGACAGTCAGCTGCGTGCCCGTTTGCAGGTTGAAATGCGGGAGATGTTAAAGAAGTTCGGAAAAAGCGTGTTGATGGTGACACATGACAGAACCGAAGCGTATCGCCTCTGTCATCAAATTGCACTTGTTGACGACGGCAAGATTTTAACACAGAAGAACACGAAAACCCTGTTTGCCGACCCCGAAAGCCGTGAAGCGGCATTGATGACAGGTTGTAAGAACATTATGGATGCCGAAAAGACGGGCGAATACGAACTGTTTGTCCCCGCTTGGGGCATTCATTTGACAACCGCCCTGCCGCTTCGGGACGGACTGACTGCCGTTGGAGTTCGGGCGCATTATTTCAATGCAAAAACAAGCCACAACCGCTATCCCGTGCGCTTTGTTGAACTGATAGAAGAACCGTTTGAGCATATCTTTCAATTCCGTTATGAGGGACAAGCCGAAAACACCCCCACCCTCTGGTGGCATCTGCCGAAAGACAGGATGCCCAGAGAGCCGTATGAGGTGGGAATAGCTCCGCAGAATGTGTTACCCTTGTACGGAGCGGGCGGAAGATAACCATTTGCCCTTTGCGTATGGGCGACCGAGTACGGACACCCATACAAAACACCCGCAAATAAAAACACAGGGAGGATACCCAAATGCAAAAAATCATTCTGGACTGCGACCCCGGCCATGACGACGCCGTCGCCTTAATTATGGCCGCCAAACATCCCAAAATCGAGCTCCTCGGCATCACCACCAGCGCAGGTAACCAAACAGTAGAAAAAACCAGCCGCAACGCCCTGCATCTCTGCCAGCATCTCGGGTTGGACGTCCCCGTGTACAAGGGGATGCGCATCCCCATGGTGCGGGAGCAGGAAATCGCCGACAGCATCCACGGCGACACAGGGCTGGACGGCCCCGTGTTCGCACCGCTCACGCGCATGGTCGAACCGAAGCACGCCGTGCAGTTCATCATCGACACCATCCTAGCGAGCGACGGCGATGTCACCCTCGTCCCGACCGGGCCGCTGACGAATATCGCCATGGCCATGCGCTACGAGCCGGACATCGTGCCGAAAATCAAGGAAATCGTCCTCATGGGCGGGGCGTATCAGCTCGGCAACTGGACAGCGGCGGCGGAGTTCAACATCTACGTCGATGCCGAGGCCGCCTATGTGGTCTTCACCTCCGGCGTGCCGATTGTGATGATGGGGCTGGAGGTCACAAACACCGTCCTCTGCACCGGGGACACCGTGACACGTATGGAGAAAATCGGTAACACGGCCTCCAAACTCTTTGCGGACATGATGCACTTTTTCCTCAAGACGAATAAAGAAGTCTTCGACATGGACGGCGGCCCTCTGCACGACCCCGTTACCATCGCTTGGCTCATTGATCCGTCCTGTGTCACACTCAAAGAGATGTACACGGAGATTGAAATCCGCTCCAACCTCTGCTATGGCAGAACGGTCTGCGACTATTTCGGCATGACGAAAAAGCCGCCCAACTCACGGGTGGCCGTGGGGATAGACCAAGAAAAATTCTGGGATATTGTAGAATCCTGCCTGCGGCTGTATTGAGGCGGCACACATGGAATACAAGGTAAGGAAAAATCCGCTCTTCTCAGCCTGTGGGTTAAACTGCGGCTTATGCCCGCGGTATCACACGGCGGGTGAATCCCGTTGCCCCGGCTGTGCGGGCGAAGGGTTCTCGGAAGTGCATTGCTCCTGCGGCATGTTGTCCTGCTGTCAGCGGAAAAATCTCGAATATTGCTTTGACTGTGAGGAGTTCCCCTGTAAAAAGTATAACGGCGCAGATGAATCCGACTCCTTCATTACGCACAAAAACCAATTCCGTGATATGGAAAAAGCAAAGCAAATCGGGTCGGATGCCTACGAGGCGGAGCTGAATGTAAAGATCGGAATATTAGAGTACCTTCTCGGAAATTATAATGACGGCCGCAGAAAAAGTTTTTTCTGCGCAGCGGTAAACTTGTTGGAGTCGGAGGATGTCCGATACGTCATGGCGCAAATCGCAGCCCGCACAAGTCCAAGTGACCCGATAAAAGAAAAGGCTAAACTCGCAGCAAGTTTGTTCCAAGAAATGGCTGATGGAAAAGGAATTTCACTAAAGCTGCGCAAATAAATGTCATGTGCAAAATTTGGAGAATTGCCTGATATTCCCGGCTATAGAACACCGGAATCAGGTCAAAATACTACGGAGATGTCGCAATAACATGACACTCGGTTAAGGGCGCACAGAGATGCCCTTCAGATAATCCAAAGGAGATGCGAATCATGGCAAGATCGAACAGTATCTTAAATCCCAACGCCCGTGAGGCGATGGACCGTTTCAAGATGGAGTCCGCCGGCGAAGTCGGCGTGAACCTGAAACAAGGCTACAACGGCGACCTGACCGCACGCCAGGCCGGCAGCATCGGCGGCCAGATGGTCAAAAAGATGATCCAGGCTTACGAGGACAACCTGTAAGCTAAACGTTAGCGAGAGAGAACCCCATCGGCGATAGTTGGTGGGGTTCTTTTTTGGATATTCCTTGCAGGGGTTGTTTTGACTCTTGCGTTAGTCTACACCCCGCCCCTACGCCCCAATCACCAACCCCATCGCCAACATCTCCACATTATCCCCATAAATCTTCTCAAACTGTTCCGGCGGAAGCGGACTCTCCCCCGACCCGACCTCAATTGTATACCCCGGTCGATTGAAGTGCTTGATAAACCAATCCTTATACCCCGCATGGCCCGACTCATACGGCGTCTCCTCCAAAGCGTAACCGGAAAGGGCGGCGAAGGTTTCGCCGATTTCTCGTGCGCGCGGCGGCAGATAGTCCAAATATTTCCAATAAATCACCTCTCCTTGGCTGTGATAGGAGAGCGTAAGCTGAAAGTCGTGCCGCAGGGTATACTCGTAGAGCGCGCGGCTTTCCGGCTCCGACAGCACGGCACCGCCCACGTAGTCCCGCGGCCCGGGGAGGCGGACGCCTTGGGCGAACTTAATCTCCCGCGCCCGCTCCCAGGCCGCAGGGTATTGGAGGTTGAGGTCAACGCCCCGCCCGTTCGCTTTCCAGCCCTGCGGGAACGGGATGCGGGGATAGTTTTGCGAGAGGTAGACGGCGTAGTCGAAATATGGCCCGACATGCGTCGCGCCCGTGGCGATGTCCACACCGTCCGGGTTGACCATGGGGATGAGATGCAGGGTAGATGCGGCGTAGAGCTTTGCGGCATCCTGCCCGCCGACTGCACCGCCCGTCTCGTGCGCTTCGGCGTAGTCTTCCAAAAATTTGAGCAAAACGGGAGTCGTAATCCACTCGTTGCCGTGGTGGGCGGCGTTGTAGCTGACGTGATGCGTCCCCTCGCCGAAGAGGAGAACGGGGATCTCTTTGCCCGTAACACTCACGCCGATGGTCCCCCGCCGGATGAGCGGGTAGCAGGATGTGAGTTTTTGGATGGTGTCTTGGAGTACGGATGAGGTGAAAGGGATATTGGCGGGAACAATCATGGAGTGCCCTCCTGAAACATTATTTTTTCTAGTTTATGCAGAAGGGTCTACGTCGTGAACGGGAACCAATTGTGAAAACAGGCCGGAGAGATGAGGGTTCATCTACTCGGCCTGCTTTGAGACTATTCGACTATAGATCACCAATCATCACCTTGCAATTGTTTTTCATTTTGATATTGTTGATGATTTTCGTATTGCGGTGCGTCTAATGCGTTTTGACAAACAAATTCTTTCCCGCAATATTCACATGTTCCTGTTTTTTTATTTATATCTACACGAACAGATGCGTTACAAGATGGACAAGAAAGAGCAACAAAATGATTCATAATTTTTCTCTCCCTATTTTGACGCCGGCGTAGTCCGACAATTTGATTGCAAAATAATGGACCCGTGACCTGAAAATTGAGCTGTAAATGCGGTCCAAAGGGTTCCCCTCTGTTGGAACGTTTGATATTGCAAGCCGGCAGACCAGGCGACTAAATGGTTTACATCCACATTGATCGTCTTTTGCCCGTTTAGATTAATTTTATGTAAGGTGCCGCAAGAATCTACAATACATGACCCTGTTCCGGATGTTTGCAACACACAAATGGGGATACCTCCTGAAAATATGCCGGACCAAGTGGTTTGTATCACTTCAAAGCTAATTGCCATATCACAAGCTAAAAAGGCACCGCCTATCATTTTCCATTGTTGACCGGAAGCATCATCACAAAACAACTCAATGATATCTCCGGGAACACACGGCGCAACGGCAACTCTGGAAGGCTGTGTTCCTTGCACAACGGTTAATAATTTGTTCGCTCTGCTAAAAAATCCGATGCTTTTTCCGCCTGTTCTTTTTTGTCTTTGCGCATTCGTTAACGTTTCAAATGACAAAGTCGGATCTGAGTAAACCATGGTCCCCGGTTCTATGCAAATGGCTTCATTTTGAGTAAGCGATATTTCAATGACGGGGAATGGTGCACCATATTTTTTCTCATAGTTCATATTATTACGCTCCTTTTATTTTAAGATTAAATGCTCTTTAACACCTTGCCATAATTATCTTATATAATACCCGCATCTTTCCTGCTCGTCAACTGCAAGCTTGGTCATATGTAAAACGCTTGACCCCATCCGAGGAACACTCTATATGTATTCCAAAATTCATTTCCATTTCATACCAAAAAATCCAAGTCGCGAATTGGTCAAACAGATATAACATTCCAAGCGTAAACCAAGCGAAAAAAGCCATATTAAAAAGAGCCGAAAAGTGGCACCAAGGAGGAAACATTTTGAAATTCAAGCGCGTATCGGCCATATTTATGGCCTTGATAATAGTAGCAGCCGCCGCACCGCACACATTGGCGGCCATGCCGACAGAGCTCGTCCCCGTGGGGCGGACGGTGGGGATAGACATCAAATGCGACGGGGTCATGGTGGTGGCTCTGGGCGAAGTGGAGACGGAGAGCGGCTCCGTTGCCCCGGCAGCACAGGCGGGGCTTCTGCCCGGTGACGTGATTACGCAAGTGGGACAGAAGAAAATTTGTTCCGCGGCGGAATTTAAAGAGGCGATTACAAATTCAGACGGCAAGACGGTGACGGTGCAAGTGACCCGCCCCGGCGAACAGAGACTCCGCTTCAATCTGACCCCGGCAAAAGACGAAGCGGGCGCATATGAGCTGGGCCTTTGGCTCCGAGACGGCATGGCAGGCATCGGCACGGTGACTTTTTATGACCCCAAAAGCGGCATCTTCGGCGCACTCGGCCACGCCGTGAGCGACGTGGAGACGGGCTCCCTCATGCCGCTCGGCACGGGGTGTATCATGCCGGCCACGGTCACATCCGCCCGCCGCGGCGAGCCGGGCACGCCCGGCGAACTCAAGGGCGAATTCCGGTTTGAGACCAAACTCGGCACGCTGTTTGCCAACACGCCCACGGGCATCTTCGGCCATGCGGCAGACAGTAAGACGCTGACCCGTGGCGAACCGCTCCCCATCGGCGGCGCAAAGGAGTTGGAACTGGGCGCGGCAAAAATCCTCGCCAACGTCTCCGGGACGGAGATTCGGGAATATGATATTGAAATCTCCCGCATCTTTTCCGGCGGAGATGACAGGAATATGATGATTACGGTGACCGACCCCGCGCTCCTTGCGATAACGGGCGGTATCGTACAGGGCATGAGCGGCAGTCCGATTGTGCAGAACGGCAAGCTTGTGGGGGCTGTGACCCATGTGCTGATTAACAACCCCGAAAAGGGATATGGGGTGTCGATTGACGGGATGTTGGCGAATGCGTATGCGAGCGCGGCGATGGCGGCGTAGGGGGGGATGGATGTGAGCGGAAACGCCTCGCGGGTGCGGGGCGTTTTTTGGGGGGTGGAGTTTTAGTTTTTTTATATGGTTTTGGGGGTTGTTTATACCTCGGTTTTGCCTGTCGGCAGGCGAAAACAACATAATGACAAGCAAAACCCCGCCCCTACAAAGAACACCCCCCAAACACCCAATATAGACATTCCCCCCTAATTCTGATACAATATCCCAAACCCATGGGAGCAACCACTATGCGATACGCAGTCAGCAGCCACATTAAAATAGAAGAATACCTCGACTTCGACGTCGTCATCGTCGGCACGGGATTGGCGGGACTCTATACCGCCCTCCACACAGACAAAAACCGTTCCTGCTGCATCCTCACCAAGGAACGGTTGGATGATTCCAGCTCCTGGCTCGCCCAGGGCGGCATTGCCGCCGCGGTAGCGGATGACGACGCGCCCGGCCTCCATTCCAAAGACACCCTCATCGCCGGAGCGGGCCTGTGTGACGAAAAGGCCGTCAAGGTGTTGGTAGACGAAGGCCCGAACGACATCCGGACACTCCGCGCTATGCGCGTCCCCTTTGACCAAAACGAGCTGGGTGAATTGCTCATTGCACGGGAGGGCGGCCACCGCCGCCGCCGTGTTTTGCGCGCCGGGGGAGATGCCACAGGGCGGGAAACGGTCAAAACCCTCGCCGCCCTCGCCGCCGAGCGGGAGAACATCACGCTCATGGGCCGCGCCTTTTTGGTAGACGTGCTCCTCGACGAAATCGGAGCCGTCTGCGGCGCACTCATCCACGCGCAGGGAGCTTATCGGGTGATTCGCACCCGCTTTTTGGTCATCGCCACAGGCGGCATCGGACAGGTTTATCAGACGACTACGAACCCGGAAGTCGCAACAGGTGACGGGCTGGCCGCCGCCATGCGGGCAGGGGCGAAACTGGCCGATATGGAATTCATCCAGTTCCACCCCACGGGCCTTTGGAAAGAAAAGCAAAACGGACAAGCCTTCTTGGTCTCCGAAGCCCTCCGAGGCGAAGGTGCCGTCCTGCGCAACGCAGACGGGACGGCCTTTATGGAGAACGCCCACGAGCTCAAAGACCTCGCCCCGCGGGATATTGTCGCGCGGGCAATCGTCAGCGAGATGGAACGTACGAGGGCAGACCACGTATATCTCGATATCCGACATCTGGAGCGGGACTTTCTGCTGGAACGCTTCCCTACGATATTTAAGCAATGCCTTGAAGCGGGTATCGACATCAGCCGAGATTTGATTCCCGTTTCGCCCGTGCAGCACTACCTCATCGGCGGCATCGCCACAGACCTCTACGGATTGACCAACATCCCCGGCCTCTACGCCTGCGGAGAAGCGGCGTCAACGGGCGTACACGGAGCGAATCGTTTGGCGGCGAACTCGATGTTGGAGTGTCTGGTATTCGGGCGGCGGGTTGCGGAAAGCATGAACCAAATTACAAATTGCAAATTACAATGCACAGATGACTATGTGCCGCCCATCCCGGCTCGCCCGGACTTCACCGTTGACGAGTCGGCCCTGCGCCGCCGTGTGCAGGAAATCATGCGCATCCACGGCTCCGTAGTCCGAAACGGTGCCGAGTTGACAGAAGCTTTAGCGGAAATCAGAGCAATTCGGCAGAAACTGGAAGCGGGCTTTGACAATCGGCGGGTGTATATTGAGCTTTTGAACATCGTCACCGTGGCCGAGGCAATTTTAGAGGGAGCCTTGCGCCGCACAGAGAGCGTGGGCGCACACTATCGGAGGGATTCGTTTATGGAGCTGCCGATTGGGACGGACGACCTGCTTCGCCGCGCCTTGGATGAAGACATCGGGGCGGGCGATATTACCACATTGGCCTGCGTCTCGGCGGATGCCTTGTCACACGGCAGATTTGTGGCGAAAGAGCCGGGCGTGATTTGCGGTTTGGAGGTTTTGGCGCGGGTCTTTGCCCTGCTCGACCCCGCTGTCACCGTCACACCGCTGGCCGCCGACGGGGATAGGATGGAGACAGGGGCCGTGATTGCGGAAATCACCGGGCCGTCCCGTGCTGTTTTGCAGGGGGAGCGGCTCGCGCTCAACTTGCTCCAACGCCTGTCGGGCATCGCCGCAAGAACTGCCGAAGCCGTAGCCGAGGTGGCGGGGACGGGGGCCAAAATCCTCGACACCCGCAAGACCACGCCGGGTCTTCGCGCGTTGGAGAAGTACGCCGTCAAGACGGGCGGCGGGACAAACCACCGCTTCGGCCTGTTCGACGCCGTGTTGATTAAGGACAACCACATCGCCGCTGCGGGCGGTATCACCGCCGCCGTGGATGCCGTGCGCCGAAGCGGCCTCGCCGACACGGTACGCGTCGAGGTGGAAACGACAAGTCTCGCAGAAGTCGAAGAAGCCCTCGCCGTCGGAGCGGACATCATCATGCTCGACAATATGGACTGTGCCATGATGCGGGATGCCGTCCGCCTGATTGCGGGCAGGGCAAAGACCGAAGCCTCCGGCAACATGGGCGAACGCGGTCTCCGAGAGGTGGCCGAGACAGGCGTAGATTACATCTCCATCGGCGCGCTGACACATACCGTGCGGGCAATGGATATTAGTTTGAAGTTTGATTGAATGCAGAATTAAGGACAAGGGATTTATGTATGGGAACATTTGAGACGGATATTAACATACAGACTTTGATTGGGCTGTTTTTTTTAGTTTTTTGCTTGGTCATCGGGGTGTTCGGGTTTTTGCTTTGGCGGTTTCGATTTCTCGACGGCAAGAGTTTTTACTTCAGCCGCGGACTTGGAATCGGGCTGATTGTAGGGAGCAGCATTTTGGCTGTTGCGGCGGTTCTGATGCTCATCTATGTGCGAGTGATGTTGTAGGGGCGGCCTCCTGCGTGGCCGCCCTTTGCCTGTCATTCTGAGCGCAGCGAAGAATCTTAGCCGCCCTGCAAATAAAGATTCTTCGCTGCGCTCAGAATGACAAAGGAACGTAAATGTAGGGGCGCGCATTGCGCGCCCGCACGTTTCGGTCTGCAAAACGGATCAAAAAAGGATGCGGACGGCCAATGGCCGCCCCTACAACGCCCGCCGAAACATAGCCGCACAAGGCGGATATGGAATCCGCCCCTACACGCTCCCCGACTCATACGTAAACCCTTTTCCATGCACATCCGTTACCGTATCGGTAATCATAAACGCCTCTCTGTCATGCCGTCCCACAATCGCAAGGAGTTCCTGATAATTTTTTCCGTCTAAGGTTACCATGAGCATCTGCCGCGGTTCCCGCTCGTACGCACCGATGACTGGGACGAGGGTCACGCCCCGTCCGATTTTGGTCAGAATATCCGCCGTGATGGTCTCATTGTGCTCGCTGATGATGTAGACCATTTTCTTTTTGTTCGTCCCGCTCTCGATGTAGCTCATGGTGAGGGAGGTGATGAGAATTGAGAAAATCGCATAAAAAAATGAGTCCACGCTGAACACAAACAGACTGAGCAGTACAACTGCACCGTCGGAGAGGAACAGGCCGATGGACGTGTTGAGGTTGAAATATTTCTTGAAAATCAAGGGCGGTACGGCGGTTCCGCCGGAAGATGCGCGGTTAGCGTAGAGAATCGACACCGCCACGCCGAACAGAACGCTACCCGCCACCATGGAGAGCATGGGGTCGGTGATGAGCATTTCCTTGGGAATAAAGCGCAGGAATATCGGCAAAAACACCGCTCCAACTGCCGTGTTGAGAAACACCTCCCGCCCGAGCAGAACCAGCGCAAGGGCGAGGATGAGGGCGTTTGCGGCCAACACCGTAATTGAGCGATCGAAGGTGAACCAGTTCTCTAAAATGATGGCAAGCCCTGTAATCCCCCCCGCGGCGATGGCGTGGGGGCCGAGGAACATGTTGACGCAAAAGGCAATGATGCCGATAGCGAATATGATGGTTGCGAATTTTTTGATGTGGGTTATCATGTTGTTAGTTTGCCCGGATTTGCGGAAAAATAACGGGCGAACGCAAATGTAGGGGCGATTGTTAATCGCCCCTACAAAGTCAATGGCAAAGAGTAACAAGCTACAACGACCGCAAATACCCCTCCAAAATCAAACCGGCGGCCACGGCATCCAGTACCTGCTTTTTCTTCTTCCCCCGCTTGCCGATACCCATCAGAATATTGTCTGCTTCTGCCGTCGTGCGCCGCTCGTCCCAGAGCGTAACGGGCGCATCGGTCAAGGCTTCCAACCGCGCTTTAAACGCCTCGCTCTTCTCTGCCCGAGGGCCGAGGGTGCCGTCCATGTTCTTGGGATACCCCAAAACCAACCGCGCCACACCCCGCTCCGCCGCCGCTCCGACGATAGTTTCGGCCAGCCGCTCCATATTCCGTTCCGTGACCGTCCAAGCCTCGCCGGTCAGCGTGCCCGTGGGGTCAGACACGGCGAGCCCCGTGCGGACATCACCGAGGTCGATTGCCATAATGCGCATGTGAAAACCCTCCTATATTGTAGGGGCGAAAAACCCCGCCCCTACAAGTTTACCTGAAACCTCTCTCTTTTTCAATTGAATTTTTGCAGGATTCACGATATAATAGCCGCACGCCGTTAGCGGCATCAAAGATGCCGACGGCTGAGCGAACATTGATGGCTGATTTGTCACTAGCGTGACTATGGCGATTTTCAATCGCCACATTCAAACTGAAGTTTGAATGAAATCATGATATAATGATTCGATACAAGAGCGAGGTGACTTTGCATGAACAGCAAATTACAAGGATACTTAGAAACCCAACGGGGCAAACGCGTGGTTGTGATCGGCATCGGGGTGAGCAATACACTCCTTATCCGCCTCTTGGCCGGAGCGGGTGCAATCGTGACGGCTTGCGACAAAATGGAGCGGGAGGACTTAGGCCCCTTGGCGGACGAGCTGGAGGGTCTCGGCGTCACGCTTCGATTGGGGCAGGACTACTTGGACGGATTGGAGGCAGACACCGTATTCCGTTCCCCTGGCATCCGTCCCGACGTGCCGGGGATAGCCGACTTAGTGCGCCGCGGGGCGACGCTGACCTCTGAAATGGAGGCGTTTTTGGCCCTCTGCCCCTGCCCCGTCATCGGCGTGACGGGGAGTGACGGCAAGACCACCACCACGACCATCATCGCACGGCTCCTTGAGGAAGCGGGCTATACCGTCCACCTCGGCGGCAACATCGGGCGGCCGCTTTTGCCCGATGTAGACGGCATGGGCGAGGGCGACATCTGCGTGGTGGAGATGAGTTCTTTCCAACTCATGACCATCCGCCAAAGTCCGCAGATCGCCGTTGTGACCAACATGTTCCCCAACCATTTGGACGTCCACAAGGACATGGCCGAGTACATCGCCGCCAAGGAGAACATCTATCTCTACCAGAGCGAGACCGACAGGCTCGTGACGAACTACGACAACGAAGTCACCATCCACTTCGGCCCGAAAGCACGGGGACGTGTGACATGGTTCAGCCGCAGCACCAAACTGGACGAGGGCTTCTTCCTGCTCGAAGGCACGCTCTGGATGGCGAGAGACGGCAAGGAGACGGCCATCATTCGCCGTAGTGACATCGCCCTGCCCGGCATCCACAACGTGGACAACTACCTCGCCGCTTTCGCCGCAACGGAGGGCTTAGTGGCTCCGGAGATTTGGCGGCGTGTAGCCTCGGAGTTTGCGGGCGTGGAGCACCGCATTGAGTTCGTCCGAGCCTTGGACGGCGTGACGTATTACAACGACTCCATCGCATCCTCCCCCACGCGGACGATTGCGGGCTTACAGTCTTTCGACCAGAAAGTAATCCTCATCGCCGGGGGCTATGACAAGCAAATCCCCTTTGACACCTTGGGTGAGGAGATTAACCTACGCGTGCGCCGCCTCATCCTCACGGGACACACGGCGGAGAAAATCAAAGACAGCGTAGAACAGGCACCGGGCGCACAGGAGAGTACGCTGGAGATTGAAGTCTGCGAAACCCTCGCCGATGCCGTCACCGCCGCCCGTCGCGTGGCGGAAGACGGGGATGTCGTGATTTTGTCCCCCGCCTGTGCGTCGTTTGACCAATTTAAAAACTTCGACGAACGCGGCAAGACGTTTAAACGGTTGGTTGAGGAGTTGTAGGGGCGGCATTCTGCCGCCCGAGCCTTGCCCCGTAGGGCGCGATGTCCTCATCGCGCCGGATGCCACCATAGGAACGATGCACGGCGCGATGAGGACATCGCGCCCTACGAAAGCGAATTCGTTACCTAAAGTGCGGACGGCCAATGGCCGCTCCTACACCATCGCCCACGGGTCCCGAAAGGAGAACATCCCATGTTACACCACCTGAAAAACCTATGCGCCCTGCCCGGTGTGTCCGGGGATGAGGCCGCCGTGCGGGATTACATCCTCGCCGCCGTCCGCCCCCACGCTGCACCCGTAGTGGACACGCTTGGCAACATCCTCATCGCGAAAAAAGGTATGCGCAACCCCGGAAAGACCGTTCTGCTCACCGCACACATGGACGAGGTGGGGTTTGTCATCATGTCCGTTACGTCCGAGGGTTGGCTGCGGTTTGCCCCCGTGGGCGGCGTTGACCGGCGGGTGATTCTCGGCGCGCGGCTCCGCATTGGGCCAAATGGTGTGCCGGGGATAGTCGGGCTGAAGCCCGTCCACCTTACCACCGCAGAGGAACGGGGGCATGTGCCGGAGCCGGACACGCTTTACATAGACATCGGCGCATCGACCGCCGAGGAGGCAAAGACACTCGTCGCCCCGGGCGACACGGCCTGTTTCGACAGTCCGCCCTTTGAGATGGGACATCGGCTCGCGGCCAAAGCAATAGACAACCGCGTGGGCTGTGCGGTACTTTTGCAGCTCATCGAGGAAGATTTGCCCATAGATGTCCACATCGCCTTCACCGTGCAGGAAGAGGTGGGGTCACGGGGCGCACAGACGGCGAGTTTCCAAGTGCAGCCGGACGTGGCTCTCATCATAGAGAGCACCACGGCGGCGGATTTGCCGGGCGTACCGGAGGACAAGCAGGTCTGCCGCTTGGGCGGCGGTGTGGTTGTGCCGTTTATGGACGGCAGTACGATTTATGACCGTGGGCTGTACACGCAGATTACAACGCTGGCAACGCGGCTCGGCATCCCGTGGCAGACGAAGAGCCTAATCGCAGGCGGCACGGACGCGTCTGGTGTTCAGCGTGCGGGCGGCGGCGTGCGCGTGGCGGCCTTGGCGGCTCCGGCACGGAATTTGCATGCGGGATATAGCGTGGCGGATGTGCGGGATGTGGTGTGCGTGGCGGAGCTTGCGCGTGCGGTGTTGGGAGAGGTGTGAGCAATTTGGAGCAAAATCATCTTGTGATACGGCACTCGAAAAAACTCATAGTCGTTCTGGTTTTGGTTTCTTTGGTTTGTATCGTTTTGAATGTATTGCATTTTTATAGCGGCAGCAACTTTGACTTGTTTGACGCGGGTTCCGGAAGATATCGAACACTTGGCCCCTTGGCGGTTCTTTTTGTTGCAGTTGCGGGTCCGGTTTATACATTAGATTATATTTTGTGGAAATGCACGGTAACCGACTGTGAAATCCACTTGAAATCGCTTTTTCGGCGCAAAAGTTTCACATTTGACGACATCAAGTGGGTTAGAAGCAAAGCGCACGAAACGGCAAGGCTTGCCCGGGAAACAATTGGAGCAATCATACGGAATTGAGTTGCGTACGAAAACGGAAAAATTGATGTCCGTATCGAAACATGCGAAAGGCTATGACGCTTTTGTAGAGATTTTGAAGGCGAAAAAGATCCCGGGGGCATCGATTTTACCTGCATCGGATGATTTGTAGGGGCGGGGTCATCCCGCCCGCAAACCACAGGTGCGTACCACAGGCGGGATGACCCCGCTACATTCAGCGCAAACGCACCCAAGCCGCGAAGCCTCCTTTTCCAAAGGAGGTGGCAGGCGCAGCCTGACGGAGGATTAGTTGTGCCTACCGCCAACCCTCCGTAGGGCGCGATGTCCTCATCGCGCCCTACAACGCCCCCCCAAAAAACCCACAAACCCCCAATCCAACCATCCGAGGTCCCCACATGACAGCATTCACATTCTCCCCCCAAATCCGACAACTCGAACAAAC